>Ga0335073_10000293_pt1 | contig 65176 bp, 62 predicted proteins | sample Lox_Sample_22_FD_207093 | JGI IMG/M metagenome (GOLD analysis project Ga0335073, IMG submission 207093) | Soil microbial communities from Loxahatchee National Wildlife Refuge, Florida, United States - Lox_Sample_2.2 | ecosystem: Environmental > Terrestrial > Soil > Wetlands | place: USA... | reverse complement strand
AGGAACACGCCGTGATCCCAGTCGAAGGACTCGATGACCAGCGGGACCGTCGAAGCCCGCCGGCCGCCGAACAGGATCGCCGAGATCGGCACGCCGGCCGGGTCGTCCCACTCCGGCGCGATGATCGGGCACTGGCCGGCCGGGGTGGTGAACCGGGCGTTGGGGTGCGCGGCCGGATCGGGCGAGTCCGGGGTCCAGTCCCGGCCCTTCCAGTCGGTCAGGTGCGCGGGCGGTTCTTCGGTCAGGCCCTCCCACCACACGTCGCCGTCGTCGGTCAGCGCCACGTTGGTGAAGATCGAATTTCCCCACATGGCCGCGACCGCGTTGGCGTTGGTCTTCATGCCGGTTCCGGGCGCGACACCGAAGAACCCGGCCTCCGGGTTGATCGCGTACAGCCGCCCGTCCGGCCCGAACCGCATCCAGGCGATATCGTCGCCGATGGTCTCGGCCTTCCAGCCGGGGATGGTGGGCTGCAGCATGGCCAGGTTGGTCTTGCCGCACGCGGACGGGAACGCCGCCGCGATGTACCGGGGCGAACCGGACGGGGGAGTGAGCTTGAGGATCAGCATGTGCTCGGCCAGCCAGCCCTCGTCCCGGGCCATCACCGAGGCGATCCGCAGCGCATAGCACTTCTTGCCCAGCAGCGCGTTCCCGCCGTAGCCCGACCCGTAGGACCAGATTTCCCGGCTCTCCGGGAAGTGCGAGATGTACTTCAGCGAGTTACAGGGCCACGGCACGTCCGCCTGACCAGGCGACAGCGGCGCTCCCACCGAATGCACGGCCTTAACGAACGACCCGGTCTCCTCGATCGAGCGCAGCGCCGGCGTCCCCATCCTGGTCATGATCCGCATCGAGGTCACCACGTACGGCGAGTCGGTGATCTCGACGCCGAGCTGCGAGATCGAACTGCCCAGCGGGCCCATGCAGAACGGGATCACGTACATAGTCCGGCCGCGCATGCATCCGTCGAAGATCTCCGCGAACGTCCTGCGCATCTCGGTCGGCGCGATCCAGTTGTTGGTCGGGCCCGCGTCCTGTTCCCGCTCGGAGCAGATGAACGTCCGGTCCTCCACGCGGGCCACGTCACGGGGATCTGACACGCACCAGAAGCTGTTCGGGCGCAATTCGGGGTTGAGCCTGGTGAACGTCCCGTTCTCGACCAGCAAAGCGGTCAGCCGGTCCCACTCCTCCTCAGAGCCGTCGCACCACACCACGGCGTCCGGCTTGGTCAGCTCCGCGATCTCGCGGACCCAGGCGGCTAGCTCGGGAAGGCTCGTTTTCTCCTGATTATCGGGGAAGTCTGCGCTGAACATCGTTGTCTCTCCTGCGTGAAACCCGGCATCGGGATTATCGGCGTCACCTTATGTGGCTCATGGGGAGGGCTACGCCGCCGGGGCCGAACGGGGCCCCGTGACGGCCCAGTGGATCGCGTGGACGATGGCGTGCCCGGCCGGGCGGACCAGGACGGTCTCGGTCACCGGCAGTCTCGGCAGGTAGAGCGGCCGCCGGGCCCAGCCGGGCAGCAGCGAGACCGCGGCCGCGGCCAGCACTCCGTACGGAGCCCGCGCGATCACGGGGAGCGGCGGGCGCAGCAGCAGGAACCGGGCTGCCTCGCGGGCCTCGGGGGTGGCGGCCAGTTCCGGTCGGTAGGCGCGGATCCGGGCCGCCAGCTCGTCTTCGGTACGCGGCGGATCGGGGACGCCGAGTTCGGCGCCGATGTGAGCCATGTCGGCCACGTACCCATCGCGCCCGGCCTTATCCAACGGCCGCGTGCCGAAGGACGAATGGGCACGCAGGAAACTGTCCGCCTCAGCGATATGCACCCAGGTCAGCAGGTGCGGGTCGGACGCCGCGTACGGCCGCCCATCGGGGGCTGTCCCGGTGACCCGCTGATGGATGGCCCGGACCCGGACGATCGCCTGCCCTGCCTCCTCGGCCCGGCCGAACGTGGTGACGCCGATGAAGTGGCTGGTCCGCTGCAGCCGCCCCCACGGGTCACCGCGGTAGTCAGAATGCTCGGCCACGGCGGCCATGGCCAGCGGGTGCAGCGACTGCAGCAGCAGGGCCCTGATCGCGCCGATGAACATCGCCGAGTCGCTGTGGACTTGGCGGATCGGCCGGTCTTCGGCGAACCAGCGCTCGCCGCCCGACGCTCCGCCAGGCCGCCGGCGCGGGGTCACCTGCGGCCCGGCGATCCGCTCGATGATCGCCGCGCCGATCCGGCCGCGGATCACCTCCGCGGCACCCAGGCCTCTCATCTACCTATTATCGCCGCAAGTGGGCCTGAATATTTTCACCGAACGGACCCTGGTGCGTGACGCTGGACACGTTTTCCGCTCCGGCGGCAGGAAGACATCCGCCGATAGCTCCGCTTTTAGCCCTCCGTTTAAACACCTGGCCCCGCGAGCCCCGGTGCGGTTAACGTCATCCGGGGGCACGGTCAGTCGATCGGTGGATGGACTTCAGCCGTCCGGTCCATCATGCGGTTCAGCCCGCGAACTGGCTGGCCGGTCGATGCGCGTCCGGGTGCTTGGTTGCGACGCTGTCGGTACACAGCGGCTTCAGGACTGTCAGGGGATATACGAGGGGAAAACATGGAACCCACCACTGCGGAGTTGACCGAGGGCACGCAGGCCGTACCGGCCGCGCACTCGGTTGCCCTAACCAAGACGTACGGGGTCGGCCAGACAGCGGTGCACGCGCTGGCCGGTATCACGGTGACCTTCGATCGCGGCCGGTTCACCGCCGTCATGGGCCCGTCGGGCTCGGGCAAGTCGACGCTCATGCACTGCATGGCCGGCCTGGACCGGCCGACGTCCGGGCAGACGTTCGTGGGCGGCCTGGACATCGGGACCCTGGACGACTCCGGGCTGACCCGGCTGCGCCGGGACCGGATCGGTTTCGTGTTCCAGGCCTTCAACCTGGTCCCCACGCTCACCGCGGCCGAGAACATCACCTTGCCCGCCGCCCTGGCGGGCCGGAAGGTCGACCCGGAATGGCTCGGTTACCTGGTCAAGGAGCTGGGCATCGGCGACCGGCTGAGCCACCGTCCCAGCGAGATGTCCGGCGGCCAGCAGCAGCGGGTGGCGTGCGCCCGGGCGCTGATCAACAAGCCGGACCTCATCTTCGCCGACGAGCCCACCGGCAACCTGGACTCGAACGCCTCCGCGGACCTGCTCTCGTTCCTGCGACGCTCGGTGACCGACCTCGGCCAGTCCATCGTCATGGTGACCCACGACCCGCGCGGGGCCGCGTACGCGGACCGGGTCGTCTTCCTGGCCGACGGATCCGTGGTCGGCGAACTCCACCAGCCCACCGCCGACTCCATCCTGGAGCGGATCCGGACGCTGGGGGCCTGACATGTGGAAAGTCACGATCAAAGGCCTGCTGGCCCACAAGCTCCGGCTGGGGCTGACCGCGCTGGCCATCGTGCTCGGCGTCACCTTCATCTCCGGCACGTTCGTCCTGACCGACACCCTGCACAACACGTTCACCGAGCTGTTCGCCAACATCTACTCCAAGATTGACTTCCAGGTCCGCGGGGTCGCCCAGCTCGGCACCGGCGGCAACGCGGTCCGCAACGAGCTGCCCGAGTCGCTGCTGGCCACGGTCCGCGGCGTCCCCGGCGTCGCGGCCGCCGACGGTCAGGTCACCGGCTACGCCCAGTTCATCAGCCACGACGGCAAGGCCATCCAGACCGGCGGCGCGCCGACGCTCGCGGTGAGCTTCAACCCCGACCCGCAGTTCTCCAGCCTGCACTTGATCGCAGGCGGCCCGCCGACCACCTCGGACGACGTGGTGATGGACGCCGGGACCGCGCAGAAGTACGACTTCTCGGTCGGGCAGCAGGTCCGCATCCTGACCGCCGAGGCAACCCGAACGTTCACCATCACCGGCATCGCCGAGTTCGGGACGGCGAACAACCTGGCCGGGGCGACCCTGGCCGCGTTCACGCTCCCCACCGCGCAGGCCATCGCCCAGGAGGTCGGCCAGCTCGACGACATCAACGTGGTGACCGCTCCCGGCGCGGACAAGTCCGCGGTTCAGCAGGCCATCGCCAAGGTCTTGCCCCGGGGCGTGGAGGTGGTGACCGGGCAGACCGTGGTGAACGAGAACACGAACTCGGTCGACCAGGCGCTGGGCTTCTTCAACACGGCGCTGCTGGTCTTCGCGTTCATCTCGCTGTTCGTCGGCGCGTTCACCATCTTCAACACGTTCTCGATCATCGTCGGGCAGCGGACCCGGGAACTGGCCCTGCTGCGGATCGTCGGAGCCAGCCGCCGCCAGGTGTTCCGCTCCGTGCTCGGCGAGGCGGCCATCACCGGGCTGGTGTCGTCGGTGATCGGCCTAGGCCTCGGCGTGCTGGCCGCACTTGGGCTCCAGGCCCTGCTCCGCGGGTTCGGGATCAGCCTGCCGCCCGGATCACTGGTCTTCGAGCCGCGCACCGCGGTGGTCGGGTTGCTGGTCGGTATCGGCGTGACGGTCGTGGCCGCGCTCGGCCCGGCCCGCGGCGCTATCCGTATCCCGCCGGTCGCCGCACTGGATGACCGGCGGTCCGGCCCGACGGCCTCGCTTCGGCGCCGGTTCATCGGCGGCACGGCGCTGGCCCTGGTCGGGGTCATCCTGCTCGCCGTCGGGCTGGCCAAGCCGGCCATTGCGCTGGTCGGCATCGGCGCGATCTGCATCTTCGTCGGAGCCGCCACCCTGGCCCCGGCCATCGCCCGCCCGCTGTCCGGCGTGATCGGCCGCCCGCTGGCCCGGGTGCTCGGGGAACCGGGCAAGCTCGGGCGGGAGAACTCCATGCGCAGCCCGCGGCGGACGGCGCAGACCGCCTCCGCGCTCATGGTCGGCCTGGCCTTGGTCGCCGCGATCTCGGTGTTCGGAGCGTCGGTGTCCCGGTCGACCACCAGCAGCGCGGACCAGGCCATCAATGCGGATCTGATCGTAACCCCAACCGGGTCGGGAGAACTCAGCAACTCGGCGGCTTCGATCGCTTCCCACGTGCCCGGCGTCACGGCGACCAGTACGGTCTACGACGGGCAGTTCGAGTTCCAGAACACGCTGTCCACACTCACCGCGGTGTCCACGAACAACCTGGCCGCCACGGTGAACCTGCGCATGACCTCAGGCACCTCAGCCGCCCTGGCCCAGGGCCAGCTGCTCATCGACTCGACCACCGCGCAGAACAAGCACCTGGCGGTCGGCGACACCGTGCCGGCCAGGTTTGCCCTGACCGGGCCGACCACCTTGCGCATCGGCGGGATCTATGAGGCCAACGCCCTGATCGGAAACTACGTGGTCAGCTCTGCGTTCTTCCTGTCCCACTATTCGGCGCGGCCGCCTGGCGCGCTGCTGCTGCGTACCAACGGCAGCACCGCGGTGGACAATGCCGTCACCAACGCGCTGGCCCCTTACCCGAACGTCCAGGTCCAGACCAGGGCCCAGTACGATCAGGCCCAGGTGTCCGCCATCAACCAGATACTCGGCCTGGTCTACGCGCTGCTCGCCCTGGCCGTAATCATCGCGGCGATCGGGATCGTGAACACGCTCATGCTCTCGGTCTTCGAGCGGACTCGCGAGATCGGCCTGCTCCGCGCGGTCGGGATGCGGCGCCGCCAGGTCCGGACCATGATCCGGTCCGAGGCGGTGATCCTGGCCATCTTCGGCGCCATCATCGGGATCATCATCGGCACCGGTATGGGAATCGCGCTGGTCTTCTCGCTGAAGAACCAGGGCATCACCGACACGGTAGTGCCCTTCTCCAGCCTGGTGATCTTCCTGGTTCTAGCCGCCGTGCTCGGCCTGATCGCGGCCAGCTGGCCCGCCCGCCGGGCGGCCAAGCTGGACGTCCTGGCCGCCATCGCCGCCCAGTAGCGAAGGAGTCTCGGCCGGCTTGCGATAGGCGGCAACGGCGCAACCTAGAACGATTTCTCGCAGACCCGGAAAACTGTCACGCGGCGTTTCGCTCAGGACGGTCGGGGACCGGCGGGAATCACCTTGACCGGGTGATTGCCGCTCACCCTGCCCGTGGGCAGGCTCGCAGCCAGGTCGGAGACAGAGGGAGGTCACCATCATCGAGCTGGGCACCTGCGCCGCGCCTGCGTGCGTGCGTGCCGGGGACTCGCGCGCGGGTCGCCGGTGATGGGCGGGAGGCGTGAAACCGGGCCGCGGGTGTACCGGATCCGTATCCGCGGCCAGCTGGGCCAGACGATCCGCTTCGCCTTCCCCGCCCTCCAGGCCCGGGCGGAAGGCGGCGATACGGTGCTGACCGGGATGCTGGCTGACCAAGCCGCGCTGTACGGCGTGCTGGCCGAGGCCGAGGCGCTAGGCCTGGAGCTCATCGAGGTCCGGCGCCTGCCGTCGCGCGAACCGCGCGAGCCCTCGTCATGACGTCGCTGTGCGTCCGGCCTGCCCGAGTGGCGCCGCGGCTCGGTCTCGTACCGGCATCACCGATTGCCGGGGCGGGTGAGATGATGACGACCGTGGCTGCGCGGCCCCGCGAGACTGATGGCGCTGCCGGTCGGGCCGCTGGTCTTGGTGCGGGTGGGGTGGTGGCCCGTCCGGGGCTGTTCGGGCGGCTCGGGACGGCGCGGGTGACGGTGGTGTCGGCCCCGCCGGGCAGCGGGAAGACGGTGCTGTTGCGGTCCTGGATCAACCATGCGGGTCTGGGGGATTGCACCGCATTCGTGGCGGTTGGGGGGGATCCGCAGCGGTTCTGGCCGTCGGTGGTTGGCGCGCTGCGGCAGACGGGCCCGGGGGCGGCGCTGGTTCAGGCTCTGACGACGGCGCCAGGCCTGGACGGCTGGGCGCTGGTGGAGCGGCTGCTGAAGGACCTGGCGCCGCTGGGGGACCGGATCTGGCTGGTCGTCGATGACATGCACGAGCTAGGCGCGGAGGTGTTGCGGCAGCTGGAGTTGCTGGTGATGCGGGCGCCTCCGGAGCTGCGGTTCGTGCTGTCGGCCCGGCATGATGTGCGGCTGGGCCTGCACCGGCTGCGGCTGGAAGGCGAGCTGGCCGAGATCCGGGCGGATGATCTGCGGTTCAGCGTGGCCGAAGCCGGGGAGCTGTTCGCGGCGGCGGCGGTGGAGCTGACCGAGCCGACGGTAGCGGTACTGCGGGAGCGGACCGAAGGGTGGGCGGCGGGGTTGCGGCTGGCGGCGCTGGCGGCGGCCGGGCACCCGGATCCGGCCCGGTTCGCGGCGGAGTTCTCCGGTGCCGAGCGGACGGTGGCGGAGTACCTGCTGGCCGAGGTGCTGGACCGGCAGGGCGAACCGGTGCGGCGCCTGCTGCTGCGGACCTCGATCCTGGAAGAGGTGAACGGGGAGCTGGCCGGGCTGCTGACCGGGGACGAGGGCGCCGAGCGGATGCTGCAGGACCTGGAGGCCGCGAACGTGTTCGTGGTGTCCCTGGATGCGGCCCGGACCTGGTTCCGTTATCACCAGATGTTCGCCAGCCTGCTGCGGCTGGAGCTGCGCCGGGCCGTACCCGGCGAGATAGCCGGGCTGCACGCGGCGGCCGCCGCCTGGTTCGCAGGGCACGGGTACCCCGTGGAGGCGGTCCGGCACGCCCAGGCCGCCGGGAACTGGGGGCTGGCCGCGCGGCTGCTCGCCGATCACTGGCCCGGTATGTACCTGGACGGGCAGGGCGCCGCCGTGCATGAGCTGCTGGCCGCCTTCCCGGCCGAGGCCCGGGCGGCGGATGCGGAGCTGGCGGCGCTGGCTGCGGGGGATGAGCTGGCCTGGGGGTCGCTGGAGGCGGCGGAACAGTACCTGGCACTGGCCGAGCGGGCGTCGATGCCGGCCGGCCGGCGCGGGCAGTACCAGGTCCTGCTCGGCATTGTCCGGCTGTCGCATGCGCGTCAGCGCGGGAACCTCCCGGCGGCGGCCGAGCAGGCACGGCGACTGCAGACCGCGGCCGAGGCGCTGGAGCAGGCGCAGCCTGACTTGGGCGAGGACCTGCGCGCGCTGATGCTGATCAGCCTGGGCAACACCGAGGTCTGGACCACGCGGTTCGAGGAGGCATACAGACACCTGGAGCAGGGCGTCGCGCTGGCGCGCCGAATCGGGCGGCCGTTCCTGGAGTTCATCGGCCTGGCGGACCTGACGTTGGCCGAAATCGTGCGGTCGTCTGCGGGGACGAGCGAGATCGAGCGCATGTTGGCGCGCCCAGCTGAGCTCGCCCGGCAGGCGATCGAGCTGGCCGAGCGGCATGGCTGGACCGACGAGCCGGCCTTCGGCGTCGCGTGCCGGACACTCGGTGCCGTGCTGGCCTGGCAGGGACGGCCCGAGGAGGCCGAGCCGTGGGTCCAGCGCGGCGAGCGCACCGTGACGGCCGAGGCCGAGCCCGGGGCGGCGGCGGCGGTCTGCTTCAGCCGGGGGATCCTGGAGTTGGCGCGCGGCCGGAATGGTGATTCGTTGGCCGCCTTCCTGGCCGCCGAGCGGCTGGCCGGGCGCCTCGAGGCACCGAACCTGCTCATCCCGCGGGCCCGGGCATTGCAAATGCTCCTCCTGGTGCGTCTTGATGACACCGAACGCGCTGAGCAGGCCCTCGCCGGCCTCGAAGGACCAGGGCGGGAACGCGGGGACGTCCGCGTCGCTACGGCCGCGCTGCGGCTCGCCCAAGACGATCCGGACGCGGCAACCGCCGCGCTCGCCCCGGTCCTGGACGGGTCTGCCCTCGTAGACCCGAGCCGGGCCTTGCGGATTCTGGCGTTCGCGCTGGAAGCGTCGGCCCGGGATGCTCTGGACGACCCGGCTGCCGCCGGACGCGCGCTGGAGCATGCCCTCGACCTGGCCGAGCCCGACGGCGCGATTGTGCCATTCCTGCTGCACCCGGTGCCTCGCCTGCTGGGACGCCACGCCAGGCACCACACCGCTCACGCCGCCCTGATCGCCGACATCCTCGGCCTGCTAGGCGGACACAGGCCCGCGCCGGTGCCCGCCAGGCCCCGGCTGCCGGTTGAGCCGCTGAGCGAGAGCGAACTGCGCGTGCTGCGCTACCTGCCGACCAACCTGACCGGGCCGGAAATCGCCGGCGAACTGTACGTCTCGGTCAACACCGTCAAGACCCACGTGCGCAACCTGTACGCCAAGCTCGGCAGCCACCACCGGGCCGAGACCGTCACCCGGGCCCGCGACCTGGGCCTGCTCGCGCCCTCCCCCCGCAGCGCTCGCTAAATGCGAGTACCCGTGCCTGGCGCGGCCCAGGGTGGCTGCCGTGTGGGTGCGGGCTGGATGGCAGCCGGAGTGGTCAGCGCTTGGCGACGGGGGTGGGGGCGACGACGGTATCGAGGGCGCGGTTAGGGTGATTTCAGCGATAGAGCCGCCGCCCCCGGGACCGCGACACCGCCCGGTCGCCGACCTGGCAGCGGGCGGATACGGCGTCAAGGAGACTAGCGAGCGCGAAACACCAGATCAGCGGCAACGAACGAGTTATGGCACGGCACGGGCCTGCCGGAACGGCGGGAGCGTCTCGCGTAGCCTTTCGGCCAGCAATCGCGGCTCAGCCGCGGCCGGGAAATACCCGCCACGGTCGTGCTCATGCCAGGCGGCGATGGTGAAGTAGCGTTCGGCGAGCTGCCGGGGAGGCTTGGGGAACGGGACAATTTCTCCGCCGAAAATGTCGATAGCTGTCGGCACGGGTGCTGGGTCGTCGGCTGGCAGGGCTGCCGACGGGGCGTGCCGGTACGCCCAGTACGGCAGCAGTGAGGACGCGGCGGTCCTGGTCGCCCAGTAGAGGGTAAGCGTGGACAGCAGCAGGTCGCGGCTGAACGCCGGCTCGCCGTCAGCGGTTGTGCTGCTCCACCTGATGAGCTTCTCGCCGATCCAGGCCGCCATCCCGGCCGGGGAGTCATCGAGTGCGGCGCCGATCGTCGAGGGCTTAGTGGCGTGCATGTGCGCGTACCCGCCCTCCTCGGCCGTCCAGGCGTCTGCCTCCCGGAAGTGCTCGCTCACCGGACCACTCCACGGCCGCGGCGGCGCGGGCAAGCCAGGGGTGGCCAGGTGTATCGCCGCGACCGCCTCGGGGTGCGCGCGGGCGAGCTGTGCCGTGACGCCGGCTCCCAGGTCGCTCCCGTGCGCAGCGAAGCGGCGGTAGCCCAGGGTGTCCGCCATGATCTGGTACCACAGCTCCGCGACCCGCCCATGGGTCAGCCCGCCCGCCGGCGGGGCTCCAGAGAACCCGAATCCGGGCAGCGAAGGCGCTACCACGGTGAACGCGTCGGCTGCCGGAGCGCCGTGTCCGGCCGGGTCGGTCAGCAGCGGCAGCAGGCCCAGGTATTCCAGGAAGGAACTCGGCCAGCCATGAGTCAGCAGCAACGGCAGCGGGTCCGGCCCGGTTCCTAGCGCGTGGACCACATGCACCGCAACCCCGCCGACCTCGACGCGTAGGTGTGTGAGCTGATCAAGGCGGGCCTGGAGCCGCCCGGGGTCGAACGCCCGCCAGCCGTCGATAAGGCCCGCCAGCCAGTTACCGGGCACACCCCGCTCCCACGTGTCGGTGTCCTGTGGCGGCAGCCGAACTATGGCCAGCCGCCGGGCCAGGTCAGCCAGCGCGTCACGGCCGAGTTCTGGGTGGAAGGGCTCTGCGCCGGGGCCATCAGGCGCCATAGAAATGATCATCGCATGCAGACTCCGAAGCCTCCGAACCGTCATCCATCTGGCCGTGTGGCCAGGCTGCCCGCGGCCGTGGTGCCGGTGACCTGCGCCGCGTGCTGGGGCGCGCGGGGGGCGGGGTGCCGGGGGCGCCAGGCCGTGGCGGCGAGGGTGAGCAGGGTGCCGGCCGCGGCGTACGCGGCCAGGACGGCCAGCGGCCCGGTCAGGTTCGTCCCGCCGAGGTAGACCACGCCGCGGGCGGCGCTGAGCGCGGCCGAGGGCGGCAGTCCCTGCCCGATCACGTTCCAGGGGGAGGCCAGCAGGGGGGTGGCGATGCCCGTGCCCGCGGTCGGGTCGCCGAACACGAGCAGCATGCCGGTGCCGGCCAGGGACAGGCTGTACCCGGGCACCACGCCCATGACCGGGCCGATGAGCAGCGCGCCCAGCAGGCCCGAGATGACTGCGTACCCGGCCAGCAGGCCCAGCCGGATCCCGGCCTGCCGCAGCCCGGGAGGGCGCGTCCCGCCCAGCACCAGGGCCACGGTGGTGGCGCCCACGTACCCGCCGAGGGCCGCCGCGGCGGTGGTGAACTCCTTGGTCAGGACGCTGGCGGTGCCGGGGCTGGCGGCCGTCTGGACGAGCAGGGTCTCCCCGGTGGGGCCGGCGATGACCGCCGCGTTCACCTGCCCGCCGCGCAGCGCGGCCCGGGCCGCGCTCGCGGCCGGCTCGGCGGCCAGCCGGACCGTCCCCCCGCCGCGGCTGCTGACCGCCTGGGCCAGCGGCGAGCGGCCCGCGACCGCGACCGGGGCCTGGTGCAGCACCGGGTGATGCAGCACGCCGGCGAACACGCTGACGAACAGCAGCTGGAACAGGATCACCCCGGCCAGCGCGCCAGCCGGGCGGGCCAGCCGCCGCATGGGGTTCTGCCTTCGTGGACCGGGCGTCTCTTCTGGATCAGGCATCGCCCTTACCTCCTGCCTTCCGTTATTGCTCAGGCCAGCCTCGGATCCAGCAGAGTGAGCCGGGCTCACCTTGTTGGTGTGATTGCGGCGACCGCACGCCGGCGGTCCGCGCAACCGGAGCCGAGCGCGCCGCAGGCTCAGCTATGCGGTTTTCGGTATGCCCGCGATATACAGCGGCTCGTAGCATCGAGGGCATGCGTGTGCTGGTCGTCGAGGATGAGCCTTACATGGCAGAGGCCATCCGCGATGGGCTGCGCCTGGAGGCGATCGCGGCCGACATCGCCGGTGACGGCGACACGGCACTGGAACTGCTGAGCATCAACGCCTACGACATCGCCATCCTCGACCGTGACATTCCGGGGCCCTCCGGTGACGAGATCGCCGAGAGCATCGTCGGTTCCGGCAGCGGCCTGCTGATCCTGATGCTCACCGCCGCGGACCGGCTTGACGACAAGGCCTCCGGGTTCGGGCTCGGCGCCGACGACTACCTCACTAAGCCCTTCGAGCTGCGAGAGCTCGTGCTCAGGCTCAGAGCACTCGACCGCAGGCGCGGGCACAACAGGCCACCAGTGCGGGAGATCGCGGGCCTGCGCCTGGACCCATTCCGCCGCGAGGTCTACCGGGACGGCCGTTACGTCGCGCTGACCAGGAAGCAGTTCGCCGTGCTGGAAGTCCTCGTCACAGCCGAAGGTGGTGTCATCAGCGCCGAGGAACTCCTGGAACGGGCATGGGATGAGAACGCCGACCCGTTCACCAACGCCGTGCGCATCACGGTCTCGGCCTTGCGCAAGCGACTCGGCGAACCCTGGGTCATCGCCACGGTGTCCGGCGTCGGCTACCGCATCGATACAGCGCCCAGCACCGGGCCTGAGGGAGGAGACCGTGGATAGAGAACCCGGTTTGAGCGTGCGCCTCAAGCTCACCCTCAGCTACGCCGGGTTCCTCGTGCTCGCAGGTGCCTTGCTGCTCGCCCTGTGGCTGGTCCTGCTGCGACTGTTCCCCCGAGCTCCGATCATCATAGCCACGAGATCTGGCATCGGCGGGGTGTTCGAGCCAGGCCGCTCCGACGCCCAGCGAGCGTTCGGCCAAGCGGCTGCCGCGGTGCTGGCGTTTCTGCTGGTGTTCGGTCTCGTGGGAGGGTGGATTCTCGCCGGCCGCATGCTCGCTCCTCTGACTCGCATCACCGACGCCACGCGCACGGCCGCGACCGGGTCGCTTTCCCACCGGATCCGGCTACCGGGCCGCAGCGATGAGTTCCGCGAACTCGCCGACGCGTTTGACGCGATGCTCACGCAGCTGGAAGCGCAGGTCGCCGAACAGGAGAGGTTCGTGGCCAATGCCTCCCACGAACTGCGCACCCCGCTGGCGATCACGCAGGTCCTGCTCGACGTGGCTCGCAACGATCCGGACCGCGACAGCGTCGCGCTTGATGAACGCCTCCGCGTCGTCAACGCCCGAGCGATCGATCTCACCGAAGCGTTGCTGCTGCTCAGCCGCACCAACCAGCGATCCTTCACCCGAGAACACGTGGACCTGTCCCTCATCGCCGAAGAAGCCGCGGAAACACTCCTCCCGCTCGCAGAAAAGCACGGCGTGACCATCGCGACCTCCGGGGACGTCACCCCCGCCGTCGGCTCACACGCTCTCTTGCTGCAGATGACCACGAACCTCCTGCACAACGCCATCGTCCACAACCTCCCCGAACACGGCACCGTGCAGCTCAGCACGGCGATCCGCTCCGAGTCGGTCGTGCTCACCGTCGAAAACACCGGCGACAAGCTCAGCCCGCAGCTGGTCTCGACACTCACCGAGCCCTTCCAGCGGGGCACCAGACGCATCCGCAGTGATCATGCGGGTGTCGGCCTCGGCCTGGCGATCGTCAAGAGCATCACCCAGGCACACGACGGAACCCTTGCCCTCGCCCCCCGGGCCGCAGGAGGGCTCTGCGTAACGGTGCGACTACTCGCCGCGCCGCCGCCCGCTGGCCGATGACGATCAGCGCAACAGTGCCCCGGCTCGGCTATGCGATGGGGAAATCGAAGTAGGTATTGGGGTAGGGCTCGTGCTCGAGGGTGTAGTGCCACCATTCGCGGTCGTAGGAATCGAATCCGCAGTCCTGCATGATGGAGCAGAGGCAGTACCGGTTTTCCGCTTCGGCCGACGTGATCCCTCGTGCTCCGTGATGGGATAGCGGATCCATCAAGTCGTGACCGCCGCCCATGGGGGCGAGATCACCGGTAGCTAGCTCGTACAGCGTCAGGTCGACGGTGCCGCCCCGGCTATGACCCGACTTGGCGGCCACATACCCCCGCTCGAACATCTGCGGCCTGTCGATGTTCGGGTAGTGCCGTCGTTTCGTCCGGCCGTTCTCCGGCTGTCGTGACCAGCGCAGGAAGCAGTCGACGGCGCGCTGCGGGCGGTAGCCGTCCCACAGGAGCAGGCCGAAGCCCAGGGATGCGGCTTCTTCCCGGGCTCTGTTCAGGGCGGCGCACAGGGCCCTGGTGCCCATGATGCGGTTGGCGTGGTACCCGTCCACGGGCTTGCCGGTGAAGTTGTCCCAGGTGGCGTATTTGGCATCCCACCGTATGCCGGGGACGAACTCGTCCACGAAGACGAAATCGCTGTTCATCGCTTCCTGCCGTACAGGGTCAGCGTCACGAGCCGGTCGATGACGTCGCCGAACGGCAGGCCTGCGGCGGCCATCATTCTCGGGTAGCGGCTGTAGGAGGTCATGCCGGGCAGGGTGTTGACCTCGTTGAGTACGACCGTCCCGTCGTCGGTCAGGAACGTGTCCACCCGCGCGAGTCCCGTGCAGCCCAGAGCACGGTAGATGGTCTTTGCTGTCTCCTGGACTAGAGAGCGCGCTTCTTCCGGGATGTCGGCGGGCACGATGAACGTGGAGTTCTCGGAGCCGCTTTCCGGATTGCTCTCCTGATGGATCCTGAAGAACCCGCGGGAGAGAGCAACCCGGTCTACCTCGCCTGCGACCAGCCCGAATCGTTCCCCGAGGATGGCGCAGCCCACCTCGCTGCCGACGACGGCCTCTTCGATCAGCACCTTGGCGTCGTACTGCCGCGCGGCCTCTATCGCGCCCGGCAGTTCTTCCGGTCCCGAAACCTTGCTGACGCCGAAGGACGAGCCCGAACGGGCCGGCTTGACGAAGACGGGATAGGCGAGGCTGTCCGGGTCGATCTTCTCGTCCGCCGTGAGCACCCAGTGTTTCGGCGTGGCGATCCCCGCGTTGCTGGCGACGATGTAGGCCAGGGACTTATCCATGCACAGTGCGGAGCTCGGGACGTCGCAGCCCACATAGGGAATGCCCGACAGCTCCAGCAGGCCCTGGATCGCGCCGTCCTCGCCGAGCTTGCCGTGCAGAACGGGCAACACCGCGTCCAGGCGGATCATGTCGTACCGTTCCGGCTCCAGAACGAGCAGCCCGTGGACGCTTCGGTCCGGTGACAGCACGACCGGGCGGTTCCCGTGGCTTTCCCAGTCCGCGCCCGGGCCGTCGCACAGCTTCCACGCGCCGCTGGTCGTGATCCCGATCCAGAGCGGCTCGTACTTGTCGGGGTCGAGGTGTTTCGCGACCTCTTGCGCGGACTTGACAGACACGGGGTGTTCTTCGGAGCACCCGCCGAAGACGATTCCGATTTTCGGCTTTACCACGACGTTTTCTCCTTCTCGAACGTAAGGCAGTTGATTACGGTGTTTTCGACGGCGTCACTCAGGGCGTGGTCGGTGTAGTAGGCGGTGTGCGGGCTGATGATCACGTTCGGCAGTTGCTGCAGTCGCGGCAGAGCCGTGTTTTCGATGCGTGTGTTTCTGCAGTCGGCGTAGAAGATCCCGTCCTCTCCTTCGAGCACGTCCAGCGCCGCACCGCCTAGCCGTCCGCTTTCCAGCGCCGAAAGAAGGGATTCGGTGTCGAGCAGTGAGCCGCGTCCGGTGTTGATGATGAACGCGCCGTGCTTCATCTGCTCGATACGCCGGCGATCCAGGAGATGGTGCGTACCCGCGGTGAGCGGGGTGTGCAGGGTGACGATGTCGCTCTGCTCTAGCAGTTCGCCGAGCGAGACGTAGCAGGCCGAGGTCTTCGGCCGGGTGTCGCAGGCCAAGGTCCGGCAGCCGAACCCTCGCAGCCTGTCCAGGACCGCCGAGCCGATGCGTCCCGTCCCGACGACCCCGACGGTCAGATCGCGGAGCTCTTTCCCGCGCACCTCATGCAGCCGGTAGTCATGAATGTCTGTGCGGCGGATGACGGATTTCGCGTTCCGCACGGCCATCAGCATCAGCATCAGCGTGTAGTCGGCCACGCTGTCGGGCGAATAGGCGACATTACCCACGCACATGCCGACGCCCTGCGCGTAGTTCACGTCGATGTGGTTGTATCCGATGCTTCGCGTGGATACGTACCTGACGCCGGCTCGGCTCAGCTCCAGCAGGGTGGAGTTCGTAACCGGGGTTTTGTGGTCGACGCTGATGCATCGGTTTCCAGACGCCAGCTCGATGTTGGCCTCGGACACCGCTGCCTCAGTAATAGTCGGTACAAGGCCGAAACGAGACGCCACCTCCCGGAACGCAGCCGCCTCGTCCGGCCCGCATCCGTACACGGTGATTCCCAAGGCCGCTGGTCGCGCTGGCTCGCTAGAGGTCATGTCCTCCAGTCAAGGCAGCCGGGTGTTGCCGGCACGTATGCGGTTTTCGATACGCCGGCGATAGGGCGGCCGGAAATGCGTGGGAGATCGGTGTCATCGCCGGCCTGGCCGAAGCTGGTCTCGATATGACAGAGGCCGCCGATCTGGTGATCGGCACCTCGTCCGGTGCCACCGCGGCCGCGCAGATGCGCAGCGGTATACGGACCTGGCCAGCCAGGTCGAGGCCCTGCGCAAGCAGGGCAGCCACGTCGAGGTGATCACACCGGACGCCGATTCCCGCGCCGCAATGGGCACCAACCAGATGGATCCCGCGACCCGCATCCCCGCCGCCCGTGCCGGTTTCGCCCAAGGCAACCAGGAAGCGACCCGCGTGACGTTGCGCGGGTAATGTGTCCGGATGCCTATCGAGCGGCGGGAGTTCTTCCTTCTCGTGGGCTCGGCGTGGCGTAGACGACGGAACCGGCGGCTCATGAGTCTGCTGGCAGCGAAACTTCAGCGTACGAGCGGCTTCCCGACCGTACGCTGAGTTATGGCCGAGGACGCGAAGGTCTACCCGCTGCGCCGAGAGCCCAGGGCGCCGCAAGAACCCCTGCCTCGAGAACCGCTGTGGCGGGAGGTGCTCGGCCAGCGCCTGCGTGCGCTGCGCCTGGATCAGCAGGAAACGCTGGCCGAGACGGCCGGCCGGGCCGGGATCTCGCCGCAGTACCTGTCCGAGGTCGAGCGTGGCCGCAAGGAGCCGTCCAGCGAGATGATCGCGGCCCTGGCTGGCGCGCTGGGGACCACGCTCATTGGGCTGACCGAGCAGGTCGCCGGCGACCTCCGCCGCCAGCAGGCCTCCTGGGCTTCTTCCCGTTCGTCCGGCCCGGTCATGCTGTCTCTCGCCGCTTGATCCGCGCCGCGTCGTCGTCCGTCGACCGCTGCCCGAGGACCTGATCGACGATCCCGTAGGCCAGCGCGGCCTGCGCGGTCAGGACCCGGTCCCGGTCGGTGTCGGTGCGCAGGGTCTGCACGGACTGCCCGGTGTGCGCGGACAGGATGGCCTCGATGTCGGCGCGCATCCGCACCAGCTCGTCGGCCTGCAGGATCAGGTCCGGGATCGGCCCCTGCCCGCGCGCTGCCGGCTGGTACAGCACCACCCGCGCGTGCGGCAGCATGGACCGCTTGCCCGCCGTCCCGGCCGCGAGCAGCACGGCGCCGACGCCGATGGCCTGGCCCACGCAGGTCGTGGCCACCGGCGCCTGGATGTACTGCATGGTGTCGTAGACCGCCAGCATCGGCGGCAGGTCGCCGCCCTCGCAGTTGATGTACAGGTTGATCTCCTGCTCCTGGCTTTCCGCCTCCAGGTGCAGCAGCTGGGCGATGAGCGTGTTGGCCACGCCGGGATCGATGGCGGTGCCGAGGTATACGATCCGCTCGGTGAGCAGGTGCGAGTACACGTCCATGATCCGCTCACCCCGCGGGTGCTGGGCGATCACGTTGGGGATGGTGTAGGTGCTCATGCGGTGCTCACTTCCCGGCCCTTCAAACCGATCCGGTGCCTTCTGGAAGGCATGATCTGGCCGAACGATCCGACGATCTCGTCGATGAACCCGTACTCGCGGGCCTCGGCCGCCGTGTACCAGTGATCGTGCAGCGAATCGTCGAAGATCCGCTCGAGCGGCTGCCCGGTGTCCTCGGCGATCAGCCCCAGCACGGTGTCGACCGTGTGCCGCAGGTCGTCGGCCTGGACCTCGATGTCGACGGCGCTGCCGCCGATGCCCGCCGAGCCGCGGTGCATGAGGATGCGCGCGTGGGGCAGCGCGAAGCGCTTTCCCTTGGTCCCGGCCGAGAGCAGGAACTGCCCGGCGCTGCAGGCCAGCCCGAGCGCCAGGGTCGATACCTCGCAGGGCACGAGCCGCATGACGTCGCGGATGGCGAGCATGGAGGGGACCGAGCCGCCGGGGGAGTTGATCCACAGCGCGATGTCGGCCGCCGGGTCTTCCACCGCGAGAGTCAGCAGCTGCGTCGCGAGCAGCGTCCCGTTGTCGTCGTCGAGTATCCCGTCCAGCACGAGGATCCGCTGCAGCAGCAGTTGCTCCCGGACCCGCTCGCTGAACAGGGGGCTCTTATCGTCATTCGCCATGCCTCCAGCCTGCGGCATGACCGTCCCGGAAACCGCCGCTCGCTGCCGTGGGCAGATCTGCTCACGGCAGCGCGGCCCCCAGGCGTGCGCGAAACTGGTCACGTGGACATCGCGATGCCGCTGTCGACCAGCGGCCGTTTCATCATCGATGCGGACGGAAAGCGCGTCCGCCTGGCCGGGGTGAACTGGTACGGCTTCCACGAGGACCTGGGCGTCGCGCCGGGCTTGGAGCGTACGGACCGCCGCGCGCTGGCCCGGCTGATCGCCGGCCTCGGATTCAACAGCGTGCGGCTTCCGTTCAGCCTGTGGATGACCGAGCAGGCCGCACCGGTCCCCGGTCAGTACCTGGCCGCCAACCCCGATCTCACCGGGGCGACGCCCCTACAGGTCTACGACGCCTGCGTGCAGGCGCTGACCGATGAGGGCCTGATTGTCATCCCGAACTGCCACATCCTCGATCCCGGCTGGTGCTGCTCAGAGGACGACGGCAACGGCCTGTGGTACAACAGCCGCTGGTCAGCCGGGAAGTTCTTCGCGGCCTGGCAGGACATGGCGGCGCGGTATCGGGCGAACCCGCTCGTCGCCGCCATGGACATCATGAACGAGCCCAGGCGCACGCGGGTGGGCTGGCGTGTTCTGACGCCGACCTGGGGGACCAGGACCAAGACCGATATCGCGGCCATGTACGTCACGGCGGGGAACCTCATCCACGAGATCAGCCCGCACATGCTGATCATCTGCGAGGGCCTGAGCTATGCGGCCGACCTGACCGGCGTGGCCACCTACCCGGTCCGGCTCGAGCGTCCCGGCCAGGTGGTCTACAGCATGCACGACTATCCGTGGTTCCATCCGGCGGGCCAGCCGCGGCAGGCCTACTTCGACCAGATGCGCCGCAACGGCGGATACCTGCTCAGCGAGCAGATCGCTCCGGTGTGGATCGGGGAGTTCGGCAACGACACCCGGTCGCTGGCCAACTTCGGCCTGGCGCCTTCACCTCCGGCCGGCTCCGCCCTCTGGTGGGGTAACTTCCAGGCCTGGCTTGCCGACCACGACGTGGACTGGTGCTGGTGGGCGCTCAATCCGACGCAGCCCAAGGGCACCGTCCCGGTGGCCAACCGGCACCGCTCCAACTGGGGCGATCCCGAATCGTGGGGCCTGCTGGCCCCCGACTGGCGCGGCGTGGCCAATCCCGGGGTGCTGGACCTTCTGAAGTCGCTGATCCCGGCGCGCACGGGACCCGGTCTAGGTAACTGACATGGACAGCTGGGCCGGGCGAGCCAGCGTCTGGTACACCACGCAGTACCGCTCGGTCAGGCGGATCAGCGTCTCGAGCTGCTCGGCGCTGGTCTCGGTGTCCAGGTCGAAGGTCAGCCGGATAGACCTGAACCCGACCGGCGCCTCCTTGCTGACGGCCAGGGTACCGCGGAAGTCCAGGTCACCCTCGGCGGCGACGGTCCCCCCGGCCACGTCGATGCCCAGCGAAGTGGCCACCGCCCGCAGCGTGACGCCCGCGCACGCCACCAGGGCCTGCAACAGCATGTCACCGGAGCAGGCCAGCGAGCCGTCTCCGCCGGTGGCCGGATGCAGGCCTGCTACAGCCAGCGCCTGGCCGGTTTCCACCGAGCAGGCGATGGCCTGGTCCTCGAGCCGGCCACGGGCCCGCAAGGTCACGATGGCCTGCTTCGGATCCTCCCGGTAGGCGTCCTTGAGCGGCTGCTGCACGGCCCGCAGCTCAGCGCTGTCCACGGCGGTCCTCCGTCCGTCACGGGTCATCCCTCCACCATATTCCTGTGGCCTCGGCGGTCGCCGTCATGGCGAGATGCCTTGGCGCAGCGCTTCGCGGACGATGTCAGCCCGGCCCTTGGCGCCGAGCTTGGCCAGGATGAGTGCGCGACGGCGTCCCGGAGCGGGCCTGGATCAGAGCGCAGCAGCCCCACGGCACCGCAGGCTGGCCGCCGCGGCCCGGGCGGGCGGGGTTTCCGCCGTGGCCTCCACCTGGCAGGCCTGCGTAGCGGCCTTTGCCATCGGCTGGTCGCCAGCGGCGAGCGCGAGCCGTCCAGGTCCGGGAGCCACTGGTGGGTCAGGGTCATCTCACCGTCGCGTCGCGTCAAGAGCCCGGTCAGCGCCAGCATGGCCGGGCGGGTTTCCCCCCTCTGCTCCAGGGCGAGCGCGTGCGCGGCGACCAGGAAATCCTGGTTCTCCCGGTCGGAGTTGGTCCGGATGGGCACCGCCAGGCCACGGCGGAGCGCCTGGTCGGCGGTTGCGCGCTGGTCCCGGCGTCCGGCGATGAGCGCGGTCAGCGACCGCCGGGGAAAGGCAGTGGCGAGCCAGATCGGCTCAGCGGCGCTGGCGTGCGCGCTCCTCCTCGTCCTTCCGGTTCTCCTCGCGATCCTGCTCACGGCGTTCGCGCAGCTCTTCCCCGTGCTCGTCGACGTCCAGCCGGTGTTCCAGTTGCTCGGCGCGTCGCTGCTCCTTCGGCGTCGCGTGCCCTTCGCGCTCCTGCTCGCGCAGGGATTCAAGTTCCTCCTGCAGGGCGTAGTCCCGCGGCCGGGGCGGATCGTACGGGTCAGCCATGGCGGGTCCTCCTCGTCATCCAGAGCGACCCTTCCATCAGATCGCACCGCCGGCGGCTCAGCCACAGCGGGGCCACGCCGGCCGGGACACGCCCTGGTCAGGGCCCGTCGCGTCCGGAGCCGGAGATGAGCTTCAGCGCGAGCCCGGCGATGCGAGCCACCGCTCGACGCTGCGGACATAGGCCGGGACCAGCTGTGCCTCGGTCCGGTACCTCAGGATCAGTGCCGCCGCTTCGCCGCGGTCATGCCCGCGCAGCCGCAGCACGGCGTAGGTGAGCATGGCCGAGCGGCGCCTGCCCGCAGTGCAGTGGATGAGCACTCCCGCCTGCGGCTCGTCGTCCAGTGCCCGCGCGGCGAAGCATGCCGCGGCCGCCCACACGGCGGGCCTTTGCCGCAGGCCGTGATCCTGCATCGGCGCGTGCGCGACCCGTCCGGGCCCGAAGGCCGCCCGCTCGGCCGCCAGATCACCGGACCGCCACACTTGCGCCCGTGGCCGGCAGTTGACCACGTGCGTCACGCCCTGGTCAGCCAGGCCTGCCACGGTCCGGGCCGACGGCACGCCGCTGATCGCGATGCGCTCGTCCCCGATCCAGGACAGCCTCGGTATCACCGGTAACACATTGTGGCTGTCGGCCGTGACATCCTCGGTGCCCACGATCTCTGGCCGGGTACTGGCCCGCCTCCTCCAGCGGCGTAGCCACAGCAGGCCGAACACGGGCAGGACGAGCGGGACGAAGCCGTAGCCGCTGCCATAGCTCGACCACACCGTGGCATCGGGGAACATGGCCGGGTCGGCGATACTCCAGGTGCCGACCGCCAGCACGCCGGCGAGTTCAACCGAGCAGGACACGAGGGCGATCCGGCGTGCTGTCGGACTGCCGTTGGCCAGGGTGACCGTGGCGAGGATGTAGACCACGGCGGCGAGGGCCGACAGTACGTAGGCGACCGGGGCATGGCTGAACTTGGTTGCGATCTGCACCCCGGCCCGGGCCGAAGCGGAGAGCGCGAAGAGCGCGTAGACGGCGACCAGCAGCCGACCCGGGCCGGTCCTGGTCGAGTCCGGCCGCGATGCCGTGGGCCCCGGCGGCGCCGTGGGCTCAGACATGGATGACCGGCCAGATCTGATGCAGCCGGACCATCAGCACGGCCGCGACGAGCCCGGCCACGGCGATAACCGCCGGGCCCCACCGTGATCGCTCCATTGCTCCCCACACCGCTGCGACCAGCGGGACGATCGGCGTCGCGATCAGGTACCCGATGAGCGTAGGCAGGCTGGCCGGGCGTTCGCCGCTGACGAGCTTGGCCACGATGAGGCCGACCTCGACCAGCAGCAGGATCTCGACGACGCCCAGAGCGGCAAGCAGGGTAATCCCCATCCGCCGGTTCCGGGCGGTCATCAGCAGGGCGTACCCGGCAAGCGCGAGACCAGCGACGATGATCGTCGTGGGCAGGGCGCCGTTCACGGATGACATGTTACTACGTTTCGTAGTAACCGGCGCTGGAGCCATGGTTCGAGCACCACGATGCCCGGAGGCAGCGACGCCGCCCAGTCCGCGATCTCCGGGAGCACCCGGACGAGGCGGGCGGCGATGCGGGCCTGGCCATCTTCGCCGTGCTGTGGTCCCAGCTGGTAGAGGTCCCAGGACTGCCAGCGTTGTTCCAGGTGGTCGCGGACGGCGTCGAGCTGGTCTTCGGTCCAGCGGCCCGGCACGACGCACAGCGACTGGCCGAGCTGCGGCCGCAGCCGGGCCTCCACGGCGGCGAGGTCCGCGGCGGCGACCACCAGCACGGCCTGGTTCGGGCCGGGACGGAACACGGTCACCGCGACCGCTGCTCCGGTGTCGGCTAGGTCGCCGAGGTCAAAGGAGAGGTCCACGTCGCCGCGGCGCGGTGTGACGGGCCAGCCGCCGTCGGGCGCCGGGCACGGGGGCATTACCCACCGGCTATGCGCGGTCGGCACCGGGGCCGGCGCGTCCTGCCGTTCGACCCGGAGTCGTCCGCCGGACCACGTGCCGGTCACGGTGGCCCAGCCCTCCACCGCGCCGTCTGTTTCGAAGCGGCGCGTCACGGCATCGAAGTCCGCGCCAGCCACCCGGATCGCGCCGTCCCACACGGGCCTGACCCGGCGCCGCAGGCCGCCCGGCTCGGCGATCCACAACGCGGGCTCGAACCAGTCACCCCGGTCGTTCCGCACCAGCCGGCCGGTCGCGGCGGCCCGGTCACCATCGCGCACGACAAGCCCGTCGGCATTCATATGGCCAGCAAATCATGCCCGCCCCGATGGCGGCCCGAACCGGTCATTCCACAGATGCGGGGGATCGCCCGCCCGGCTATCGTGACGAGCGTGAAGGCGATCCGCTACTACCGGTATGGCTCACCCGAGACCCGGCGGATCCTGGTCCCCGACGGGGTACTGGTGGTGGTCGGCGTATAGACCGCCCATGCCTGCCTCAGCCGAACTACGATTCCGGGTGGCCTGCCCGGGCGACGCGCAGGCCATCGCCGGACTGCACGCCGACAGCTGGCAGCGGCACTACCGGGGCGCCTTCTCCGGCGCCTTCCTCGACCTGACGTGGCCGGGTACCTGCTCCCGCTGTGGACCGAGCGCCTCACGACCCCGGACCCGCGCCTTCTACGCGGCGCGGGGAGCTGTCTGCGTGGAGCGCGCCGACGTCCCGCCACCCGGTGGCGACCCGGCCCGGCTCCACGGCCAGCCGATAGGCCTGAGATACGCGTGGCGCGACCCATCCAGACTGGTAGCCGACCGCCCACAGCCGCCCTCGGCCGTCGGCTGACCGCAGATTTGTTGCGGCTTACGCAACAGGAAGGGCTTCGCCGATGATCGTAGATCGTTACCCCTGCCATAGGGCTGCCCTGGTCATAGCACTCGGCGGCCGTTGAAGCGAGGCACGCCCTGCTCGGGCTGCGGTTTCGGTCAGTACCGGCGGAAGAGCCACAGCGCGGGGACGCCGGCTGCGATCGCGTAGGCGGTGAGGACCGCGAGATCGGTGCCGGCCCAGCCAAACCCGAACCACGCGTTCTGCACGGCGGTGACGAGGTGAGTCAGTGGCAGGAAGCTGCCGGCGTCACGGAGGCCCGCGGGCAGGACGGCTCGGGGCGGCGCGGTGCCCGAGATGAGCCACAGCACGAAGAACAGCATCAGGCCGATGCCCTGGGCCGAGCGACTGGTCCGGATCACGGTCGCGAGCAGCAGCCCGATCGCTCCGAAGGCCGCGGTTCCGGCCAGGAGAGCGACGATGACTCCGAGCACGTCCCGGGGCAGCGCCGCGTGGTAGGCGAACCGGGCGACGATGGCCAGCACGAGGGTGCCGGCCACGAACGTCACGAACGCGACCGTGAGCTGCGCGCCGACGAGGGTCGATGCGGAGACCGAGGATGCGCGGAAGCGCCGCAGGATCCCGCGCTGGCGGTAGCTGGCCAAAGTGATGGGCAGGGTCATCAGCCCGAGTGCCGCGACGATCACGGCCACCGAAGCCGCCGTGTAGTAGTTGGCAGGGGTCACGCCGCGCCACATGAGCATCCCGTTCTGGATCTTCCCGGCATCGGCTCGGTTGTTCCCGAACACGGCTGCCAGCAGCACCATCATCATGAGCGGGAAGGCGAGCACAAAGACGACCGAGAAGGGTTCGCGGCGGAACAGCCGGAACTCGGTGCGGGTCAGCGCCAGGTAGCCGTGCATCGTCATCACCCCCTGACATCCCGTCCGGTCAAGGCCAGGAACGCGTCCTCGACCGTCGGGCGCTCGACCCGGAGGTCAAGCGGGACGATCCCGTGCGCGACGAGCTCGGACGCGACCAGCGCCAGCACCGGGCCGGTGCCACGGATCTCGGCTGCATCCCCGTGCCGGGCCATGGACTGGACCACGTCGAGCTTCTCCAGCCAGCCCAGGTCGGGCTCGGGCGTGGTGAACCGCACGACTGATGGCAGCCCCAGCCCGTCGATCAGCCGCTGCGGGGTGTCGAGCGCGACCACCCTTCCGCGGTCGACGACAGCGACCCGATCGCAGAGGTGTTCCGCCTCATCCATGAAGTGCGTCACCAGCACGACCGTCGTACCGCCCTGCCGGATCTCCCGGATCAGCTCCCATGTCGCCCGCCGGGCCTGGGGATCGAGCCCCTGCGTCAGCTCGTCGAGGAAGACCACCTCGGGTGAGTTGACGAACGCGAGCGCGATGAACAGCCGCTGGCGCTGGCCGCCCGACAGAGTGTCGAAGGCCTGAGCGCGCTGACCGCCCAGTCGCCAGCGGGCGATGAGCTCGTCGCGGTCGACCGGATGGCGGGCGAAGGCCGCGAACAGCTCGATGGCCTCGGCGACCCTCAGCCGGCCTGGCAGCGAGGAGTCCTGCAGCTGTGAGCCGATGCGCTGCCGCAGCTGCTCAGCCTGGCTTGCCGGGTCCAGACCGAGCACCCGGATCGTTCCGCCATCGGGGCGGCGAAGCCCTTGGACGCATTCGACGGTCGTCGTCTTGCCGGCGCCGTTCGGGCCGAGGACGCCAAAGATCTCTCCCGCCTCGACGTCGAACGACAGGTCGTCAACGGCCACGACACGACGGTAGGTCTTACGCAGGTGATCCACCGTGATCACACCCATACGACCAGGCTTTACGCCCCCGTGCGACGGTCGCCAGGGACGAAAGCCTCGTAGACCGGGGTCCAACGGCATAACGATCTGTCGATGTGTCACGCCCCCGCGAACCCCCGCTGCACGGCATCGCCACCGCCGCACATCGGCGAAACATCCGAAGCGCCCGACCCCTCGCAGCGCTCCCTAAGTCCCATTCAGGGACGCCAGAACAGCCACGAAGAGGTTGCGCGACGCTCGCAACAAGCAATCGAATCGGGGACTTCCGAGTGCCCGCTTGGGGACGTTAGACCCTGCCGGGCCGCGGTCCCCCGAACCAGCATGGCCGTGACCGGGAGAGAGCGCCATGGCCTCGTCACAGGAGATTCTCGCTTCGCCACATGAAGTTCCCGCTGAGCCTGGTCAGCGAGAGCGCTGGGCGGACAGCCTTCGCGTGCTGGTCATCGCCGTAGTCGTGGTGTTTCACACCGCCACGGCATACCTCGCGGGCTCAGACTGGTACTACATGGACCGCACCACGTCGCAGGTCTGGTCTACAGCGTTCTTTCCGGCTTATGTCATCTCGATGTTCGGGCTGGGACCTTTGTTCCTGGTTGCCGGCTGGTTTTCCGCACGTTCCCTGGCGCACAAGGGCGCCACCGGGTTCGCTCGCGCGAGGCTGCTGCGGCTTGGTGGCCCGCTGATCGTCTTCATCTTCCTGATCGACAGGCTTGCCGCCTATCTGGGTGACCTCGGCCGCCGCCAGCACCCGAGTCTGGCAGATTACTGGGGCGTGCGGCCCCAGTCCGGCGGGCCGTACGAAGCGGGGCCGATGTGGTTCGTGGCGGCGCTGCTGGCCTTCTCCTTGGCGTATGCCCTGCTGCGGCGCCTGCACGCGCCACCAGTCGCGCGCCGACGGTCCGGGACCCAGGTAATGGCGGCTGCCGCCATCCTGATCACGGTGGCCGCCTTCCTGGCCTGGCGGTGGTGGCCAGTGGACGACGCCAGCACGTTCCTGAACCTGCGCTGGGGCCTGTGGCCTCAAGGAGCGGTGCTGTTCGCCCTCGGGGTGTGGGCGGGTGAGGCTGGGAGCCTGCAGGACCTGACCGCCTGGGCACGCCTGCTCGGCTGGACCGCTCTCGCTGCCGCCGTCATGCTGGTGGCCTTGGCCGTATACGAAAAGGCACGAGGGAATTTCGAGTCAGCCCTGCACGGCGCGGGCTGGCCGATCATGCTCACGGCGGTCCTGTACGGCATCATCTCCGTGGCCTTCACCGTGTGGTTTACGGCCCTGATCCGGGCGCGGTGGTCCGGTGATGGCCCGCTGCGCGCCCGCGCCGGGCGGGCGTCCTACGCGACGTACGTCCTGCACCCGCTGGTCCTCACCGCGATCATGGTGCTGTTCGCGTCGCTGGCGCTGGCTCCGGAGCTGAAGTTCCTGGTCGTGGCCGTGGTGGCGGTCCCGGTCTGCTTCTTGGCCGGCTACGCGGCAACGCGGGTCCCCGGCATCTCCAAGGCACTGTGACCGCCAGCAGGCCGGGCCTCAAGTCGGCAAGAGGCGTCGGTTCAACCGCATCGGCTTCGAATCAACCGGGCAAACGTTACCGGTCGCGGCACTAGCTACCGGTAACCTGGGTTGCTGGTCTCTCAGAATGCTGGGGAACATGCTCATGAGCCCGGATAATCGGCGAATTACCTGCCAAGGTTGCGGGGCCGCGCTGGATGACAATTTGGAGAGTCAGACGCACCAGCCATGTCCGCATTGCGGTGATACTCGACGCATGTTTCACGTATTCCTGGAGGATCACGTCCCAGTCTCGGAGCGGGCGGTGGCTCACCGGTTGCCCAATGTCGGCGACGAAAGCGAAGGTGTTCGCGTCGCTGGGTTTGGTACTAGGTCTGCTGGCGCTGATTTCGTCTCGTGCAGCGGTCAGCTATGACATCGCCGGTGATGCCCCACAGCATGAGGAAGGTGCGCTTGAAACTGCGCAGCTCCTTGTCCAGAAGCTTCGTGAGTCCCAAGCTGGCTGGAGCGAGCCGGCAATAGTCGACAATGCCGATGTGGACTGCGAGAGCCGGGGCGGGGCAGATACGCTGGCGCTGCAGGTTACCCGGGTACCCCGTTCAAGCCAGTTCTGGCAGCAGCTAGGGAAGACCTCAACCGCCAGCGGGATCGGCTCGGCCGACGACCTGGCGGACGAACTGATGAGTGCGGTCAAACACAAGGCCGGGCGGCTGCCCAGCGCCCAGCGAGCCCGACTGGCCCTTGTACTCGATGCGCGCGACACGCCCGTCTTTGCTACAACGGGCGTTGTGGCGAGGTTTTCAGGGCTATACGGGAATGACATGGCCAACCTCGGCTTCCGATGCATATGGGTTGTCGGGCCGACTGTGCAGCTTTTTCGACAGTTGGCGTAGGTAACTCGACTTTCCGGTTATGCAGCGAGGTCTTCCCAGGCCAGCGCGGGACGTACCGGCGTAAATTTGGGACTGCGCCCTATGGGAGCTGCTGTACGCCGGGTGTATTAGCGGTGATGCCGTGTCCGGACTGCTTGGTTCGTCGTCCCGATCAGGTCCGCGATGGTCTCGAGCATCATCAGGCAGCGCGCAGGATCGTCGTCGGTCAGCGCGTGTGCACGCGGATTTCGCCAGGCAGCAACTACACCCTGACATAGCTGCATATGCCCGCGCTGGGCGCTTTCGTCAGCCTTGGACCTGAGCTTGTTGATTCTGAGTAGCGGCTTGGCCGGCGAGAACACCAGGGTCATAAGAGGGTCGCCGTCCTCAGTACGCCCGGTTCGCGCGCGTATGCGCTCGTTGAGTGCCTTCACGCCGGCTTCGACGGCGTCTGCGTAGTGGCGTGATTGGAACCGCGACCTGGTGGCGGCGCGCAGGTCCGGGTTCTGGATCCTGCGATCGTAGTTGGCAAGCAGATCGTCACCGGGCTGTGAGCGGGCTTCCTGCCCGGCGGTTCCGGCCGGGCTCACAGTCGCGGGATTGCCCGCCACCCCGAGCCCGGCCAGGTCGCTGGCGATCCGATGGCCCATGTTGATTGCGAGCTGGATGCCGTCGTCTGTGTTCACGCCGTCGGGTACAGATGCTTGGCCATGCTGGCGAAGATCTGCTCGATTAGTTCGGGCTTGGCATCAGCGGCGATGTGGATCTGGAAATCGAGATGGATGTCCGGCCGAGCTACTGGCGGTGCGGTCTGGGGGGAGGTGGGGCAGGTGTTGTCACGGCGTCCTCCCGGGCCGATGGAGTGTTCGACCTGCTGGTCGAATTACCGGCCTTGACCGCAGCGCCTGGAGCTTGCCTTTTCGTCTTCGCCTCCTTGTCGCTCGGCGGCTCGGGCACCTTCTTCTCGGCGATCATCACGTAGGTGGCGGCCATCTGCCTCGCGTTGGAATCGCCGGACTTCTGCTGCTGGAACCACTTCGTCACCATGGCCCTATCGGGGGCACCGTTGGTAGTCGTGAACGCCGCCAGGTCGGCCGGGTATACGTTATCCAGGATTTCCTGGCACGCCTCGGCGTAGCTGTCGTCGCTCCGCCATTTGTGCCCGAGGTCGGTCAGATTCCCGTTCTCGTCGAGTAGGCCGAGCTTGTGCATCGGGGACACGACGTTTGTCGCTGCGCTTCCAGGGCTGTCGTGACCTAGGAGCACTGCCACCGCCCCCGGGTTGAACTTCGAGGACGGCGCCGCCACCGCGCGGGAGCGCAGAGTGCGCCAGGCACCCGTGCCGAGCTTGGATAGCTTGAGACCGCTGTTGTCATCGTTGTCTTCCTCGGGGTTATCGAGTGATCCGCATCACCCCACGAGGAAGGCTCGATTGCACGCAAGAAACCTTGCGTTTCAAGATCATTCGAGTAGAGTCTGACAGGTCACTCCACATGACACTGCCGAGACCTCGGATGCGAAGCCTTCTGCTTCGACCGGGGTCTTCGGGGCTTAGGTGAATCCTAGCGCACGAATGCCACTGATGTGATTTACCTGATACCTAGCCGTTTCCGCAGATGATATATGCCATTATGGCCGGTATCGACTAGTTCTGCGGGCCGATAGGTCGGATGATCCGGGCAGAAGGCGCCAGTGCACGGCGCGGCTAAATGGCACAGTCCTGGCGGATACCTTCCCTCTATAACGCCAATGTCTGAACCGGTTGACCCTGACCCTGCTTACGGCTAGCCTGCGAACCAGCAGAATCGCCCTTGCCCCTAACAGGATTGGCCAGGTTGACATAGGCATTCTTGCGTTCTGCTTGGTGGCTCTCGCCGTCCTCAGCCTCGGATTCTGCGTGGCGTTCAGGATGAGACAGCCTGACGAGCTCCGGATGCAGGGCTCGTTGCTGAAAGACATGGTTTCGTTCACTATGGTGCTTGAGTCTTCCGGCACCACACAGAAGCTTCCGGACCAGGTAGAGCCGGGTCCCGGCGATGACGAGGCCCTGCGTTCAACGCCGCCGATGCCTGAGGCAGGAAACCCACGTCGGATGGACCGTTCCGTCCGGGTTTTCGCCGTCGTTCTCGTCCCACCTTGCGGAACCTACTTCGGTGCCAGCGGCGCGGGTCTTGTGAGCTAGGTAACGAAGGTGAGTGCGAGTAGGGGCGTGTTCCCTGCGCCAGCGGTTAGGAGCGCCCCTTACCGTTGGGTCAGGGGGGCTGAGCAGGATGGTTGCTTCGATGGTGAGTCGATGAGCCGGACTTACGGGCCCAGGCCGGGCCCAGGCCGGCACGCTCACCGTCGCCGTGGCCTATATCTGGCGCTTGTGGAACTGGCCGGCCTTTACGATCGCCACCAGGTTGTCCGGGTCCTGCAGCAGGGTGATGTCGGCCAGCGGATCACCGTCGATGACAAGCAGGTCGGCCCGCTTCCCGGCTTCGATGGTTCCCGCCTCGGCGCCGATACCGAGCAACTCAGCGTTGGTCCTGGTGGCGGCGATCAAGCTCTGGTACGCACCGAGCACCGAGGCTTTGATGGCCAGCTCGCGGGCCTTGTACCGGGCCAGCGGCCCGAGCAGGTCCGAGCCGGATCCGATCCGCACGCCTGCTGAGTGAGCCCGGCGCAGTCCATCGAGCCCGCTGCCGAGCACCAGGTCCAGCTTGGCCAGCTGGGCCGCCGTCAGCCCGTGCTCGCGACCGTGCTCGTGCAGCTTCTCGTAGGTGACGAACGTCGGCACGAGGAAAGCCCCTTTCGCGGCCATGAGCGCCGCGGTCGGCTCGTCGAGGAAGTTCCCGTGTTCGATCGACCGCACGCCGGCCTCCACGGCGTTGCGGATCGCCGCGGGCGTATAGGCGTGCGCGAGCACGTAGGTGCCCGCCGCCTCAGCCTCGGCGACGGCGGCGCTCAGCTCGTCGGGCTGGTATTGCGTGGACTCGAGCGGGTCAGTCGGCGAGGCGACTCCGCCGCTGGCCATGACCTTGATCTGGTCGGCTCCTCGGCGCAGCTGAGTGCGCACGGCGCGGCGTACCTCATCGACGCCGTCGGCGATATTGGACACCATCCCGATGTCCGCGCCGCAACCGCAGCCCGCGTAGTTCTCGGCCCTGCTCCTGGAGTCGCCGTGGCCGCCGCTCTGACTCAGCGGGTGGCCGCTGACGAACATCCTCGGCCCCGGGATCAGGCCGCGGTCGACCGCCTCCTTCATGCCCCAGTCAGCGCCCCCGGCGTCCCGGACGGCGGTGAATCCCTGGTCCAGCGCCTGCCTGATCATCTGCCCGGCCGCGTAGGCCAGCAGGCTGGCCGGGTACTCCCGGCGCTGCGCGGACAGGTTCACCTTGATCGCGCAGACGTGGACGTGGGCGTCGATCAGCCCGGGCATCAGCGTCCGCCCGCCGCAGTCGATCACCTCACCGCCCATCCCGGCGGCCGAACGCGCGCTGGTCAGGACGTCCTTGATGACAGCGCCCTCGACGACCACCGTCGCGTCGTCCATCGGGTCTGCGCCGGTGCACGGCAGGACGGTGACGTGCCGGAAGCTGATCATGTACCGATGATCGCATCACAAGCACCCGGTGCCTCGCGGCGCACCGGGGCCATCACCGACATAACGGACTACCAAAATGGTATGCAACCGGCGCGGCCCGCGCACCGTCTGATGCGCATGAAGAACGAGTTGCGGACGGCCGCCGGGCTGGTCCTCGCCCTGGCCGCAGCGGGCTGCGGAGCGACGACGACCGCGCCGGCGCCGCCGCAGGCCCGGCTGGTCGTGGCTCATGGCGTGGCGCTCCGGGAGCCGCTGGCCGATCCGCGCCCCTACGGGGCCGCGGACACCGTCCTCGGGCTCGATACGCTGGGCGCCTGGTGCCGGTCCGCGCCCCGGGACAACCTGCTGCTGTCACCGTCCAGCCTGGCCAGCGGGCTGGGCATGGCCTACCTCGGAGCGCGTGGCGGCACGGCGCAGGCCATGGCCAGCGTGCTGCACCTGCCCGCGGCCGGCGGCCAGGCCCTCGAGGCCGGCCTGCAGGCCCGGTCGGCGGCGTTGCGCAGGCTCGACGGACCGGGCGTGACCGTGGATACCGCCGATCAGGTGTGGGCCGACCCGTCGCTGACCACGAACCGCGGCTATCTCAACGCCGTGGCGACCGGTTACGACGCCGGCGTCGCGCAGGTGCCGCTGCTGGATCGCCCCGACCAGGCCGCGCAGGAGATCAGCCGGGCCATCGCGGCCGCCACCCACGGGCAGATCCCGCAGCTGCTGCCGCCCGGCTCGCTGCAGGGCATCGGCTGGGTGCTGACCGACGCGCTCTACCTGAAGGCCGCCTGGGCCAGCCCGTTCCAGCCCAGCCAGACCGGCCCCGGCCCGTTCACCACGGCCGGGGGACAAAACCTCAGCGTCTCCTTCATGAACGGCGGCCCGTACGCCACGGCCAGCGTGGACGGCTGGACCGCCGCCTGGCTGCCGTACCGGGGCGGTCGGCTGGCCATGATCGCGCTGCTGCCGCCCTCCGGCGCCGGCCGCTGCGCGCTGCCGGCCGCGGCGCAGATCCGCGCGCTGACGACCACGCTGGCCACCGGCGGCACGAAGCCAGGCACCAACCCGGTTCTCGCCCGTGAGGTCGGGCTGCCCAAGGTGACCCTCCAGGACAAGGTCAGCATGCGGGACCTGCTGACCGAACTCGGCATGGGAGTCGCCTTCACCCCGGCCGCGGACTTCACCGGGCTGTCGCCGCAGGCCTGCTGCATCGGCCTGGTCGAGCAGGCCGCCACCTTGCGCGTGGGGGAGCAGGGCACGGTGGCCAGCGCCGCGACCGCCGTCGGCATCTCGGCCAGCGCGGCGCGCGGCGGGCCCCCTCCGCTCACGTTCGACCGCCCCTACCTGATGGTGGTGACCGACGTCGCCACCGGCGAACCGCTGATCATGGCCCGGGTGGCGGACCCGTCGGCCCGGTAGCGCGCAGTGCGGCCCGTTCGGCCCAAAAAGGTCTTCAGGCGGTCCAGCTGGGCAAGAAGGCCGCGTCCTTGGCCTTGACCTCGGCCCGGAACATCGGGTGCAGGTCCATCGACGGCGAGTACTTGCTGGCCGGGACCTGGCGGCCGAGCGCCTCGGCCATGGCCCGCACATGATGCGGGCCCGCGCCGCAGCAGATGCCCACGTAGTCCACGCCCAGCTCGCGGGCCTGCACCGCGAACTGCGCCATGTCGAAGCGCGTGCAGGTAAAGGGGTCGAGGGCGATCGGGAACGCGCGCTGGCCCTTGGCATCCAGCAGCGTCTCCATCGTGGGCGCGATCGCGTCGGTCCGGTACGGCACGGGCTGGCTGGCCACCGCGCACTCCACCGACTCCCGGATCTTGGCGATCAGGGGCACCATGGTCCGCGGTCCGCGGTCGCAGTTCAGCCCCACGACCGTGGCTCCCTCAGCGGCGAGGATCCGGCACGCGTCCGCGTACTCGTACCCGTCCCGGGTCAGCTTGGGCTGCGTGGGCGCCAGCGTCACCATCGCCGGCAGCCCGAGGCTCTGGATGACCTCCAGCGCGATCAGCGCCTCGCCCAGGTAGTCGTTGGTCTCGGAGATGACGAAGTCGACGCCTTCCTCCACCGCCCAGCCCAGCTGCTCGGCGTACATGGCCCGGACCGTCCGGGCCGTCGCCGGGTCATCCGGGTCGTAGGCCCAGGTGTTGCACACGTTCCCGGCCACGAGAGCGTCGCCTTCAGCTGCGACGGAACGGGCGATCCGCACGGCCTGCCGGTTCATCGCCTCCAGATCGCCCTCACGCCCGACGTCCCGCAGCTTCTCCCGGTGCGCGTAGTAGGTCAGCGCGACCATCACCTCCGCGCCCGCGCGCAGGAACTCCCGGTGCAGCTCGCGCACGGCGTCGGGGAAGTCCAGCACCACCTCGGGCACGAACGGCCCGGCCTTGATGTAGCCGCGGCGTTCCAGCTCGAACACGTAGCCCTCGGCGCCCAGCACCGTACCGGCCCGCAGCCGTTCCGCAAGAGATACCGCCATCACGCCGCTCCTCTCCGCTATGCAGAGAGTCATCATAGAGGGCATTCGCCGCAGGTCACAGCGCGCTCGTGAGCACCTCGCCGACGCTGACCCAGCGACCGGCCCCGGCCGAGGTCGCCATCGCGTCGCATACCGCCTGGACCGCGGCGCCCTCGGCAAACCCGGGCGTCCAGGGCTCCTCGGGCCACCCGCAGAGCAGGTCGGCGGCCTGGTTGGCGAACGAGGAGCCGTAGCCGACACCCTGCCCGATCGGCCACCACTGGGCCGCGTACGGGTGGCTGGGATGCTCGGCCCGTAGCTGTGCGCCTTGCCCATCACCTCGTAGCCGACGATGCCGACCCGCAGCGGCGGCGGGCTTACTGGCCCGGCGCTCATCCGCCCGGCCGGTGCCGGTAGCTGGGCGGCAGCCCGGCGCTGACGCTTTCCGGCGGGCCGGACAGCGCCGGGGATCGCGGCCGTGACCTGCTCGGCCGCGGTCAGCGCCGCGATCGCGTCGCCGGCCGTGGCGCCCTGGCACGGCCCGTTGCCGGTCGCGTACGCGGCGAAGCTCTCCGCCTGGGCGCGCAGCGCCGCCAGCTGCGCGATCTCGCCCTCGGCCGGGTCGATCGCGGTCCGCAGCAGCCGCGCGGCCTCGGGCACGCCGGGCCGTCGTCGGCACGAAGGGGTCCTCGTGCTCGATGGAGATGACCTGCGCCTGCGAGCCGTCCAGAGCCCGGGCCAGGCCCGTCCACCAGCCCAGGTCGTGACCCCGGCCGGGCACCGCGAAGGTCCACGGCATCTCGGCGGCCGGGTCCGGCCAGCGCCGGTCGCGATAGCTCATCCTCACCCGTCCCGCTATGACCTGTCAAGAGTATGTCCAGACAAGCCCGCTGCCAGCCACCCGCCACCCGCCTGCCCGCGGGCGGCAGCAGGCCCCCGATGCGGGTCGATGGGCCATCGGGCCAGTAAGAGCGTGTACAACGGCACCATCGACCCGCAACCGGCGCGGCGGGACGGGTGGACTAACTCTGCAGTGGTTATAATGTTCAAACAAACGAGCCTAGTGAATTGCCCGGATGATGACGATGCCTGGACGCGAGGTCGGCGCGAGCGGCCCGATTACCATCGACCGGACCAGCCCGGTGCCGCTGTACTTCCAGCTGGCCCAGTACTTCGAGTCCGCCATCAGGTCCGGCGCGCTCAAGGTCGGCGCCCGGCTCGAGAACGAGGTTCAGCTGGCGGAGATGCTGGGCCTGTCCCGGCCCACGGTCCGCGCCGCCTTCCTCTACCTGGCCAACAAGGGGCTGGTCGTCCGCAAGCGCGGCGCGGGCACCCTGGTGGCGAACGAGCGGATCGACCGTAATGTCGAGCTGACCAGCCTGTACGACGACCTGGCGGCCAGCGGCCGCAAACCCGCCACCCGGGTGCTGAAGGCCGAGGTCAGCCACGCCAGCGACCAGGTCGCCGAGGCGCTGCAGCTGCCCGAGCGGGCGCTGGTGATGTCACTCGAGCGGATCCGGCTGGCCGACGGCGAGCCGATGGCCCTGATGCACAACTACCTGCCCGCCGGCCTGGTCCAGCTCAACGTCGAGATGCTCGAGGAGCACGGCCTGTACGAGCTGCTCCGCGCGTCCGGCATCGGGCTGTATTCGGCCACCCAGCGCATGGGCGCGAAGAACGCCTCGGCCTCCGAGGCTCGCACGCTGGACGAGACCCGCGGCACCGCCCTGCTCACCATGGAGCGGATCGCCTACGACCAGGCCGGCCGGCCTGTCGAGTTCGCCCGGCACCTGTACCGGGCCTCCCGGTACGCCTTCACCACCAGCTTCCCGCGCCCCGAGCCCGTCACCGGCTGACGGATCCCGGTTTCGACCCGCCCTGATCTGGCAGTATGTGGGGCTATGCCTGCCGGGCGACGGTTCCGCGTCACAGTGGCCGTGGTAGCCGCGTGCTGCCTGCTACCGCTGGGCTACTCGATCTTCCGGGTCGCCAGCCACCGGCCGTCCCGCCCGGCCCCGACCGCCGCGCCCACGTCCGCGTCCAGGGCTCCGTCCGCGCTCGGCCGCTCACCGGTCACCGGCATGGCGCTGCAGGTCACGCCCGCCCCGTACCAGCTGCCCGCACCGCTGTCTCGCGAGGTCGCGCTGCCCGCCGCGGGCGGCCTGCTGATCGCGGGCGGGCTGACCGCCCAGGGAACCTCCACTGACGCGGTGACCAGCCTGGACCCGGTGACCGGCGCGACCCGCGCGGCCGGTCGCCTGGCCGCCGGATCGGTCGCCTACGTCATCGGCGGCTACGACGGCACCAGCTGGGACCCTCGGGTCCTCGCCACGCGTGACGGCCGGCACTTCCGCGTCGCGGCACGGCTGCCGGTGCCGGTGCGATACGCGGCGGTGGCGGCGGCCGCGGGGGAGATCTGGGTCTTCGGCGGCCAGGCGCAGTCGGGCCCCACCGGCGCCATCCAGGAGATCAGCCTGGCCACCGGCCGGGCCGCCGTGGCCGGCCACCTGCCCGTCCCCACGCAAGGCGCGGCCGCGATCGTCCTGGGCGGGCAGATCTACCTGGCCGGCGGCGTGGTCGCGGGAGCGGCCAGCCCGATCGTGTACCGGTTCGACCCGGCCAGCTCCGACCTGAGCGCCGCGGGCCGGCTGCCCGTCCCGGTCGCCTACGCGGCCGGAACGGTGACCGGTAACGTCGGCTACCTGATCGGCGGCGAGGACGGCACGCGCACCGTGCCGACCGTGACCACGCTGCGGCTGGTCCCGGCCGGGCAAGCCGTTCCGCAGGCCGATCTGGAGCCGTGGCTCACCCCGGTCACCGGGCCCGGCCACCTCGCGCCGGGTTCCGACCCGTCGGTACTGCCCGGCGACATCCTCATCGCCGACCACCGCAACAACCGCCTGCTGATCGTCGACCCGCAGGGCCGGATCAGGTGGGAGTTCCCGCGCCCCGGCGACCTCGCGCCCGGCCAGACGTTCCTGGAGCCGGATGACGCGTTCTTCTCGCCCGACGGCAAATACATCATCGCCACCCAGGAAGACGACTACGTCATCTCCGTGATCTCGCTCGCCACCAGCAAGATCGTCTACCGGTACGGGGTGCCGGGCATTCCCGGCGCCGGCCCGAACCACCTGTTCAACCCGGACGACGCGATGCTGACCCCGGCCGGGGCCATCGTCTCGGCCGACATCAAGAACTGCCGCGTGGTGATCATCACGCCGCCCGCGCACACCTTGACCCGCGTCATCGGCCAGACCACCAACGCCTGCATGCACGACCCGCCGCACCGGTTCGGCAGCCCGAACGGCGCCTTCCCCATGACCGACGGGAGCTACCTGATCACCGAGATCAACGGCGACTGGGCCGACGAGATATCGCTGAGCGGCGCCGTCTCGTGGACCGCCAATCCGCCGGGGGTGCTGTACCCGTCCGACACCAACGAGGTGTACCCGGGCCGGTACCTGACCGTGGACTACTCCGATCCCGGCCAGATCGTCGAGTTCACCTCCACCGGCCGCCTGCTCTGGCGGATGGGCGGGTTCAACCGGCCCTCGCTGGCCTTGCCGCTGCCCAACGGCGACATCCTGCTCAACGACGACTACAACAACCGCGTCTGCGTAGTTGACCCGGCCACCAGCCGCATCGTCTGGCAGTACGGCCACACCGGCAAGTCCGGCAGCGCCCCCGGATACCTCTACGATCCGGACGGAGTGGACCTCGTCCCGCCCGACTCCCTCCTGGTCACCCACGCATCCACCATGGGCGAACCCTGACCCCGGGCGGCGGCGGGCTGACCGTGCAGGACGCGAGACGCTTCCCCGCGGCAGTGGACACCGTCGTTGTCGGCGCCGGGACAGCGGGTGCGGTGGTGGCCGGCCGCCTCGCGGCGGGTGGCGATGAGCGCACGCTGCTGCTGGAGGCCGGGCCGGACTACGGGCCAGCCGATAGCGGTCGCTGGCCGGGCGACCTTCTGGACGCGGCGACCAGCCCGCTGTGGTCCCACGATTGGGGCTATACGGGTGAGTTCGGCGGCCAGGTGGTCCACTTCAACCGTGCACGCGTGGTCGGCGGCTGTTCGGCACACAATGCGTGCGCGGTCGTGTTCGGGAGCCGCCTGGATTACGACGGCTGGGCTGCGGCGGGCAACCCAGGCTGGTCGGCGCGGGAACTCGTGCCGCTGTTCGCCTCGGCGTGGAAACAGCTGCGGGTGCGGCGCGTGGGTCTGGACGAGCTGACCCCGTTCCAGCGCGTCTGCCGGGATGCGATCATGGCGAACGGGATCCCTGCGGTGCAAGACTTCAACGACCTCGACCAGAACGCCGGCGTTGCCCCCTTCCCGGTCAACATCGACGGGACTACCCGGGTCAACAGCGCCTTCGGGTACGTCGACCCGGTCCGTGACCGGCTCCTCGTGGCTGGCGACGCTCCTGTCGAGCGGGTGCTCATCCGCGGTGGCCGCGTGGCCGGCGTGGCCGTGCGGGAGGGCCAGCGGCTGGCGGAAATCGGCGCGTCGAAGGTGGTGCTCTGCGCCGGAGCCTACGGGAGCCCCGCGATCTTGCTCCGGTCCGGTATCGGACCCGCCGGCGAGCTGACCGTCATCGGGCTCAGGCCCGCGCTGGACCTGCCCGGCGTCGGACGCAACCTGCACGACCAGCCGTGTCTGGATGTCGGCTACGAAGGAAGCGGCGACCTGATCCAGCAGATGGAGCGCCACCGGGCGGAGACGGGCTGGCACCCCCACGAGCAGGTGCTCGCGAAGTTCCCTTCGGCCGGATGCCGGCGGGGGTTCGACCTGCATATCTACCCGGTCGGCGGCCCCGTCAAGGACACCCCGCAGTGGTCCTGGACCCTGGGCGTCGCGTGCCTGACGCCACTGTCGCGCGGGAGCCTGCGCTTGACCGGTCCCGGCCTGGATGACCAGCTTGCGATCGATCACCGCTATCTCAGTGACCCTGGCGGCTACGACCGCGCCCGGCTCGCCGAGGGCCTCGAGCGCGTGCGCGAGGTGGCGCAGGTGCCGGAGCTGCGAAGACTGCTGGGCCGGGAGACGCGCCCGGGCCCGGACATCTCGGGCAGACAGGCGATCGAGCGGTTCCTCGATCACGCCGCGGTGCACTATTACCACCCGGCCGGGACCTGCAAGATGGGGCCGCCAAGCGATCCGGACTCGGTCGCCGGCCCCGACGGGCGGGTACACGGGATTGACGGCCTGTACGTGGCAGACGCCTCGCTCATGCCGGCCGTCACGTCCGGCAATACCAACATGCCGACCGCCGTCATCGGCGAGCGGATCGCCTGGTCGCTGCTCGGCTTGACGCAGCCTCGCGCCGGCGGCGGCAAATGAGATCCAGATGAGCGGCAGGACGGCATCACCGAGTCCTCCGTCACGGCCCGCACCGACGCGGGCATGCTCGCACTGTGGAACCCGGCCCGGCTCGCGGCCACCTCCAGCTACCAGGCGTGGGAACGCGCCCTGCTTGACGACCAGGACATCGCACGGCACGTCGCCACCGGCGACCTGGCGCCGATCAACATCGGCGGCGTCGTAGGCCTCAGCCCGGCGCGGACCACCGGATTGTGAGCCGCGATAACTCGTTGCTGCCCACCCAACTGGCGGCCTAGCCTCGGCCTGTGCGCGAGCGCCCGGTGGATATACGCGACAGCGATGTCGCCGCCGCCCTGGCTCGCCAGTGGGCGCTCACGACGCAGGACCTGTCCTACCTGCCCGTCGGGTTCGGCGGGTACCACTGGCTGGCGGCCGACCAGACGGGCTCGCGATGGTTCGTGACCGTCAGCTCTCTGGCCACGCCGTGGGTGCCCGACCTGCCGGCGGCCATGCAGACGGCGGCCTGGCTCGCGACGGAAGCCGGGCTCGACTTCGTCGTCGGTCCCGTGCCGACGAGGGGTGGTCAGGTCGTCGGCTCGCTGGACAGCCGGCATGCCCTGACGCTGTTTCCCTACCTCGACGCCCCGCCTAGCCACTTCGAGGACCCGGTCGACGACGGCGACCGGGCCGCGATCATCGACATGCTGGCCAGGCTGCATACCGCAATCCCCAAGGGCATCCAGGTGCCCACCCGGCCGCTGGAGCTGGCCACCCGCCCGGCCATCGACCAGGCCCTGGCCAGCCTGGGCATCCCCTGGACCGGCGGGCCGTACGCCGAGCCGGGCCGTGATCTCCTGGCCCGGTACGAACGGCCGCTGCGCCAGGCCTTCGAACGATTCGACGGCCTGCTCGACCGGGTCCGGGAGGCCGGCGGGCCCTATGTCATCACGCACGGCGAACCCCACCCCGGCAACCTGCTGCACACGCGGGCCGGACTGCGCCTGATCGACTGGGACATGACCGCACTGGCCCGGCCTGAACGAGACCTGTGGCGGGTGATCTCAGGCGACCAGGACGCCGCACGATACTCGCGGCGAACTGGCTGGACGGTCAACCAGGACGCGCTGGCGCTGTACCGGCTGCGCTGGGACCTGGACGACATAGCGGGATTCCTGTCCCAGATCCGAGGTCCGCACCAGCAGACCGCAGACACGCTCATGACCTGGACCGAACTCCAGAAGACCCTGGAGGCAAGCACGCGATAACGTAAGCGGCGTGACTTAAATCACGATGCATTTTCCCAGCCACCGCATGGCCTCGTGCAAGCGTCGTGGTAGCACTGCTCCCGGGTCCGGATGTCCTTCGCCCCGTCGGCGCTGACAGCGATTCCAGTGCTGTGGTGACGATGGTTCTTAGCTCCCTGGGAGGCTCGCAGGCCGGACCGTTCGGTAGAAAGGACCTCTTGATCTCTTTGTTGGATTCCGATACTCCAGACTGACATCTTCCAGGAACGATGCGCGGGCGGGCGGTCAGCTTCGCGGGTGATCAAGATCATTTTCGCGGCTGTAGAAAATCCTTTGCGGACGGGGCGGCTGGTGCCGCACGCTGGCTGGTGTGTTCCGGTTCGCCGTCTTCGCTTCTTGCGCGCTTGACCGCGCGGCGATGACGGCTGCCTGCGCACTCCTGTCGTCGGCGGGCCTGCTGGCCTTCGGCGGCGCACGAGGCTGACCCTTCCCCGTTCGCTTCGGTGACCCGGCGGGGGAGGGTGCCGCATCGCGCGCTGCTGTCAGCGCGCGCGGGTCAGCGAGTGCAGCAGGAGGAACCAGGAGCAATCAGTCATGACCAAGCAGGCCTATGTCCGCGACAAGCCGCACCTCAACATCGGCACGATGGGCCACGTCGACCACGGGAAGACCACTCTTACCGCCGCCATCACCAAGGTCCTGGCCGACCGGGGGATGAGCAGGTACGTGCCGTTCGGGCAGATTGACCGCGCGCCCGAGGAGACTGCGCGAGGGATCACCATCAACATCGCGCACGTTGAATACCAGACCGCGACGCGGCACTACGCGCACGTCGACATGCCCGGCCACGCGGACTACGTGAAGAACATGATCACCGGTGCGGCGCAGATCGACGGCGCGGTCCTGGTGGTCTCGGCGCTCGAGGGCGTGATGCCGCAGACGCGGGAGCACGTCGTGCTGGCCCGGCAGGTGGGGGTGTCGCACGTCGTCGTCGCGCTCAACAAGGCTGACGCCGCCGACCAGGAAATCGCGGAGCTCGTTGAACTCGAGGTCCGCGAGCTGCTATCCGCCTGCGGGTACCCAGGCGACCAGGTGCCCGTCGTGCGGGTCTCCGCGCTGGCGGCGCTGGCCGGCGAGGAGCGCTGGGTCGCGTCGGTCCGGGATCTGCTCGGCGCCATCGACGCCTACGTGCCGGTACCCGAGCGGTACGTCGACGCGCCGCTCCTGATGGCCGTGGAGAACTGCCTGACGATCACCGGCCGCGGCACGGTAGTCACCGGCGCGATCGAGCGAGGCCGGGTGCGGGTCGGTGACCCGGTCGAGCTCATCGGGCTGGGCGCGGCGACCAAGTCCGTCGTCACCAGCGTCGAGACGTTCGGCAAGACGATGGACAGCGCCCAGGCCGGCGACAACGCGGCGCTGCTCCTGCGCGGCGTCGCTCGTCACCAGGTACGGCGTGGCCAGGTGCTTGCCGCGCCGGGCAGCCAGCGGGCGTACCAGCGGTTCACGGCCATGCTGCATCTCCTGCGGGCAGCCGAAGGCGGCCGGCGCACGCCGGTGCGTTCGGGGTACACCCCGCAGTTCTACGTCCGGACCACGGACGTGTCCGGCGTGCTGGACCTCAGCAGCATGAATGGCGGCGGTACCGTCATGCCAGGCGAGACGGTGCAGGTCATCGTCACGCTAGGCAAGCCGGTCGCGCTCGACGCCGGCCTGACCTTCGCGATCCGCGAGGGCGGCCGGACCGTCGGCGCGGGCACCGTCACCGCCCTGCTCGACTGAGCCAGCGGGTGCGATACTCCCGGGTCGCGCACCCGCCTCACGGGGCGAGCCGTGACTGCCCTGAGAGTGATTCAGGGGTGATCGATCTCAATCTGTTCCCCGACAGCGGAGGCGATTGACCGCAAGTCACCGGCGTCCGAGCTGACGACCAGGTCGCGACGGCGCAGGGTGCCTTCCACTACGCAGGCATCCACGATGTCGGCTGTCTCTGCGCGGGCCGCCAGGGCACCGGCCGATCGGGCGCGCGTGTCGTCAAGGGCCTCGACGGCGCAGCCGGAGAGCAGCCGGGCCAGCAGGGCCTGCCGGTTGGTTCCGCGCCAGGACTGGGCCACGACGGGAGCGGGCACGGTCGGGACCACACGACGCAAGAGAAGAGCGCGATGGCGCGCCCACATGCGTCGTTCGCCCTTGTCGGCCGCGATGAGCGCGCCGCTGTCGTAGGTGACGCCCATCAAGCGGTCCGGCGCTCGTGACCGCCGTGCTCCTGGCTCGCACGCTCGAGTGCCTGCGCTGCCCACTGGTCGGCCTCGGCCATCTCGGCCGCGCTGAAGGAGCCGTGGTCGCGTTCGAACTCGCTGACCGCGGCCAGGCCTGCCCGGATGGTGAATTCCTTCCTGGCCGTTTCGGCCAGCCACGCGCTATACGTCAAGCCCTCGCGAGCCGCTGCGGCCGCTATTTCGGCGTCCAGTTCGGGGGGGATCGAGATCGAGCGTTTCTTGCGGACAGCCATATTCACATAGTAGTACAGCGGTGGGACAACACGCCGAACGTTATGCGGCGAGCCGGGGATACTGAGGACATGGACCGCGAGCGCGCGGAAACCTACCTGCGGCGGCTGGCACGCCGCCGATCTTGAACACTGGTCCCGCGACGAGGGGGAGCACGTGCTTACGCTGTACCTGGTGCCGCCGCTGGCTACGTTCGCGACCTGGATCGATCTGACGGTCGCAGGCCCGTCGTCCGAGGTAGGCGCCCGGCTGCCGCTTCGCCGGCATTGAATCCTCAGCCTGGTAAAACGGCTGCCTTTCCCCGGTAGAGCGGTCACAATGGCCGGGTGATCGAGGAGCTGATCGGCCGGATGGCGGACCGGCTGGAGTCGCTGCGGGCCGCTGGCGACCAGCGGCAGTACTTCCACGCGACCTACCAGCGCACCACGATCGCGGTAGCGCAGGAGATCAAGCGCGGCGGGTTCGCCGACCCGGAGTGGGTCGAGCGCTGGGACGTCGTCTTCGCCGACCTCTACCTGGATGCGCTGGAGGCCGCGCTGGCCGGGCGCGAGCCGAGCTGGCCGTGGGCCATCGCGTTCGGCGCTCCCGCCGACCTGCCCGCGCTCCGGCATGTCCTGCTCGGCATGAACGCCCACATCAACTACGACCTGCCGCAGGCGCTGGTCGCAGTGATCACCGACGAGCAGTTCGACGACCCGGAGCTGCTAGCCCGGCGCGAGGCCGACCACCGGGCCATCGATACCGTGCTCGCGTCCCGGGTCGCCGCCGAGGATGACGAGCTGACCGCGCTCTCCAGGCCGAGCACGCTGCTGGACCGGCTGCTGCGGCCGTTCAACCGGCTCGGTACCCAGCGCTTCCTGCGCGAGGCGCGGGAGAAGGTGTGGGCCAACGCGATCGCGCTCAGCCGGGCACGCCGGCAGGGCCCCGACGCCTACGCCGCCGTCCTCGCCCAGCTCGAGGAGCTAAGCGCGGCCAAGGTCGCGGCCCTGATGGCGCCCGGCCAGGTGCTGCTTAGGCTGGCCGCCACGGGCTTCGGCGTCCGGCTGGACCCGGCGCGCCCTGGGTCATAGCAGGCTGACCGCGGTATCGACCGCGGCGGCCACGTCGTCGTCGGCCGGGTACAGTAGCGACCGCCCGGCGACCAGGCCCTTGACGTTCGGCAGCCGCAGCGTCTTGCGCCACCCCGCGTACGCCGACTCCGGGTCGTCCGGCACCTCGCCGCCCGACCAGGGCCACGTTGCGCAGCCACTTCTTCCGGGCCTCGTCAGGCATGCCCGGCGTCTCGATCAGGTCGGCCCGGCGGAGCGGCAGCACGGTGGCGGAAATACCGCCCGCGGTCGCGAACAGGATCTTGGTGATCGGGTCGCCGGACAGGCTCATGCCGTAGCCCAGCCCGCCGGCCACCGAGTTCAGGCTGGTGATCTTCCCGTAGGCCGTCGGGTTGACCACGTTGAGGCGAACATGGCCACCAGCCAGATGACCGCCGCGGCTAGCAGCGGCAGGTACATGTCGGACTTGGTCAAGTCCGTCAGCCCGGCGTTGAAGTTGATGAACGTGTTGACCACGGCGACGGACGCCAGCGAGATGCCCGTCGCCGCCGGGATCCCGAGCTCGCGGACGAGACCCGACGTCTGCCGGATGAACAGCCGGGTGGACTCGGCCCCTCCGGTCTTGGTCGCCCCGGTCGGCACCGATGCTTCGCTACTAGACACTGGCCTACCTCCAGCTACAGCATCACCAGGGCGAGGAATGCCGAAGCCGGGTCGGCGGGATGCCCTACCAGCCCAGGCGGCTCCTCAGACTGGCCTCATGGTCTGGCCAGGACAAGAGATTGTCAATACCTACGAACATATGGGGTTATTAGGGTGACAAAGCAGGCCGGAGTTGAGCCAGCCGGTGCCTGGGCCCAGTTCAGGTGAGCGCGACGGCCGCGGCCCACGCGTCGTATTCGTAGATCCACCGCCGGTCCACCAGCTGCCGGCCGGAGCTGTCCCAGCCGGCGCCCTGCCGCCGTGAGCCCAGCTGGACGCGCGCCGTCCGGTCGCGTCGCAGTCCTTCGTATGCCGACAGCGCCCGCGGCACGCCAGCTGGACTGGTGCAGGCGCCCAGTAGCGTGGCCAGTGCCACCGCGTCCTCCAGAGCCTGGTTGGCGCCCTGGCCCAGGTGCGGCAGCATCGCGTGCGCCGCGTCACCGAGCAGCGTCAGCCGCCCGCTGCTCCACCTGGGCAGCGGCATGCGGTCATACATCCCCCACTGGAACCCGCTGCCGCCCGGCCCGCTGATCGCGGCGACGACCAGCCCGATAACCGGGTCCCAGCCCGCGAAGTGCGTGGCCAGCGCCACCGGGTCGCTCGCCGCCGACCATGACTCGCGGACCGCGGTATCCGACGAGACGAATCCCACGTAGTTCAGCAGCTGCCCGGCCCGCACCGGGAACACCAGGAAATGCTTGCCCTCGCCCACCCACATCCGCATCGTGCCGTCCGGGTACTCCGCCAGGCGCGGTACGAGTCCCCGGTAGGCCACCACCCCGGAGAACACAGGCTCCGCTGGAGCTACCACGAAGCCCTGCAGCACGGAGTGGATGCCGTCCGCGCCGATCACCACGTCGGCCGTGGCGGTGGTCCCGTCGGCGAAGACGGCCGTGGCGCTGCCGGCATCCTGGCGGAAACCCGTGCACCGGTGGCCGGTCCGTACCACGCCAGGCGGCAGCTGCCCGGCCAGCAGCGTGAGCAGGTCGGCCCGGTGGATCCCGATGTTCTGTCCTGGCACGGCGAACTGATAGGGCTCGTGCCGCACCGCCCGCCCGTCGGAGAGCCGCAGCTGAGCCGAGGCGTACCGGGCGCCCGCCCGCCTGATCCCCTCGCCGACCCCGAGCCGCTCCAGTACTCGCAGGCCGTTCGGCGCCAGCGACACCCCCGCGCCGACCTCGGTCAGCTGCTGCGCCTGCTCGTACACCCGGACGTCGATCCCGGCCCGCGCCAGCGCGACCGCCGCCGCGATCCCGCCGATCCCGCCGCCGATGACGACCGCCCGCAGGGCCACGTTCCTTCCCCTCTCCGAACGGCCCGTACCCACATCCACGCTAACCCAGCGCCCGCTCGCCCGGCGGCCCGATCCACCGGCAAGGGCCCGCCCGACCCCGGCAGACGACAGCGTCCTTTTCGGTCTTCATTTCCGCTTTGCCGTAACGATGCAGTAACGGCTACTTCGTAACGTGACCTTGAGAAGCAGAACGTTCGCAACGTGCGAGGAGGCACGAGTCATGGACGAGTTCACCATCGTTAGCGTCATCCGCCGCCCGGTCGAGGAGGTCTTCGCCGCCCTGGTTGACGTGGACCGGATGCCGCTGTGGATGCCCGGGATGTCGGAGGCGCACATCACCAGCGATGGCCCGCTCGAGGCGGGTTCCACCCTGGTCTACCGGGGCACCTTCCTGGGCCGCAAGCTCGACATGCCCTTCATGTGCACGGGCCTGACCGAGAACAAGCACTATGCCACCCAGACCACCGCTGGCCCGTTCTACCTGGAGACCGACGCCGTGCTCGAGCCGGTCGCCGAGGGGACCCGGGTGACGAGCACCTACCGGGGCGAGAGCCGCGGGTTCTTCAAGCTCGCCGAGCCGCTCGTCGTCCGGCTGAGCAAGAAGCACTGGGAGACTGCCGCGGACAACCTCGGCGAGCTCCTCGAGGACCACGCGCTCTAGTCCGCTGAAGGCTTGTGGCCCCCGCCGGCCAGCGCCGGCCAGGACCGCGAACGGCTCAAGGACCTGTATGCAGCCGAACTGCGGTCACGAGGGCTGAACGTCCCCGACGATCAGCTTCTCGGCGCGGCCATAGCTGCCCATAGGAGTAGCTACCCGGCCGGGGCCGCGGCTTGTCGTCGGGCGGGAGGTTGTCAACCTCGGGAAGCGCCTCGGCTCGTTCCGTCATCCTCGCTGAGCTGAACCGGCGCCTCTCTCCGCCGCCCCAGACCGGGATCCCGCACGAGCGTCGGACCCGGTGTATCAGGGCCAGCGGCCCGGCTCTCCGGATCGGCATAGCGCAACTAGCAACCCAGACGGGAACGGGGTTTTCCGATGGATACCAGTGTGATGTTTCTTGACTGCCCGGCCTACATGGATTCCTGTGGCGCAGCCCGGTGCGGGCTTCCGGCCGCGGTGGAGTACCGGTACACGATGCGATCGACCGACGGGCCGTTGGAGAGCGTCAAGATCCGGTGCCCGCGCGGTCACTGCTTCAACGGCCCGGTTGAGTCGATGCTCTGGAAAAAGACCCCGGACCCAGCTCGCCCTTCGCATGTCCCTGGCCCGGGCGAGGCAATCTGCCCGGTCCGCCCGAGAGGCGCCGCCCGGCACGCGGCAGGTGGCGCTGGCGGCGACCGCTCCGTCAGGCCCGGGCCGAACGACCGGACCTGGAACGACGATTTACGCAGCACGATCACCGACGGGCCGGGGAGTCACACGGCGATCTCCTGCCGCTGCGGGGTCGCGCGGCACGGCTAGCCGGGCGACATCGAGCATCGCGGCTTCGGCCGCGGGCTGATCCGCCCGCCGGTGGAGCGCGCCGCCCGTAGTGCCGCCGGCCAGCCGCATTCCGCGGCTGGACAGCTCCGCCCGCAGGGCCGCGGCCTCGGTGGGCAGGTAGCCGAACGGGCCCAGCTCGAGCCATTCGTATCCGGCTCTCGCGATCTCGTCGAGGAAGCGGGTCCACGGCGTCTGGCGCGGATCGCGCGCGAACCACACGCCCCAGGAGTCGGGAGCGCTCCCGACGCGGAACCTCTGCGCCGCCGGTGGGCGGCCGGAGGACGGGTAGGCATCGATCATGGCTGGTCGCCGCCGACGCTACGAGCCGTCCGGGGTCTCGGCGGCCGACCCGGAGACCTCCTCGGCCAGCTCACGAGCCACCTCGACGAGTTCGGGGTCAGGCGCCCCGGCTCCCGCGGTAAGCCCCATCAGCTCCCGGCTGAGCTCCTCCAGCTCGGTGCCGCCGGCCATCATATCGGTCAGTCCGTCGATGGTCGTCTCGCTCTTCAGCACGCTGGCCATCAGCCGCCCGCGCTTGAGCAGGTAGAACCGGTCACCCACCGGGTAGGCGTGATGCGGGTTGTGGGTGATGAAGATGACGCCCTTGCCCAGCTCGCGGGCCTGCACGATGTACTTGAGCACGATGCCGGATTGACGCACGCCCAGCGCTGACGTGGGCTCGTCCAGGATCAGCACCCGCGCTCCGAAGTACACCGCGCGCGCGATGGCCAGCGCCTGGCGCTCGCCGCCGGACAGCGTGCCCACGTTCTGGTTGGGGTCGCGGACGTCGATGCCCATCTTCATCAGCTCGTTGCGCATGATGGCCCGCGCCTTGCGGGCGTCCATCCGCCGAAGCGGCCCCCACCCGACGGTCGGCTCCTGACCCAGGAAGAAGTTGCGCCACAGGGACATGAGCGGGATGGTGGCCAGGTCCTGGAACACGGTGGCGATCCCGTTGGTCCGGGCCTCCCGCGGGCCGGCCAGCGTCATCGGCGCCCCGGAGATGAGGAACTGCCCTTCGTCCGGCTGGAATACGCCGGACAGGATCTTGATCAGCGTGGACTTGCCCGCGCCGTTGTCGCCCAGCACGCACGTGACCTCGCCGGGGTAGACCTTCAGCGAGATACCTTGCAGCGCGTTGACGCTGCCGAAGTACTTGGCCACGTCGCGCACCTCGAGCAGCGGGACCTCGGAGGCCACAACCCCGCCACCGGCCGCCAGCGCACCCCCGGCATCGGCACTCATGGCTGAACTCCTCTCATCTCCGGGATCATCTCCGGGATCATCTCCGGGATCATCTCCGGGATCATCTGCGGGCCGTCTGAGCCCGGCGGTAGATCACCGTGTTCACCGCCACCGCGAGGAACAGCACGATGCCCAGGAAGGCGAAGTCCCACGAGCTGTCCCAGCCCGCGTAGATCACGCCCTGGAAGGCCATGCCGATGATGCAGGCGCCGAGGGCCGCGCCGACGGCCGACCCGTACCCGCCGGTGAGCAGGCAGCCGCCGACCACCGCGGCGATGATGTAGTAGAACTCGTATCCCACGCCCTGCTCGGACACGGCGGAGCTGGCCTGGGTAAAGGAGATGATCCCGACCAGGCCCGCGGCCAGCGCGGTGGACAGGAACAGCGCGATCTTGGTCCTGGCCACCGGGACGCCGGTGTTGCGGGCTGCGTTCGCGTCTCCGCCGACCGCGAAGATCCAGTTCCCGAACGTGGTGCGGCCCAGGATCCAGGCGCCCAGGACGGTTACCGCGACGAACCACAGCACCGCGGTCTGGTACCCGCTGGGCACCGACGAACTGCTCGCGAACGTGCTGCCGAACACGTCCTTGGCGCTGGCCAGGCCCGAGTATGAGGACGGTGGCCCGCTCAGCGAGACCTGGGTGCTTCCGTTGTTGACCAGGAGCACCCCGCCGATGTCGACCCCGCGGACGATGAAGAACGTGGCGAGCGTGACGATGAAGCTCGGCAGCTTCGATTTCACCACCACGAACCCGTTCAGCAGGCCGATCAGCGCCGCGAAGACCAGCGTGCCCACGATGGCCAGCCAGGCGTTCCAGTGCTCGTGGCCGATCAGCAGGGCCATGACGATCGCGCTGGCGCCGGTCATGACCCCGGTCGAGAGGTCGAATTCGCCGCCGATCATCAGCAGGCCGACCGGCACGGCCATGATGCCGAAGAAGGCCGCCTGCTGACTCCAGGCGGCCAGGCCGGTCTGGGTCAGCCACAGGTGATTGGGCGTGGCGTCGAAGCCGGTGAAGATCAAGAAGATGGCGATCACGCCCATCAGCGCGCCGAGTTCGGGCCGCTGCATGAGCCTGGTCACCGTGCTGACCTGGACGAGCCGCTCGTCCCCCGGTACCGGGGGCGCCCCGCCGGCCGCCGTACCGTCAGTGACGGCCACCGCCGTGCGGTCGGCGCCGCCAGAGTCCTGAGGTTTGATTACCATGCCTGTTCCTCACTCGGCGGATGCCATATCTCTTTGTAAGAGTCATCTCTTGATTCCCGGAGCCGCACGCGTGCATGCGGCTCCGGGTCCGGCAGCTTGCGCGTCAGTCCTGGCCGGCGTTGATGGCCGCCTGGACGGTCGAGACGTTGCTCTTGTTCACGATCAGCGGTCCGGTGTCCAGCACCTGGCCGGGGGAGACCGAGTTGCCGTGGGCCTTCAGGTACAGGTAGAGGGTCACGATCGGGAGGTAGCCCTGGAGGTACTGCTGCTGGTCGATGGCGAAGTCCAGGGAGCCGTTCTGCAAGTCTGAGACCACGGCACTGTCCAGGTCGAACGTGCCGATCTTGACCTTGGAGGCGGATGAACCCAGGGCGGTGACCAGCGCGGTGCCGATGGCGTTGTTCAGCGTCATGACCGCGTTGATCTGCGGGTGAGCCTGCAGGTACGAGACGACCTGCGCGTCGGCCTGCGTCGGGTTGCTGGCCGCGTTGGGCGTGGACAGGATCAGCTCGGTGCACCCGGTTCCGCTCTTCGGGGGGCTACCGGTGGAGCAGGTCGATCCGGTTCCTAGCGCCTGCGCGATGCCGTTGCAGCGGTCCAGGAGGTTCTGGCCCGACTGGTGGATGACGCACAGGACGTTGGTCGCTCCCTCGCTCTTGAGCTGGGTTCCGGCCTGCTGCCCGGCCACGTTCTCGGGCTGCCCGACGCAGGTGATCGCCTTGGTGGCGGCCAGGTCGGTCGGGTCGCAGCCGGCGTTCAGCATGACCACCGGGATGCCCGCGGCCTCCGCCTTGGCGATGGTGGCGTTCATCAGGGCGGGGTCGTGGTCGGAGACGGCGATGCCGTTGACGTGGGCGTTGATCGCGTCCTGGATCTGGGCGTTCTCTGCGTTGTCATCCGGCTCGGCCTGGCCTTGCTGCTGCGATCCGTAGACCTCGCTCAGCTTGCAGCCCAGGGCCGCCGCCGCGTCCTTGGCGCCTTTGTAGACCACGCTCCAGAAGCTCCCGTTGTCACCGTGGGTGATGACGGCGAACGTGTACGGGCACTGACCGGACGAACTGCTCGTCGTGCTGTCTGAGCTCGAGCTCGAACCGCTCGAGGAGCACGCGGTAATCAGCAGCAGCGGCGCCGCAAGGAGCGCCACCAGTGCCTTTCTGCTCATATGCATGTTCCCTCTCCTTGCCAGAGTCGGGCGCTCGTCAAGGGCGGGCTGTGTGCCGCGGGGAACGACCCGTAGGGGGCGCCCGCCTCGAACCTTGCCGCATAGTGCCCGAAAATTAACACGCGGCTAATGTCATGTCAATAGTATGTAAGGAGGTCAGGACAATATACACTTAACTGAGACCTGCCCTATACTGCTGGCATCGACATGGCCCCTGGAACTCCCAGCGAGCCTGCATGCTGGGAGGCGCCATGACCGAGCGGCCGCTCGACCGCACCAGTCCCATCCCGCTGTATTTCCAGATCGCGGAGAATCTCAAGCAAGCGATCGAGGACGGCACGCTCAAGCCGGGGGAACGCCTGGACAACGAGCTGGACCTGGCCGAACGCCTCGGCGTGAGCCGTCCCACCGTCCGCCAGGCGGTGCAGCGCCTGGTCGAGCAGGGCCTGGTGGTCCGCCGCCGTGGCCTCGGCACGGTCGTGGTGGCCCCGCGCATCCTCCGGTCGGTGGCGCTGACCAGCCTGTACGACGACCTGTCGGCCAGCGGTCGGCATCCGGCCACCACCGTCCTGGCCGCCCGCGAGATCGAGGCCGACGACGAGCTCGCCTCGGTCCTCGCGCTGCCCGCCGGCGCCGCCGTGCTCTTCGTGGAGCGGCTGCGGCTGGCCGACGGGACCCCGCTAGCGGTCATGCACAACTTCCTGGCGGCCGGGCTGCTCAAGGGCCGGCCGGACGACATCCTGGAGAAGACCGGCCTGTATGACCAGCTGCGCAGCCAGGGCGTGGAGCTGCACGCGGGCGAGCAGGTGATCGGCGCCCGGCATGCCACCGCGCACGAGGCCAAGCTGCTGCAGGCCCCCCGGGCCGCCACCGTCCTGACCATGACGCGGACCACGTTCGACACCTCGGGCCGCCCGGTGGAACACGGTAGTCACGCCTACCTCGCCGACCGGTACTCCTTCAAGATGACCCTGATCGCCCATTAAAAACCTTTTTATGCCGAACGGGCCGTGGTGCGCGCGCCCCCTTACAAGTAGGGCTTCTGCCGCTTCTTGGCTTTCTCGTAGGTGGCGCGGGCGTCCCGGGTGCTGGCCAGCGCGGCCACCTCGGCCACCGGCACGTCCCACCACGCGTCGCTGGACGGCGCGCCTATCGTCGGGTCGGTCTCGATGTACACCAGCGTCGTCCGGTCCGCCTCCCGCGCTTTGACCAGTGCCTTGCGGAACTCCTCGACCGTCCGTGTGCGCAGCACGTACACGCCGAGGCTGGCCGCGTTGGCCGCCAGGTCGACGGGCAGGAAACCGCCGTCGAGACGCCCGTCGGAGCCCCGGTACCGGTAGCTGGTACCGAACCGCTGTGACCCGACCGACTCCGACAGGTTCCCGATCGAGGCGAACCCGTGGTTGTCGACGCAGACCACGACGAGCTTGACCCCCTCCTGCACGGCGGTGACCAGCTCGGTGGCCATCATCAGGTACGAGCCGTCGCCCACCATGACGAACACCTCGCGGTCCGGGGCGGCCAGCTTGGCCCCGAGTCCGCCCGCGATCTCGTAACCCATGCACGAGTAGCCGTACTCCACGTGGTACCCGCCGGGATCCCGGGTGCGCCACAGCTTGTGCAGGTCCCCGGGCATCGACCCGGCCGCGCACAGCACGACGTCCCGCTCCTCGGAGATCTCGTTGACCGCCCCGATGACCTCGGCCTGCGCGGGCCGCGGCTGGTGCCGGGTGGTATACGCGGCCTCCACGGCGGCCTGCCAGCGAGCCGACAGCTCCCCGGCCCGGGTCCGGTAGGCGGGCTCGGTCTTCCACCCGGCCAGGTCCAGGGCCAGCGCGTCCAGCGCGGCCCGGGCGTCGGCCACCACGGCCACGCCGGACTGCTTGGCCGCGTCGAACGAGGCCACGTTGATGTTGACGAACCGCACCCTCGGCTCGGCGAACACGGTGCGGGAGGCGGTGGTGAAGTCGCTCCACCGGGTGCCGATCCCGATCACCACGTCGGCCCGCGCGGCCAGTTCGTTGGCCGCGGTGGTCCCGGTCGCGCCGATCGCGCCCGCGCACAACGGGTTATCGAAGCGCATCGTCCCCTTGCCGGCCTGGGTCTGCCCGACCGGGATGCCGAAGGTCTCGGCGAATTCCTTCAGCGTGTGCGTGGCCTCGGCGTAGATGACTCCGCCGCCGGCCACGATAAGCGGCCGTTCCGCGGTCCGGATCACCTCGGCCGCGCGGGCCACGGCCGCCGGGTCCGGCGGCGTGCGGGGGATGGGCCAGACCCGCTCCCCGAACAGCTCGGCGGGCCAGTCGTACGCCTCCGCCTGGACGTCCTGCGGCAGCGCCAGGGTCACCGCCCCGGTCTCGGCCGGGTCGGTCAGCACCCGCATGGCGGCCAGCACCGATGACGGTAGCTGCTCCGGCCGCCAGATCCGGTCGAAGAACCGGGACACCGGCCGGAACGCGTCGTTGACGCTGATGTCCCGGCCGGACGGATCCTCGAGTTGCTGCAGCACCGGGTCGGCCACCCGGGTGGCGAAGACGTCTCCCGGCAGCAGCAGCACCGGCAGCCGGTTGATGGTGGCCAGCGCGGCCCCGGTCACCATGTTCGTCGCGCCCGGGCCGACCGATGACGTGCAAGCCAGCGTGGACATCCGGTTCCGGGTCCGGGCGAACGCCGCCGCGGCGTGCACCATGGCCTGCTCGTTGCGCCCCTGCAGGTACTTCAGGCCTCCACCGTGACCCAGCTCCGCTTCGAGCAGCCCCTGGCCCAGGCCGGCCACGTTGCCGTGCCCGAAGATGCCGAAGCACCCCTCGATGAGCCGGTGCCTCGTCCCGTCGCGCTCGCTGTACTGGGCGGCCAGGAAACGCACCACCGCCTGCCCCACCGTCAGCCGGACCGTCGTCACGGCTCGCTCCAGGCGGCCACCCGGGGATCGACCTGCTGGTCCTTCCACTGCTCGCGCACCCATGAGTGCGCCGGATCATCGCTGATGAGCCATTCCCGTCTGCCTGGTCCGGCCATCACGTTCAGGTAGTACAGGTCGTAGCCGGGCACCGCCATCGACGGCCCGTGCCAGCCGTGCGGGATGATCACCACGTCCCCGCTGCGTATCTCGGCCAGGACGTGCGCGGGCCGGTCCGGCGTGCCGTACACCCGCTGGTAGGCCAGGCCCTGGCCCACCGGGCCGCCGGCCACCTCGAAGTAGTAGATCTCCTCCAGGACCGATTCGCCCGGCCGGTCGGTGTCGTGCTTGTGCGGCGGGTACGACGACCAGTTCCCGGCCGGGGTGAACACCTCGCAGGCGATGATCCGGTCGGCCTCCAGCACGTCCGGGGTGCCGAAGTTGTTGACCCGCCGCGAGCAGGCCCCGGCCCCGCGCAGCTCGACCCGGACCTCGTCCCTCTTCACGTGCCGGAACGGTAGCCGCTCCGCCTGAGCCCGCGCCGTGGCCAGCGCGAACCGCCCGCCGTTCCCGGAGTTGATTTCGTAGGCGGTGTCCCGCGGCACGTAGGCGCAGTCGGTGACCTCAGAGAACGGGTCCTCGCGGCCGGCCAGGTCCGCGCCGCCGGCGTCGGTGTCCACCGCGCAGGCGCCGGTCAGCGGCAGCACGATCATCTCGTCGCTACCGGTGTTCCCGAGATACGTATCGGCCTTGGCCAGGTCCAGCACCCGCAGTCCGCTGTACCCCCAGCGGGCCACCTCGGGCGTGATGCGCACGATCTCCCGTCCATCGGCCGTACCGCCGGCCGGGAAATGCCAGTTCAAAGCCTCATCCTGGATAGTCATGGACCGACCGTAACATCGTGGACCAGAGCGCACGCGGCGTCGACCGCCGCGGCGACATCGCCGTCGTGCGGATAGAGCAGGGCGCGGCCGATCACGAAGCCGCGCACGCCCGGGAGCGCGAGTGCGGCCTTCCAGCGCGCGTAGGTCTCCTCCGGCGGGCCGGCCGGGTCCCCGCCGAGCAGCAGGGTCGGCAGCGTGGTGGCCGCCATGACCTCCTCCATCCCGTCGGTCACCGGCAGCTTGAGCCAGCTGTAGCCGCTCGTCGCGCCCAGCCCGGACACGATCGCCACCGAGCGGACCACCGCCGGGGCGGACAGGTCGTTGACCACCCGGCCGTCGGCGCGGTGACACATGAACGGCTCGAGCATCGCCACCAGGCCCCGCGAGCCGAGGTCGGTGACCGCCCGCCCGGCCGCTTCGAGCGTGGCTACCGTGCCGGGGTCAGTCGGGTCGATCCGGGTCAGCATCTTGCCGCCGTCCAGGCCCATCGCCGCGATCGTGGCCGGGTCGTACGCGGTGAACCGGTCGTCGAGCTCGAAGCTGGCGCCCTGCAGCCCGCCGCGGTTCATCGAGCCGAACACCACCTTGTCCTCCAGCGCGCCCAGCAGCAGCAGGTCCTCGATGATGTCCGCGGTGGCCAGCAGCCCGTCCACGCCCGGCCTGCTCAGCGCCGTCAGCAGCCGCCGCAGCAGGTCGTAGCGGTCCGCCATCGCGTTGGCCACGCCCCGGACCCCGAGCGAACCACGGGCCGGATGGTCCGCGGCCACGATCATCAGCCGGCCGTCGGCGCCCAGCAGCGGCCGGCGCCCGCGCTCTGCCGCGCGCGCCGCGATCAGCTCCGGCCGCCGGGCCCGCAGCTCCCGCAGTTCCTCGAACGCGGCCTCAGACATGGGGCTCACGCAAGAAGGCCTCGACCTCTTCCGTGGTGGGCATGGCTGAGGAGCACTCCAGCCGGGTGGTGACGATCGCGCCGGCCGCGTTGGCGAAGCGGATGACCCGCTCCAGCGGCCAGCCGGCCAGCAGCCCGTGGCACAGCGCGCCGCCGAACCCGTCGCCGGCGCCGATGCCGTTGACCACCTCGACCCGGATCGGCGGGATCTCGACCTCCTCGTCCTTGGTCCGCGCGTAGACCCCCTCCGGGCCCCGTTTGACCACTGCCAGCTCTGCTCCCGCCGCTAGCAGCGCGTCGGCCGCGGCCCGGGCGTCCCTGGTCCCGACCGCGGTGTCGACCTCATCCAGGTTGCCGACCGCCACCGTGACGTCGGGGAGCGCGGCCTGGACCTGTTCGCGGGCCTGTTCCCGTGAGACCCAGAACACCGGCCGGTAGTCCAGGTCCAGCACGGTCAGCGGCGCCCGGTTACGGGCCTGGAAGGCCACCTGGTGCGCCGAACGGCTGGGCTCGGCGCACAGGCCGGTCACGGTAGCCCAGAACAGGCGCGCGTCACCGACCTCGGCCGCCGGGATCTCCTCCGGCTTGATCTCCAGGTCCGGTGCCTTGGGATACCGGTAGAACCAGATCGGGAAGTCGTCGGGCGGGAAGATCTCGCAGAACGTCACCGGGGTGGGCAGCTCGGGCACGGCGGTGACGAACGCGTCGTCGACGCCGAATTCGCGCAGGGCCCGGTGCACGTACCGGCCGAACGGGTCCGCGCCGGTCCGGGTGATCACCGCCGAGGTGCGGCCGTGCCGGGCCGCGGCCACCGCGACGTTGGTCGCGCTGCCGCCCAGGAACTTCCCGAACGTCTCGACATCCTCCAGCCCCACCCCGGTCTGCAGCGGGTAGATGTCCACCCCGACCCGGCCCATGGTGAGCACGTCGTAGCTCACGGCTGGCCGCCGAACAGATCGTTGAGGTACGACAGGCTTTCCCGCACGGCTCGGACCGGCCCCTCGTCCCGCGGCGGGCCGTCCAGGACGGTGTCCTGCTCGAGCACGTACCAGCCCTGGTAATCGGCCGCCTCCAGGGCGGCCACCACGCCCGCCACGTCCACGTCGCCCTGGCCGAGCGGCCGGTAGAGCCCGCCGGACACGCCGTCAGTGTAGCTGATCTCATGGGCGGCCACCTGGCGCGCGACCGCCGCGGTCACGTCCTTCAGGTGCACGTGCCCGATCCGGGCCGCGGCGGCGCGGGCCAGTTCGGCCGGGTCGGTGCCGCCGATCAGTAGGTGCCCGGTGTCCAGGCAGAGCGGGATCCCGCTCCCGTCGAGCACCCGGCGCACCTCGTCGGGTCCTTCCACCATGGTCCCGACGTGCGGGTGCAGCGTTGCGGCGTACCCGCGCTCGGCGGCCCGGGCGGCGGCGCGATCCAGGTTGGACAGCAAAGTGGCCCAGCCCTCGGCGTCCAGGCCGGGGCGCGTGTCGTAGCCCTCCTGGCCGGTCGCGGCCGCGAGGACGAGCACCGGCTGACCTTCTCCGAACGCGTCCAGGGCACGGTCGACCGCCTTCACCGCCCCTGGTTCATGCAGCACCACCGGTACGAAGCCGCCCGCGGCGGTCAGTCCGTGCTCGGCTAGCAGCGTGGCCCGCCGGCCCGGATCGGCCGGCAGGTACCCGGCGGGCCCGAACTCCGTGGCCGCCAGCCCCACGGCCCGCATCTCGGCCAGCACCCGGTCAGCGGGCAGCTGGTAACCCCACCCCGGCACCTCGCACACGCCCCAGGAGATGGGCGCCCCCGCGACGCGCCCGCTCACCGGTTGCTCCTGGCTCACCGGCTGCTCCTGGCTCACCGGCGCACCTCCGCTATCAGCACCGGCTGCTGGCGGTGCCGCGACAGCTCGCACGCTTCGGCCACGTAGAACGCCTCCAGGGCGTCCTCCGGCGTGCAGGGGCTGGCTGCCTGCCCGGCCGCGACGCTGATGAACGCGGCCAGCTCGGCGGCGTAAGCGTCCCTGAACCGTCCCATGAAGTCGCGGTGGGCCGGGCCGGCCGGGAAGCCCTCATCCGGCTCGGCCGAGCGCAGCGGCATCCGGTCGTCCAGCCCGGCGCAGACGCTGCCCGCCGAGCCCAGCACCTCGAGCCGCACGTCGTATCCGGCGTCGTTGTACCGGCCGCAGGACACCACGGCCAGGGTGCCGTCGTCCAGGGACAGCGTGGCGCTGGCCGTGTCGACGTCCCCCGCGGCCCGGAAGAACTCCTCGCCCCGGTTGGCGCCGGTCGCGTACGCCTGAACGACCTCGCGGCCGGACACCCAGCGGATCGCGTCGAAATCGTGCACCGCGCAGTCGCGGAAGATCCCGCCCGATCCCGGGATGTACCCGGCCGGCGGCGGCGCCGCGTCGAACGTCGTCGACCTGATCGTGTGCAGCCAGCCGAGCGACCCCGACCGCGCCGCCTCCCGGGCGGCCCGGAACCCGGCGTCGAACCGGCGCTGGAATCCGATCTGCACCGGGACCGCGCTCCCGCTGGTGGACTTGATCACGTCCAGCGTGCCCTGCACATCGGGGGCGACCGGTTTCTCGCAGAACACGGGCACCCCGGCCTGCACGCCGCGGTTGATCAGCTCGGGATGCGTCCCGGTCGGGGCCGCGATGACCAGGGCGTCTATCCCGCCCTCGAGCAGCTCCGTCACCGACCCGGCCGTCTGCGCCCCGAATGACCCGGCGACCTGCCGCGCCCGGCCGATGTCCGCGTCCGTTATGATCAGGGAGTCAACCCCCGGCAGTCCGTGCAGCGTGCTGGCGTGGAACACGCCTATCCGCCCCACTCCGATGAGTCCGATACGCATGAAGTTCCCTTGCGATGCCCGGTGATCTGACGATCACAGCCTTGTCGTGCCCCGAGGTAAAGTCAAGGTGATGTCTTATTGATAGTACATACTCTAAAGCAGACATTAGCAGAGCAACCAAAGCCCGCTGTGCCGTATGATCCGCTGCCGAAGGGCAGATAGGGTGATTCGGGATAAAACTGGCGCCGTATTGCGGCGCCGCAAGCCTCAAACGCCTGCGCCGCTCAACGGGTACGCTGCATGCGGCCCTGATCCTCGCGTCATAACCCGGAGCCGAGCGCTCATGCTGAGCCAGCACCTCATTGATTCCCTGTTCCCGCCGGATCTGCCCGAGCCCGAGCACTGGGAACGCCGCTATCCGCCGCGGGACCTGCCCGAGGGCGCCGAAGTCACCCGGTTCTCGCCCAGCCCGACCGGCTTCCTGCACATCGGCGGCGTATACGTGGCCACCATCGACGTCGATGTGGCCCACCACTCCGGTGGCCGCTACCTGGTCCGCCTGGAGGACACCGATCAGGCCCGGGTGACCGAGGGCGCGGCCGAGCAGTTCGCCGAGGCCTTCGCCTACTTCTCCATAGGCCCGGACGAAGACGACCAGACCGGCCGCTACGGACCGTACGAACAGTCCGGGCGGGCGGATACCTACCTGACCTTCGTCCGCGAGCTACTGCGCCAGGGGAAGGCGTACCCCTGCTTCGCGACTAAGCAGGACCTGGAGGAGATCACCGCCCGGCAGCGGGCGGCTGGTGCCCTGCCCGGCTACTACGGCAAGTGGGCCATCTGGCGCGACGCGCCCGAGGAGCAGGTGGCCGAGCGGCTGGCGGCCGGGGATCCCTATGTGGTCCGGTTCCGTTCCCCCGGCGTTACCGGTGCGCGGGTGACCTTTACCGACGTGATCCGCGGCGAGCTGACCCTGGACGACAACCGCAACGACGCGGTGATCCTGAAGAGCAGCGACACCGAGCCGCGGCTGCCGACCTACCACTTCGCGCACGCGGTCGATGATCACCTGATGCGGGTCACGCTGGTCATCCGCGGTGAGGAGTGGATCTCCTCGGTGCCGTTGCACCTGCAGCTGTTCGACGCGCTCGGCTTCCCCCGGGTCCGGTACGCGCACGTCGCGCTGCTGATGAAGCAGGACGGCGGCAGCCGCCGCAAGCTGTCCAAGCGGAAGGACCCCGAGGCCAGCGTCACCTACTACATCGAGCAGGGCTTCCCGGCCCCCGCGGTGCAGTACTACCTGCGCGGCCTGGCCAACGGCCGGCTGGCCGAGATGCCGCTGGATCAGGCGCTGGCCGAGCCGATCAAGCTGTCCGAGATGGGTACCGCGGGCCCGCTGGTCGACATGGTCAAGCTCGACGACATCTGCGCCGACTACATCGCCACCCTGTCCGGCGAGCAGATCCTCGCCGAGGTCACGACGTGGGCCCTCCGCTACGACCCCGACCTCGTGCCGGTCCTGGAGGGCGAGCGGGCCCTGGCGCTGCGCGCCCTGGCCATCGAGCGCGAGAACACCGACAATCCGCGCAAGGACCTGCGCAAGTGGGCGGACTTCCGAGCCGTCTACGGGTACTTCTTCCCTGAGCTATTCGAGCTGGTCACCAACCCGGCCGACGCCCGGTTCGGCGGCCTGGACCCCGGCCTGGTCCGCGCCGTCGCCGACGCCTTCGCCCGCAACTACATCCCGCCGGGGGAGGACATCGACTGGTTCGGCCAGATCCGCCAGCTCGCCGCGGACCTTGGGTTCGCGCCCAACCAGAAGGCCTACAAGCAGGACCCCGACGCCTACCCGGGTTCGATCCGCGAGGCCTCCCAGACCATCCGGGTCCTGCTCACCGGGACGCCGCGCAGTCCCGACCTGGCTCAGGTCGCCGCCGCCCTCGGTACCGAAGAGGTTTTGCGCCGGGTTCGCGCCATTCTGTAACGTTCCCGGAACGATCCGGACGTACCGTGGCCTTTCGTGAGGCGCGGTAACCGGACGCAGGCGCTCGGATGGGTGCTGGCCGCCCTCGCCGTGCTCTTGCTCATTCCGGCGCTGGTCCTGATCGGGCTGAACGCCAGCCATCTCGCCGCGGGCCGGATACTCGCCGACGCCGTCTTCGCCATCGCGGTCGTGATCTACGCTGGCGCCGGCCGGCTGATCACCAGGCGCGTTCCGCGCAACGCGATCGGCTGGCTGCTGGCCGCGATCGGCGTGTCGCTGGCCGCCACCTCGCTGACCGAGCAGTACGCCCTGTACGGGCTGGCCACGGCCCCGGGATCGCTACCCGCAGTACGCCTGGCCGGGTGGCTGGCGGGCGTCACGTTCCTGCTTACCTTCGCGCCGATGCCCTTCCTCGTCCTACTGTTCCCCGACGGTCGGCTGCCGTCCCGGCGCTGGCGGCCGGTACTGTGGGCGATGCTCGCGGTCCTGGCCGGCTGGCTGGCCCAGCAGTTCCAGGCCGGTACTGACGAGACTGGCGGACCCACCAACGCCTTGGTCGCCGCCGGTGTCAGCTACCCCAACCCGCTGGGAATCTTTCCCCGGCATGGCTGGTTCAGCGATCTCCTGGCTATGCTTGTGCCGGTTGGCCTGGCCGCCGGGGTGCTCGTGGTGGTGTCAGTGTTTGCGCGGCGGCGTGGCGCGAACGCCGAGTTGCGCAAGCAGCTGGCCTGGCTAGGCTACGTCGGCCTGCTCGTGGTCATCCCTGTCGTGCCGTTCGTCGTGTACGGCACCGCGGTGCACGGCCACGTCAGCTCCGCTCTCGGCACGCTGTTCTGGGGATACATCCTCATCGTCCCGACGATCGGCATTCCGGTGGCGTGCGGGGTGGCGGTACTGAAGTACCGGCTGTACGAGATCGACAAGATCATCAGCCGGACCCTGGCCTACGCCATCGTGACTGGCCTACTGGTCGGCTTGTATGCCGGGCTGGTCCTGCTGGCCACCGAGGTGCTGCACTTCCATAGTTCGGTCGCGGTAGCCGCCGCCACCCTGGCCGCGGCCGCGCTGTTCACCCCGCTGCGGTCCCGGGTGCAGCGGCTGGTCGACCGCCGGTTCAACCGGACCCGGTACGACGCGGACCGGACCCTGACCGCGTTCGCGGCCCGGCTCCAAGACGCCGTCGACTCGGACGCGGTGCGCGCCGACCTGCTTGGCGTAGTCCACCGCTCCCTGGAGCCCACCCACGTCTCCGTCTGGGTCGTGCCACGATGAGACCATGCGCGTGCAGCGGTTCACTGCCCCCGTCACGGCCGGTCCCAGGGGCCACGCGGTCATCGCGGACGAGCGTACGCCGGGCCGGGAACCGCCGCGGTAGTAGGCTGCCCGTGGCCTTATAACGCCGACGACGGGAGGGCAAGATGCCGCTGTTCTCCAATCCGCAGGATCCGGGCCCCGACGTGTGGGAGCCCCAGGCGGCCGAGGGCCGGCTGGCCAAGACGGTGGGGGCCAGCGAGGCCGGGGTATTCACCTCGGACCTGTCGGTATCGGAGTACGTGCTGCTCGGCGAGGCCGGATTCGAGCCCCTCGGGTTCGTGGTCGGCTCCTCGATATACCACGTCGGCCTGCAGATCGGCCGCTGGAACCGGAACCAGGAGCTGCAGGTCCTGACCCAGGCCATGTACCACGCCCGGGAACTGGCCATGGCCCGGATGCGGGCCGAAGCCGATCACCTGTCGGCCGACGGTATCGTCGGCGTGCAGCTGCGGATGCAGATGTACGCCTGGGGACAGAACTGCCTGGAGTTCGTGGCCACCGGGACCGCGGTCCGCCACCTAGCCGGCCAGGGTGCGCACCGCGCGCCCGACGGCCGCGCGTTCACCTCCGATCTGTCCGCTCAGGACTTCTTCCGGCTGCTGGCCGCCGGCGCCGTGCCGGTCGCCTTCGTGCTCGGCACCTGCGTGTACCACATCGCCCACCAGACCGTGGTGCAGTCGCTGCGCCAGGCCTACCAGAACCAGGAGATGATGCAGTTCACCCAGGGCGTCTACGAGGCCCGCGAGCTAGCCCTGGCCCGGATGCAGGCCGAGGCCGCCGAGGCCAAGGCGTCCGGCATCGTCGGCGTGACGGTGGACGTAAAGAACCACGTCTGGGGCGCGCACGCCACCGAGTTCCTGGCCACCGGCACCGCCGTCCGGCGGCTCACCGACGAACACCGGCTCCCCGAAACCTCGCCCAAGCCCACGTTTACCCTCGGCCTGGACAGCTGAGGCTCAGAACAGCTGGGGCTTAGAACAGCTGGGGCTTAGAACAGCTGGTAGGAGCCGATGACCGTCATGCGCTCCACGGTCGGCGGCTCCGCATACCAGTCCTTGAGGTTCTCCACGAGCTCGGCGTACGCGGGGAACCCGGCCAGGGGGTGGCCGCCGTCGGGCGCAAGCTCCAGGAGGGCAATGAGCGTGACGCCGTCGCCGAGCACGCTCACCGTGTACCGGACGTCGGCCAGGTGCGCCTGCTCGAGCGCCTGGATGACCTTTTCAGTGGCCGCGTGCGCGTCGGTGACGTTTTCTTCCTTGATCTTGGCCCGCACCATCAGCACGTTCATGACCTGTTTCCTCTCGTTCGCAGTGGACTCTCATCCAGGCCACGAACGACGCGCCGCCCGGGGGACAACCCGGGTCAGAGCTCTTCGAGCCGGCGGGTCAGGAACCGCTGCTCGGGGACCGAGGCGGCCAGCTCCAGCGCCCGGCGGTACGCGGCGCGGGCCTCGTCGTCGCGCCCGAGGCGCCGCAGGAGCTCGCCGCGAGTGGAGTGGAAATACAGGTAGCCGTCCAGGTCGAGGCGCTCTACGGCGGCCAGCGCCGCGGCGGGGTCACCGGCCTGGGCCAGGGCCACGGCCCCGTTGAGCTCGACCACCGCCGAGCCGGTCAGGTCGGCCAGGCGTCGGTACAACTCGGCGACCTGTGGCCAGTCGATCGGCTCGGCGGTCTGCAGCGACGCGATCGCGGCCTGGATAACGTAGGCGCCGCGCCCGCTCAGTGCGAGCCCCCGGTCGAGCGCCGCCCGTCCGGCCGCGATCTGCTCGTGGTCCCACAGTGACCGGTCCTGGTCGCCGAGCAGCACGAGATCCTCGCCGGAGAACCGGGCCCGCCGCCGGGCGTGATGGATCGTCATCAGCGCGAGCAGTCCGTATGTCTCCGGTTCGTCTGGCATCAGCGCGGCGAGCATTTTCCCCAGCCGGATGGCTTCGGCGGCCAGGTCGACCCGGCCGCTGTATCCCTCGTTGTAGATCAGGTAGATGACCGCCAGCACCGCATCGAGGCGGTCGGGGAGCAGGTGCGCATCGGGAACCGCGAACGGGATCCCCGTCGCTTTGATCTTGGCCTTAGCCCGGGACAGGCGGCGTTTCATGGTCTCTTCGGAGACCAGGAACGCCCGGGCGATCTCGGCGGTCTCCAGGCCGCCGAGGGCCCGCAGCGTGAGCGCCACCTGCCCGTCCAGCGCCAGCGCCGGGTGGCAGCAGGTGAAGATCAGCTCGAGCCGCTCGTCCTTGATCGCGGTGTCGTCGAAGTCGAACTCGTCCATGGCGGCCTCAGATACCGGTAGCAGGTGGATCTTCGCGGCGAGCGTGCGCTCCCGGCGGATCCGGTCGATCGCGCGGTTGCGGGCCGTCGTTACCAGCCATCCGCCCGGGTTGGACGGCGCCCCTGACACGGGCCAGCGCTCCGCCGCGATCGCGAACGCCTCCTGCGCCGCTTCCTCAGCCTTGTCGAAGTCACCGAGGAACCCGACCAGCGAGGCCAGCACCCTGCCCCACTCGTCCCGGAAGACCCCCTCCAGCTCGCTCAGCGCGCCACCACCGGCCTGACCTCCACCACGCCGCCGAACCGGGCGACCGGGATGCCCGCCGCCAGCTCGATCACCTCGTCCAGGTTGGCTGCCTCGATCAGGCAGAGCCCGCCGAGCACCTCTTTGGTGTCCGCGAACGGGCCGTCGGTCATCAGCGTCCGACCGCCGGTCACCCGTACGCAGGTCGCCGTCTCGGCCGGCTGCAGCTGCACGGCGCTGACGCACCGCGGATCATCGACCAGCGCCGAAAACTCGGTCAGCACCGCCGCACGCTCCGCCTCCGGCAGCGCCTCACCGTAGCCGGGCTCGGCGTAGATCATCAGGGCGTACTGCATGACAAAACCTCCGCAATCAGTGGCTCTCACCGGCACAACGAACGAGCAGCAGCGCAAGGGACACTACCCACCGGCTCGAACGGCTTTAAACCCGACTGTCCCCTCGGCGGCTGCTCGTTCGTGGCCTGGGTGTAAGCCACAACGATCTGGAGGAACCAGGATGTCAACCACCCAAGCGACGTTGAGACGCTCCAGCGACAGCGTCGACGTCGGCCAGGCGGACTCGAGGCGGTGGCTGATCCTCGCCGTCATCTGCTCCGCCGCGCTCATGATCGTGCTCGACGTGACCGTGATGAACCTGGCGCTGCCATCGGCGCAGCACGCGCTCGGGTTCACCAACGCCGACCGGCAGTGGATCGTGACCGCGTACTCGCTGTCGTTCGGCAGCCTGCTGCTGTTCTGCGGACGGCTGGCCGACCTGATCGGCCGCAAGACAA
>Ga0335073_10000292_pt1 | contig 65241 bp, 45 predicted proteins | sample Lox_Sample_22_FD_207093 | JGI IMG/M metagenome (GOLD analysis project Ga0335073, IMG submission 207093) | Soil microbial communities from Loxahatchee National Wildlife Refuge, Florida, United States - Lox_Sample_2.2 | ecosystem: Environmental > Terrestrial > Soil > Wetlands | place: USA... | reverse complement strand
GCGGTGATCTCCGGGGCAGTGAGCTCGATCGATGCGAATTTCATCGATCCACTGCATCTCTCGGAGACGGCCCGGGGGAGTCTCTCTGGATGGACGGTATCGAGCGCCCTGTTCGGATGCGTGATCGGCTCGAGCGTGGCCGGCTGGGCCTCCAATGCGCTCGGGCGCAAAGGGGGGCTGCTCGTCGCAGCCACTCTTTTCCTGCTCTCCGCGGTCGGATCGGCCTATCCGGAGATCGGTCTCGGTGCGATCGGCACCCTGGGTCCGCGGGCGCTCACCCCGTTCATCCTCTACCGGATCCTCTGCGGCGTCGGCATCGGAATCGCCTCCATGCTCTCGCCCCTGTACATCGCCGAGATCGCCCCGAGCCACATCCGCGGGCGCTTAGTCTCCTTCAACCAGCTCTCGATCGTGCTCGGCATGCTCCTCGTCTATTTCGTCAACTGGGCGATCGCATCCCAGGGGAACGAGGAGTGGGTCCGCACGACCGGCTGGCGCCTGATGCTGCTTTCCGAGGCGGTGCCGGCGCTGCTGTTCCTCGCGCTGCTCGTGCGCGTGCCCGATACACCGCGCTGGTTCGTGATGAAGGGCCGCGAGGAGCGCGCGCACTTCGTGCTCGCCCGGCTGGTGGGCGACAGCGAGGCGCGCGTCATCATCGGGGAGATTCGCACCTCCCTCTTGGTCTCCCCCGGCGCCGGAGCGGTGAGCCTGTTCGCCTTCGGCTCGCTCGTCATCGTCGCAGGGATCCTCCTTTCAGTGTTTCAGCAGTTCGTCGGCATCAATGCGGTGCTCTATTACGCGCCGCTCATGTTCAAGAATCTCGGCGCCTCGACCGATTCGGCGCTGTGGCAGACGGTGATCGTCGGAGCGGCGAACGTCGCCTTCACCGTGGTCGCGATCCTCACGGTCGACCGCCTCGGGCGCAAACCCTTGCTCATCGCCGGCGGGCTCGTGATGGGTGTGGCGATGATGACCCTCGGATTCGAGTTCAAGGCGAACGCAGAAGGCACCGGACCGCTGCTCGCGGCCATGGCCTACATCGCCGGCTTCGCACTGTCCTGGGGACCGGTCACCTGGGTCATGCTCTCGGAGATGTTCCCGAACTCGATCAAGAGCCGCGCGATGGCGCTCGCGGTGGCGGCGCAATGGATCGCGAATCTCTTCGTATCCTGGTCGTTCAAGATCCTGATCGGCAACTCCGCGCTCAACGGGCTTTTCAACCACGCCTTCCCGTACTGGATCTACGGGGGCATGAGCTTCCTCGCCGCAGCCTTCGTCTACTTCTACGTCCCGGAGACGCGGCGCCGGACGCTCGAGGAGATTCAACATCTGTGGACGCGCGGCGCTGCTCGGGCGACGGCCGCGGTCAAGCAATCCCCGGTTGCCTGACCGCCGCTCCGGGCCGCTCGCATGACGGCCAACGAGGGCCTCCTGGTGCTTGAGAGCGAGACCGCGCGCTTGGTACTCGACCCGCGCGCCGGCGGAGCGGTGCGCGAGTACTCCTGTGAGGGTGTGGACGTGTTGCGGCCCACACCGGGGGGTGCGCGCGATCCGTTCGCGATGGCTTGCTTTCCCATGGTGCCCTACGTCAACCGCATCGCCGGCGGCGTCTTCCGCTTCGCGGGGCGCGCCGTACAGCTCTCCGGCAACTGGAGCGAGGAGCCGCACCCGCTGCACGGCCAAGGATGGCGCGCGTCCTGGGCCGTCGCGACGGTCGAGCGCGCGAGCGCAGCGCTGACATTCGAGGGTGGCGGTGATGAGTGGCCGTGGCGCTACCGCGCCGAGCAGCGCTTCCACCTGTCGGAGAACACGCTCTCGATCGGGCTCTCCGTCCAGAATCTGAGCGATGCGGCGATGCCGGCGATGCTGGGCCTACACCCGTATTTCCCCGAGGCGGCCCAAGCGCGGCTTGCCGCGCGGCTGCCGCGCGTGTGGGTCACCGACGAAGCGGCGCTCCCCCTCGCGGAGACCCCGGCGCCTGCCGACTGGCGCTTCGATCCGCCGCGGGGCATTCAGACCGTGGCGCTCGACCACTGCTTCGCGGGCTGGGACGGCCGCGCCACGCTCGAATGGCCGCGGCGCTCGGTGCATCTGCGCGCGCAAGGCTGTGCGTTCCTGCAAGTCTATGCGCCTTCCGACCACGACTTCTTCTGCATCGAGCCGCAGACGGCACCGACCGGCGCGCTCGCACGCGCTGCCGCAGAGCTCATCGTGGTCGCGCCTGCCGAGTGCGCGAGCATCGCAGTGCAACTGCGGATCGCGGCGCGCTGATGTTTCTCGGGATCGACATCGGCACCTCGAGCGTGAAGGCGGTCGTGATCGGCGATGACGGCGTACCGCTCGCGCAGTCCACGGCCCCGCTCGAGGTGAGCCGCCCGCAGGCGGGCTACTGCGAGCAGGACCCGGATGCGTGGTGGCGTGCGACTGCGAGTGCCGTCGGGGCTTTGCCCGCCGCTGCGCGCTCGGCAGTGCGCGCGGTTGGACTCGCCGGGCAGATGCACGGTGCGACGCTCCTCGGGCGCGACGACCGGCCGCTGCGCCCCGCGATCCTCTGGAACGACGGCCGCTCTGCGCCCGAGTGTCTGGAGATCGAGAAGCGCGAGCCCGCCGCGCGCGCGATCACCGGCAACGTCATGATGCCCGGCTTCACGGCGCCGAAGCTGCTGTGGGTGCAGCGCCACGAGCCGCAGGTATTTCGCGACACCGTGTGCGTGCTGCTGCCGAAGGACTACGTGCGCCTGAGGTTGACGGGCGAGAAAGTGAGCGACATGTCGGATGCCTCGGGCACCGGCTGGCTCGATGTGGGAGCGCGCGACTGGTCAGAGGCGATGCTCACGGCAACCGGGCTCGCGCGGCATCAGATGCCGGAGCTGGTCGAGGGCACACGCCCGGCGGGAATGGTGAGCGTGCAGGCCGCCGCGGCGCTCGGGGTCCCGCAGGTGCCGGTGGCGGGCGGCGGCGGCGACAACGCCGCGAGCGCCGTTGGCTTGGGCGTCGTCTCACCGGGGCAAGCGTTCCTGTCGCTCGGCACCTCCGGAGTGCTGTTCGTGGTGACGGACCGGTTTCGTCCGAACCCCTACAGCGCGGCGCACGCCTTCTGCCACTGCCTTCCGGAGCGCTGGCACCAGATGGCCGTGATGCTGAGCGCGGCGAGCGTGCTCGACTGGGTGGCGCAGCTCATCGGCGAGACGGACCTCGTGCGGCTCGCGGCGAGCGCGCAGGCGCGCGGTCTGGAGCGCCACTCGCCGTTCTTTCTGCCCTATTTGAGCGGCGAGCGCACGCCGCACAACGACGCCAATGCGCGCGGGGTCTTCTTCGGCATCCGGGCGGATACGACCGCGGCGGAGCTCGTGGCGGCGGCGCTCGAAGGCGTCGCACTCGGCTTCTGCGATGGGCTCGATGTGCTGCTTGCGAAAGGCGGCACGATCGATGAGATCAGCGTCACGGGCGGCGGGGCGCGTCTTCCCTACTGGGGCGAGCTGCTCGCCGCGGCTCTCAATCGGCCGCTCACCTACCGCCGCGACAGCGAGATCGGCGCGGCGCTCGGGGCCGCGCGTCTCGCGCGTCTCGCGCTCGGGGAGGGGCGCGTGGGCCAGGTGTGCACCGCTCCGCCGGTCGAGCGCATCGTGGAGCCCGATCCCGTGCGGGTGGCCCTGCTCGGCGAGCGACGGCGCACCTTCGTGCGGCTGTACCGGGACCTGAAGGACACGTTTCGGGAGTTTGCATCATGAGTGTGTTCTCGCGCATCGAGCCGGTCCGCTTCGAGGGCCCGCAGACCGCAAACGAGTTCGCCTACCGTGTCTACGACAAGAACCGGATCGTGCTCGGCAAGCCGATGGAGGAGTGGCTTCGGGTGGCGGTGTGCTACTGGCACTCCTTCAACTGGCTCGGCACGGACATGTTCGGCGGCGGCACGCTCACGCGGCCGTGGATGGGAACGCCCGTCACGCAGGCGATGGCGCAGGAGAAGCTCGCGGCGGCGTTTGATTTCCTGGTGCGTCTCGGGGTGCGCTACTTCACCTTCCATGACGTGGACGTGATGGCGAGCGCAGCGAGCCTGCGCGAGCACGATGCGAACCTGCGCAGGATCGAGGCGGGGATTGCAGAGAAAATGGCCGCGAGCGGCATGAAGCTCCTGTGGGGCACCGCCAATCTCTTCAGCCATCCCCGCTACGCGGGCGGCGCCGCGACCAGTCCCGACCCGGAGGTGTTCGCTTGGGCCGCCGCGCAGGTGCGCTGGTGCCTGGAGGCGACGCATCGGCTTAGGGGTGAGAACTACGTGCTCTGGGGCGGGCGCGAGGGCTACGACTCGCTGCTCAACACGGACCTGCGACGCGAGCTCGATCAGTACGGCCGGTTCCTCTCGATGGTCGTCGAGCACAAGCACTGCATCGGCTTCAAGGGCACGATCCTGGTGGAGCCGAAGCCGTTCGAGCCGACCAAGCACCAGTACGACCGCGACGTGGCGGCCGTGTTCGCGTTCCTCGAGCGCTACGGCCTCACGAAGGAGGTCAAGGTCAATATCGAGGTCAATCACGCAACCCTCGCCGGTCTCGACTTCGAGCACGAGGTGGCCGCCGCGCGCGCCTACGGCATCTTCGGCTCGATCGACGTGAATCGCGGCGACCCGCGCAATGGCTGGGACACCGACCAGTTTCCGAACAACGCGCAGGAGCTCGCACCGGCGCTCGTGCAGCTCATCCACGACCAGGGCTTCGCCACCGGCGGGTTCAACTTCGATGCGAAGCTGCGTCGCCAATCCGTCGATCCCGCAGATCTCTACCTCGCGCACATTGGCGGCATCGATACGCTCGCCCGGGCATTGCTCGCCGCCGCCGACATCGTGAGCGAGGGCGCGCTCGAGCGGCTGAAGGCAGAGCGCTATCGGGGCTGGTCGGGCGAACTCGGTGAGAAGATCATGCGCGGTGAGCTCACGCTCGCCGCCCTCACCGATCTTGCAACCGAGCGGGGCTTCGATCCGGCGCCGCGCTCGGGGCGCCAGGAGCTCGCCGAGAGCCTCCTTGCGCGGCACTGCAAGTACTGAAAGGCGGGCGCCGACGCGAGGCTCGGCACGCGCGTAAGCTCGGCGGATGACAAACATGCGCACTCAAATGAAGACGGTGGCGTGCGTGGCGCTCATCCTCGCTGCAGCGGCTCGTGTGCCGTCCGCTCTCGCGCAGCTGCGCCCCGGCATGCTCTTCGATCCGCTGTTTGATGACCACCTCGTGCTGCAGCGCGACCGGCCGATCGCGGTGTGGGGCCGGGCACCGAGCGGCACGCTCATCACGGTCTCGCTCGATTCCGCGCGTGCGAGCGCGCGTGCCGATGCGCAAGGACGCTGGCGGGCGACGCTTCCGCCGCGACCCGCGGGCGGCCCGTTCGTGCTCACTGCGCGCACCGGCGCCGGACTGGGGGAGGCGCTCAACGATGTGCTCGTGGGGGACGTGTTCCTGTGCTCGGGTCAGTCAAACATGGTGCTCCCCGTCAATCGCGTCGGGGATTCCCGCAACGAGATCGAGAACTCGGCCAATGCCACCATCCGCATGGCCACGGTCGATCCGCAGTCGAGCGCAGCACCGCTCGCGAGCTTTGCCCATCCGCTCGTATGGGAGCTCGCCTCGCCGTCGAGCGTGCCGGATTGGTCGGCCGCCTGCTTTTTCTTCGCGCGCGAGCTGCAAAAGTCGACGCACGCGCCGATCGGGCTCGTGGATGCCGCCTACAGCGGCTCGCGGATCGAGCCCTGGCTCACTGCCGCGGGGCTGCGTACCCACCGGCGCGAGCTCGGTGCGCTCGCGTTGCTCGAGCTCTACGTGCGCGCTCCGCAGGCGGCGCAGCGGGCGTTCGCGAGCGAGTGGGAGCGCTGGTGGCGCGGCCGCGCCGGCCACCATCCCGGGAGCGAGCCGTGGGCAGAGGCCGTCGCTACATCGAGCGCGGCGCGCGCGGGCTGGCGTGCCGCTCCGCCCGCGCTCGGCAACTGGCAGCACTGGGGCGTGCGCGCGCTCGCGGACTTCGAGGGGTTGCTCTGGTACCGGGCGCGAGTGCGCCTGAGCGCTGCGCAGGCGCGCTCGGCGGTGGCGCTCGACCTCGGGGCCGTCAATCAGGTCGATGAGACCTGGGTCGACGGACACGCGCTCGGTAACACTTTCGGCTACGGCACGGTGCGCAGCTACCGGGTGCCGAGCGGAACATTCCACCCGGGCGAGAATCTCGTGGTCGTGAATGTCCTGAGCACGTATGAAGGCGGGGGACTGCTCCCGGGGGCGAGCCCGCGCGGCGTCGAGCTCGCCGACGGCGGCATCGTGCCGCTTGCAGACTGGGAGTACCGCGCCGTACCGGCAAGGGTCGGATATCCGCCGAGCGCGCCGTGGCAGCCGGCGGGGGGAGTGACGACGCTCTACAACGCCATGATCGCACCGCTCGGGTCGATCGGGCTCAGCGGCGTACTCTGGTACCAGGGCGAATCAAACACCGATCAGGCTCAGGCGTATCAGCCGTTGCTCGCGGAGCTGATGGCCGATTGGCGGCGCCAGTTTGGCGCCGATCTCCCGTTTCTCGTCGTTCAACTGCCCAACTACGGGCCGCCGCCGCTCGCACCGGCGGAGTCGGACTGGGCGACGCTGCGCGAGGCGCAGCGCCGCGCGGTGGCGGGTGACCCGCACGCGGCGCTCGCCGTGACGATCGACATCGGGGAGCCGCGCAACCTCCATCCCACCGACAAGCAGGACGTGGGCATCCGCCTCGCGCGCGCTGCGCGTCATCTCATCTACGGCGAGCGGATCGCGCCTTCGGGGCCGATTCCACTCGCGGCGGCGCGCAGCGCGCTCGGGATCACGGTGCCGTTCGGCGACATCGCGGGGCGGCTAGTCGCCTACGGGCATGACACGCCGATCGGCTTCGAGCTCTGCGGAGCCGATCCGGGGAGCTGCCGCTATGCCGATGCGCGCATCGAGGGAAGCCGCGTGATCCTCGCGGTGCCGAGCGCGAGCGCGCCGGTGCGGGTGCGATACTGCTGGGCGGCGAGCCCGATCTGCACGCTCTACGACCTGTCGGGACTTCCGGCCGGGCCGTTCGAGATACCGATCCGATGACGACCCGCAGCCGCGCGCGGGCGCGGCGCCGCCTCAGGGAATCGCGGGATTGGGCGGGGAGCACGCGGGCGTCCTTCCCGTGTAGCCCGGAGTGAACGGGAAGCACACCGACTCGTAGTCGGCGAGCGAGTGCGCCGGCGGGGCGACCCCGGGCGGCAGCGGGCGGCGGGAGAAGGATTGGAAGTACGCGATGCTCGCATCGCGCCACCAGTGTGCCTCGCGCTCCTGAATCGCGAGGAACGTACTGACCTCATCGAAGCGCTCGGGATCGACGTAGGCGCGAAGCCTGCTCCAGGTCGCGCGCATTGCGTGGACCGTTGCGACGCCGCGCGTATAGCGGACCACGAGCTCATCCCAGAGCGTTCTTCCCGATGCGAGCCGGTAGTCCCACGGAAGGTGGTGGAACCAGAGCAGATACTTCTCGGGCACCGTCGCGAGATTCGCGAAGCGCGCGGCAACCGGCGGCGCGTACTGAGCCACGGCGTCGCTTCCGCTCGCCGTGCGGTCGAAGCCGATTCCCGCGGCATCGGCGCGGTGGTAGTACACGGCGGTCCACTCCCGGCGCGGGCCGCCCGCGACCCAGGGACCGGGCCCGTAGTGGGTGTCGCGCGCCATCTGGTGCGCGAGCCCGAGCGGGGTCATGTAGTCGACCGCGGCTTCGCGCGAATGCATCATCATCGCCACCACCGGCGCGACGACGGCCGGATCGTTCGAGAACGTCATGCGCACCCACTCTTGCGCGATCGCCGCGGCGCTCGCACCGGGATCCCAGGCGAGCCGTCCGAAGACATACCAGTTCGCCTGATCGAACTCCGAGCCGGTCCAGTTGCGATCGGCACCGGTGTTGGCGACGCCCGCGATGCCGGTCAATCGCTCACCGAAGAGCCACCCGTCGATCACGCGAGCGACCGTGGAGCCCGCGCCGCGGGCGTAGGTATCGGCGCGCAGCGCCTCCTCGTACAGCGGTCCGAGATAAACGAGGTGCGTGGCGAAGCCGAGATACTCCTTCGTGATCTGAAGCTCCATCATCACGTTCGTGTGCGGCATCGCGCCGAAGAGCGGATGGAAGGGCTCGCGCGGCTGAAAGTCGATCGGTCCGTTCTTCACCTGCAGGAGCACGTTCGCGCGGAACCGGCCGTCGAGCGGCACGAACTCATCGAACGCCTGCCGCGCGCGATCCTCGCTCGTGCGCCCGTACACGAACGCGCGCCACATGAGGATGCCGCCATGGGGCGCGAGCGCATCGGCGAGCACGTTCGCCCCATCGGCGTGCGAGCGGCCGTAATCCTGGGGCCCCGGCTGTCCCTCGGAATTGGCCTTGACGAGAAAGCCGCCGAAGTCCGGGATGAGCCGATAGATCTCATCGGCCTTCGCGGCCCACCAGGCGCGCACCGCGGGATCGAGCGGATCGGCGCTCTTCAGTCCCCCGATCTCGATTGGCGCGCTGAAGCGCGCCGAGAGATAGACCTTCAGGCCGTACGGGCGCAGCACGCGGGCGAGCGCCGTGACTTTCTCGAGGTAGGGGTGCGTGAGCACGAGCGCGTTCGCATCGACGTTGTTGAGCACCGTGCCGTTGATGCCGATCGATGCGCATGCGCGCGCGTAATCGACGTACCGGGGATCGAGATAGTCAGGCAGGCGCCACCAGTCCCAGATGGAGCTGCCGGCATAGCCGCGCTCGACCGTGCCGTCGAGATTGTCCCAGTGATCGAGCACGCGCACCTCGAGGCGTGGCTGCGTGGCGATGGCCAAGTGATCCATGGGACGATGCGTCTGCAGGCGCCGCAGGTAATCGAACACCCCGTAGAGCACCCCGACATCGGTATTGGCGGCGATCACGGTGGCCGCGTGACCCTGCACCGAGAGGCTGCGGATCACGTAGCCCTCGGCGCCGACTGCGGCGAGCGCGAGCGGCGCGCGCGCGAGGAGCGAACAGGAGCGCAGCGTGCCCACGATGAGCGCGCCGTTGGCGCTCACCGCTCGGGTCACGCGAAGGGGTGCGCCGAGCAGCCCCGCAAGCCCGCGCTCGAGCTCCGCGCGCGCCGCAAGCAGCGACCGCGACGGGGCGGACGCTGCATGGCCTCCCGCTCCAGCGTGGGCCGGTGGGTCTTGATCGCAGGTGACGAGCTCGTGCGCCGCGGCGCGACCGGCGCTGCGCCACGGCTCATCGAGAAGCCGATAGCGCAGCCACAGCTCGTACCCATCCTCCGCCCGGCTCACCGAGCCGGGCGCGGCGAGCGCCGCGAGCCACAGCACCGCGACCGCGAGGGCTCGTCGGCGAATCGCCCGGTTGAGGCCCATCGCTTGCGCCGCGCTCAACGCAGACGCTGCTCGATCCCGGTGCGCAACCCCGGACGCAGCCCGAGTGCGAAGCCGAGCTCCGCGACGAGATAGAGCGGGGCCACGAATATCTGAATCAGGTTGTCGAGCAGGGCGGGGCGATTGCCCTCGATGCGGTGGCCGAGCAGCTGCAGCGCCCAGCCGAGCACGAAGACTACACCCGCCACCGCGAGCGCCTGCGCGCGCCCGAGCACGACGGTCGCCTCCGCAGCGGCTGCCAGCCCGGTGAGCACGACGGCAAGGGCAAGGCCGAGCCGCACGTCGGCGCAGAGATAGCCGAGCGCGGCCACGGCAACGACGAACCGGTCGAGCCCGATTCTGACGCCCGCGACGGAGAGCGAGTAGAGCGCGAGCGCAATGAGCATCGAATAGACGATGGCCGGGACGCCGAAGTAATGGGTGAGCCGATTGCGCGGGTCGCGATGGTAGCGGCCGTAGGAGGCGAGCACATCGGGCAGCGAAGCCATACGCATACTACACCACCCCCGCGGAAGGTCGGGTTGCGCCGACGGTTGACCCATCGGCGCGGATTCGGGGATGCTGCGAGCGCGGCGACCCCGACGGCAGCTTCGGAGCCGGTCTCCGCGTGCGGATAAAGGGCTGAACGACTGAGGCTCACGGCGGAGGGAGCTGGTGGAAGATATCACCCTGGGTCGCCTGCGCGTCTCGCGCATCTACGAGGGGGATGGCGTGATTCCCCTCTCCGTAGCCCTCCCGAGCATCACGGAGCGGGATCTTGCCCGCCTCAAGCGATGGTACTGGGACCCTGATCTCGCTGCGCTCCCGGCTCAAGCCAACGTGCGCATCAGCGTTCACAGCTACCTGCTGCGGGTCGATGAGCGCAACATCCTCGTCGATACCTGCTGCGGGAACGGCAAGAAGCGCAGTCTCGCCGCGGTGAGCGACCTCAACTCCCCCTACATCGAGAACCTCGCCCGCGCGGGGCTTGCGCCGCGAGACATCGATCTCGTCATGTGCACGCATCTGCATTTCGACCACGTGGGGTGGAATACGCGCCTGCAGGACGGAAGCTGGGTACCGACGTTTCCGAACGCGCGCTATCTCTTTGGCCGCAGGGACCTCGAGTTCTTCAGCACGCAGCGGCACGAGGCGACCCACCGCGAGGCGTTCGAGGACAGCGTCGCGCCGATCCTCGATGCGGGCCTCGCGGAGATCGTGGATGCGGATGCGCAAGTCCACCGCGAGGTGGGCGATGGCATCTGGCTCGAGGACGCGAGCGGTCATTCACCGGGGAATCTGTGCGTGGTCGCCGAATGCGGCGCGGGCCGCGCGGTGTTCTCCGGGGACTGCTTTCACCATCCGGTGCAGATCCTTCGGCCGGATGCGGAGTTCTTCGCCGATGAGAACCCGCCGCGGGCGAGCGCGACGCGACGGCGCCTGCTCGAGCAATACGCCGGGTCGGAGGCGATCTTCTTCCCCGCTCATTTCACCGGCGCGAGCGCGGGTCGCATCGAGCGGAATCGGGACGGCGAGCTCGAGTTTCGCTTCCTCGGCAGCTGAGCCTCACGGGAGCGGCAGCACGAGGCCGCGATGCGCCGGATGGCCTCAGTTCGAGCCCGCCCGCCGCCAGGCGTAGTAGGCGGTGAGCACCTTGAGCCGATCCTGATGGGGGAGGGGCGCCGGACCGGGATCGACGCCGATGCGCATCACGAGCGGAGCGGCCGCGGTGAAGGCCGGCCACTGCGGGACGCCGGGACCGTTGGGGTTTCCCTGGCGCGCGAAGTTCACCCAGTAGCTCTGCATCTCCTCGGAGATCGCCCGGTCCTCAGCGGTGGGCGCAGGTCGTCCGCCCACCCCGAGATTGCCGAAGACATAGCCCACCTCCTGACCGTGGCCCGAGCCGTTCGGATCGCGCGCGGTCGGCCGATCGAAGTAGTAGACATACGCTGGGTGCTCGCCGTGCGCGGCTTGCAATCGTGCCCAGGTGTACTGGCCCCAGTCGAACGTCGTGTCGCTGCGCAGCTCGGTGGCGGCACGGGTGGCCTCCTGCACGGTGGCATGCGGATAGGCCGCGAGGATGGCATCCGCCTCTTTCCCGTATTCGCTGCGCACCTCGGCTTCGAATGCGGCGGGCTCCATCTTGCGCACGCCGAAGCCCGCCGCCTCATCGGAGACGTCGCCCACCAGGATGGGCGTGTCGTTGAAGCGGTGATGTCGCCAGAGCTGGTACTGGTCGCCCACGATCACGTAGCCGTCGAGCGGCGGCCAGAAGCGCGCACCGCCCCGTCCGCGTTGCGCGGCCACGATCTGATCGGCCGGCAGTGCGCGCGCCTGCGCGAGCGTCTTGGCGCCGAGGCCCTCGAGCCACTGCTCACCGCCCGCCTCGGCCATCCGCAGCGTCTCGATGCTGCCGCCCCCCCAGGGGGAATCCTCGGGCGGCATGAAGTTGGCGCCGCTCTCCGAGATCACTCCGCGAAAGAGCCCTCGCGTGCGCGGTGAGCCCGCGAGCATGCTCACCGAGAAGCCTCCGGCGGAATGCCCGAGCAAGGTCACCTTGGCCGGATCGCCACCGAACTGCGCGACGTTCCTGCGGATCCATTTGAGTCCGGCAATCTGATCCAGGAGCCCGTAGTTGCCCGACCCGTGACCGCTTTCGCGCGCGAGTTCGCGTGTCGCGAGGAAGCCGAGCGCCCCGACTCGATAGGCGATGCTGACGAACACGACCCCCTTTTGCGCGAAATGGGTCCCGTCGTAGAGCGGCGCGCTCGTCATCCCGCCGGTGAAGCCGCCGCCATAGATCCACGCAATCACCGGCCGCCGCTCGCCGGGTGTCTTGGCCGCCGTCCACACATCGAGGTACAGGCAATCCTCGCTCAGGGAGACTCCGGGGGCCTGGCGGCTCGCGGACCTCGGATCCTGCATGCAGGCGGGGCCGAACGCGACGGTCTGCCGGACGCCGTGCCACGGCCTGACCGGTTGCGGTGCCTTCCAGCGCAGACTCCCCACGGGCGGTGCGGCGAAGGGGATGCCCTTGAACTCCGAGACCCCGTCCACGACCGTGCCGGCAATCCACCCACCGGTGACGTGCGCCCGCGGAATCTGCGCCAGCGCCGCTGCGGCGCTCTGAGCGAGCGCGATGGCCGTGAGTGAAGCGAGCCAGCTGCCCCTCATGTCGGATTCCCCCCCGCTCGTGTCGGAATCAGCGCGCCGTCGCGAAGCGCGCGGCTGAAGGGTACGCGAACGGGCGCGTCCGCACTACCCGGGCGCCGCCGCGCGCCGCCGCGACCGAGCCGCGGAATGCCGCGGCCGGCCGTCGCGCAGGCTTGGACTTGCCGGTCCGCTTCGCTACCATCGGCGGGCGCTCCGCTCTCGAACAATCAACGCGAGCTCTCGGGGAGACCATGATCCGATCACGAATGTGGCGCGCGCTCGCCCTCGTCGCGGCCGCATTCGGCCCTGACCTCGGCGTGAGCGCCGCGGCGAGCGCGCAATCCCCCGTGCCGTGGCCGACTCACGAGGCCATGTTCGTCATTGCGAACTTCCGCTTCGGTAGCGGCGAGCGTCTGGGGGCGCTCAGGCTGCGCTACGTCACGCTCGGCAAGCCGCACAGCGACGCGCACGGCCGTACCGACAACGCGGTGCTCCTCCTGCATGGGACGGGCGGCGATCGGCACTCGCTCCTCAATCCGATCTTCGCCGACGTGCTCTTCGGCCCCGGACAGCCGCTCGATATCACCCGCTACTTCCTCATCCTGCCTGATGACATCGGTCACGGGCAGTCCTCGAAGCCCTCCGACGGCTTACACGCGCGCTTCCCGCACTACGACTACGACGACATGGTGAGGAGCCAGCACGCGATGCTGCTCGAGGGGCTGCACGTCGATCACCTGCGGCTCATCCTCGGCACCTCGATGGGCTGCATGCAGGCGTTCGTCTGGGGCGAGACCTATCCGGGTTTCGCCGACGCCTTGGCGCCGTTTGCATGCCTGCCCACGGCGCTCGCCGGACGCAATCGGATGATGCGCTACATGGCGATCCGCGCGATCAAGCGCGATCCGGCATGGGACGGCGGGGAATATCGCTCCGAGCCGCTCGAGGGGCTCACCACGGCGAACGAGATGCTGCTCGTCATGGGATCGAGCGCCCTGCAGATGCAGAAGCAGGCGCCTACCCGGGCGGCGGCGGAGGCGTACGTCGAGGCGTACCTCAAGCGCACGCTCGCACGCACCGATGCGAACGACATGATCTATCAGCTCGATGCCAGCCGGAACTACGACCCGAGCGGCGCGCTCGAGCGCATCACGGTGCCGGTGCTCTACATCAATTCTGCAGACGACTTCATCAATCCTCCGGAGCTCGGCATCGCACAGCGCCTCGCCAGGCGGATGCCCCGCTGCCGGTTCATCCTGATTCCGATCAGCGATGCCACCCGCGGACACGGGACGCACACGGTGGCGGCGCTCTGGAAGGACTACCTCGCGGAGCTGCTGCGGCGGTCGGAGCCGGACTCCGCGCGCGGCCGCTGAGCGCCGCCGAGCGGCGCGCGCAGCGGGCACACTCCGGCCACTGATGGAGAACGCGATGCACAAGGTCATCCTGGCTGCAACCCTGCTGCTCGCCTCCGCGGCGAGCGAGGCGCAATGGCAACCCGGTCCGCTCCTCCTGCAGCAGCCGACGATGAGTCGCACACAGATCGTGTTCGTGCTCGGCGGGGAGCTCTGGAGCGTGAGCCGGGACGGGGGCGATGCGGTGCGCCTCACGACCGGAGTCGGCGTTCAGTCCGACCCGCACTTCTCCCCCGACGGCAATTGGGTCGCCTTCACCGGCGACTACGGCGGAAATGCCGATGTGTACGTGGTCTCCGCGAGCGGCGGAGTCCCGCGGCGGCTCACGTTCCACCCGGCCGCGGATAGCGCCGTCGGCTGGACGCCCGATGGCAAGCGGGTCCTGTTCTTCTCCACTCGGGACAGCTTCGCGAACGGCGTCGGGGGTCTCTATTCGATCGCGGTGAGCGGTGGCATGCCGGAGAAGCTGCCGTTCCCGCTCGCCTACGAGGGTTCCTTTTCCCCGGACGGCGAGCAGATCGCCTACCGGCCCGTGCCGTTCCCGTTCGGGACGTGGTCGCACTACCGCGGCGGGACCGAAACGAAGATCTGGGTGGCCAAGCTCTCCGACTCGAGCTACACGGAGATTCCACGCGGGGACTGGAACGAATTCGATCCGATGTGGGTCGGTGAGCGGATTTACTTTCTCTCCGATGAGAAGGGGCCGTTTACGCTCTATGCCTACGACACGGCAACCGGACAGGCGGAGCAGGTGCTTGCGAACGACGGGATGCCGATCAAGGAGGCCTCCGCGGGACCGGGCGGAATCATCTACTCGCAGTTCGGCTCGATCCACATCTTCGACTCCACGAGCCGTCGGGAGCATGCGGTCGCGATCCGCGTGGCCGGCGATTTCCCGCAACTGATCCCGCACATCGAGAACGTGGAGAAGGGCATCCTGGTCGCGCGCATCTCCCCGACCGGAGCGCGCGCCGTGTTCAACGCGCATGGCCAGATCTTCACCGTTCCCGCCGAGCATGGCGACATTCGCAACATCACCCACACCGAAGGGGTCGCGAACCGCAATCCAGCCTGGTCGCCGGATGGCAGATCGATCGCCTATTTCTCGGATGAGTCCGGCGAGTACGCGCTGCACATCGCGAGCCAGAACGGAATGGGCGCGGTACGCACGGTGAGTCTCGGTAACCCACCCTCCTTCTTCTACGGCCCGACGTGGTCACCCGACAGCAAGAAGATCGCCTACCTCGACAAGCGCCTCGCCCTCTGGTACGTGGACCTCGATCGCGGGACGCGGGTGCGCATCGATGCGGACTTCTATGACACCCCGACGTTCCTACTCGATCCGGCGTGGTCGCCCGACGGTGAATGGATCGCCTACACCAAGCTCCTCGCCAATCACATGCGGGCGGTGTTTCTCTATTCACTCGCGAGCGGCAAGACCCACCAGATCACCGACGGCATGAGCGATGCCCTCTACGCCGCGTGGGACAAGAACGGCAAGTGGCTCTACTTCACCGCGAGCACGAACGCAGGTCCCACCACCGGCTGGCTCGACATGTCGAGCCTCGATCACACCGTCACCCGCAGCGTGTACCTCGTGGTGCTGTCGAAAGACGAGGCTTCGCCGCTCACGCCGCTCGACGACGAGGAACGGCCCACGAGCGCGAGCCACGAGGGTGCAGCGGGCGGCGCGGGCGCCGCGCCCGCCGCTCGGGCGAGCGCGGAGAAGGCCAAGCAAGAGCCCGTGGCGCAGGTGAAGGTCGACTTTGCGAACATCGACCAGCGCATCCTGGCGCTGCCGCTGCCCGCGCGCGACTACGCGGGTATCGTCGCCGGCAAGTCCGGGGAGCTCTACCTCGCCGAGCTGCCCCCGGGAGCGCAGGAGGAGGAGGAGGGGCCGGAACCGCCCGGGGCGACGATCACCAAGTTCGATATGAAGACGCGCAAGACGACCCCGGTCATCGCGGGCGTCCAGGCGTTCGCCCTGTCGTTCAACGGCGAGAAGTACCTGTATCGGCAGCGCGAGCGCTGGGGAATCGCCGCAGCTGCGGGGCCACCGAAGCCGGGCGAGGGTCTGCTCAATCTCGCCGATCTGAAGGTGTACGTCGACCCGCGCGCCGAGTGGAAGCAGATGTACCACGAGGTCTGGCGCATCGAGCGGGACTTCTTCTACGCGCCCAACTTCCACGGCGTCGATTTGGGCAAGCTCGAGCGGGAATATGCGAAATATCTGCCCGGGCTCACCAGCCGCGAGGATGAGAACTTCCTCTTCAATCAGATGCTGAGCGACCTCAACGTCGGACACATGTTCGTGCGGGGCGGGGAGATCCCAACGGTGCCGCCCGTTGGCGTGGGTCTGCTCGGAGCGGACTACACGGTCGCGGACGGCCGCTATCGCATCGCGACGATCTATCGCGGTGAGAACTGGGATCCGCAGTTGAAGGCGCCGCTCACGCAGCCGGGTCTCAACGTCGCGGTCGGCGACTACATTCTCGCCGTGAACGGGCGGGAGGTGCGCGTCCCGGAGAACCTTTACAGTGACTTCCTCGATACCGCGGGCAAGGAGGTGGTGCTGCGCATCGGGCCGAGCGCCGACGGACGCGGCGCGCGCGAGGTGACCGTTGTTCCGATCTCCGATGAGCTCAACCTCCGCCATCGCAACTGGATTCGCCGCAACATGCAGACGGTCGACGCGCTGAGCGGAGGCAAGCTCGCCTATGTCTATTTGCCGAATACGGCACAGGGCGGGTTCTCGAGCTTCAACCGCTACTACATGGCGCAGGTCGGCAAGGAGGGGGCGGTGCTCGATGAGCGCTTCAACAGCGGCGGACTCATCGCCAACTACATCATCGAGATCCTGCAGCGCAAGCTCACGAGCTACTGGTACACCCGCGAGGGCGCGGTGTTCACCTCGCCCCTCGATGCGATCTACGGGCCGAAGGTGATGATCACCAACCAGTTCGCCGGCTCGGGCGGGGACTGGATGCCGTGGGCGTTCAAGCACACGGGCGTCGGGCCGACGGTCGGCGAGCGCACTTGGGGCGGGCTCGTCGGTATCTACAATTACCCGCCGCTCATCGACGGCGGCTCGGTGACCGCCCCGCGTGTCGCGTTCTTCAATCCGAACGGCACCTGGGATGTGGAGAATCACGGGGTGCCGCCGGACGTGCCCATCGTGCTCGATCCGCAGGCGTGGCGCGCGGGGCGCGACGTGCAGCTCGAGCGGGCGGTGTCGGTGGCGCTCGAGGCGCTGCGCGAGCACCCGCTGCCGCAGCCGCACGTGCCGCCGTTCCCGGACTACTCCGAGTACGCACGATGAAGGGCTGGGCGCGGAGGGCGGCGTCGCTGCGCGCCGCCGACTGCGCGCCGTCGCTCAAGCCTGCGCCTCGGCACCGACCGCGACCCACGCGAGGTCCGCGTTGGTGACCGAGTCGAGCTTGAAGCTCTTGGCCGCCGCGGCCATGCGCGTGAGCGCCTGTGCGAGCGGCATCGGGGGCTTCGTCTCGCCCTTCTTCAGCTTGTGAAAGCGCACGGGATTGATGCGGGCGACGATGTAGTTGCGCAGATACGGCGACTTGAAGCCGCGCGCCTGCAGTCCGGTGATGATTCTCTTCACCTCGGCGTCGATCTGCACTAGCCGGGCGGCGAAGCCCTCGCGCTCGCGCAGGCTCGCATCGAGCGCACGCGGGCTGAAGCGGTCCACCTTCTTGAGCAACGCGCTGTAGGCGCCACCGGCAAAGCGCGGGGCCCGCTCGTAGACGACACCCAGCGTCACGAGCTCGGCGGCCTCGAACTCGGCGGCGAACTGCATCTCGCGGGCCCCCGGCCGCCGCTTGGCGAGGCTGCGCGCCATGCGGATGACCTCCAGGCTCCGGTCGCGCAGGTTGTGCGCCTTCTCGGTGTTGAGCGCGAGGATGCGATAGGCGAGCGTCTCATCGGGAGAGATGAGCGCGGTGATCTGCTTGAGACCGAGGAGCTTCGCGGCGGCGAGCCGATGACGGCCGTTGGGTGTCCACAGCCGACCCTCCTCGCCCCGCACGACGATGAGGGGATCGAGAAAGGCGGAGGCCTCATCGATCTTCGCGGCGAGCCGCTGGGTGTGCGTGGGGGAGAGATCGCGCTGAAAGGGTGTGGGCTGCACGGCCGCGAGCGGCACCGAGGCAAGCAGGAGCGGGCGTCCCCCGAGCGGCTCGTGATAGGCGCCGATGGCGGCCCCGCCGCACTCGCGCACGAAGCCCACGAGGCCCGCGATTTCCGGACTGTCCAGGGCGACGGCAATGCTCGAGGCCTCGAGCCCTCGCGGCGCGGCCCGAGGGGCGAGCTTGCCCTTCTTCGTCTTGCGCGCGCTCGGGCGGGCGCGAGCGCTCGGGCTCTTTTTGCGAGCTGCCATACGCCCCTAGCCTGCAGCACGCCGGCTTCGGGGTAAAGCGCCACGCGGCGCGCGGGCAGAAGAGTCAACCGGCTGCGTTCGGGACGCTCTCCTGGTCATCCGCTCCCGGAGCGTCCGGGAGCAGGAATCGACCCTTGCCGTGCGCGAGGAGATCGGTAAGCACATCGCGCGAGACCGGGCGGCTGTGCAGGTAACCCTGCGATTGATCGCACCCGAGCTGCCAGAGGCCATCGAGCTGATCCTGGGTCTCGACGCCCTCGGCGACCACGAGCATGCGGAAGGCGCGGGCGATCGAGATGATGCTGGAGACGAGCTTGCGCGCGCGCGGATCGCTCGACATCTCGCGGATGAAGCTGCGATCGATCTTGAGCGTATCGACCGGTAGGTGCGCGAGCCGGCTGAGCGAGGAGTAGCCGGTGCCGAAGTCGTCGATCGCGATGTTGACGCCCGAGGCGCGCAGGATCTTGAGCTTGGTCACCTCCTCGGCGCTCTCATCGAGGAGGGCCCCCTCGGTGATCTCGGCGTCGATGCCGCAGGACGGAGTCGCCCAAGCGCGCGTGTGCTCGAGAAAGCGCGCGACAAAGTTTCCGGCCCGCAGCTGCGCGGGTGAGATGTTGACCGCGACGCGCACCGGCGGCAAGCCGAGCTGAGCCCAGTGCAGGCAGTCGGCTGCGGCGCGCTCGATCACCCAGTCGCCCACTTCCACGATCAAGCCGCTCTCCTCGAGGATCGGGAGGAACTCACCCGGGGAGACGAGCCCCTGATCCGGATCGTTCCAGCGGATGAGCGCCTCGACGCCCGCGATGCGCCGGGTTTTCACGCCGACCTTCGGCTGGTAATGCAGCTCGAACTGCTGGCGCTCGAGCGCGGCGCGCAGCTTGCGCTCGACCGCGACGCGCGCCAGGCTCGCGGAGTGCACCTCCGCGCTGTAGTGACGCAGGCGCTCGTGAGCGAGCTTCGCGGTGCGCAGCGTCGCCTCCGCCTTCTGCACCAGCGTTTCGGGCCGATCCCCATCCTCGGGAAAGAGCGCGATGCCGCTACGCCCGGCGACTGGCACGTCCTTGCCGTCCAGGCGGAACGGCTCCGCGAACAGCCCCCCCAGGTGAGCGCTCAGTGCCTCGAGCGCGCCGCGCGTCGCGCGGTTCACCGGCTGCACCACGGCGAACGTGCCGCCTGAGAAGTGCGCGAGGCGCTGGGTGTCCTGGAAGCTGCGCTTCAGGCGGTCGGCGAGGAGCTGCAGCAGGAGGTCCCCCGTGTGGCGCCCGAAGGAGTCGTTCACCGCGCTCAGATTCTCGATATCGATCACCGCGACCGCGCACCCCGCCGTGAGCTCGCCCGGACCGCGCAGCAGCTCTCCCAGCCGCTCGCAGAAGAGCGAGCGCTTGGCGAGACCCGTCAACACGTCGAAATACGAGAGCCACCTGACCCGTGTGTTCTGCTGCAGGTACTGCAGCGCGAAGGCGAGGTTCGCCGCGACCTCGCGCAGCATCCGCAGCTCCTCATCGGCGAGTCGCCCCGGATCGCGCGGGCAGATGACGAGGGTCCCAATCGGAGTCCGGTCGACGACGAGCGGGAGGCTCGTCACGTAGCGTTGCGCGCTCGCGGCCGGCTCTGCATCCTCGACGACGAACTGGGTCTCGACGTGGGATGCGGGGCTGCCGGCGCGCGCGGCGCGGATGTGCTCCGCGACCCGCGCGCAGAGCTTCGCGGCCGAGTCCTCCTCATCGCCACTCCAGGCGACGGCCTTGAGCACATGCGTCTTCGGCTGACGCAGGCCAACGAGCGCGCTTGCGTAGCCGCCTACCGACACGGCGAGCCGGCAGGCCTCGCGCAAGAGCTCGTTGCGGTCGCGGATGCGGACCACGGCGCTGTTGATGCCGCTCAGCATGCGCAGCACCCCGGTGAGACGCGCGATCTGCGCCTCCTGACGGCGACGCACCTGACGCGCTTCGGCCTCGGCGAGCGCGCGCCTTACGGCCGGCACCAGGCGCGCGAGATTGGTCTTGAGGACGTAGTCGACCGCGCCGCGATGCAGCGCCTCGATGGCGCGCTCCTCGCCGATCGTTCCGGATACGAACAGAAAGGGAATGTCCGGTGCGACCTCGCGCGCGATCTCGAGCGCGGAGAGCCCGTCGAACTGCGGCAGGGAGAAGTCCGAGAGAATGATCTCGGGCTGGAAGTGGGCGAGCGCCGCGCGCAGCTCCGCCTCCGTCTCGACGCGATGCATGATGTGCGCGATGCCCTCGGTGCGCAGCCGGCGCGAGGCGAACTCCGCCTCGAACTCCATGTCCTCGACGATGAGCACGCGAATCTCGCGCTCCGGGTCACGGTCGCTGCGATGACTCTCCTCGGTCATGGCGCTTGCATTGGCTGCGACGCTCGCGTTGGCGCTCCTACGCACAGAGCCCCCCTCTCCTCAATGCGAGGCCCTAAACTAAAACGGTAACACCTGAATTCTATTCAACATGTGATGTGGGTTCGACTCCTGAGAGGCGGGAGTGCGATCTGGACGCCAATCCTGTATCGGTCGGTAACACAACCGTGCTGCGATCCCCATGCGCCGCCTCGATCGCGAGCTCGAGCGGCGCATTCTCGAGCGTACTCGCGAGCTCGAGGTCGCAAACCGCGATCTCGAGGCGGTCTCGTATTCGCTCTCGCACGACCTGTGCGCACCGCTGCGGGAGATAGCGAGCTTCCCGGGCACCGGAATCGGTCTGTCGATTCTCCGCCGCATCGTCGAGCGGCACGGCGGACGGGTCTGGGCGGAAAGCCGCTTGGGCGAAGGCGCCGCGTTCTACTTCAGTCTGCGGGCGGCCGCGTAGCGTCGCTCACGGCGTCCGCGGGGGAGCGCTCGCGACCCGCACGGGACGTTTCGGCCGCGATGCGGCGCGCCTCGGTCACGACTGCGGGCGGAAAGCCGATCTTCTCCAGAAGCCGCAGCGCATTGCCCTCCGTACAGCCACCGGGGCGCAGGCGATAGTCGAAGAAACCCTCGAGGTCGGGGTTCTCGGTGAAATGAAAGTTTGCGAAGCGCTCATCGAGCAGCTCGCCCAGCTCCACGTCGTGGGTCGTCGCGAGCACCTGCGCGTGGCGGGCAAGCGCCTCGAGCACCGCCTTGGCCGCGGCGATCCGCTCGAGCGTGTTGGTGCCGCTGAAGGGCTCATCGAGCACGAACACCAGCGCCGCGCGCTCCTCGGCGCGGCGCAGAAACGCGAGCACCGCCTCGAGCTCGGCGAAGTAGCGGCTCTTGCCGGACTCGGTCGAGTGCTCGGCGCGGATGCATGCCATGACGCCCGCGGCGGGAATGACCGCGCGCGCCGCGAGGCAGAGCCCGAGGGTACGCCCGAGGATGATGTTGATACCGATCATCTTGATGAACGTGGTCTTCCCCGCCATGTTGGAGCCGGTGACGAGCGCCGAGCGATCGTGCAGCGTCACCGAGTTGGCTGTCTGCCGCGCGAGCAGCGGGTGGCATCCCGCATCGATCTCGATCACGCGTCCGTTCACGAGCGTCGGCACGCAATGCGCGGGGCTGCGCTCGAGGAGTGAGGCGACGGCGATGGTCGCATCGAGCGAGGCGACGAGGGCGAACGCGCGGCGAAGCTGCGGGCCGAGCGCCGGAAAAGTGCGGGCGATGCGGATGTAGGCGACGAGCTCGGCGAGGAAGAGGAGATTGAGCCACGTTCCGGTGCCGAGCGGCAGACGCTCGAGCAGCGCCAGGGGCCGGAATGCGCGACGCGCTCGGGCGAGCTCGGCGCGCGATGCGGCGAGCTCCGCGAGCTCGGGTACCGCGTTCCCCGCCGGCACTCGTGCAAGCGCCTCGGCCACCCGAACCAGGTCGTGACAGCGTTTCAGGGACTGGATGCGCTCGTAGCCGGAGGCGATCCAGTAGATGATCGCGACATTCGCGATCAGCACGGGAAGCTCCAGCAGCAGCGGCCATGAGGGTACGCTCGCGCTCCACACCGTATATGCGGCGCCGAGCAGGAGGAGGGCGCAGAGGATGCTCCAGACGACGATCAGTGCGCTCATCGGCAGCCGCCGCGGCGCCGCGCCGAAGAGCGTGTCGGCGAGCCGCGCATAGGAGTCGGCGCGCAGCGATGCGAGCCGCAGCTGGATCGCCTCGCGCAGCAGCTGCCCGCTCCTGAGGAGCACTGCCGTGCGGTAGCCGACCGCGGTCGCGTCCGGATGCTCGGGGTACGAGCGCAGCTGACGGTAGAGCGCCTGGCTGCCGAGAGGCGTCACCGTCGTGTCGAGGATCGCAAAGATCCGCGGGAACTCGAGATCGCCCCAGGTACGATCATCGACGCAGCGCTCGGGCTCGAGCGCATGGGTGAGCTCGAAGTAGCGGCTCGCGAGCCACGCGTCCTTCTCGCAGATGCGTCCCCAGCGCGCGCGCAGCGCCTTGAGCGTGCGTCGGTAGGGCGAGATGAGCTCGAGCGCCGCCTCGAGGTACACCCGAAAGGCATCGCGCGTGCGGTGCCGCCGTGAAGCCTCGAGCGCCATGCGTGCGCCGGGCGCTCAGGTCTTGGGCGGGCCGGGGTCGGGGCGCGCGCGCGCGCGCGGCGCCCACGCGAGCACCTCGCGGATGTCGGCGAGGATCCGGTGCGGGCGTTGACGCTGCGGCTGGGTGAGCCAGTCCTCGCGCTTGGTCATGCCGGTCGTCACGCCGAAGGCGGTCGCTTTGCCCCGATGGGCCATGATCATCTCGACGATCGGATCGTCACCGACGACGCCCACCTCGCGCATCGGCACGCCCAGCCTCTTGGCGACGAAGCGCAGCGCGTGGAGCGAGGGCTTGCCGGTCAGGATGGCGCGTGCCTTCGTGAGGCGTCGGATCGCCCCGGTCAGAGTGTAGGAGTAGCCGATGGTGCGGCCGTGCTTGGTGACGAAGAACGGGACGTCGGAGGCGACGTAGAGCTTCGCGCCTCCCCACACCGCGTTGCAGGCCGCCTCGATGTCCTTCATCGAGCCCTCCGGATGCCAGCCGACGTAGACGGCGTCCACCTCGCTCGCCCGCGGCTCCCCGGTGAAAGTGGTCTCGATCCCGGCTTGCTCGAGCGCATAGCCGACACCCCGCAGTCCGAGCACGAGCACGCGCTTGATCGCGCGCCGTGCCATGTGGTCGGCCGTGATGCTCGAGGGCGTGAGCATCTGCTGATCCTCGACTGCGAGGCCGATCGCTCTCAGGCGTGCCGCCTGCTCCGCCGGAGGATAGGCGCTGCCGTTGGTGAGCACGACGTAGGGCACGCCGCGCTCCTTGAGCACGGCCAGCGTCTCGACGGCGCCCGGCAGCACCTCGTAGCCGCCGAGCGAGCGATCGCTCAAGAGGAGCGTCCCATCCACGTCGAACATGAAACCTGAGACCGCGGAGAGGTCCTGATCGCCGCCCGTAGCCGCGAGCGCCGCCATCAGGGGCGCTCCGCCGCCGCTGCGCCGGCACGATGCATCTCGAGCCTGAAACCGGTCTTCGCGATCGAAACGTGGAGCAGATCGCGCCGCGCGGCGAGGTCGCGGATGAGCGTGAGCACCCGGCGCACCGATGGATCGTAGTGGCGCGGCGCGGGTCCCGCTGCCACCATGGCCTCGATCTGGCCCCCAGGCATGGTCGCGCGCAGCAGCAGTTCCTCATCGGTGAGCTTGGCCCCCAAGCGCCTGCGCAGCTCCGCAAGCGGCGGCATCGGCGGCTCGGCCTTGAGCTCACGCGTGCGCGGGAGCGAGGCGATGCGATCCATCACCTGCGGTGCGATCGGCACGTTGGGCTTGCCGAAGCGGCCGAGCGCAAAGCGAATGACCTCATCCGGGATCACGGCATAGCGCTCCTTGCCAGTCACGTTCATGACCGCCTGGGTGAGGAGCATCTGCGAGAACGGGGTCATTACGATCGGCCAGCCGAGCTCCTGGCGCACGCGACCCAGCTCCTCGATCACCGCTTCCTCGAGATGCGCGACGCGGCTCTCGGCCAAGTGCCGGCGCATCGTGCCGACCATCCCGCCGGGCAGCTGGTGGAGGAGGTAGCCCGCATCGAACCCCTGGGGCCGGCCCGCCGGCAGGCCTTCGGCCTCCGCGAGGCGCGTGAAATACTGCTCCACCTCGGCAAGCGCATCGAGATCGGCGTGCACCGTGTGCCCGAGTGCGCGCAGGTTTGCGACGATCCGGCCGGCGGGTGGGTTGGAAGTGCCGTCCGCAGCCGCGCCGGAGGCGCACTGGAGCGTCGTAATCGCATGCCGCGGCGCATCGAGATAGAGCTGCTCGGCGAGGCCGATCGTGCAGTGGGAGTGAAGCTCGAGCGGCTTCGCGCCGAGCTGCGCCTGAATGGCGGGGATCAGCGTGCGCGCCCGCTCGCTCGAGAGCAGCCCACCGGGGTCCTTGATGTAAAGCGCATCCACATCCGTACAGGCGGCCAGCTTGCGCGCCCGCTCGGCGTAGTGCGCATCGTCGTGAACGGGGCTCAACGTGAACACGAGCGCCGCGATCACGAACTCGCCCCCGCCCTGCTTGATCATCCGCGCGCAGGCGATGTTCGAGTCCGCATCGTTCATGGGATCCGCGAGGCAGAAGCGGCGGATGCCGTTGCGCGCGAGGGTGCGGAAGGCGAGCGCCATGAACTCGGGGCTCGCCGTCTCCCAGGCGATGAAGCGAAAGCCCGTCGACATGAACTGCAGCGGCGTGTGCGGCGTCGCCGCCGCCATCAAGCGGATGCGCTCCCACGGGTCCTCGCGCTTGTAGCGCACGGCGACGCCCATGTGGGTGGAGGTGGTGAAGTCGATCGCCTTGTACCCGACGCGATCCATCACCGGAGCGATCGTGAGCGTGCGCGCCGTATCGATGCCGAGCGCGGCCCACAGGCACTGGTTGCCGTCGCGCAGCGAGGTCTCGACGAGCTCGATCTCAGCCAACTTTGCGCTCCTCGCCGCCGAGCGGCGTGCGCGCGAGAAATCGCGCTACGAACCCCGTATCCACCGCGCCGCTTGCGAACTCGGCGTCCGCGAGCAGTGCCGCATGAAACGCGAGATTGGTCGCCACGCCCTCGATGCGCGTCGCCGCGATCGCCGTGCGCATCCGCTCGAGCGCCGCGCCGCGATCGCTCGCATGCACGATGATCTTCGCCAAGAGAGAATCGTAATAGGGCGGCACGCGCGCACCGGCGGTGATGTGGGTGTCGACCCGGACCGCGGGTCCGCTCGGCCAGTGCGCCGTCGCGATCCGTCCCGGGCTCGGCTGGAAATCGCGCGCCGGGTCCTCGGCGTTCACCCGGCATTCGAGCGCGCAGCCCACGAAGCTGATCGCGGATTGCTCGAGCCGCAGCCCCTCTCCGCGCGCGATCGCGATCTGCTCGGCGATCAGATCGACACCCGTGACCGCCTCGGTCACCGGATGCTCGACTTGGATGCGGGCGTTCATCTCGAGGAAATAGAACACATCGCCTTCGGTATCGACCAGGAACTCGACCGTGCCGGCGCCGCGGTACTTCAGGCGCGCGGCGAAGCGCACGGCCGCCTGATGCAGGCGCCGGCGCAAGCGCTCGGAAAGATGCGGCGCAGGCTGCTCCTCGAGGAGCTTCTGGTAGCGGCGCTGTACCGAGCAATCGCGCTCGCCCAGGTGAACGACCTTGCCCGCGCCGTCGCCCAGCACCTGTACTTCGATGTGACGCCCGTGCGTGACGTAGCGCTCGAGGTACACGCGCGCATCGCCGAAGGCCGCGCCGGCCTCGGACGCGGCGAGCTCGAGCGCGCTCGGCAGCTCCTCCAGCCGCTCGAGGCGCTTCATGCCGCGTCCCCCGCCGCCGCCGACCGCCTTGACGAGCCACGGCGCCTCGATCCGTCGCGCGAGCGCGAGCGCTCCCTCGAGGCAATCCACCGCGCCGCCCGGCACCACCGGCACCTGCGCCGCCGCGGCCGCCGCACGCGCCTTCAACTTATCGCCCACCGCCTCGATCTGCTCGGCGGTTGGCCCGATGAAGATGATCCCGCTCGTCTCGCAGGCGCGGGCGAAGGCGGCGCGCTCGGAGAGAAACCCGTAGCCGGGATGGATTGCCTCAGCCGCGACCGCCTGCGCCGCGTGCACGATGGTGCCGATTTGAAGGTAGCTCTCGCTCGCGCGCGCGGGCCCGATGCAGACCGTGCGGTCGGCGAGCCGTGCCGGCAGCGAGTCGCGGTCGGCCTCCGAGGCGGCGAGCACCGTTTCGATTCCGAGCGCGCGGCAGGTGCGGATGATGCGTACCGCGATCTCGCCGCGGTTGGCGATGAGGATGCGGCGAATGGCCACCGCTACACCGCCTTCGCGACGCGCAGCAGCGTCTCGCCGTACTCGACCAGCATCCCGTCGCGGGCGAGGATCTCGCTCACCCGCCCGCTCACCCCGGCGCGCACGGTGTTCATGAGCTTCATCACCTCGATGATGCCGACAATCGTGTCGGGCTCCACCGGCGAGCCGACTTCGACGAACGGCGGGTTGCCGGGCTTCGGTGCACGGTAGAAAGTGCCGAGAAGCGGCGCCGCGACATCCTCGAGGTCGCCCGGCGGAGCAGCCGGCACACCGCCTTCCGGGACATGCGACGCCGTCGGTTCCGTCGCACGCGGCGCGGCGGATTCCGTCGCGCGCACGCCGGGCGCGGCTGGCACCGAGCCGGCCACCTGCGCAGCCGAGCCGCGCTTCAAGGAGAGCTTGAGGCCCTCGAACTCCAGGTACAGCTCATCGAAGCTCGACTCTTCCAGGAGGCGCGTGATCTCCGCTACGTCTCTCGCCGTCAGGCTCACCGGCGCCCTCCGAAGATCGACATGACGTGCGCGAGCGGATTCTCCGCGGCGCGCGCGACCGGTGCGGCCTCCTTGGTCGACCAGACCGTCTCCGGGCGGCTCTGCAGCAGCAGGATCGCGCCGCTCGCGCGCTCGACCGCCCATTCGATGTCCTGGGGGCGGCCGTAGTGGCGCTCCACGCGGCGTCCGATCTCGCGCAGCTGCTGCAGCTCCTCATCGCTCAGCGAGGCAGTGCGGCGGCGCTCGTCATCGACTCCCGCCGACTCGACGCCACCGGCGGGGGCGGGCCGATGCTCGATGTGCTTATCGGAGATCTCGCGCACCGCAATCTCGCCGGTGATCTTGCCGAGCACCCAGCGATCCGGCGTCACCTCCCCGCCGACCACGGCGGAGCCGAGTCCCCACGCGCCCTCGATGGTGATGACGGACCGGTCGCCTGTGATGGGACTGCGCGTGAACATGACGCCGGCGGTGCGCGCATCGACCATGCGCTGCACGACGACCGCCATTGCGACGCCGGCTTCCGGAAAGTCGCGCTGCCGGCGGTAGCTGATCGACTCCACCGAGTACAGGCTCGCCCAGCAGCTGCGCACCTTCGCGAGCGTGTCCGCAGCACTTCTCACCCAGAGATAGGTGTCCTGAAGCCCGGCGAAGCTTGCATCGCTCGCATCCTCGGTGGTGGCGGAGGAGCGCACGGCGACCGCGATCGGCGCCTCACCGGCGCCCAATGCCGCATGCGCGCCCGTGATCTCATCGAGCAGTTCGGGTGGGAGGGCGATGCGCTCGATGCGCTCGCGGAGCGCGCGCGAGCATCTTGCGATGCTCTCGAGGTCGTGCGGGTCGAGCATGCCGACCTGCGTGCGCACCGGGGCGTCGCGCTCGAGCGCAGCGAGGAAGCGCTCGAACGCCTGGGTGCGGACCACGAAGCCCGGCGGGACCGCGATGCCTGCGCGGTGCAGCTCGCCCAGGCTGCCGCCTTTCCCTCCCACGTGAGGACGGTCCTGGATGCCCACGTCCTTGAACCAGCTGATGTGATCCGACGAGCTCACGGGGCTCGTCACGCGTTCGGCCACGGAGAGACAGCTCCTTGCGCGCTGCGCGCCTACTGGAGAATCGTCACGACGCCGCGACCGCCGTCGACGCGGATGCGCTGGCCGTCCTTGATCCGGGAGGTCGCCGTGCCGGTGCCGACCACGGCTGGGAGTCCGAATTCGCGCGCCACGATCGCCGCGTGACTCATCGAGCCGCCGATATCGGAGACGGCCCCGGAGATCTTCTGGAAGATCGGCGCCCAGGTGGGGTTGGTGATCTGGCAGACGAGGATGTCGCCTTTCTGCAGCCGACTGATCTCCTCGACCGACTTGACGATGCGCGCCGGACCCTCGACCACCCCGCTCGATGCCGCAAAGCCGCGAATCTCGTTGCTCGATGCGTCGCTCGCGGCGTGCAACCAGGTGTCGAGCGACTCGCGCGTGATCCCCCAGAGCATCACGATCGCCGGATCGTCGATCACATCGGGCACGGGACCGAGCGCGGGAGGCATGTCGACCTTGGCCCACTCGGCGATCGCCGCGCGGCGCTCCGCCACCAGCTTCGGCCAGTGGTCCGGCCCCCGCGGCGGGGAGCCGTTCGACCAGGATGTCATGAGATCGATGATGGCGGATTCGAGCTCGTAGTGATTCAAGTGGAAGACGTCCTCGGCATCGCCGAAGAAGCCGTTGCGGGCAAGGAGGCCGCCGAACTCGCGGATCTTGTTGAAGAACAGATTCGTGTACCAGTGCTCGCAATAGAACTTGTGCCCCTCGACGTAGGGGAACACGCGGTGCGCGAGCGTGATCATCTGATCGTAGGCGGCGCGCTCTTCCTCCGAGCTCAAGAGCTCGCGGTAGTCCTTGATGAGCTGCGCGCGCTCGGTCTGCAGTTTCGCGAACGGCCGCTCGAGGCTCTCGCCGGCCTTCACCCGGCTGATGTACCCGGGGAGCCCGGCGAAGGGCATCGACAGGTCGTCGTTCCACGAGCGGTGGTAGTGATAGAAGCCATCGCCGACATTGATGTTGAACCACGGATCGCGCGAGGTCGCGAGCTCCTTGAGCCATTCCCGTCCGGCTGTCCCCGCCGTCTCGAGCGAGGCGATGATCTTCTCCGCGGTCACTCCGTCGCGAAACGCCTCATCGACGCCCAGCTCGACCGCCCGACGCGCGAGTCGCCGCAGCTCCTCATCGGGACGGAAGATCTCCGCCTCCATGCCCGCGACCATGCGCGCCACGGTCTGATCGGAGATCTCCGGGAAGGCCTTCTTGCAGAAGGCGAAGAACGTCATGTAGGCACCGTACCCGAGCAGCAGGAACTCGAAGTGGTGGTGCCACATCCGGAAATACCCTTCGAGCGTCCTCTGGTAGGTATCGAGCAGATAGTGGTTGGAGGCGATGCCGCGGCCGGCACGGACGTGCTCGAGGGGCTCGAACTCCGGGAGCTCGAGTTTCGGCAGCGCCCGGGCATCGCCGATGAGCTTGAGCATCTTCTCGCGCCACTGCGCGTACAGGCGTTCCCAGTTCTCGTAGTAGTAGAAGGCGCGCTTCTGGAACTCCTCCGTCCGGCGCCCGATCTCCTTCGGGTCCGTGACGGCGTTGCCGCCGATGTACACCCGCCCATTGATGATGCGGTGATCGATCCCGAGGGTCGTCGGCAGACAGTGCACGCGGGTGTTCGCCGAGCCGAGCGCGCAGTACGCCGCCTCTGCCGTCACCATGTCGAAGGCCGACATGGGCTCGGGAAAGTGCATGGAGTTGTAGAACCAGAACCGCTCGTCGTCGGACTCCGTGAACTGCGTGTAGTAGGGATAGGCCGCCTGGGCGCGCTCGGTCCCGGGGACGACCTTGAGCGAGCTCGGCAGGGGAAAGCCGCGCGGCTTGACCTTCGTGTCCATGGAGACCTCGCTAGCGCGGGCCGATCACGGCCCCCGGTGGGGAAGGTTATAGATGAGCCGCCCGTCGGGGAGCTTGACGCTCACATCGAAGCCGCCCTTGCGTCCATCCTTGAGCGGATGGATGGTGAGGGTGACTTTGTCGCCGGGCTTCAAGGTGTGCTTGTTCCAGCCGTTCCTCACCAGGTAGTTCGGGCTCATCCCCTCGATGCCGTACTCGTCGTAATTGCCAGCGGCATTGGGAACGAGGAACACGATCCAGGTGTGCGGATTCGTCCACTGGAAATCCTTGATCGTGCCGTCCAAGGTCACGTCCTTGTTCATGTCGAACATCGCCGTCGAGTGATGCGCGAGCGCCGCCGGGGCGGAGATGAGCGCCGCGGTAGCCAGCACGGAACCGGCGGCCACGAGCGATGCGCTGCGGCGGAAGCGGGTGAGCATTTCGGTCAACTCCTCAAACATTCAGGGGCGGAGCGGGCTGAGCGCTCCTCATCATGGGCCGACGCGCTCGCCGGGGCGGCCTTCGGGATCGGCGCTGTCGCGGTTGTTCTGCTCGCAGATGTACTCCCGCAGCACGTCGTTCACGCGCACGTACGGGTGCGTCACGGTCCAGGGTGCGGCGAGCACCTTCGGGTCGATGATGGTCTGCTCGATCAGAATGTGATCCGGATCGGTCTTGCGGATGCGCTCGATGATGTGCATCTGGTCGCTGTGTGGGATACCCGGGGCGATGAGTGTATGGGGATCGAATCCCACGGTATCAACCACCAGCGTGTCGCCCTCCCAATGCCCGATGGAGTTGCCCTGGAACGCGGGGTCCGGATCGCTCGGATGGGGGCGGCCGTCGGTGTAGATGTGCCGCACCTGCATGTACGCCTCGGTCACGACCACGATCAGCCCCGGATTGAACAGGAACTCGATCGGGTAGGGCTGCGTCATGATTTGCGGCATGCCGGGCGGTAGACAGTTCGCCTGCTGGGGCTGTAGATCCTCGCCCTCCTTCTGCGCGGCAAGGTAGGCGGTGAGGTGCGCCTGCGCCTTCGGCAGCAGCTCGGGCCGCGAGCGCGCGCCACCGGTCAGCAACGCAGGCTGATGCTCCCAGTCGACCTCCCAGATCCCTTGCCAGTTCGGGAGCTGGGCGATGGAGGCCCAGGTGCGTCCCTGCGGGCTCGCGCTCGAGGAGCGCGCGGTCGCTTGAGCGGCGTGCGCGGAACCGGCGGCGAGAAACGCCGCGACAAACAGGACCGGGATCGATGCTCTCATGGTCGCTCGCATTGGCGCACGGTGCTCCGGGGTCGCGACCGGCCCCGAGCGCCGCCGCGATGAGAAATCAACGACTAAGTGTAGCGTACCCGCGGCGCAGCCCGGACGGCGCGGACGGGAGCGCATCCGGGCTCGTCTGGCGCTGCACAGGCGAACCCCTCGACGGCGCGGTCGCGCGCCGGGCACGCGGCGGCAAGGCTGCCGCGATCGCGGGTCAAAATGGAATCAAGGCCAGAATTATGACTCCTCGCAAGGCGAGAAGTGCCCAGTCGCGGTTCAGATCCGCGGGTTCGCGCACCAATGCTTAAGCTTACGCTCTGGGTTCGACATCGACGGGTACGAGACCCCTCACCGTGTCCGGACGAATTCGCCCAGTCCGGCAGCGAGCGCCAGTAACAAGGCGAGTAACACGTAGGCGAGGTACGCATTGAGGTACCCGTGGTGCATGGCGGCCAAAGCGCGCGCCCCCTTCCTCGCCCAATGCCTCACAGGCCTGACGATGAGCCGATCGACGACGTGTACGGTCTCACGCTCGCGTCGGATCGCCGTGCGGAAATGCTCGGCCACCGTCTCGCTCGTGTCCTCGACCGTCGTCGGGCGGAATACCGCCTCGAAGATCACCCGCACTGGATTGGAAAATCCCGTCGCCGTGTAGGTCATCTCCGGCAACAACCGCCGCACGCCACCGTCCCAACGCTCCCGCCGCGCCTGTTGCCGCGCGCGCGTCAGCCACAAACGAACGACGAGGTAAGTCACAACGAGCAAGCCCATGAGCACGGCCAGCATGTAGGCCGTGGACATCGCAAAGACGACGGGGTTGTCCGCACCGCCCCGGTGCAGTACCACCAATCCGCGTCCGGGCACGAGATGCTGCCCCACCTGCGCCCCCAGGTCATGAAATTCCGCCGCAAACGCGGGCGGTAAGCTCGGGTGCGCCGGGGCCGATACGAAAAAGGCGGGCACCAGCGCATCGCTGCCGTCGGCGGCCCAGGGTTGCAATTGACGACTCAACGCTGGGATCACGTACGTCGGCAGCACACCGAGGAGGAGACAGAGCACGGCCAGGAACCCCATCGGGACGATGCACGATGCGCGCGCCTCCACGGCACTCGCGGCGCCTTCGGAGCGCGGCATCCCGAGGAAGCCCATCGCGAACATCTTCACGAAGCAGGTGAGCGCGAGCGCCGCCGTGAGCGCGAGTCCGGCGCCGCACAGCGCGAAGACGATCTTGATCGTGATTGAAGGCAGCTCCGCCGAGCGCAGAAGCGCCTGCAGCGTGAGCCACTCGCTCACGAAGCCGTTGAGCGGAGGCAGCGCCGCGATTGCCAATGTGCCGACCAGCACGGCGCCCGCCGTCCAGGGCATCGCGCGGATCAATCCGCCGAGCCGGTTCAAATCTCGAGTCCCGGCACGATCGTCCACCGTTCCCGCGCCGAGAAACAGCAGCGCCTTATAGGCTGAATGGTTGACCATGTGATAGAAGGCCGCGATGAAGGCGATCCCTGCGAGCACCGGCCGGCCGTAGGCCATGAACACCAGTCCCGCGCCGATTCCCGTGGTCACGATGCCGATATTCTCGATGGAGCTGTGGGCGAGCATTGCCTTGAGGTCATTCTCGGTCGTGGCGTACAGGATGCCGATCAGCGCAGAGATCGTTCCAACGACCAGCACGAGCACCCCCGCGCCGACCGCGTAGATGGGCACCAGATCGAGATTCACACGAACGATACCGTAGAGCCCCAGATTCAAAATCACGCCAGAGAGGATAGCCGACACGTTCGCCGGTGCAGCGGGATGCGCGCGCGGGAGCCACGTGTTGACGGGCACCAACCCCGCTTTGACGCCGAAGCCGAAGAAGGTCAGCAGGAAGACGATCCAGCGCGCGGTGGCTCCCAGTGTCGGGCTTGCGGCCTTGAGCGCGGAGAATTCGAGCGAGCCCGCACTCGCGCCCAGGAACAGCAACGCCACGACGACCGCCAGGAACCCCGCCTCGCCCATCGACAGCATGAGAAAGCCGGCACGGCTGCTCTCGTCGTGCTCGTTTTCAAAGCTGACGAGCAGGTAACTGGTCATGGACATGAGCTCCCACGCGAGCAGGAACAGGAGCACATCGACGGCGATCAGGATGAGGACGATCGAGGCGAAGAGCGCCAGATACCAGACTGCGAAGTTCTTTAGACTGTAGCGCCCGAGGTAGCGCTCGAGATAGCTGAGCGAAAACATCGAGCTCGCGAGCACCACGATCGCGGACACGAGCAGAAACAGCGCGGACAGACGATCGAGAGAGACGCTCAATGTGCCGAGCGGCGGGATTCTCCAGAGCCGATCTTCGAGCACCGTGCCACAGCGCAGGACGTCTGCACTCACGGCCAACCCCGCGAGCGCGGCAAGCGTGCCGACAATTGCGAGCAGCAGCGGCACGCGTCGCTCGGGCACCATGACCACCGCCACCACGCCCACGCCACAAACGGCGAAGAGCGACATCAGCAGCCATGCATCGGCGCTCATAAGGCCTTCTCAGACGCGCGGCGCCCCGCGCGCGCGGTGTTGCGTCAGTACATCGGCAGCAGGGCCAACACGATCAACAGTGCCAGGAATGCATAGGTCGCATAGGCGTTGAACCGTCCATGGTGCATCGCCGCCAGAGCGCGCGCGAACAGCAGGGTCGCCGATCTGACCGGCTGGAACACGAGCTTGTCCACCAGATGCACGCGCTCTTTTTCGCGCCGGATGGCCATGCGGAAATGCTCGGCGACCGTCTCGCTCGTGTCTTCGACGGTTGTCGGTCGAAAGATCGCATCGAAGACCACGCGCACCGGATTCGAGAATCCCGTAGCCGTGTAAGTCATCTCCGGCAGCAACCGCCGCAGGCCACCGTCCCAGCGCTCGCGCCGCGCCACCCGCCGCGCGCGCGTCAGCCACAAGCGAACGATGAGGTAGGTGAGAGCCGTCAAGCCGATCAATGCGAGCACCATGTAGGAGGTCGACATGGCGAACACCACCGGATTCTCCGCACCTCCCCGATGCAGGACCACCAATCCGCGACCGGGCATGACGTGTTGCCCCACCTGCGCCCCCAGGTCGTGGAATTCCGCCGCAAACGCAGGCGGCAAGGTCGCGTGCGCCGGAGCCGCCCCGAAGAACGGCGGCACCAGGGCGTCCGCTGCGCTCGCTCCGGTCATCTGAGTCGATACGGGATCGAGCGCCGGGATCACGTAGGTAGGCAGTACACCGAACCCGAGGCACAGCAGCGCCAGAATGGCCATGGACGCGAGAACGCCTGGGCTCGCCTCCGTCACCGTTCGTGCGCCATCGAGCCGGCGCATTCCGAGAAAGCTCATGGCAAACGCCTTCACGAAGCAGGTCACTGCCAGGGCCGCCGCCAGCGCGAGTCCTGCTCCGCACAGAGCGAACACGATCTTCGCGCCGATGGAGGAGACTTCCGCCGAGCGCAACATGACCTGGAGCGTGAGCCATTCGCTCACGAAGCCGTTGAACGGCGGGAGCGCGGCGATCGAGAGCGTTCCGGCGAGGAAGCCGAGCGCGGTCAAGGGCATCCATTTGATGAGCCCGCCGAGTCGATCCATGTCGCGCGTGCCGGTCTGGCTCTCGACCGTGCCCACACCGATAAACAGCAGCGTTTTGAAGAGCGAATGGTTGATCAGATGGTAGAGCGCCGCGACAAAGGCGATGGCCGCAAGCCCTGGATGTCGCGTCGCGACGAATACCATCCCCGCGCCAAAGCCGGCGATGACGATGCCGACATTTTCGATGGAGCTGTGCGCGAGCATCGCCTTCAGATCGTTGTCGGTGGTCGCGTACAGGACGCCGAGCAGCGCCGATGCGGTTCCTACGACGAGCGCGACCAGGCCCATACCGGCCTGCGTGGCTGGCATGAGAGCGGCATTGACGCGCATGATGCCGTACAGTCCAAGGTTGAGCGTCACGCCGGCGAGAACGGGCGCGAAGGCACGCGGCGCCGTCACGTAGGCGCGCTGCAGCCAGGAGTTGACCGGCACCAGGCCGGCTTTTACTCCGAAGCCGAAGAACGCGAGGAGAAACACAGCCCAGCGGAGGTTCGCACCCAAGGCCGGGGCGCCGGATCTGAGCGCATCGAATTGCAGTGAACTCGCGCCGTGGGCAAGCAGTAGGAAACCGAGCGCCGCTGCGAGCGTTCCGCCCTCGCCCATCGCAAGGAGCAGATACCCGGATACAGCCCGGCCATTCTCCCGGCCTGGAGCCCGCACCACGAGCAGGTAGCACAGGATGCTCATGAGCTCCCACGCCATCAGGAACAGCAGCGCGTCGCCGGCGATCAGAATGAGAATGACCGACGCATAGAGCGCCAACAGCATCACCGTGAAGGCTCGCTCGTGGCCGCGGACCGAGTCGCGCCGCAACTCCTCGCCGGCATAGATCGAGGCCGGAACTAGCACGATCCCGGCCACGAGCAGAAACGCAGCCGCGAGCGGGTCGAGGCGCAGCGCGAGCGTCGTGAGCCCGGGCAGCGACCACAGTGCCCGGGTGAATTGCTCGCCGTTGAGCAGCGCCGCGGCGCCCGCCGCCGCCGCGGCGAGCGCCGCAAGAGAGCCGAGCGATGCAAGCACGAACCCCTGGCGCGCCGGGCGTACGGTCATCGAAAGCACGATGCCGGCGCCGCAGGCGGCGAGGGAGAGCGTAATGAGCATGAGCGCGTGCACTATCGCTCCAGCAGGGCCGGATCGTCCGCGGTGGACGCAAGCGGCACCGGCGGCTTGCGCCCGACCGCGACCAGCAGACCGTGCAGGATGGCGAGTGGCGGCGGCGGCTGCCCGGGCACCGCGACATCCACGGGCAGCACATCGGCCACCCCGTTAGCGCAGACAAAGCTTTGCGCAAATACGCCGCCCGAGAGCGCGCACGCGCCTACGGCGACAACCCGTTTCGGCTCCGGCATGGCTTGATGGATTTTCTTCAGCGCAAAGCGCATTTGATCCGTCACGGGCCCCACGACCAGCAACACGTCGGCGTGACGGGGCGTGGGGGTGATGAAAAACCCGAGCCGGTGCATGTTGTAATAGGGATTGTTGAGCTGCTTCACCTCGTTCAGGCACGCACCGCAGTCGCCCGCGTCCACGACGAGGATGTGGATGGAGTGCGTGAACGGTTGCCCCAGCTCACTTTGCGGTCGCGGTGCCGCAGCGGAGCCGGACCATTCATAGGTCTGCTCCCAGTTGAGCGCAGCTGCGGTGCCGCGCACGCAGCGGTAGCAATGAACGCAGCGGCGGTGATCCACCGAAACTCTTCCGCCCGTTTGGTCGAGCGCCTGCGTGAGACAGCGCTCGACGAGCGGTGGAGCTGCCGCGCCGAAGTCACCCCCCGCAGGGAGCCCCGGCGTGACACCGGCGGCGCGCTCCGCGCCGCGCGGATAGCTCGTGGTCCTGATCCCCGTGCGAATTCCCTTGATGACCCACGCGCTCATGCGTTCTCCGTGTGCATTCGTCGTCAGCGATCGTTCTCGGCGACCGACAGATCGAACGTAGAGAGAATGATCGGAAAGTCCTGGAATGCGAATTTCTCTGCGGCGAGGTGAAAACCGTGCCAGTTGGTGAACGATGGCGTGACGATCCGGTAGCGCCCGATCCGCCCGTCGTCATCGAGTCTCACCCAATGGAACGCCGCACCGCGCGGCGCCTCGACCCAACCGAGCGCGGCACCGGGCCGCACTTTCAGCGGCCGGCAAATCTCTCCATCCAGCAACAGAGCGGCCGCCTGTTCCATGATCCGCACCGATTGCCGCGCTTCGGCAAACAGCACCCGAAGTCGCGCGTAGCCGTCGCCTTCCCGTTCGCTCGGGACCTCGTAGTCGAACTTCTCGTAGCCGCAATAAGGTTGCGTGCGCCGCAAGTCCCGCACGAGTCCGGAGGCGCGTGCGACCGGCCCCACCAGACTATAGGCAGTCGCCACACGCGGCTCGATGATTCCGACTTCCTCGATGCGATCGAGAAAGCTACTGGATGCCCGCAAGCGGCGCTCGAGCTCGTTCAGCCGCCGCAGAATTCCTTGCGATTGGCCGAGCGCGCTGTGGCAGGCGGCGGTTGACAGATCACACAGCATCCCGCCCGGCGCGAGCAATCCGAACAGGTAGCGATGGCCTGTCAGCTCCCCCGACACGCGCAGCAGCTCCTCCTCCAGCATTCCCGCGTGACTGTTGGCGACAAGCAGCGCCGTGGATTCACAGATTTCCTGAATCGCGCCCGCGTGCTGTCGCAGCCGCTCGAGCTCTGCCAGAAATACGCGCAGCGTCCGCGCCCGCGCCGGCACCGCGGCGCCACCGATCGTCTCGACGGCTTGGCAGAACGCCAAGCCATGCGCAAACGCCGTGGTCGCCGCGAATCGCTCCGCGAGGAGCAATGCCTCATCGACCGTTTTGCTCTCCGCGAGCTTCTCAATCGCGCGCCATTTGTAGAACAGGCGGGTCGAGGAGCGGATCACGTCTTCGCCGACGGTTTCGAGCTGAAAATGCGCCGACTCCGTTACGCCAGAGAATTTCGGGCCGATGGGCATGACGAATGCGCCCGGCTCGTGCACGATGCGACGCGGGCGCCAGTCGGCATCCGGAAGGCGATGGCGCAGCGCCGCTTGCGCGTCAAAGCCACGGCGCATCGGCTCAACGCCCTCTTGCCAGGCATCGTCGTGGAGCACGAAATCGCCGAGATGCGGATGTCCCTCGAAGCGCACGCCGAAGAGATCCTCCGCTTCCCGCTCGTGCCAGTCCGCCGCGTGCATACCTGCGACGACGCTCGGGAAGACCTTCTGAGCGAGCTCTGCGGACACGAGCACGTGCACCCAGCCCGGCTGGCGCTCGCCATAGAACACGTAGCGCAGCTGCCACTCGGTGCGTCCTTCCTCTACGATCAGACCGGCGAAGCAGAAACCCTGATCCTGAGCGAGACACCGACAGAGCTCCGCGAGCACTTGCGGGGCACACCTGACTTCGGTCGTTGACCGTGAGGCGTCGAAGGCGGTCTGGGCCTCGAGCGGCCAGCGGCGGGCGATCTGGTCGCTCAGCTCGGTGGGGTCCATGGGCGTCTCATCTCGTGAGCACGGCAGCGGCCATCGCAAGAAGGTCGTGCAGCGGTCTGGGTATGTACACGCCGAGTGCCAGTACCGGCACGGCGGCGAGAATCAGGGCCAACCGGCAACTGAAGGGCAAATGGAATGCGCTGGTTGTGTCTGGCGCGGGATGAGCGGTCATCGAGGCAGCGTTCGCCGATGCGCCGAAAACCATGCGGTTCAAATGGAGCATGACTCCGAAGAACGCGGTCACGATGAAGGTCGTGAGGAGCCCGGCGGCAATGTAGCGCCGCTGCGCCAAGCCGCCCTTCAGAATGAGCAACTCGCTCAGGAAGACCGCGAACGGCGGTGCGCCCGCGATCGCGAGCCCGCCGAAGATGAGCGCGGTGCCTGCAATGGGCGAACGGCGCATCAGCCCGCGAATGGCGGCGATCTCGCGCGTTCCCGTTGCCAGCAGCGCCGCGCCGGCGGCGAAGAAGCAGAAGGACTTGGTGACCGAATGACTGACAATCTGCTGCATCGCGCCGTATGTGGCCGTAGATCCTCCCAGTCCGATCGCGGCCAGGATGATCCCCATATGCTCGACGGTGGAGAACGCAAAGAGCCGCTTGTAATCCTTCACCTGAAGGAGCAGGAAAGAGGCCGTGCCAACCGAAATCAGGCCGAGCACGAGCGCCCAGCTCTCTGCGTGCGCGCCGGGCACGGCCTGCATCACCGGAAATAGCCGCAGGATCACGTAAAGTATCGCGGTGGTCTCTATTCCGGAGAGCAGGGCGCACACCGGCGTGGGCGCCTGGCTGTGCGCATCCGGCAACCAGGTATGCATCGGGACCAAGCCGACCTTCGTGCCGAGGCCGATCAAGATCAGCAGGAACGCGGCCTGCATGAGGAGCGGCGGCATCCGCGGCGCGACCGTCACCAGAGCCGCCCAGGTGTAGGTTCCCCCGCCCCCCGCGTGCATGGCGGCGAAGAGTGTCAGAAAGCCGAACAAGGCGATGCCCGCCCCCATGAGCGAGAGTACGACGTACTTCCACGCCGCCTCGAGCGCTTCACGGGTGTTATAGAACGAGACGAGCAGCGCCGAACAGAGCGTCGTCAGCTCGACCACGATCCACACGAGCGTGGGCTCCGCCAGCACGGGAATCGCCAGCATCGAGAAGACAAATAGGTTGTAGTTCGCGTGATAAAGCCGCAGCTTCTTGGGCGTCAGTCGCTCGTGCGCCATGTAGCCGACGGAGTAGATGGCGGCGGTGCTTGCGACCAGCGCGATGAGCAGGAGAATCAGTGCACTCAAGCCATCGACCGCGATCCAGTTCGACCACGGGGCCTCGAGCAGAGTGCCGGGCATCTGATGAGCGACGACCTGGCAGGCGAGCCGCAGGACCAGTATCAGGTTCGCAAGGCACGATACGACCGTCACGCCCGCGACCCAGCGCCTTCCAAACGGAATACACACCAGCACGGCTGCGAGAAGCGGTAGCAGCAGGATCACGATGACGCTCACAACGGCGCCTCGTCGATCTCTGGTGCTGCGGCTGTTTCCTTGAGACTCGTCAACGCGCCGACGGCCGTCGTGCCGATCTGCTTCTGCACCGCGCGCACCAGCACGCCCATGATGAATACGATGATCAACCCGTCGGTGGCGATTGCGAGCTCGACCAGCATCCCAAGGTCGCGCGCGATGGATATGCCGGCGAGGAAGGCCCCGTTCTCCATCACCAATAGACCGATGAGCAGCGACAACGCCTCGCGCCGCACCGTCAGGGTGAAGGCGCCGAGGAGCAGCACCGCGATCCCGATCGGCACGTTCGGTCCGCGGAATTCCGGCGCGACGGCGTTCGCGAGCGCACTGCCGACAAAATAGGCCCCGATCACGAGCGCGAGGGCGATGGTCAGAGCGATCGGGATGTCCAATACCTGGTTGATCTCCCGCCGCGTGTAGATTTCCGCCGGCGAGGTTCTGCGCAGGAGCCATGGGACGATGATGGGTTTGCTGATCAGGTTCACGAGCGCCACGCCGTAGAGATGCGCGGCGTTGTAGCGCAAGCCGAGGAGCGCCGCAGAGGCCGCGAGCAAGAGCGACTGCAGGATGAATAGATTCAGGCAGGCCTTGGCCTGGCGCATCGCGACGATCCCGAAGGCCGTGAGCAGGAACAGGCCCGCCGCGAGCGCGTTGAGATTCTCCAGCAACTGCCTGGTCACCTCGCTCATCGACGTTTCAGGGTAGGAACACCTGTGCAATCATCGCGGCTACCGAGGTGATGAACGCGGCGCCCAGGAACTCGGCGATGCGGAACAGGCGCAGCTTCGAGAGCGATGACTCAATGACGACCAGCACGAGCAGGAAGCAGAAGACCTTGAGGAGCACGAGCGGTATGGCGAGCAGCACGGCGGGGTAGGTCTGTTGGGCAGCCAACCCCCACGGCGTGAGCAGTACGTTGAGAAAAACGCATAGCAGGACGAAGAATTTCATCTGGCCGCCCCATTTCATGAGCGCAAAGCCGCGGCCGGAGTATTCGAGCGACTTGGATTCGTCGATCATCGCCAACTCGAAATGGCCGGATGGATTGTCGACCGGGATGCGCCCACCTTCGGCCAGGATCAGCATGACGAACGCGAGCACCAGCAGCACATGCGAGGGGGCGAAGAAATTGGCGAACGGCGTCACCCATTTCTGCTGGACGATGTAGGGGATGGTGGAACCGGCCACGAACGAAACCGTGAAGAACACGATCATGAATACCGGCTCGGCCAGAAAGCCGACCATGCGCGTGCGACTCGCGCCCATCGGCCCGTAGGGGTTCGCAGTATCGATGGCCGCGAGGGCGGCGAAGAATCCGCCGAGGGCGAGCACGAAGCCGGCACCGAGCATGTCGCCCATGAAAGCAAAGAAGAGCGGATAGCTCGTCAGGACCGGAATCAGCAGCGCGACGAAAATCGGTGTGACGAAAACGATGTACGGCGTGAAGCGAAAGATCCACGAGCTGTCCTCGGAGACGATCTCGTCCTTGTGGGAGAGCTTCCAGAGATCGCGGTAAGGCTGAAAGATGCTCGGTCCACGTTTGGACTGAACCATTTCCTTCAGGCGCGCCAGTACCCCGCTCGCAAGCGGGGCAAATGCGAGCACAACCGCGACCTGCAGGACATTGAACAGGATGCGCTCGCGCACGGCTACGCGCTCCGCCGCAGCAGCGGGGCGGGACCGCGAGCGCTTGGACCTGGGCGCCCGATGACGTGAAGCAGCGGCCCAATAGGCATGCCTATCCTCGTTTCGAAAACGTCAGGTAGGCATCATCAGCCGTGAGGCGGTTCTTATTGCGGGAGGAATGCCATCTCCCTCGCAGGCAATATACGGGCGTCCAAGCTTGCGCGCAATTCCCAGCTCTGCCGGATCTGCGCGCGGAGATGGGATCCTCTAGGGGCACTCGGCAACGGACGGCGGATCGGCCGCATCGGGATTGATCACCCCGAAGCAGGCGGGCGTGTAGGCGTAGAAGAGTCGCACCTTCTCCGCGTGCAGCATGTCGAGCAGCTTCTGCGCCTCATCCGGGGTCACGATGAATTCGACCTCGATGGTGAGCGAGCCGGCGAGCTCGAAGAAGCGCGCCTCGTGCAGCACGTGATGCCGGCCGAAGCCCGCCATGGCGCGGAACGCCGAGCCGCCGCGGATACCGAGCTTGTTGCCATGCTCGAGCAGCCACTCCCAGACGAGCCGCCCCTGATGGCGATGGTTCTCGTGGACGTAGAACCGAAACAACGACCCTTGCACGGCTGCACCTCCGGGATGTTCTCCGCCTCAGCTCCTGAGCCAACCAACCACGCCGATACCCGCGACCGTCATGAGCACGGAACCGCCCAAGTGGATGCCGATGGCGGCGCACGCCGCCAGCAGCTGTCCCCCGCGGAGGAGCGTCACAATCTCCGCGGAAAAGGTCGAAAACGTGGTGAGTCCTCCGCAGAATCCGGTGACGATGAACAAGCGCCACTCCGGGGACATCGCCGGGTAGGTCGCGAAGAAGGCAATCGCCGCGCCGATCACGAACGCGCCGAGGAGATTGGCGGCTACCGTTCCCGGGGGGATGGTCGGAAAATAGCTATTGAGCTGGGTGCCGAGCCACCAGCGCAGGAGCGCACCCAGAGCGGCTCCGATGCTGATGGCGACGATCGATTTCCACATACCTGTCCTTGCTTCTCGAGTGGACAGGCGCTTGGGCGGCTACCTGCCTATCCGCGCTGACGGGTAGGCATCATCAGCCGCGGCGCGGCGGTTCGGGGAGGAATGCCATCTCCGGTGGGCGCGAGTGTACGAACGGCCCGCGCAACTTTCAACGAAACCCTTCTCCCAAAAAAGAAGCGCGGAGGGCTTGCACCCTCCGCGCTTCGGTGCGATTGCTCGATTATTCCCCTTCGGTGCCGATCGCGTAGGCGGTCTCACCGTGAACGGCATCGTCACCCACCTTCAGCATCGCCTCGTTCATCCGCAACGGCGTGATGAAGGAGATGACCTTGAGGATGATGAAGGTCGCGATCACGTTGTAGACGATGATGAACGCTGCCCCTTCGATCTGCAGCACGAACTGGTGGAAGTTGCCATAGGCCCAGCCCGTGACGTTGACTCCCGGCGCATCCTTTCCGGTGCCGATGTACTCGAGCATCTTCGGATTGGCAAGGATGCCCGTGAGCAGACCACCCATGAGGCCGGCGCAGCCGTGCGTCGAGAAGACGCTGAGCGTGTCATCGACCTTCATCATGAGCTTCGTCTTCTGGAGCTTGTTCATGGCGAACCAGGGCAGGATCCCTGCGCACACGCCGATGATGATCGCGCCCCAGCCATCGACGTAGCCCGCGGCGGGCGTGATCGCGACCAGGCCTGCGATCATTCCGTTCACCGCTCCGATGACCGAGGGCTTGCCGTAGGCCATCTTGTCCATGAGCGTCCACACGAGCAGCGCCACGGCCGTCGCGGTGTTCGTGTTGAGGACTGCCGCACCGGCATCGGCGTTGGCGAAGTACGGGTCGCCGCCATTGAACCCGTTCCATCCGAGCCACAGGATGCCGGCACCGACCAATGTGACCAGCAGGCTATTGGGCGGAAAGTGCTCGCGATCCTGTTGCAGGCGCGGGCCGACCATCGCCGCGGCGACGAATCCCGAGACGCCCGCCGCAAGATGGATGACGTAGCCGCCCGAGAAGTCGGCGACGCCCATTCCGGCGAGCCAGCCGCCACCCCAGAGGCTGAACGCGCCCACGGTGTAGACCAGCGTCATCCAGACGGGGCAGAAGATCACCCACGCCTTGAAGCTCATGCGCCCGAGCACCGAGCCGCCGAGGATGATGACCGTGATCGCCGCAAACACGAACTGGAAGAAGATCAACGTCGCCATCGGAAACGCGAGCGCCGGCATGCCGGAGGCGGCCGCTGGAACCGTCGCTTGGCCCGTCGTGAACAGCGCCGAGGTGGCGAGCATCGGCTTGCCGAGGAACGAGAACCATTGCGGCCCGAAGGCCATGTTGTAGTCGAACAAGATCCAGACGACCAGGACCGAGGCGAAGGCGTAGAGCGTCATGAAGGCGGAGTTGATCGCCCATTTCTTCTTGACGACGCCTCCGTAGAGAACCATCAGCCCGGGAATGCTTTGCAGGCCGACAAACGTTGCAGCTGCGAGCTGCCACGCGTTGTCCCCCGAGTCGAGCCATTGCGGTGACGGAACGAGCATGGAACCTCCCCTTATGAGATTTGTTGTGCAAGTCGGCCGCAAGGGACTTTGCAAAAAATGTGCCCCAATGGTGCGAACGCGGAAGAACGGGGATCATTGGACCCTCGCGTCGCCTTTGTTATCGTCTTGCGACGCAGCCCGCTCGTCCTAGGGAGCGGATCGGCGTCACAAGCTCTTAGAGATAGGCTGAGCAGTCTCGGATAACTATTCGCCAGCGATCGGGTATTGGGGGAGTTTCCACGTATGGCGCACGCCATGAGTTCGAGCGCAGGCGGACTCGGTCGAGCATTCGCGGTGAGTTCGCGATGACCGCACTGAGGTATTTGGCCAGGCTCGTAGGGAACGCACTGATCGTCAGTGCGCTCGCTTTGCCCTTATCTGGTGCAGCGGAGTCTGACGCGATCATGACATGCACCAATTTGGTGAGTCACGTCACCTGGCAGATCCGAATCGACTTTGAGCGGCGTACGGTCGATTCCAATCCGGCCCGGATCAACCGTACCGAGATCTCCTGGCACGATCGGTCCGACGGCGGCAACTACACGCTCGATCGCAAATCCGGGGAGCTCACGGTGATCTTCGCCTCGAGCACCGGCGGGTATTTCATCCATGATCGCTGCAGTCCGCGGGGCTGACCGCAGCGCCCGGGGCTTGCAAGCCCGGTCCTGATGGCTGCGCGCATTCCCTGCGTGAGGTCGAGCGTCGGCTTTTTCTCGGCGACCGGACCGCGCCGCGAGAACGAGGATTTCGCCGGCGCCGTCTTCGGCGCCGACCTCCCCGAGCCCCGCGGGGACGTGGTTGCGGCGATCGCCGATGGGATCGGAAGCGCCAAAGGCGGTCGCGTTGCGGCCGAGACTGCGGTGCGCGGCTTTCTCGACGGCATGTGCGAGCTACCCGAGACCACCGAGGTGCGCCGCTCGGCGGCCCGGGTTCTGGATGCACTCAATGCGTGGATGCATTCCCAGGGCAGCCGCGACCCGAACCTCGTGGGCATGGGCTGCACGTTCACGGCGCTCGTGCTCCGCGGACGTATTGCGCACATCGTGCATGTGGGCGACACCCGTGCGTACCGCCTGAGCGGCAATCGGCTCACGTGCCTGACGACCGACCATACGCGCGAGGATCGCGCCGGACGGGCGAAGACGCTGTACCGCGCGCTCGGGGTGGAGGAGGAGGCGCGCCTCGAGTACGCGGCGCAGCCAATGGCGCGTCACGACCGATTTCTTCTCTGCAGCGACGGACTCTACGGGTCGCTCACGGACGAGACCATCGCCGACGCGCTCCGCGAGCGCCGGGCCCCCGCGGATACGGCTCGCGCGCTCGTCGCCGCGGCGCTCCAATCGGGCAGCGGCGACAACTGCACCGCTTTGGTGCTCGATGTGGTCGACCTCCCCACGGCCGAGTCGGCGCACATCGGCGCGGCGATCGCGCAGCTGCCGATCGCCCCGGTGCCGCTCGGGGGCGAGACGATCGATGGCTTCGTCCTGAACGTGCTCCTCTCGGACGGGCGGTACAGCCGCCTGTACGGCGCGACCGACGAGATCGAGGGGGGCGAGGTGGCGCTCAAGTTCCCGAAGCCGAAGGTCGCTGCGGAGGCGGCGTTTCGTGCCGCCTTCGTGCGCGAGGCGTGGGTGGGCGCGCGCGTGCACAACCCGGGGCTCGGTCGCATCATCGAGCTCCCCCCGGGCCGGCAGACTTGTCTGTACACGGTCATGCCGCTCTATCAGGGCGAGCTGCTCGAGACGCGCCTCACGCGCGCGCCGACCGTCGGCCTCGAGGAGGGCCGCAACATCGGCATCCGGCTCGCTCGCGCAGTCGCGGCGCTGCACCGGGACGGCATCATTCACCGCGACATCAAGCCCGACAACGTGATTCTCGAAGGGGAGGGCTCCCTCAAGCTGATCGACCTCGGCGTCGTGCGCATTCGCGGCCTGGAGGACTCTCCACCCGAGGAGATTCCCGGCACGCGCGCTTATGTGGCACCGGAGATGCTGGGCGGTGAGCCCGGGAACGAGGCGACCGACATCTACGCGCTCGGTGTCACGCTGTTTCGCACACTCACCGCGGAGTTTCCGTACGGCAATTCCGATGCCGTGAGTCCGCCCACGCGCGAGCGGCCGCTCGAGCTCACGGCGCTGCGTCCGGACCTGCCCGCGTGGTTGCAGGCCGTGCTCGCGCGGGCGGTCGCGATCGATCCGGCCGAGCGCTTTCGCGACATGAGCGAGTTCGCGGCGGAGCTGGAGGCCGGACCGGCTCGGGCAGCGGTGCTGGCGCCTCGGCCGCTCACGCTGTACGAGCGCAACCCCTTACGTTTCTGGCAGGGTCTCGCCGCGCTGCTCGGCCTCGCTTTGCTCGTGTCCCTGCTGCGCCGCTGACGGGCTCGCGGTCGCCTCACTCGGGGTAGACGGCGATGCTGGCGGCCACCGAGTCCGCAACGTGCTCCTTGGTGATCACGCCGAGCACCGCGTTCGGGTCGAGCGCACCCCCGCGCGTGACGACCGCCATCGAGGCGTGTGCCGCGTACATGCGCTCGATGACATCGAACACGATCTCCTCTTCGCCCACGACGACGAAGTTGCGGCTTGCCACCTCCGCGAGCCGCACGCGCGAGGCTGCGGCTTCCGAGGCGTTGCGCAGCGCCGTGTTGACGCGCAGCACGCCGGAGATTCGAGCGCCGTCGGTCGCCACGACGTGCAGCAGTCGCTGTCCGCGCCCGGCGCGCGCGATGAGGGCTTCGAAGCCGGTATCGCCGGGGGCGACGACCAGCTCGCGGTCCATCACGTCCTTCGCACGGCGCACCAGGAACATGTTCGCGTGCAGCGCCTTCGGCACCGCATGACCGCGACGCACCAGTTTCAGCGTGTAGATGTTCTCGCGCGAGAGCACGCGCCGCACGCCGACGCTGAAGGCGACGGCGAGAATCATCGGCAGCACGATGTCGTAGTCGCGCGTCATCTCGAAGATCATGGTCACGGCGGTCATGACGGCGCCCGTCCCGCCGCCGACCATCGCGCCCATGCCGACCATCGCGAAGGACGGGATGTTGATCGCAAGCGGCAGGTGCAGCAGCGTGAGCCCTGCGGCGAAGGCCCCGCCGATCGTCGCGCCCATGTAGAGCGAGGGCGAGAAGATCCCGCCGGAGGAGCCCGAGCCCAAGCTCGTAGTCGTTGCGAGGCCCTTGCAGAAGAAGAGGAGCGTCAACAGTCCCGCGGAAGCGAGCTGGCTCACGAGGATCGCCTGCACCGTCGAGTAGCCCACTCCCTCGATGAAGTAGTGTCCGAAGGCCTCGTGGAGCCCATACATGAGCAGTCCGACGAGCAGCATCCCGAGCCCGTGACGGACGTAGCCGCCCTTGATCTTGTCGAACAGATCCTCGAGCACGTGCAACCCACGCACGAACCCCGCGGCCGCGACACCCACGACCACACCGAGCAGCGCATACAGGCACAGCGCGAGCGCCGAGCTCGCATCGACGCTGAGTGGGGCGAGCGGCGGCACGGAGAATGCCGGCTGCTCGCCGAAGAAGAACCGTCCGACGAACGTAGCCGTGCCGGTTGCGATCGCGACCGGCAGAAACGTGCGCGCGCTCACCTCGGGCATCATCAGCTCGATCGCGAAGAGCACCCCGCCGATCGGGGTGTTGAACGTGGCCGCGATGCCGGCGCCGGCTCCGCAGGCGACCAGGATGATCCGCTCGCCAGTGCGCATGCGCACCACCTGACCGAGCGTCGAGCCGAGCGCCGAACCGATCTGAATGATCGGTCCCTCGCGTCCGACCGCCGCCCCGGTGCCGATTGCGAGCGCCGAGGCAAGCGACTTCACCACGGCTACCACCGGGCGGATGATTCCCCGTCCGTAGTAGATCGCGTCCATGACCTCCGGGACGCCGTGCCCCTTCGCCTCGGGCGCGAAGTGACTGACGAGGAAGGTGACGCCGAGCGCCCCCGCCACCGGTACCAGGATCACGAGCGGCCCCCAGGGGCTTGCCGGGGTGAACAGGCTCGCGTTGTAGGCAACCTCGAATCGCCCGAGGAAGAACACGTTGTGAATGAGCCCGATGAGATCGCGGAAACCCACTGCGCCGAAGCCGGTGACGATCCCGACCACGAGTGCGAGCAGCGAGAGGTAGGTGAGACCCAGTCGCTGCGCGGGCTCGGCAGGCTCCTCGTGATGCGCAGCTGCGCTCGCCCCGGGAGCCTCGGCAGGCGCGGGCGCGGCGTGCAGCGGGGGCTCTCGATCCTGCGGGCTGTGCGGTTCCACCATCGTGTCAGGGGTCCTGCGCAATCCGCGCTGCGCAAGTGTAGCGCCAATCCTTCCCCGCGACCCATCCGCCCGATGCGAGCCGCGCCCGCTACACTAGCTGCCGGCTCAACCGTCGAGCGTAGTCCCGGCGTGCCTTCCGATGTCGATGTTCTCCGCAGCCCTTGCACGGCCCGGGCACACGGAGCCGGTTCCCCGGCGGCTTGCGCTCGCAGGACTCGCCGTCCTCACCACGGTCAATCTCCTCAACTATCTCGATCGATACGTGGTCTCCGCGCTCGTCCCCGACCTCGAGCACGCGCGCATGGGGCTCACCGGCTTTCGGCTCGGCACGCTCATGACCGGGTTCATCGTCGTGTACATGCTCACCGCGCCGCTCTTCGGTGCGCTCGGGGACCGGCGCTCGCGCACGCGTTGGACCGCCGCGGGCGTCGCGCTCTGGAGTCTCGCCACCACGCTCTCGGGGTTCGCCCACAGCTACCTGGGACTGCTCGCGAGCCGCGCAGCGGTTGGAGTCGGAGAGGCCGCGTACGGGACGATCGCGCCCTCGCTCCTCGCCGATTACTTCCCGCTTGCGCGGCGCGGACGCGCGTTCGCGGTCTTCGGCATGGCGATCCCGGTGGGTGCGGCGCTCGGCTACGTCGTCGGCGGTCTCATCGATGCGCGTTACGGCTGGCGGCCCGCATTCTTCGTGGCCGGCGTGCCCGGGCTCCTGCTCGCTGCGGCGGTGTGGCGTCTGACGGATCCGCCACGCGGTGTGCAGGAGGGCGGTGCACGCGCAGAGCCCCCACCCGCAGGCGCAGCGCGCGTCTATCTCAGCCTCATTCGCCGGCCGGCGTACCGCCTCACTGTCCTCGGCTACGCGGCGTACACCTTTGCGGTGGGCGGCCTTGCATTCTGGATGCCCGATTTTCTCGAGCGCGCCCGTGGCGTGCCGGCGACCCAGGCGACCGCGGGCTTCGGCGCGATCGTGGTCGCGACCGGATTCTTGGGCACATTTGCGGGGGGCTGGATCGGCGATCTGTGGCTGCGACGCGCGCGCAGCGCCTACCTCTGGCTCTCCGCGCTCACGGCGCTCATCGCGGTGCCGTGCGCGCTCATCGCGCTCACCGCGCACGGCGCACCGCTCTACTACTCCGCAATCGTCGCCGCCGAGCTCATGCTGTTTGCCTCGACCGGGCCGATCAACTCCGAGATCGTGAATCTCGTGGCGCCCGCGGAACGCGCCTCGGCCGTGGCCCTGAGCGTGCTCGCGATCCATCTGCTCGGTGATGTGATCTCCCCGCCGCTCATCGGTCTCATCGCCGACCGCGCGAGCCTCGGGGAAGCGGTACTGATCGTGCCCGTCGCGATCGCGTGCTGCGCGGCGCTGTGGTTTGCAGCCGCGCGAGCAACGGCGCGAGAAGCGGCGCGAGCCGCCTGAGCTCCTCCCGATGCGCGAGGGAGAGCCCGCGCAGGATCCCCTCGGCGCGCGCGGTGAGCTCGATCACCACTTGCCTGCGATCGCGGGCACCGCTCCGCCGGCGCACGAGACGGTGCGCGGCGAGGCGGTCGAGAAGCCCCACGGCACTGTGGTGGCGCAGCCCGAGGCGCCGCGCGAGCTCTCCCACGCTCACAGGCTCCGTGCCGGGGTGACCCTTGATCGCGAGCAACGCCTGATGGTGCTGCGGGGTGAGACCGGCGCGGCGCGCGGCCTGTTCGCTGAAGGCGAGGAAGCCCCGCAGCAGGAAGCGGAACTGTGCCAGAAGCTCGTAATCGGCCTGGGAGAGGGCGCACGCGGATGGTGAGAAGCGCGTCACGCTGCCCGCACGCACCGCCGGGCCCGCGCGGGCATCGGCGAAACATATCGTGATACGATATATCGCTCAAGACCGCGTGCGTCCTGCCGCGGTCGGGCCGAATTGCATTCGCGTGAGCGCATGGCCAACGATTCATTTTCCTTTACATCCGCGGGCGCGTCGAATTCCCGCGAAGCCGAGCGCAGTCGGCAGCAGTCTGCCCCTGAGGCGCTGCGGGATTTCACCGCCGATGTGCGCCTCATCCATCTCTCGGTGATGGCGGCGGTGATCGGCACCGCCGGAGCTGCGGCCGCCTGGGTGCTGCTGCACCTGATCGACGTGGTCACCAATCTCGCCTACTTCGGGCGCCTCAGCGCGACGCACGTGATTCCTGCGGGCAGTCCCTTCGGCCTTGCGACCGTGCTCGTGCCGATCGGCGGCTGCCTCATCGTCGGGCTTATGGCCCGCTTCGGATCGGAGCGGATTCGCGGCCACGGCATCCCGGAGGCGATCGAGGCGATCCTCATTGGCGGCAGCCGCATCGAGTCGCGCGTTGCGCTCCTCAAGCCGATCTCGGCGGCCGTCTCGATCGGCACGGGCGGCCCCTTCGGAGCCGAGGGACCGATCATCATGACGGGAGGGGCGCTCGGCTCGCTCTTCGGCCAGCTGTTCCACCTCTCGCCGGCGGAGCGCAAGACGCTGCTCGTCGCGGGCGCCGCGGCCGGCATGAGCGCGACATTTGGCACGCCGGTCGCGGCGATGCTGCTCGCCGTCGAGCTGCTTCTGTTCGAGTGGAAGCCGCGCAGCTTCGTCCCGGTGGCCGTGGCCGCGATCCTCGCAGCGCTGTGGCGGCCATGGCTTTTCGTCGGTGCCGCTCCGCTCTTTGCCATGACGCCGAGCCCGCCCCTCGCCACATCCGGTCTCGCGCTCTGCCTGCTGCTCGGCATTGCAGGCGGAGTGGGCTCCGGGCTCCTCACCGGCATGGTCTACAAGTCGGAGGATTTTTTCCTCAAGCTGCCGATCCACTGGATGTGGTGGCCCCTCATCGGGGGAGTGGTGATCGGAGTCGGGGGTCTCATCGAGCCGCGCGCCCTCGGCGTCGGCTACGACACCATCGGCGCACTTCTGCACGGGACCATGAGCGATGGGGCGGCGACACGCTTGCTCATCGTCAAGTCGATCATCTGGGCGGTCGCGCTCGGCTCGGGAACCTCTGGCGGGGTGCTCGCGCCGCTACTCATCATGGGCGGTGTCCTGGGCGAGCTTTGCGGCGCCGCATTCCCGCTCGGCGATGCGCCGCTCTGGGCGCTCATCGGCATGGCGGCGATGATGGGCGGTACCATGCGCGCCCCGCTCACCGCGCTCGTATTCGCGCTCGAGCTCACGCACGACTTCGGCGCGATGGTGCCGCTCGCGATCGCCTCGACGACGGCATACGCGACGACCGTGCTGCTGCTCAAGCGCTCGATCCTCACCGAGAAGGTTGCGCGTCGCGGCTACCACATCACGCGCGAGTACAGCGTCGATGCGTTCGAGCTGATGCTCGTGCGCGACATCATGGCGCGTCCGGCCGATACACTGCCCGCCAGCCTGTCGATCGACGCGGCGGTGCAGTTCTTCACGGCGCCCGATGCGCCACGCCGGCACAAGAGCTACCCGGTGCTCGATGCGAGCGGCCGCCTCATCGGAATGGTCTCGCGGGCGGACGCGTTGCGGTGGCTGCGGCAGCCGCCGCGCACCGCACGGACGCTCGCGGAGGTGTGCGACCGGGAGCTGGTCATGGCCTACGATGATGAGCCGGTGGCGCGGGTCGTCGACCGGATGAATGCGACGCAGGTTGGGCGCATCCCCGTTCTGCGCCGCGCCGATCGCGCCCTCGTTGGGCTGGTAGCACGTCGCGATCTGCTGCGGGTGCGCTCGAGCGTGAGCGGCTCCGAGCGCGACCGGGCCGCGCTCATCCGACTGGATCTGGTTAGCCGCTCGACCATCCGCGGACGCGCTCCGCGCTAAGCTCACCGTTGCAGGTCCGGACCGAGCTCGACGGCACACATTCCCCAGAGAATGCGACCTTCGCGCAGGCACGCGTCGCGCGGCTGCGCTAGGATAACGGCGCGCGATCGGAGAGAGACCAAAAAATCCAAGGGTTACGAGATATTCCTCAGTTGTCCCTCAGCACCGAAAAGCCCGCCGCGGACGAGCCTCGGCGCCCCGAGCGACTGAGCACCCGCGCGGCCGGCACCGTCGGCCTCGCGGTGCTGTGCAGCCGACTGCTCGGCGTCGCGCGCGAGCAGATCTTCGCCGCGCTCTTCGGCGGTGGGGCGCTCATGGATGCGTTCACGATCGCTTTTCGCATCCCGAACCTGCTGCGCGACCTCTTTGCCGAGGGCGCGCTCTCCACCGCGTTCGTCACGGTGTTCGCCAAGACGATGGTGCGGGAAGGCGATGCATCGGCCTGGCGTCTTGCGAACAAGGTCGCGACCCTGGCGGTGATCGCGCTGAGCGGCATCACCGTGCTTGGCATCCTCTTCGCACCGTGGCTCGTCGCGGTGCTCGCGCCCGGCTTCATCGGGGAGAAGGCGCTGCTCACCGCCTCGCTCACGCGGATCATGTTCCCGTTCATCCTGCTCGTGTCGCTTGCGGCGCTCACGATGGGGATGCTCAACGCCAAGAACGTGTTCGGCATTCCCGCGATGGCCTCGAGCTTCTTCAACCTGGGCTCGATCATCGTCGGGGTCTCGATCGGTTGGTGGCTCGACCCGCACTTCGGCCCGCGCGCGTTGCTCGGCCTCGCGGCGGGCACGCTCGTCGGCGGCGCGCTGCAGCTCGCCGTGCAGCTGCCCGCGGTGCGCGCGGTCGGTTTTCGCGTCCGCGCGGACTTCCACTGGCGCGATTCGGGTGTGAGCGCCATCCTGCGCCTGATGGGGCCCTCCGTGATCGCCGCGAGCACGACCCAGGTCAACGTGCTCGTCAACTCGATCTTCGCCTCGCGCCTCGGTAACGGTCGGGTGTTCTGGCTGTCGATGGCCTTTCGCCTGATGCAGCTTCCGCTCGGGCTGTTCGGCGTCACGCTAGGCACGGTCTCCTTGCCGCTGCTCGCCCGTACGGCCGAGAGCGGTGACACCTCCACGTTCCGCTCCGAGCTCGCGCGCGGCATGCGCCTCGCGTTCCTCATGACGATCCCGGCAAGCATTGGCCTCATCCTGCTCGCCGAGCCGATCATCTCCGTGCTCTACCAGCACCGGCGGTTCACCGCCTACGAGACCGCGCAGGCCGCGGGGGCACTGCGCTTCTATGCGCTCGGTCTGTGCGGCTACGCGGCACTCAAGGTGCTGGTGAACGCCTTCTACGCGCTCGACAAGCGCAAGACGCCGATGATGGTGAGCTTCCTCGGCGTCGCGCTCAATCTGCTCCTCAACTGGCTCTTTACCGTGGAGCTCGGTTGGGGACATCGCGGCCTTGCCTTCTCGACCGCCTGCGTCGCCACGACCAATTTCCTGGTCCTCTATGCCCTGATGCGCCATCGCCTGCGACGGCTCGAGTCGCGCGAGATGCTGAGCCTGCTCGCGCGGCTCGCGGTCGCCGCCGCGGCGCTCGCCGCCGTGTGCTGGGCGGGCGCGCATTTCCTCCTCGCCGGCTGGGCGACGGAGCGCTTTCTGCCCAAGTTCGCGACGCTCCTCGGGGTGATCGCAGCCGGCGCGGTCGTGTTCTTCGCGAGTGCAATCGCGCTCAGGATCCGCGAGCTCGAGGAGATCGTCGCCGCGCTCAGGCGGCGCCTGCGTCCGGCCTGACCGCGCGCGATTGCGCTGCACCCGCCCTGCGTCCGCCGGGAAAGCGGATGAGCTTGCTGTCGAGGTTCCAATCGATGAGCAACGGGGCGGCAATCCGCGGCGCGCGCGATCGGTTCGCCACGCGGTAGGCGGCGGCGCGATAGCGGCCGCCCGTGAGCCGCTCGAGTGCCTCCCCGACGCCGCAGAGGAAGGTATGAGGCACTTCCGGCATGTCCATCCAGCCTGCGCCGCGCCTCACTTGCAGGCCCTCCGTCGATTCGTGCTTGAGAAGGGATAACACCACGCGATCGGTATGCTCGGGGAGACCCCAGCGCGGTCGCTCCCCGGCGCGGCTCCCGGAGCCGGGTGGATAGTTGAGCAGCTGCAGGCGAACCGTCGGATCCTCGCACGGCCCGCACGTGAATACCTGCGGATCGGCGCCGAGCGCGGCGGCGACTGCGCCCGCGAGCCGCCGCCCGAGTGCGGTTACGGCCGCAAGATACTCCAGGACGCAGTCGCGAAATCCCGGGATCTGGGGGAAGAGATTGGAGTCCTCGAGCGGCCATGGGTCTGCGGAATCCAGAGCGCGCGGTGCAGGCGCGGCGGCGAAATTGATGCCTTCGCGGATGTTCGGGATGTCCGCGGTCCGTTCTTCGCCGACGCCGAAATACCCGTTCCCTCCGCTCGCGCTGCGCGAGGTGTGAATCCTCGCCTTGACTCTCGAGCTGCGGTTGAAGAACTGGCGTCCAAGACCGAAGAGGCGCTCGCTCAGCCCGCCGTCGATCTCGTGACCGATGAGGTAGAAGATTCCGAACTCCGTGCACGCCCAGTCGATCTGCTGGGCGATGTGGTGGCGCCAGGGCTCACCATCGGCGAGCGGACCGAGATCGATCGTGGGCGCGCGCATCGCGCAGCCCCCTGCCAGCCGGGCGCGCAGGCAGACGGTTTCACCGCGGCGCCTCGCCGCCTGAGCGAGCGGATCTCCGGGAAGTAACAATGTGGCCATGCGCAGCATCCTCCTTGTGCGGAGCATCCTCGCGCGCGTGCGGTGCAATGTCAGTCGAAACGCGGTTACGGACGGGTGACGATTGCCGCCGCGCGAGGCGATTCCATTCGGATATAGGCTCAAAATGAACAGTTCGTTCTGCGTTTGAATGAGACGATGTAGCATCCAATCGGGCGCTGCGGAACCCGCGCGATCCGGACCGATTGAGCTTCCCCTCGTTCGAATTCCTGGGACACGGGTTTCGCGGCAGCCCACCACTTCCCGAGGGCTCTCTTCCCCAATGCCCTGGATCAATCGTCCGAAGCGAGCGCAATCGCCTGGCTCTGCCGCCGGCTGCGAGCGGGGTGCGCGCACGGCCGCGCCTGCCGCGCTCGGCACCTTGCTTCTGCTCTCGGGAAGCCCCGCGCCCGCCTGGGCCGCAGCTCCTACGGTCTCCGGGCTGTGGGACGCCACCGTGCAGAGCGGATCACTTCAAATCCCGTTCCGCTTCGGCATCGGCGTCCGCGGCGATGTGGCCCACGGCTGGTTCTACAACGGAGGCGCACGCATCCTCTCCTCGCACGGGCGCTACCTGCGCGGTCATCTCACGCTCGATTTCGGCTCCTATGCGCGCAGGCTCGATGCGACGCTTCGCCCGGACGGCAGCCTCCAGGGCGTATACGGACCGACCACACCGGGGTCGACCGACACGCGTTACGAATTCCATGCAACGCGGTCGCATCCCCCGGCGCAGCGGTCAACTCACGCCGCACCATCGATCGCGGGGCTGTGGCTCGTTCCCACGCCGAGCGGTAAGGCGGGCGAGCGGGCCTGGCGTCTCACCGTGCACCAAGCCGGTGCGCAGGTCACCGCAGCAATGCTGCGCGTGGACGGCGACAGCGGAGCGCTCACCGGAGCCTGGCGTGAGGGGCGGCTCGTGCTCAGTCATTTCGACGGGGCGCGCCCGGCGCTCATCGAGGTGACGGCGCTCCCCGATGGCACGCTGCGGCTGGTGCTGCATCGATTGCACGACCCCGATGTGACGCTCTCCGCTTACCGTCTGGCGGCCGCGCGAGCCCGTGGGCTGCCGCACGCGGCCGATCCGACCCTGCACACACGCGTCCGCGACGCGGCGGAACCCTTCCGCTTTCGTTTCCCGGACCTCAACGGCCGGATCGTCTCGAGTACCGACCGACGGTTTCGTGGCAAGGTGCTCTTGGTCGACATCGCCGGAAGCTGGTGTCCCAACTGCCACGATGAGGCGCCGTTCCTCGAGTCACTCTACGAGCGATACCGCGCTCGCGGACTGCGGGTGGTGACCCTTGCATTCGAGGAGCCCGATCAGCTCGCCGATCCCGTCGGACTGAAGGCCTTCATCAAGCAATACCACATCTCCTACACGGTGCTCCTCGCTGGCTCTCCCGACCAGCTCCACCAAAAGCTTCCTCAGGCCATCGGGCTCGATGCTTACCCTACGACCTTCTTCATCGCTCGCGACGGACGGGTGCGCGCCGTCCACGCCGGATATGCCGCGCCTGCGACCGGCGAGTTCCATGCGCGCGTGAAGCGTGAGTTCACCCGTCAGATCGAGCGACTGCTCTCCGGCACAGTTGATTGAGTCGCCCTGAGCGCGGAGATTCCCGGATCTTCGGCATCACACTGCGCGCCTATCGGTGACGCTCAGGCGCTCGCGCAGGGACAGCAGGTGATGCGCGAGCCGTTCGGCGTGCTCGCGCAGCTCCGGAACGGCGGTGGCTTCCCAGTAGTCGGCGCGGAGCATCGGTCCGATGTAGTACAGATCGCACGCCGCGCGACCGCACCGATCAATCAGAGCGCCATGAGCCGCGGTGCGCAATCCGAGCCCCAGGGGATCGCCCACGGCGATGCCCCCGGCGAGGAGCGAGCGAAGCAGCGCACTCCGCGTGCGGCCCGGATCGCAATCCGGCCCCGTGCAGTTGATGACCCGGTCGATGCGCACCTGGGCAATCTGCTGCGTGCCGCGCGCGCGCCAGGTGGCCCGCACGCGATCCCGAGCGAGCGCGAGTCCGAGCAACCGCCCGGCGTGGATGTGAAGGCTGCGTGCCGCGCGCAGCCGCTCGAGCCGCGCGAAGGTCTCCTCGGGCAGCCGGTGACGGTGGATGTCCCAGAAGCTGCGCGCGTGGCGTAGGAAGCGCGCTCGCTCCGCAGGGGGAAGGTCCTGCCACAGCGCGGGCGCGCGCATGCGCACCCGTGAGATTGCTTCGCGCCAGTCTCCGCCCTCGCGCTCGACCTGATTGCATTGCAAGCGCAGGGTGTGGACAAGCGCACGCAGCGACTGCGGCGCACGGTCCAGCGGCCCAGTGGCCTCGCGCGCGGCGGGCGCAGGGCGGAAGGCAGATTGAACCGCCGGCATGAGGCCGTGTCGCGAGAGCGCGTGGATCAGAACTCGCCCCGCAGTGCGCTCGGCTGCGGCCACGGCAACGTCCGCCATCGTGAGCCCAGTACCGAGCATGAGAACGCTCTCGCCCGCGCGGATCTCGAGCGGCGCGCTCCATGGGTCCTCGAGGTAATGCGGTGAGCCGACCAGCCGCTCGGTACCCGGCAGTCGAGCCGGAGGCGGGTTGCCGAGCGCAAGCACGACCTGATCTGCAACGAGCGGGGTTGCCCCTGCAAGGTCAACCCGAACTCCGGCGCTGTCTACGGCTCGCTCGATGCCGGTCGCCTCCCCGTGGAGGGTTTCAAGACTCACGCCATGGGGCGCGCTCTTCTCAGCTGCACGCAGCAGCGCGGCGAGATACTGCCCGTAGAGCGTCCGTGGCAGAAAGTCCTCGGCTGTCGCATGCGGCAGCCGACGCTGCGCGAAGTCCAGGAACTCCCCCGGATCACAGGCCGTGGCGGACATGCGGCCGGCCGGTACGTTAAGGAGGTATGGATATTCACGGTCGGCGTAAGCGGTGCCGCGGGCAAACTCGGCCCGATCGAGCAGCACGATTCGCAGCGCCTGGCTCCGCTCGATCTGTCTGCCGCGCAGCAGATTCACCGCCACCGCGGTCCCGCTGAACCCAGCGCCGACGATCACGATGGTCCGCGCCCGCTGTCTCACCGTCGCATTCCTCCGTGGCATGGGTTGCGTCGGTTGCGAAGCAGCGCGAGCGCTCAGAAAATCAGCGCGAACTGACTCGTCAGTACCTTCTCCTCGGGCCGGTTGCCGAGGCTCGACCCGCCCTCGAAGTGCGAGACCTCATAGTCGAGCTGCACCTTGAAGTTGTCGGTCAGGTACCAGTTGATGCCCACTCCCGCGGCGTGCGCGGCCTCGACCGCGCTCGCGGGATTGGCGAAGGAGCTGCCGCCGTCGGCGAATGCCTCGTTGCCGAAGCGCAGTGCGTGCACGCGTGCTACGAGCTCTACAGCACCGATTCCGCCCTGTCCGACCGGACGGAGCGGCGTGGCGTCGGCGTATGCCTCGTTCTCGCCGGTCAAGAACACGTAGCCCTGGACCTCCCAGGCTCTGTTGTCAAGCGTGCCCGAGCGCAAGGTCGTGGTGGTGATGTCCCGGACGACCTGCTGGTCGGCCTTCACGTACTCCCCGAGCAGGCCAAACATTCGGTAGTAATAGTTGAACTGCGGCACGATGCGCCGCTCGATGCCGTCGGCGATCGTCGCATTGTTGAATCCGGTCGCCGAATCGGAGCGGAAGGAAAAGAAGGACTGCTGGCCGGTCGATTTGTAGGTGGTGAGCAGGCTGGTGGTCGCACTCGTCGTCGCCGTGCCGACATAACTGACATACGTTCCGGCGACTCCGAGACCGAGCTTCTCGAGGCCGCTCCAGCCCGCATGCGCGAAGGGGTGCAGGAACGCGCGCGCGTCGTAGGTGAACTTGCCGGTCGAGTCCGCATCCGGGGTGCTGTTCGCATCGGTGCTGCCGCCATCCGGCGCGCCGTCGAGCATCGCGAGCTGATAATCGAGTACGCCGTGACCGAGGTCACCGAGCGCCATGAAGCCGAGATCGCGGTACGGCAGCAGGTCCGCCGTCAACGATGCCTCGATGAAGCGCCCGAACTGCTCGAGCTGCAGGCGCTCGAGGCCGACCGGCGCCTTGAACTTGCCCACTTCGAAGACGAGCCAGGGCTCGACGCGCGCATCGGCCCACGCATCCTGCAGCAGGGCCTTGCCCTGACCGAAATCAGGCATCAGTCGAAAGTCGAACATGCCATCGAGCGTGCCTTCGAGGATGGGGCGCGCCTTGCGTACCAGCCAGGTGTCGTCGGTCGCGTTGTCCGAGTCGAGGAAGTTGCGGTAGTCGAGGGAGAGATTGCCCTCCAGGCGCAGCACATTCAGTCCGTCGGCGCTCGCGAGCACGAATCCGTCGGGCCCGAAGCTGCCCGAGAGGGCATTGGGGTTGGCGGGGGAATTGCCGGTGGCGCTCGACTTGGCCGCCTCGTCCGCCGCGATGCGCTTCTCGAGCTCGCGGAGCTGCTGCTGCTGCCGCTCGAGCTCCTGCCGTAGCGTCGCAAGATCGCTCGGATCCGCGGCGCCGTGACTGCTTTGGGAAGCGCTCGCCGGCGTGCTCGCCGCCGCGGAGGTGGGCGACGCGGCCGAAGGATCTGCCGAGTCGGCGGCGGTGGCAACGCCCGCCGCGGCGAGTGCCAGCACCGCAGCGCCTGCGGTGAGTTGGCTCAGGCGCGGGCGACTCGAGGCGCGCGTCGCGCGGTGGGTGGCGGACTGTCGCGAAAAGGACATGCAAAGGCTCCCTGAGACTGTGGCTGCGCGTCACGGGCTGTGGTGACACCGCCGCATACTGGGGGGGCCGCGGTAGCGCTGTCGGTAGCGCCCGGGTTACAGTGCGGTTAGAAGAGGGATTTGCGCGTGACGGCGGCCGTCATGGTGCCCGGGATCATCGACGCCATTGCGCAGGCCGCTCGACGAGCGGAGGTCGTTGCATGAGCGTTCGGTTGCCCGGGTTCGCGGTCGCGGTGCTGCTCGGGATGCCGGCACTCGCGGCAAACAGCCCCGTCGCAGTGCAGCCGAGCGGGCGCGAGCCCTCAGGATCCCAGCATTTGCATGCGGTTCACGGAGCGGGTCGCTCGGCGCAGCACGGAGCGGTGGGGAAGGAGCGCAGGCCGAAAGGCGCCACCCTGAGCGACTGTACGCGCGTCGTGCTCCACATCGGCGTGCTCAGTCGCGCGACGTGCAACGTCGCTTGATGCGCCGGAGCAGTCAGGTCATTGATTGGCGACCGTCGCCGGCGTCCACCCGCCACCTAAATCCGTGACCAGGCTCACCGCCGCCGTCTGCTGCGAGACCGCCATCTGCGCGAGCGACAGCCGCGCGCTCAATGCGGAGGTCTGCGCCACCACCACCGTCGTGTAGTCGACGGTGCCCGCCTTGTACTCGTTGATCGTGAGGCGCTCGTTCTCGTCGGCGGCGGCGGAGGCCTGCTTGAGAATGTCGTATTCCTTCTTGTCCCAGTCGGTGGCCGCGAGATCGTTCTCGACCGACTGGAAGGCCGAGAGGATCGTCTGGCGGTAGGTCGCCACGGCTTGGCGCCACTGCGCGCGCGCCTGCGCCACCTGCGCCTGCGTGAGTCCGAAGTTGAAGATCGTCCCGGCGGCCGTGCCCGCGAACTGCGTCGTCGAGTTACCCGACTCGAGGAGTCTACCGAGCTGACTCGAGACCAATCCGTACGAGCCGGTCAGGGTGAGCGTCGGGAAGTAATTGGACTCCTGGATGCCGATGTTGGCGTTCGCCGCGGCGACCTGATGCTCTGCGGCGGCGATGTCGGGCCGGCGCTTGAGAAGCTCGGAGGGCACGCCGGCCGGAATGAGTGGCACCGGGATGTTCCAGCTCTTGCGCGGCTCGATGTGGAAGTTGCTCGCCGCGCGACCGACGAGCGCGGCGATCGCGTCCTCGAGCTGCACGCGCTGCAGGCTGAGCGCCGCTTCCTGCTGCTGCGCGGTGAAGAGCTGGGTCTCGGCCTGCAGCACGTCGGTCTTCGCCGCCGTGCCCACGCGGTAACGGTTCTCGGTGATGGTGAGCGTGCGCTGATAGGCGATGACGGTGGAGGCGAGCAGATCGTGCTCCGCGTCCGCCCCGCGCAGCTCGAGGTACGCCGTGGCAAGCTGGTTCTGCGCCGAGAGCCGTGCGTTCGCCAGGTCCGCGAGGTCGGCCCGGGCAGTCTCGCTCGCCTGCTCGAGTGTGCGGCGGAGCTTCCCCCAGACATCGAGCTCCCAGTTCGCGGAGCCGCTCAGCTGGTAGATCGAGTAGCTCGTGCCGGCCGTCCCCGGGGTGTTCACCGTCACGGAGCCGACCGTTGCGGCGCTGCCGGTTCGCCCGCCGCTCTGCACGTGCGTATCGCTCGCATTGCCCGAGAAGCTCGGCAGAAACCCCGCGCGTGCCTGCCGCACGACGTCGACCGCCGAGCTGTAGGCGGCGACGGACTCGGCGAGATTCTGGTTGGAGACCTCGACTTGCTCGATCAGCTGGTCGAGCATCGGATCGTTGAACAGCGTCCACCAACGGTCAGGCGGCGCCTGGCGCGTAGCTTCGGCGGCGGTCGCGTTCTTGAACTGCTGCGGCATCTCCGCGCCCGGTCGCTTGTAGTTCGGTCCGATCGCGCAGCTGCAAAGCCCCAGAGCGGCGAGCAGAGGTAACGCGACACGGACGGCAGAATTCGACGACATTCAGTTCATCTCCCCTGAGCGCTCAGCCCGGCTCGGGCGCCACGTCCCCGGCCTCACGGCTCAGGTAGCGCTCATTTACGCGCGGGTGGCGCAGCTTGTCCAGATACAGGTACACCACGGGTGTCGTGAACAGCGTCAAGAGCTGGCTCACGAGCAGGCCGCCGACGATCGAGATGCCGAGCGGCTGACGCAGCTCCGCGCCCTCGCCAAACCCGATCGCGAGGGGCAGCGCGCCGAGCGCCGCGGCGAGGGTCGTCATTAGGATGGGCCGGAAGCGCAGCATGCACGCCTCGCGGATGGCGGAGCGTGAATCGAGCCCGCGCGCACGCTCGGCATCGAGCGCGAAGTCGATGATGAGAATGGCGTTCTTCTTGACGATGCCGATGAGGAGGATCACCCCGATCAGCGCGATGATGGAGAACTCCATGTGGAAGACGAGCAGCGCGAGGACGGCGCCGACCCCTGCCGAGGGGAGCGTGGAGAGCACGGTGAAGGGGTGCACGTAGCTCTCGTAGAGGATGCCGAGCACGATGTAGATCGCGAGGATGGCGGCACCGATCAAGAGCGGCTCGTCGCCGACCGACTGCTCGAAGGTCCTCGCGGTTCCCTGGAAGCTGCCCTGGATGCTGGTCGGCATGTCGATGGCGTTTTCCGCATCGGCAAAGGCTGCCGCGGCGTCGCTGAGTGCGTATCCGGGGGCGAGATTGAAGGAGATCGTCGTCGCGAGCGTGGTGTTCTGGTGATTGATCGAGGTGGGGGTCGAAGAGGTCGTCACCCTGGCGATCGCGCTCAACGGCACCATCGTATCCGCCGCGGTGCTGATCGCATTACCGGTCGAGGCATCGCGCATCTCGAGGATGGGCGCAGCGGGCGGCGGACCGCAGGAGGAGTTCGTGCTCGCCGTCGCGGATGCGAGGCTCGGATTGCTCGTGCTGCCGGCGTTCGGTTGGATCGCGTTGGGGTTACTCGTCCCGCAGTTGACGCTGCCGGCGCCGCCGACTCCTCCGCCCATGCCGCTCACGAGGGAGCTCGCCAGCGCACCGGTCGAGCCTTGTCCGGCGTACGTGATCGCCGTCGATGGCGCGCCAACGCTGGTGACGGCGGTTCCCGTGCCGCTGCTCGTGGTCGTGCTCGTGCTCGTGCTGCTCGACGGTGCCGCCGTGGTGAGGCCTGGCCCCGTTGCGGCAAGGCCGACCGCCGTGTTTGCGGTGACCGTCGAGGCGATGGCGAGCGGTAACCCCGTGCTCGCAGCGAGACTCGGGCTCGCCGCCGTGCTCGTCGCAGTGGCCGCCGTCGAGCCGCCCGCGGCGCCTGCGGTGCCGGCGGTCGTGCCGCCACCGCCGCCGCCACCTCCCGTGGTCGTGGTGGTCGTCGTGTTGCCGAACGCGTTCGCCCCGTTCGCGTTACCGCTCGCGGTGGCGGCGAGTCCTCCGGATGGTACGGCGTACTGGCCGGACTCCACGTAGATGTCTTGCAGGCTCCTCGGCTCGCGCACGTAGCGCGGATCGACGTCCATCACTACGTGGTACTGATTGAGCGCGGTATAGATGGTCGAGACCAGCCGCTGGCCGAATGCATCGTAGAGAATGTTGTCGATGTTGACCGCGGCGATGCCGAGCCGCGCGGCCGTATCCCGATTGATGTTCACGTACGACTCGAGACCGTGCTCCTCCTGGTCGGTGTCGATGTCGGTGACGGCAGGCTCGAGTTTCATCCGCTCGGCGAGGGCGCGCGCCCAGCGCTTGAGCTCATCGATGTTGTCGCTCTGCAGCGTGTACTGATAGGTCGAATTCGACTGGCGCCCGCCGATCCGCATGTCCTGAACGGGATTCAGGAAGACTCTGAGGCCGGTCACTCGATCGAGCTTGGGGCGCAGCCGCGCGATCACCTGCTGAGAGCCCTCGTGACGCACCGAGCGCGGCTTCAAGGTGATGAACATGAAGGCGGCGCCGCCCGGGCGCGATCCCCCGGTGAATGCCACCACGGTCGCAACCGCTGGATCATGGTCGATGATGCCGACAACCTGCTCGAGCTTGCCGCGGGTCGCATCGAACGACACCGACTGGTCGGCGCGCATGCCGCACATGAGCTGACCGGTGTCCTGCTGCGGGAAGAAGCCCTTGGGCGCGATCAGGAACAAGTAGACGTTGAGCGCGATCACTCCGGCGAGCAGGACCAGCATGACCGGCGCATGATCGAGCGACCAGTCGAGTGCGCGGCCGTAGACGGCCAGGGTGCGCCGGAAAAGCGCGGTGCTGAGCTGCGCAATGCGGCTCGCCGGACGCGGCTCTGTTTGCGGACCTTCGGCCCGCCCGCCCGGCTTGAGGACGAACGCGCACATCATCGCCGTCGTCGTGAGCGAGATGACGAGCGAGATCAGCACCGCCGAGGACAAGGTGAGCGCGAACTCGCGGAACAGCCGCCCGACGATTCCGCCCATGAAGATGAGCGGGATGAACACCGCGACCAACGAGATGCTGATCGAGAGCACGGTGAAGCCCACCTCGCGCGTGCCGGTGAGCGCCGCCTGAAACCGCCCCATACCGGCCTCGAGGTGGCGCGAGACGTTCTCGAGCACCACGATGGCATCGTCCACGACGAAGCCGGTTGCGACCGTGAGCGCCATCAGCGAGAGGTTATTCAGGCTGAAGCCGACGAGATACATCACCCCGATGGTGCCGAGGAGCGAGCTCACCACCGCCACCGCCGGGATGAGCGTCGCGCGGACGCTCGAGAGGAACAGACTCACCACCACGACGACGAGGAGCAGCGCGATGAGGAGCGTGATCTCCACCTCGTGGAGCGATGCGCGGATGGTGATCGTGCGGTCCTGGGCGATCGAGAGATCGATGTCGTGGGGCAGGGTCGCGCGCAGCGTCGGCAGGATCCTCTTGATCGCATCGACCGTGTTGATGATGTTCGCGTTCGGCTGGCGCGTGACGATCACGATCACCGCGGGCTGGCCGTTGAAAAGCCCGAGGTTGTGGATATCCTCTACCCCGTCGTAGACGTGGGCCACGTCGCTCAAATGCACGGCCGCGTTTTTGCGCCAGGCGATCACGAGATTCTTGTAGTTGGCCGCGGACCGTCCGGTATCGTTGGTGTAGATCTGCCAGCGCATCGTGTCATTGTCGATAACGCCCTTCGGCCGGTTGGGATTGGCGGCATTGAGCGCCGCGCGCACATCGTCGAGGCTGATGCCGTACTCGTTGAGCGCGTAGGGGATCACATCGACGCGCACGGCCGGAAGCGAGGCGCCCCCCAGCTCCACGTCGCCCACGCCGGAGACCTGCAGCAGCTGCTGCTCGATCACGTTCGAGACCTCATCGTAGATCTGCGCGGCCGTCTTGGTCTTCGACGTGAGCGCGAGGATCATGATGGGCGTATCCGCAGGATTGACCTTGCGGTAGGTCGGATTCGCCCGCAGCGTTGCGGGCAGGTCGACGCGCGCGGCGTTGATGGCCGCCTCGACGTCGCGCGCCGCCCCGTCGATGTCGCGGTTGAGATTGAACTGCAGCACGATCTGGGTCTGACCGACGCGGCTCTGCGAGGTCATCTCGGTCACGTCCGCGATGACTCCGAGGTGCTTCTCGAGCGGCTCGGCAACGCTGTTCGACATCGTCTCCGGGCTCGCGCCCGGGAGCTGCGCGCTCACCTCGATCGTGGGGAAGTCGACCTGCGGGAGCGGCGAGACCGGCAGCAGAAAGAACGCGACCGCGCCGGCGAGCAC
>Ga0335073_10000291_pt1 | contig 65279 bp, 36 predicted proteins | sample Lox_Sample_22_FD_207093 | JGI IMG/M metagenome (GOLD analysis project Ga0335073, IMG submission 207093) | Soil microbial communities from Loxahatchee National Wildlife Refuge, Florida, United States - Lox_Sample_2.2 | ecosystem: Environmental > Terrestrial > Soil > Wetlands | place: USA... | reverse complement strand
ATTAAATTTTTATAGGGCTCCTTAAAATATTAATATTTTATGAAAAATTGGGTGAATTGCAAAAAAGTCTTATGTTTCATGAAGATAATTTGCAGCAAAGTTTATTTCGATATCTTATAATTATATATTAATTATAAAGTGAAATAAGAATGTTCAACGACTAGAAAGTGAGTAATATCAACAATAATCTTTCCACGAGCGCCCGACACACCAAAAATTTTGGTGTGATGACATAGTCTAACCATTATTGTGAAATAATGAATATAATATAAAAATTATACATAATTTTTATATTTAAGTGTCGTTTGAGGTGGCTTATTTGTATTAATAGCAGAAGAGTCTAAAATATATTTTAATATTTTATATTTTAAAAGAATCCTGTTTTTTGCTGGAATATTTTATGTTCATATTTATCTTATTGAATACAAGTTTTCTAATTTTATTAATCTTGTAAAAAAGTCAATGGTTTTGAGACAACCAGCAGAAGTACGACAATGTTCTTATAGTTGTATTTCTCAGAGACTAGAAGCAGGAAATTATATATATCCTTATTTAGTAGGTTTAATAGAGGGAGATGGATGATTTACTGTATCAAAAAAGGGTAAATATCTTATGTTTGAATTAGGGATAGAATTATCGATTAGGGATGTTCAATTAATTTATAAAATTAAAGATTTATTAGGTGTAGGTACTGTCTTTTTTAGGAATAAAGAAAATAAAAGTATTTTGGAAGAAAAGAATATTTCAGTTAATTCAAAATCAGATGCTAAATTGAATAAGAATAGAAATAATGTTGTATTTAGAATTAGGAATAAATCTCATTTAAAAGAAATTATTATACCTATTTTTGATAAATATCCTTTTTTAACTAATAAACAATACGATTATATTAGATTTAGAACTGCATTATTATCTAATTTAATATACAGTAAAGATTTGCTTCCTTATATAAGACCTGAGATGCCTATAAATAGTGTAGAATCTGTCCTTAATAAATCTTACTTTATACCTTGATTGGTTGGTTTTATAGAAGCAGAATCTTGTTTTGCACTATATAAGCCTGTTTCAAGTTTAAGTTATGTTGCTAGTTTTGAGATCTCTCAAACAGATGGTTATATTATAATATTAGCAATTAGAGAGTTTTTAAAATTAACGCCTAAAGTAATTACAAATAAAACTAATAATTCTAGATTAAAGGTTTCTAGTGTTAGAGGTGTGGAGAATGTAATTAAATTTATGCATAAAGCACCGATACAACTATTAGGGTATAAGAAATTACAATACATAATTTGACTTAAAAAGTTAAGAACAATACCAAGATATGCTCATAAAATAAATATCCCTTTAAATTACTAAATAATTATGTAAAATTATTAAATAGTCCTGACAATATGGATTTAAAACATATTGAGTGTAATGAGAATTTTTAATCAATACATTTAGTTATTGACTAATTATGGGATTACTAAAAAAATAAGTTCTGTAAATTCAGCAACAATTAATAGATTTTTTTCGCTACATTTTGCACTACCATTTATTTTAGCTGCATTAGTAGCTGGCCATTTATTATATTTACATGTAAATGGTTCATCAAATCCTGTATCAACAACAGGTAATGGGGATAGAATTCCATTTCATCCTTATTTTTCGTTTAAAGATACTGTAACTGTGTTTTTGTTTTTTGTCTTATTTTGTAGTATAGTTTTTTATACTCCTGATAAATTAGGTCGAAGAATGGCCATCTTAGTTTTTATAAAGCAAGATATTTATAACACTATATGCTTAGAAAATTTAACAAGAATCTTTAACTATAATATCTATTTAATAAAGATAAAATTATTATTATATATAATATTGACCTTCTGTTTTTATATTTATGAATTAATAAGCAGGAAAATTTTTAGTTTAATTTAAACTAAAAATTCTTCAGAGACTTTATGTGTTAATACCGATACATTAGAAATAAATATTTTTTGTTACTTATCGTTATAATTAATGTGAATAAAAAGAAAAAAGGTCACTTAAATATATATTTATTTTAACTTCATAGTATTCTTGGTTTAAAGAAGGATGAAAATTATTTCTTATAATGATTAAGGTTTAAGTAAAGTTTTACTTAAACCTTAAATATTTTACAGGATATTAGATATATTCTAAGGAGAGAATTCTAAGAAAGTAAAAATAGATAAATTAATAAAGATAGGAATAGGTATAAAATGAAGTCCAATTAAAAACCAAATGATTATTGTTTGGTTTTTAATAAATGCATTCAGACAATTACATAGAAGCAAATTCAATGCAAACGCCTGCGTCGATAGTGCCTGAATGATATCTATTGCCTTTCTATGCAATATTACGTTCGATACCTAATAAGCTGCTGGGCGTAGTAAGCATGTTTGTTGCTATTTTTGTACTTTTAGTACTTCCTTTTATTGATACTAATAATAAAAAAGGTAATACATATAGTCCATTATCAAGTATAGCTTTTTGAGTTTTTGTTTTAAATTTCTTAGTACTAATGTGACTTGGTAGTTGTCATGTAGAGCCCCCTTTTATTTTAGCAGGACAAATTGCAACAGCTTACTATTTCTTACATTTTCTAGTAATTATTCCTTTATTGGGAATAATTGAAAATTCTTTAGGTTTAATAGGAGCTAAGTTTATTTTACCTAAAAGATACTATTTTTAAGTATATATTCTATTTTTTAATATTTAGATTATATTTTAATAATACATTGAAGATAAGACAAAAAATGAACTAGATATAAAATTATTTAGTTTTTAATTTTTCTTAGTTTAGAAAAATTCATTTTTTCTTTAGATTCTCTATCGGTATAGTTTAAGTGGTTAAAACGATTGTCTCATATACAATAGCTAAAGGTTCGATTCCTTTTATCGATAATTATTTAAATATGCATAGACTTTTAAATAATTTTAAAGAAAAATTTTTTCTCTTCTTTAAGGCCTTATCGTCTAATGGTTAAGACACAGCGCCTTCAATGCTGTTATACGGGTTCGAATCCCGTTAGGGCTAAAATTTAAATATAGTTTCCTTTTTACTATTTTAATAAATTATAAAAAATTATTAATATTATAAATTGTAAGAAAGAAGTTAATTTATCTTAAAATAAAAAAAGAATTCCTCTTTTTAAGTTAATTTAAAAGGAACCTGGTTAGCTTAATGGTAAAGTATCTGTTTTGTAGTCAGACGATGGGGGTTCGATTCCCTCAGTAGGTAATTGTATTAATTTTATTTAGGGATTTTAATTTGTTCTAGACTAGATATTCTATTTAATATAGTTGAAAAACTTTATATTTTATATGAAATATAATACGTAAAGTATTAAATAGTTTTCCCACTCACTCCCTAAGGAGTGAGTAGGAAATTAATTAAAGCTTATTTAGATTTTATGTATTATTTCCCTTGTTTCCCAGCAAAACGCTGGGAAACGAGGGAAATAATTTATAGCAAAAATATAGATTTATAAAAAAACGAGAATAAAGAAGAATGAATAAAGGGATATTACGTATTTTTTATTTCAATTTTCTTTCCTATTTTAATAAATTTAGGGGTATAAAATAGATGTTTATAAAAGTTTAGTATTTATAGGGCTATAGCTTAACGGTTAAAGCCTGCCACTCATAATGGCATAATAAGGGTTCGATTCCTTTTAGCCTTAATTTCTATTTTTTTTATCTTTTTACGAGGTTTTTGCCCTCGCGTCGCGAGGGCAAAATAAAATAGAACCATTCTTTATAAAGGAAGGATAACTCTTTTAGTATATTTATTAGAATAAAATAATTGCTTAATATTTATAAAAATAAAGGGATATTCTTTGTATATATTATGTATTATAAGTATAGGATGAAAAGTAATTGAGATATCTACGTGCCGGAATAGGTAGACGGGGCAGTCTTAAGTTCTGCTATTAATTTGTATGGGTTCGATTCCCTTCGTAGGTAATAATTAAAATAAAGATAATATTAAAATATTATCTTTTTAGGGATATTAATATATAAAATAGGTTGGATTAAACATTTAATATTATTAAGATTAATTTAGTGATCATAATATTACGTAAATTTTCTAATAGTTGAAAATTTACTTCTTTCGGGTGGCAGCACAAATGGTAGTGTATCTGTTTTGGGTATAGGAGGTTGTTGGTTCGAATCCAATCCACCCGACTGTCCGGAATCCGAGTGAATGGAATCAAGCAACCATGGGAATCATGGTGGGGCTTTAATATTTATGTTGTTTAATTATTTTATAATAAATATACTGTTAATTCTTATTCTACGGATATATACATGCTTCATAAAATTTAAGCATGTATAACTTATTCACTAGAAACAAATTCTATTTTTGGTGGATAAATGATTTATTAAAAAGCCAAAGGTATAACATTATTTTTAGAAATGAGGTAAGAAATAATGTTAAATCTGATCTTCCTCTCCATCCTTATCATATTGTCGATCAATCTCCTTGACCTTTGGGATTATCCATTGTTTTGTTAGCTTTAACAACGTCTGCAGTTCTGTCATTTCATGGTTACCCTATGGGAGACCTTTTTTTATTATTTTCTTTTTTGTTATTAAATTGAGGTATGGGTTTGTGATTCAAAGACATTGTTATAGAATCAAGTTATTTGGGATCACACACAGACAAAGTTCAAAAGGGTTTATCTCTAGGTGTTGTTTTATTTATTGTCAGCGAGGTTTTTTTTTTCCTCAGTATATTCTGAGCCTATTTCCACTCTTCTTTAGCTCCTGCAGTGGAAATAGGCTCAGAATGACCTCCGAAGGGAGTCGAACCAGTGAATGCATCAGAAGTACCAACGGCAAATACAACAATTTTGCTTTCTTCTGGGTCTTCAGTGACAGTAGTTCATCACTCTTTAGTTGATCGTTTTATAATATGAGCCAATTATGGTTCAGCTACAACTTTGTTGCTAGCAACGGGTTTTACTTTGCTTCAGGGTTTGGAATACTTCGGAGTAAGTTATACAATTACGGATGGTGTGTTTGGATCTACTTTTTATATGGGTACAGGTTTTCACGGATTACATGTAATCATTGGGACACTTTTTTTAGCAGTGTCAGCAATTCGAATATATGCGTATCAAGTGACAAATACACATCATGTGGGTGTAGAATCCTCTATATTATATTGACATTTTGTAGATGTTGTATGACTTTTTTTGTTCGGTGCAGTTTATTACTGAGGCGGACAAGTTCAAGAATAGGACTTATTCTATTCCAAACCCTAATTATTCTTCCTTATAGAGTAAATATTCTCAGAAAATCTTCTATAAATACTATTAAAGCTACAAGTATATTTAGTTGATTTTTCTTAGGAAATAATAAATCTAAAGCTATGCCAAGCTCTGAGGCAGACTCTATATGTACTGGAACAACCCTAAGTTCGGAAAGTCAATTAATTTCTGCGGTTGTTCCATCAAGTTCGGGAAATACTACCGAAGCTGAAATAATGCCAACTTTAGTTAGTAGCTTTTCTAAAGTTAAATCTACCTCTGGAAGTATTTTCCAAATAGATAATAGTCTAATGAATGATAAATTAGACGGGGGAGGGGTATTAAGTACCCCTGACGGAACAACGGAATTATGCAATTTTATTTCGTGAATAATAGCTAAACTAAAAGTTATAATTGATTTAAGAATATCTGAATTATGTAAGATAAGTATTGAATTTGTAAATGCGAATCATGAGCAACTTTTAGCTCTTGGTGCATTATTAATAATATTAGCTATTTGTATGCCTCATATTATAATTTATAAATTTCTTCCTAGATGTATTAGATTATATTTTGAGTCAGAAAAAGATGAAAATAAGTCACTATTAGGAAGAGAAGAGAATTCTGAATCTTCATCTTTATCTTCATTTTCCTTTTTTTCTTCTTCGCAAATCAAGGACGAAAATGAAAATATTTTAAATAATAATAAATCTAAAGAAGAAAAGGGAAATGAAGAAAAAATGGATAAATGGGTTTCTAATCTTCTTTGATTATGTAATAGAATTTATTTCGTTATATACCTTATAGTTTTAGGTATTGTTATAGTAAAGTATAGAGAAATATTATTTTTAATTAAACTTGGTTTTAATGTAGAAGTACCAATAGACACTGGAGATTTAAATTTAGATGAAGTTATTAATTCTAACAAAATGTTGTTAATTAAAGGAATAAAAATTATTTTTACTCCTTTAGCTATTTTATTAATATTTTATTTCAAACTTAAATTGAAAGGTCTTTTAAAATTAAGTACTTTATTTACACTGAGTTCTTTAATCTTTAGTGTAGTTATGGGAATAATCTTTTTCTGTTATAGAGTCGGATTTTTTACTTTATTAGGTTCTATCTTAGCTGATATTCTAGTGGTGGTTTTAGCTATTTTAAGCAAAATTCCTGAATTGAGTGGAGTTTTACACTATAGAGTCATTTTTCATAGTATATTTAATACTCTAAGGCGATGGCAATCTATGTCTAAGAATTATTTTTTAAATTTTCTTAATAGTACTAATACCGGAACTCGTGGTACAGTAAGAAAAACATTTAAATTTAGGACTACTAAATATTTTTTAGCAGATCCTAAAAATAGGCTTAGATTTAAGATGGGAGCAGGAGGAGTAGGTGCTGCCTCTTCTTTTGACCAAGGAAATAGTGCTAATTCAAGTGATCCTTCAAGAAATGAAGGAAATTCAGGAGCTGAACAGAATCCTAGTAATATTTCTGTACCTGTAGATCCTGTATTATCAGTGGGTGAATATATACAACAAACAATGCAAACTGCATTTAGTAGGTGATATCGGAATTATTTAGGAAATTTAGGAGTGGTTTGAACTACACATTACCCTAATCTTTCTAATGTAAAAATAGTACCTCGGGAATGTATAATACCTTCTGGGTTCGAAAATGAAGTGAATGCAGATCCAAATAGTGATTGAAATAGTGTCAGAGATTTAGCAGAAAATTTCCCACAAGTAGAAAAGATTGTAAATTCTTTTGTAGTAAATAATGAAGTAGCTCGTAACATGGAGGAGTTTTCGGAATTTATACCAGGGTATGATAGGATGGTTCAAGGTTATTATCTCAATACACTGAGGAACGACCTAATATACCAACTCTTGCATCTTATGTATTTGAAGTTTTATCTATTAGATATGAGATTGTTTCTCATTTTCAAAGTTCAATCCCTTCTTCATCACAGATAGAGAACCTAATTCGTAATGTATACCCACAAGATAAAGAAAGAATGTATGAATTAATAACTAGAATTAGTGATGAATTTTATATGGTTGAAAATGAATTTACAAGTTTTATTCAACTCGATGAAGATTTTGCAAATAATCCTACACTGAACTTATTTTTTCATAGTATTTGCGCCTATAATAAAGAAGACTTTCAATATATGAAAGAACATATGCCTCTAATCAAAAAAACAATTGGTAGACATCCTATGCTTTCAGATTCAGGCCCTATTCCTACTCTACCTCCTCGTTCTTCTTCTTCTGGTTCTGTTCTTTCTCAAATAAGCAGACCAGGGTTGTCTTCCACTCAGGGACTTCCTATTCTTTCTGCTCACCAATTTATACCTATTCCTAGTTCTGGTCCTGGACCTAGTCCTCATCATTTTGAGAGAATGAGGGCTATAGCAAGAGAACTGGGTCAGAATTCTAATGAACCAAGTTCTTCCTCTGATGTTCAGAGCAGACCAGGAATGTCTTCTCACCCTCAGAATAGACCAAGTATGTCTTCTCACTCTCAGAATAGATCAAGTACACCTTCTGATCCTCAGAGCGGACCACCTTTATCTGATAGTGAGCGTGAGCAACTTTGGACTATTAATCTTCTTGCTGAATTAAGGGAGGCAGAGAGGGAAGACGTTATTGGCCCACTTCTAGCTCGATATGCACCTATTGATACATCGGGTTCTTCTAATGAGTTGAATAGACCAAGGCCATCTCCTGAGGAGTTAAATAGACGAGAGTTATCTCTTAAGGAGTTCACTCTACCAAAGATATCTTTTGAGGGGTTAAATAGACCAAGTTCATCTTCTGCTGAGTTAGAAAGACCTAGTTCTTCTTCTAATAATTGATCTAGTTCATCCTCTAACGAAGAAGGAATAAAAAATGAAAATGGTAAAAGAAAGAGAGATGAAGATCTAGAAGATAAGTTGTCACAAAAAAAGCATAAAGGTCCTGGATCACCAAAAATGGGATAATGTCTCTAAATTAGTTGAAATTTTAAGAATATTTGTTATTATAAATATATAATAGTTATCTCGTTATAAAGATAGTAAATATATTTATACTATATTAATATTGAATAAATTCTATATTTAATTTATGATAATAAAATAAATAATATATAAGAATATACTTATAGAAAATTATTATAGGTTAAAGGTTTTGTAATTATAATAAGATTCTCTGTTATGGTTTTTAATGTTAAAAAAAGTAAAAATTAAATTAGATCAAAGTGTTTAATAATGGAAGAATTATTTTAATGATTGCTAAAGTATTATAACATGAGTCTAAATTGGATTCTTTAAATACGAAGTAATTAATATAAAATAAGAAGAGAGTAGATAAATTATCAATAGTAGTGAAATAATACTAATTTATTAAGTTTCTTTCTTATTTTTTTTTATTATGTAATATTTAAGATACTCTGTTTTTTATTAAATAAAAAAAATCTTATTATATTTATAACTTTTTGTTCTCTAAGGTGAATATAGTTTAAAGGCAAAACAATTGTTTGTGGTGTAATTAATTTAGGTTCGATTCCTAATATTCATCCATTCATTATAACAAAAAGGAATTCATTTATTGTGTAGATAAATAAGTTTATTAGTAATAATTGTGGCAATAGTTATTCTAATTACTGTTATAATGATTAAACTTTCTAGTTTTTCTTGTTTTGTGCTTAAAAGGATTATAGTTTTATATTTATATATATCTTATTAATTAAAATAACTCCTAATTTCTTTGTAATATTAGAAATATAGAGACATTGCCATGAGAAAGATAAGGATATTGAGACCAGAAACATCCTTATATTTTATCAGAAATATAAGGATGTTCCTCCTTATAAGGATATTTCCCTATAAATAGAGTGATATTTTATTAGAAATACAGTGATATCTTCTTAGAAATAGAGTGATATTTCCTTAGAAACAGAATGATATCTAATTAAAAATACAGTGATATTTCACTAAAAATACAGTAATATTTCCTTAAAAATAAAGTGATAGCTCTTTATAAATAGAGCGATATCTCTTTATAAATATAGTGATATTTCATAAAAAAGATAATAATATTTTATAAGAAACATAGTGAGATTACCCCAATTTATATCTTACAAAAAAAATAAAAAAGATAAAAAATTCCTTTTTATCATATAGTTAGATAGCTGGTATTATCAATGATAGATCTATTTTTATAAATTTATGGAGGAATATAATCCATGATTAATAACTGTATTAATATAGTTATACATTCTTCTATTTGATATGATGCCGGCTATATACATATCTATATATAATAAATACAGAATATTAGATTCTAGACTGATAGATATCTAATAATACAGATATACATTTTTAAAATGATTAATATATATCTTTTACATGCGTCAATTTATACACTAATTGAGCTATTTCTTCTGTTGATCAATATATAGATATTAATATATTATATTCATTTATATTGGTTAGTATATTTCCTTTGTGGTTAGAAATATTAATACCTTTGTACTTTGGTACAAGTTTGCAAAGCACTTATTTATAGTAGTGCATACTTTTAATTACTCTAAAAAGAGTAAAATTGTTTTAACAAAAAACAAAAATATAGAAATAATTTCTTACTCCTTTCTTAGTTCATTTATATATGGATAAGGATTGAGAGGGACTTTAGGCCCAAGTTTAAAGAGATTGTTTCTAGGATAAAAAGAATAAAAAGAGAAAAAAAAATGGTATATTGGTTAAAAAATACAATATATAATATTATAGAAAATAGTAATTTCGATTCTATTTCTAATATGAATAAAGCTATTATTGATCTTAATAATATTGTAGGATTACTTATATGGTTTTTTATGGCATTCAGTCTATTTTTATTGCCTTTGATTACTTTTCAAAAATTTATACCTATGCTAATGAATATTTCTTCTAAGAATCTAAATAAGAAGACTAAATGAATATCTATTAAAAATATCTTGTTTTTTTGTTTAATGACTATTTATTTTATATTCATAAAAGTAAGAGCTTGAATTTTTGTTTTCAATCTATTTGTAATATTAATTGCTTCTACTGGTAATTTATTATTAATTCCTTTACCTCTTACTATATTTAGTTTAAGTATGACGTGTTGATTATTAGTTATAAACTTAAGACTAAAACTCAAAAATGGGTATAAAATACGACTTTTCTTTATGATCTCTTTCATTCTTATTTTTCTATCTTTATTTATATCTATAGTTATTTTCATTCTAACTTGTGGATTCTGAGAAAGCCAGTTTAAATTACATAAATTTTTATTAGGATTAAATGTAGTTTCTCTCCTTGAATGATGAATATCTGGTGGTTATTTAGGTAAAATTTATATAGGCTCTGGTAATGAAGATTTTAGTTCTAATACATTAAATGTATTAGATAAAAATCAATATACTATGACTATGAATGATACAAATAATAATCAAAATAGTGATAATGATAGTAATAACGCTATAGGTATTGATTCTTCTTCTAATAGTTCAGGTTCTCAAGATGGAGTTTCAAATAACGATAATGCCACTCAGAATGAGAGTGAACCTAGTATGTCGGAAGAAGAGCTAGATGCAGCATATAGACGGGACTTAGTGGATCAGATGGAGGATATAGAATTATACCATAAAGATGCAAAGATTCAATTAGAGGATTGTAAGGATGAAATTAAAAATAATAAAAGATCCATTGATGAACTCGAACAAAGTGATGAAGATGAACGACAAAGAAAAGTTCAGATTCGAGAACTTGAGAAAGAGATAAAAGATGACGAAAAGCGAATTGTTATTCAATATAAAAACATGGAAAAGCTTGAAAAGCAGTGAGATGAAGTTAATGATGAATTTCAGGACAGCGTAGAGGAAACTAAATCTAAAGACAATTGAGAAAATAGTGATATTAATCAAGATCCTAAAATTAAAAATAGAATAGGAAGTCATGACCAACTAGACCGTAGACTCGATGATAGAGATGGAATTGTAATAACTGCAATCAATAAATATTATGATAGTGATGATAATTCAGAATGAGAATCAGAACCAGAATCAGAATCTGATTCTAATTCTAATTCGAATTCTAACTCTAATTCTGATTCGAAGTAATACTACAAAAATTAAGTTTTCAATATTTTAATATTTTTATTAATAAAAATATTAAAAAAATCCAAATCCATTTTGGTAAAACTATTTTGGAAATACTAATAATGACATAAAATAGAGAAAGTTCTTCTTGTATTAGTTTATGCTTTCGTATATAAATAAATATACCACAATCTAAAATCCATAAAGGATTATCTGATGCTGATTACTATCGTGATTATCATTTAATAAATTAAAAGAAGGTACGGGTAAAGCCTTATACTTCTATATTAGTTTATTAAATTCTATAATAATTATCATGTTAGTTTCAGCAGATTATTTTTGAAATTGTATCTGCTATATTTATTGTCTATCTATAATTTTTTTTGTTATTGATTTCATTTGGACATTCTCTTTTATAGCTTGATTATCTTAATCTATTTAATTAGGAAGATCTCTTTCCCAAGCTTAAAGAGATTGTTTCTAGTTTACTAAAAATAAATATGTTACAAGCAGCAAAAATTATAGGATCAGGATTAGCAACAATCGGTTTAGCAGGTGCGGGAGTAGGAATAGGATTAGTGTTTGGAAGTTTAATTACTGGTACAGCTAGAAATCCTTCTACAAGTGGTCAATTATTTACTTATGCTATATTAGGGTTCGCTTTAGCAGAAGCTACAGGATTATTCTGTTTAATGATGGCCTTTTTATTATTATATTCTTAATTAGAATGAATTTATTCTTAAAAAGAATAATATTATTAAAATAAATTAAGATAATAATTGTAAAAAAATAGTAATAAGTTTTTCCATAGTTTTAAAACCTCCTAAGTCGGTAGGGAGCCAGGGTGGTACCATATTTTCTTGACCGACTTTAATTAAAAAAGACGAAGACACTCTTACTATTGAATTTTATTTTTATGAAGGTTATTTATAAGTTTATGGCTTTATGTAGCAAGGACATTGATGAGTTTATAATAATAATGTCTTAATGAATAATTAAGATATTATAGTAGGAATAATATAAAATAGTAATGAAGACTAGTTTTTTTTAAGGGAAAATATGGATTTTGGAATAAATAAAAGAATTTGAATTTTAATTCAAGTTTTTATTTTTTTAGGTTGGTAGAGGATAAGAGAAAAAAAAAACACAAATGGAATTACCATTAATGTTGTTTATTTTAGGAACAATAGGGTTCATATTTAATAGAAATAATTTAATTTTAATGATAATTTCAATTGAAATTATATTATTAGCTGTTTCAGTTATGGTTTTAGTATTTTCTTGAGAATTTAATGATATTATAGCAGAAATCTTTGGATTATATATTATTGCTGTAGCAGGTACGGAATCAGCCATAGGATTGGCAATAATGATAGCTTATTTTAAAATAAGAAAAGGATAATTTAAATAATTTAATTCTTTTTAATTTAATTCTTTATTTTGCCCTTGCCCTTGTCCTTGCGTAGCGAGGACAAAATATATTTTTAAGATTGCTAAAAAAAATTTATTGGTTATTTTTAGCTTCTATTTGTGTTTTTTTAGTGTTAAAATAATCGTATATAATCGTAAATAATAAATATAAGAGATCTTTTTATTCATATTAAATATTAAAGATTCTTTATTTTTTATTCTATTTACCTTATTTTTACCTAAATATTTAATTTATACCTAACGAGAAGGATCGCTGGGTATATTTAGAATAATTGTTTTAATTTATAATAGAATGTTTTTAATTATTATTAATAATAATTAAAATATATACAAATCTAAATTATAAATTAAAAATAGATGAAATTAACGTAATATTTAAAATTTTAAATATTACGTTAATTTTTTTAATGTTTCAAGAGTTATTATTTATATAACCTTGAAATTATATATAAATTTAAAGAAGAACAAAATAATTATATCAACTAACTATTTTTTTTTGAGATAACAAAATGTACGTAAGTATAGTATTGCTACCATTTTTGGCAGCATTAATTAGTGGGTTTTTTGGGAGATTTTTAGGAACTAAAGGAGTATATATATTTAATGTTACGTGTATATTAATTACAACATTATTAGCATTCGTTGCTTTTTACGAAGTTGTTTTATGTAATTCACCTGTAAGTGTTGAATTATTTCCTTGAGTACTCTTAGATAGTACTCAGATCCATTGATCCTTTTATTATGATGAATTAACAGTAGGTATGTTAATACCTGTATTAATAGTATCTCTATTAGTTCATTTATATTCGGTAGGATATATGGGAGAAGATCCTCACCAACAAAGATTTTTCTCTTATATATCATTATTTACAGGATTAATGTTAATCCTTGTAACGGGTAGTAATTTTTTAGTGATGTTCTTAGGTTGAGAAGGTGTAGGAGTTTGTTCTTATTTATTAGTACATTTTTGATACACAAGAGTATCAGCAGTTAAAAGCGCTATGAATGCGATGTTTACAAATCGAGTTGGGGATTATTTCTTAACATTAGGATTTTTTGCGATATTCTATACATTTGGAACATTAGATTATAGTACTGTTTTTTCTTTAGCTCCTTATATCAGCACAAATGTTATAACATTTATTTCTATTTTATTGCTATTAGGGGCTGCAGCAAAATCTGCACAACTCTCATTACACGGCTGATTACCATTTGCGATGGAAGGGCGGAGTACACATGAAAACTTAAATCACAATATAAAAAATATAAATTCCTTTAAAAACATAGTTATTCTTAAATATTCACCTAAAGCATTAAAAGTTGGAATTAGTGACAATAAAAAATTTCCTAATCCAAATTCGAATTCTAAGATTATGGCTATGTTAATAGGAGATTTATTAGGTGATGGTCATATTAGATTAAATAGTAAGCAATCTTTAGGTAGAATGGAATTTACATTTTCTACTCAGAATTTACCTTATGTAAACTATCTAAAATTTGTAGCATATGGTAAAATTTGTACTACAACTAAACTAAGTCCATGACCTAACCCTAATACTGGAAAAGAGGTTACACAATATTAATTCTCTAGTAGATACTTACCTTTTATCTGTGAATTACATAAAAATTGATATATAAAAATTAAGGATAAAAACGTAAAAGTTGTCCCTAAAAATATAGGGGAATTGCTAAAACCCGCGGGATTAGCTCATTGAATAATGGGAGATGGTTATTGTTCGCATAATGCAGTTCACCTTTGTACAGATAGCTTTACTGAAGTAGAAGTAGAATTATTGATTAAAGTTCTATATGCTAATTTTGGGCTTCTAGCAACAAAGTCTATTAGGAAACGAGAAAGCAGAGTAATATGTTGAAGGATTAGGATGCCAACTTCCGAAACTTTTAAATTACAAAATATTGTAGCTCCTTATATGATACCTGAAATGTTATATAAAATAAATATGAATAAATAGGAAATTTAAAAATAGATTTAAATTGTGTGATATGGTAAATTATAAATTAAAATTTTCGACTAAGACCCTTCCTAAAATCTCATAGAAATTTTAAAAATGGTATTTTATTAATTATAAAGTAAATAATTTATTTAGATAGAAAATACATTAGAGACTAAACGTGAGAATACCTTATAAGATATAGTCCTAAAATTTAATAAGACCCTAATATTGTTAAATTTTATTATGCCTACCCCCGTGTCTGCCTTGATTCACGCGGCTACTATGGTAACTGCGGGTGTCTATTTATTAATGCGATGTTCTCCATTATTAGAACAATCAGAGTTAGCATTAACAATCATAATGTTATTAGGAGCATTAACTGCATTTTTTGCAGCTTCTATTGGTTTATTCCAAAATGACATAAAAAAAGTGATTGCTTATTCTACTATGAGTCAATTGGCTCAAGAATATAATATTCTTATTATATTCAATTATCAAACTATATGCGAGAAGCTTATTAATATTAAAATGAGTAATTCGCAGATAACTAAACTTTATAATAATAATTTTGATAATTATTATAGGAATAATTTTATTAATTTATTTGTATTGATATGACAATATTTATCCAACATTAGTTGTGGAATACTATTAGTAAAATGAAAAATTATTATATTATATAGGTTAATAGGAATTTCAGAGATCATGCGTTTGACATTAGTCTTATTTTTCTTAAGATTTAAAACTTCTAATTTATGTCAATTTATTACATTATTTGTATTAAAGAAAAATTATTTTAAGTATATCAATATATTATATTATTTTTATATATTAATTAGTGTTTTTTTTATTAATTCTTTATATTTAAGTAAAGGAAGTTCTAAAATTGAATATACTAATTTAGAACTGAGTAAAATTAAAATGATTGAAGATCCGTTTTTTGAATGATTAGCAGGTGTAATAGATGGTGATGGTCATTTTAATTTATCCGAAAAAGGACTTGCTCGTTTACAAATAACTATGGATATTAGGGATAAAGAAGCACTATATGAAATTAAGTCTAAATTAGGAGGTATTATTACTCCTATAAAAAATGCTAATACGTTAAGATATCAATTAGGCGATAAAAAAGGTTTAGTCTATTTAATAGAGAGTATAAATGGTTTAATTAGAAATCCTAATCGTATAATACAAATGAATAAATTATGTATAAAGTATGGGATAGAACTTTTATACCCTAAACCTTTAACTTTTAATAATGGGTGGTTTAGTGGATTTTTAGATAGTGATGGTTCTATCTATTTTAATAAAAATAGTGGACAAGTATTTATAAGTATAACTCAAAAAGAAAAATATTTATTAAATCCCCTTATTAATATATACGGTGGAAGAGTAGACCTTTTAAGTCCTAAAATAGAAGCATTTAAATATATTGTATATAGAAAGAAAGACTTATTTAATTTGATAGATAATTATTTTAGTAAATATCCGTTGAAAACTAAGAAATCTAACAGATTGCACTTAGTGAAAGAATTTTATTTAGTACGAATTTCTAAGAATAATCGAGATTTATCTAAAGTAAAGAATTGGAATTTATTTAAAGATCGATGAGAAAAATATGAAGATTAATGAAGAAATGATCCGATTATGTTTAAAATTAAAATATAATTAGCAATTAGGAATGATGGTGATAGCTGTTGGTCTTAGTCAGTATAATGTAGCATTAATGCATTTAGTGCTACATGCGATGTATAAAGCTGGTTTATTCTTAGCAGCAGGTTCTGTATTACATGCTATGGCAGACCAACAAGATTTTAGGAGATTTGGAGGATTAGTGAAATTATTACCATTAACATATACAGTAATTTTAATAGCTTCTCTAAGTCTTGCAGCTTTCCCTTGATTTAGTGGTTATTATTCAAAAGATTTAATCATTGAATTAGCTTATGGTTCTTATTCTTCTTTAGGTTATTTAGTATATATATTAGCAGTAATAGCAGCTTGTTTTACAATGTTATATTCAGTTAAATTAATATATTTAACATTTTTAAGTTATGCTAATGCACCTAAAGGAAATTATGAGAATGCTCATGAATCACCTTGATTCATGACAATTCCTTTATTTATCTTAGGAATATTAAGTGTTTATTTAGGAAATATATCCAAAGATTTCTTTATAGGATTAGGAACTCAAGGTTTAGGTAATAGTCTTTATATTCATCCTAATCATAGTATATTTATAGATACAGAATTTGGTATCCCTTCTTTCTATAAATTATTACCTTTGATTCTTAGTATATTTTTAGGTATATTAGCACTTTATTTATTCGAAAAACATTCTTTATTTTTATTAAATATTAATACATCTAAAGTAGGTCAAAACTTTTATAGATTTTTTAATCAAAGGTATTGAGTAGAATTAATATATAATAGAATAATAGTAAAAAATACATTATTCTTAGGATATATTACAGGAACTATATTAGATAGAGGAGTGTTTGAATTAATAGGACCAAGAGGAGCAGTAGTAGGATTATATAAAATAAGTTATTATTTTGATAGTTTTGATTCAGGATCTATTGGTAGATATGGATTTGTAATGTTCTCTGGTTTATTAGGATTAGTAGGACTTTGATTAAGCTTATCTTATCTATAAAGAGATAAAGATTAATTATCTATTATCTCTTCTTTTTTTTAAATAGAATTAATTATAATTATAAGTGTAAAGAGTGAAAAGATAATCTTTTATTCTATTTTCTTTGGATAAATTAAATTTTCAGAACTTAACAAAATGAATTTGTATAAATCAAGATTGTTGGGTATAGAAAAAGACTAGTCCATTATTTTTTAAAAGAAAGTATTATTTATATTAATGTTAAGTTTATTAGAAATAAGCCTTACAATTAGGAATAATAATTGTTTATTTATAAATGGTTTAATTAATATAGAAAATAGTTCTTCTTAAATAATTATTTTAATTAATATTGTGTTGTATTTGATAATATGTTAGAATATATAAGGAATTAATCTATTTAAATTAAAATTAGTAATTCTTTGGTAATATTTTTATATTTAATATAAAGATTTAATTTTGAGATAGAATAAAGTTTTAATAGAAATATTTATTTTATATTATATCTATGAGTTGAAATAGGACTCCAAGTATTTAACTTAAAGAAATAAATCTTGATTTATTTCAGTAAAAGATATTAGTTTAAGTAAATGGTTTAATGTCAAAGAAATTTATGCCTTTGATTAATGAGTAGACCCAGATGCTAGCTGGAATATAAGATGAAATTTTATAAAAACATTAATATATTTTCTATGAAATATGATATGTAATAGGATTTATGTTAATTATAATATATTTTATGTTTTATTTAACTATAATCTACTTAAGGGATATATATAACAACATATATTATATATATTCTGGAATAATTACCTGATAAAACTTCAGTTTACTGCATGCTTGCGGCCTGTAAAGGCGATACAAAAAACAAAAAAACAAAAAAATGTTTGATTTCATTAATAGAATAATGGAATTCATTATTACAATAATTTCCCCAATTAATTTTATGTTTGATTCATTAATATTATTTTTAGTTTTATTTATGAGTTGAGCAATAATAATAATATTTAAGTCTAAAGTGCGTAAAAATGAAAATGAAAACACATCATCTTTTAATTACACTGAATTGTATGAACTACCTGAAGAATATAAAGATGAAGAAAATATTAAAAATCTCTTATACTTATCTAGGGAAAAGGAGCAAAATGGGTGGCCAGAAAGAAGATATAAAATGTTATGAGTTAGATCTCTATCAGAAAAAAGGTTTAAAGATTCTAAAGAAGATGGATTAATAAAAGATTTAAATAGTAATTGAAGATCAGTAAGATATAGTGGTTGTTGAGCATCTATTTATTTTTATGGAGGATGTGCTATTTATTATATTACTCATAATGAGATGATAATTAATTATCATAATTTAAGTGATAATGGTAATTATGTAGATAATTTTTTAAATGAAACAAGAAGTTATAATATCCGTTTAGGTTGAGATAGTTTAAGTAAAATATTTGTCTTATTAGTAGGATTTATATTTACATTTGCATTTATAGCAAATTGAAGTAATATAGAATTATTTGGAATTAAAGGTAAAGGTTTTATACTAAATTTAGTAGGAATGGAATTTCTATTAATCATAGTATTTTTAGTAACTAATTTGTTATTATTTTATATTTTCTTTGAAAGTATTTTACCTGGATTATTTTTATTAGTAGGGATATATGGAGCTCAACAAAAGATAAAAGCAGCTTTTTATTTATTTTTATATACTTTATTTGGATCTTTATTTATGTTATTAGTCTTGTTAAAACTTTATGCTGATGGGGCTAGTTTAGACATGAGTAAATCTATTGATAGTAATTTAACTAAGACTTGATCTATTGTAGGATGAATGGGTTTAATATTTGCATTTGCAGTAAAGACTCCATTAATACCTGTTCATACTTGATTACCTTTGGCTCATTCGGATGCTAATGTGTCTGGAAGTATAATTTTAGCAAGTGTAGTTCTAAAACTAGCCTTATATGGAATATTAAGAATATTAATAGGAATATTAATAGCTGGTGTTATATTAACACCAACAATGTTAAGTTGAGCTAGTTTAAGTACGGGATATGCTAGTTTAACAACAATAAGACAATTCGATTTAAAAGTTTTAGTAGCTTATTCAAGTATAGCACACATGGGATCAACACTAATTGGAGCTTTTTCTAATGAATTACCAGGAATATTCGGAAGTATATTATTCGGTTTAGCTCATGGAGTAGTAAGTCCAGGTTTATTTATACTTGTTGGAGCTGTTCTTTATGATCGATCTGGATCTAGAAATATTATCTATTATAGAGGTCTAACTCTTTTATTGCCTATCTTTGCAGTTTGTTTCTTATTATTAGTATTTGGAAATATGGGAGTTCCTTTAACAGGAAATTTCTTGGGTGAGTTCTTAAGTTATCTAGGAGCTTATCAAGAAAACGTGTTTATCGTAAGTATAGCTGCATTATCTATAATATTTAGTGCTGTTTATAGTATTTATATGTATAATAGAGTAATGAGTGGATCTCTTTCTCCTTATGTTCATCTAATACCTGATATGTTTAGAAAGGAATTTGCTATTATTGCTCCATTACTATTTGCAACATTCTTATTAGGTATATATCCTTATTTTATTTCTTATGATATAGAATACGGATTATCAAGTATTTTATTAATTTCTCCTTTTTGATTTACTTTAAGAAAGAAATTAAGTTATGAAAAAAAGTACAAGAATTTAATAAGAAAATTAAAACATGAAAAAAAGTACAAGAATTTAGATAGTAAATTAAATTATAGTAAAAAAGATAAAAAAGATGAAAGTAAAGAAAATTTTGAAGAGAAAGAGAAAGAGAGGAGTCTATTTATTGCTTTAAATTATCTAAGTATTCCAATTCAATGATGTATATGTCTCGCGCTTTACAGCTTCGCCTTATATGCTATAGGTTCATTTCTTTTCGAATTCTGTGATTTCATTTATGGCATTCTTGTACTCCCTCTATTAAACTATCTAAGTTTATACGTTGAGATGTTAATATATGAATGGGAACCATTCTATACTTGTGTTATAGAAGTTTTAAAAATACTATTTGGACGTAAATAATTTTCTAAATTAGAAAAGATTAAAAAGGATAATAAACAATTCTTTTTTCATATGAAAGTTATATATGAAGTATTGCAATAATTATAATATAAAGTGTTCTTTAAAAGAAAGGGTAATTATAATTATTGAGATAAATATATTTACAATTTAAAAGATAATAGGTATAATAAGTAATAAAATATAGATAAGAATAATAACATGATTTAGAATTGATATTTAATTAATTTTAATTTTAAATAAAAATAGTATTGTCTCGTTTTTATTTAAAATTAAGTGATTCGTTATCTACTCATAGAGAATAAAAAGCTACTAATGTTAAATTTTCCATCCCTTCGTTTCCCCAGCTTAGCTGGGGAAACGAAGGGTTACACATTAAAGCAAAGTTATATTCTAATTATGGTAAAATTTAATTTCCTTCTTTATAGATTATATTAAATTTCAATAATTCTATGTTTTTTTATTTTGTTAACTCTTTCATAATCTATAAAAAATCTTTATTTAATGTTATAAAAATTAGATTATATAATAAATAGAGTTTAAAAATTTAGTAAGAATATAAAATGGAAAATATTCTATTTCTAAGTAAATAATAATATAATTTAGAATTTTTTTATTGAAGTAGATAGATTTATAAATCTAATCTAATAATTAAAGACATCTTAGGTTATATTAATATAATCGATGATTAATAATTTTATACCTACTTTTTCATTATTTTCAAAGATTAGGAAAATTATACAATGAATTAATACTTAAAAGGAAATTCTGGATTTCAAGGGTTATTATGTGATATGGAATGTAAAATATAATTTGCCACAATTAGTACCTTTTTTTTATTTTCATCAGATTTTGTTAGTATTCCTAGCTCTAGCTATATTATTATTATTATTTTCTAAGTATATACTACCTAATATGCTTTCTGTCTTTTTAGGTAGACATATATTAGGAAATAAAATAAATTAATAAATGAAATTTTCATTTATTAATTTATTTTCCTAAATTATATTCTTCGTTAAATAGTGCAATTAATTATCAATTTTAAGGTGCTCTTTGTTTCTTTGTATACAGTTATGTTTCCTTACATTATTAATAAAACTAATACAAGAAAAATTTTTAGTGATGTCTAAATAAAAAAGACAAAAAATTTTAAATTGATTATTTATTTCTTAAAGAAAGAAGAAGAAAAAATAAAACATAGTAAATATAGTAATAGTCTTAAAAATAGTTTTATTCTTCTATTTTTAATTATTTCTAATAATTATAAGTAAATAATATTTTTTGCCTTATATTATTTATTCTATAATTCTGTTAATTTTTTTTCTTTTTATACAAATTCTATGCTATTAAAAAGCTAAGAATACAAATATAGGAGGAATAAATCAAATAAAAGCAGTCTTTTTTATTTTAAAAATATAAGAGAATAAAGCTTAAAAAAAGAATATCTTCTATAAGAGGAGTATAAGGCTAAAAAAGTTTTTATTTGATTTAATTTTTTCCAGGGGTATAAAAATAGAAATATAAAAAATTGTATATTTTACTATTTTTTTCATATATTGAAAGTAATAAATGAAATTAGTAAAATATAATTTTAAAGTTATATATTTTTATGTCCTAGAGGTTATAAATGGTTTTAAAATTCTTTTTTATAACTTTATTTGATATAGTATAAAGGGTAATACGAGTTTTATATTAATAACTTATTAATGGTTCGAATCCATTTATCGGCATTTTACATTAAAAACTAATTTAATATTAGCTTCTTATTTTTTAATAATACAAGAGATATAGAATTTTAAAATTAATATTTATTATTTTAAAGATATGAAGTTTAATTTAATATTATAGTTTAGAATATAAAAGAATTTGAATAATTATCAAGTTCTAATTTTACATATAATAGATAAGGAGATGGTAAATGTAGAGATTTAATATTTTAAGTATCAATTTAAACGAATATTGAAATAAAAATATTAAAATTAAGAATTATCCATCTCATCTTAATAAAAAATAAGATGAGATGGATAAGGGTATTGTTGGAATAAAATCACCCCTTTCAGGAATCGAACCCAAATCATGATATTAGAAGTATCAAGCTCTACCATTAAGCTAAAGGGGTAAGGGAGTACTATTTAAATTAATAAATATTCTATATTAAGGCATGAATAAGGGTAAAGAGGGATTCGAACCCTATAAGTTAAATTTGCAATCTAATGCAGGACCAATCTGCAACTTTACCCATATATTATTATATAAGTGAAATATCAATATGATTATAATGTAGATAGTTTATGATTTATATCAAATATATAATATGAGAGATATTATCTTAAATATTCAAAAATACAATACGAATTTTATAATAATAAAAGTTACTATTTTAAGAACATATGAAATTTTTCTCTATTTAGGTTTATTGTTCTCTTATATAAGAGCTTGCTACTAAGAATAAAAAGATCTAAAAAAGATGAATTTAAGACTCAAAAATAAGGAGGTAATTAGTTATCATTGCTATTTAGCTATTATTAGAGATCCAGTATTAGAATATATACCTTAATACATAAATATTGCTTTATTATTAAACTGTTAATAATATCCTAAGGGAATATAGTGTAATGGTAAAACTTGGAGCTTCAATCTCCGCACTGGGGGTTCGATTCCCTCTATTCCTGGTATCTATATTGATTATTTCTCAGCTTTTATACGTGAACAATAAAAATAAGACTATAATTTAAATTCTAATAAATAGAAAAATATAAATGTAGAAAATAATAAAATAGATAGTATTATTCTTATAATAAATGGATGTGATGACCGAGTCTGGTTTAAGGTGTAATACTTGAAATATTAAGCACGCAAAGTGCCGCGAGTTCGAATCTCGTTCCATCCGTATTTATATCTTATTTAAAAATTAATTTAATTTACTTATTATTTCTTATTACAATAGATTTAAGATATTAAATAAGAATAATTATATAAAAACACAAAACAATAGTGTAATAAACAAGAAATATTAATATTAATAATATCGCTTTCGGGGATTTAATTTAATTGGTAGAATATTGAACTTGCACTTCAAATGTCTGGATTCGAGTTCCAAAATCTCCAAATTCTATAATATTTATTAATATAAATATTTTATTATATAGGAAGGAAAATTTTCATCTAAAAATTAAATTAATTATTTAGCTGTTAAATATATTGCTTTACTTTACTTTGCTTGGATAGCTTAAATGGTAGAGCTCAGCATTGAAGCCGCTGTGGTAAAGGTTCAATTCCTTTTCTGAGCAAAATGTGAATTATTTCTTTTTATTAAAAAATAATAGAACTAAAAAAATCTAGTTTCTTAAATAATCTGTTTCTGCTTTTTTTGTTTTAATTAAAATAATTTTAATAAAGAATGAAATATAACATCTTATAGGACTCGAACCTACACTATACGGTGCCGAAAACCGATACTCTACCAATTAAGTTAAAGATGCATAAAAGTTAACTTATAAACTTGATTAACTTATTTCTGTATTTCTTATTTTAAAATAAGGTTAATATATTAGCATATCATTGTTTGAATAGAGAAAATAAATTATTTAATATGGTTATGGCGAAATTGGTAGACGTGGTAGGTTTAGGTCCTATGATTGAAATATCTTTATGGGTTCGAGTCCCTTTAACCATATTATTCCTTTCATGTAAATACTAAGAAGGTTTGATATAAGCTGTACAACTATTACTATATAAATAGCAATGGTGATATAATTTTTGGTATAATATATTAAATTTATACTTATTTTAAATAAAAAAAAAATAGATGAAAACTGGAAGAATAAATAGAAACGAGCATAGGTTAACGGTAGACTAGGTGTTTTCCATGCACTTGGTATTGGTTCGAATCCAATTGTTCGTAGAGATTACAATAAATATAAAATAGATAAATTCTAAACTTTTACTTTTTTCTATATTATTATTATTTTTAATTTCTTTCTTATTTTAAGGTAAATATATAATACTAAATATCTAATATTTTTGTAATTCAAAGCATAAATTAGCTTTGTTAAGGGCTTGTAGCTTAATGTAAAGTTTCTCTTTGTCGCAGAGAAGGATGTCCGTTCGGAGCGGATCAAGCTCGAATAATTGATTAATGAATTAAATAAACTTATATTAAAAATAAATATATAAAAAAGTGTAAGAAAAACATAGAATGTTTTTCTACATAGATAAAGTATAAGCATAGAAATTATTAGGAGGTTAGTTTAAGGGTAGAACAGCGCTTTTACACAGCGTGGATGAGAGTTCGAATCTTTCACTTCCTATCTTATAAATATGTACCTAATAACTTTATATTATGCTATATTATTACCATAAAATTTTATCTTTATTTTTAATTATAAGTAAAATAACAAGAATAAAGATAAGGGTTTATTAATTTAGGTGAAAATGGAAGAGTAGCTATAGGTAGGGCGAGATGTTTGCTATACATTAGGATCTATAATCCTTAAGGGTTCGAATCCCTTCTTTTCCGTCTAAGTTTATAAAAAATAAAAGATAAAAAATTTATAAGCTTAAAAATATATGGAACGTAATATGTATTTAGAAAAATAAAATTTTATTTTTCTAAGTTAGTTTAGGAAAGGAATTATTTTTAAAGGGCTAGCTATTATATTAGGTGATTAATTTGTCAATATCATACGAGAAGAATCATTTTATATATTATATATTTATGATCTTGTATTTTAAAATACAAATCTATAATTTTAGATTAAATTCCTATGTATGTGTAACCTATGTGAAAACACCATGAATAAATACCTGAGTGAACTGAATCATCTTAATAACTCTAGGAAAAAAAAATCAACCGAGATTCTTTAGAGTAGTGGTGAGCGAAAAGAAGAATAGTCTAAGTATATCTGAACAGGTAAAAGTTCGTTTTTTTTATTTAAATTAGTATTTAATAATATTATAATAAGTAAGGGAATGTGCTAGTTAAAATTAAAAAATCAGATTTATTAATTTGAAGCTAAATTAGCTTCAAATTAATAAATTGGTATTTATAAATAAAAAATAGTATTAACCATATTGGTTCAATGTTAAAATTTTAAGGATATATGAAAAAAAGTAAAATGGATTAAAACTGTTTGAAATAAATTTAAATTATTATCTTCAATACGGGATATCATAAAAGTGAATATTTTCTTAATATTTTTAATATCTAGAAAATAGAGGGTTATAGGATATTTCAAGGAGGATAATAAAGAAAGTAGGGGACCCTTCCTCTAAGACTAAATAGGATATAATAAGCGAGAGCGAACTAGTACCGTGAGGGAAAGCTATTGAAAAGTAATTTTATAAGCAGCAGAAGTTTTTTTAGATAAATGAATACACTGCGTACCTTTTGTATAATGGGTTAGCAAGTTTATATTAGTAGCAAGGTTTTATGATAATTCCGTAGATAAAGCAACTATTTAAACAGTTATGATATAGTGTAAGTTATTAATATAAGACCCGAAACCTGACGATCTTGCCCAATCCAGGTGTAAGACCGAACAAGTGAATGTTACAATATTCTTTGATGAGGTTGGGCAAAGAGAAAGTCCATTGTGGTCAGGAGATAGCTGGTATTTCGTGAAAACTATATTTGTAGTTATGTCATTAACCTTAAAGGAGTGTACAATAGATTTTTTCACACAAGGTTTGGTAGAAACAAGTATGGAAGTGTCCAAAAGGTAATTGTAGTTCCAAAGATCAAATTTCAGGAATGTGTTAAGTTACTGGGAGGATATGAAAAGAACATAACTTTAAAAAAGGCTCCTTTATAAGTATCTATAGATTTCCGTATAGTGAAAGTAAGGGATAAATAAGTATAAAATATACAAATAAAGCAAGATTTAAGGATTATCTGAATTTATGTAGAAGTAAAGGAAGAGTATACCAAATTTTATAAATTTGGGGGATCGTGAAGATTTTATCAATGAATTTTTATTTCGGAATTCTTTAATAAGAAAATGACGTGTCGGACTTACGGTGACAAGGTCGTAAGTCAAAAGGGAAACAGCCCAAAGCAAGAGTCTAAAGTTCCAAAATTATTGTTTAGTGCAAAAGAGGGAAGTTTGGCGGTATAAATTTAATCAGTGTATGGGCTTGGAGATAGCCATTATGGAATGAGTATGTAACAATTCGCTGGTTCTGAGTTGACTGTAGCAGCACCGAGAATTTATTGGAGCTTAAACAATATACTGTAGCCTTGCGTTCAAATTATTTATCTAGCGGTAAGTTCTTTGAATGGTAACGAAACATTCGGTAAAAAAAAAAAGTAGTGATTCATTACTTTTATTTATCTGAAGAGACAATGCTAACATGAGTAACGTTAAAAGAGGTGTTATCTTGTGAAAATCAAGATTTAAGTAAGAAAGATTATAAGGAATTTATACTATTACAGTGTAATAATTAAATCCTTTATTTTAGTTCTTCTTATTATATTTGTATTTATGGGTTATTTTATTAATGCCCTCTAAATCTATATAAAATATTAAATCCTCTTCGCCTAAAGCATAAGGGTTTCTCATGTACTTCGCTTATCGGCATGAGAGTAATGTAACGGCCTCTAAGGAGTTTACGAAAGGATTAACTAATGGGAAAATTTTAACAAAAGTAACATAATGTCATTTATGTGGAACAATGACCAGGAAATGTTTGTTTCTTGATTTTTATGGGATAAGAGAACTGAAAATTTTTCAGTTCTCTTATCTTACCCAATTAGAAACTCTATTTTTGGCTTTTTAGAGTCCCTAGTTGGAAAAAAAACCATGGAATACAAGATCTGCTTTTTATTATTATATAATAATGTATAATGGTATTTCTTTTATTTGTCTCACCTTTTTTATTCTATAAAAGAGATGGGAATCCTAGAGAAAATTTAAATATATTATAATTTATTTATTATTATATTTAAAAAGTTAATTTAGAAATAAAAAGAAAATTATTTTAATAACCGTACCCTAAACCGACACTGGTATGCTAGTTGCGAAAACTAAGGCGTATGAGTTAACTATCGCGAAGGAACTCGGCAAAATTATCTACTAACTTCGGAACGAAGGAAACCAACAATTTATTAAGAAAATTATCGTACCTTGAAACAATCAGGAGAATGCCCTGTGTTTCGGGATAGAATTATTAAAATATAATTCTTTTAAATGAAATAGTAATACTAATCTTTTTCTTCATGGAAGAAAAATTTTGTATTATTATCATTAGAATTTTGACTATCTTATTTTTTATCTCTTTAGTAACAAAAAGAGAAATAGAAAGTTAAGATTTTCATTTCTTCTAATTCAGAGGAAATGAAATCTTGGAAAGAATTTTAACGATGGACTTAAATTCGGACAATTTAGGATAAATTCTTTTGATATATGTTTATATGGTTCTCTATAATATATTATATATATTGGCGCGTTTTACAGAACGTTTTTTAGTAATTAATGGTAACATGTAATCGTGTTGTGCAACTGTTTACTTAAAACACAGCACTCTGCCAAGAAAAATTTCTTTGTATAAAGTGTGAGGCCTGCCCAATGCTTAAATGTAACTTATGTATAACTATATATAAAGAGAATAACTATCAAAATGGTTATTTTATAAAAATATATAGTTTATAAGGGAAACTCTAGTGAATGGCGGCCTTATCTATAAGGGTCCTAAGGTAGCGAAATTCCTTGGCCATTAAATGTGGTCCTTGCATGAATGGCTTCATGATGCAACAGCTGTCTCCGCGGTAGACTCAGTGAAATTATAATGGTCGTTAAGATACGATCTCCACCCATAGATAGACGGGAAGACCCTAGCAGCTTTACTGCTTTTAATCATCTCTTAATGCTCTTGCTTAATTATTAGTAATAAAATAAATATGTTTTATTACTTTGGTCGGTATATTTTTACTTTTCATTAATTTAATATAAAAGGGGACTTTAATTAAGTATAGAATTTCATTAAGATAGTGTTGATATAGAAATAATATAGTGCTTATAGAAGAAATATATTATTTGCTTAATAAATACTTATTAAGACATTTTCGCATAAGTTGATTGAAGGGTAGTTTATGTGGGGCGCAGTTCCCAAAAAGAGTATCTGGGAAGTCTAATAACAATGGACAAATAAACTGATTACTTATTCGTTCTGAAGTTTCATTCAAGTATAAAATACTTGAATGAAATATATAAGTAATTAAAGAATTAATAATAATTTGTAATTCTTGTAAGGTTGCATATACTTGTTTCGTTTAAATTAATTCCATTATTATTAAATAATAATGGAATTAAAATAATGAATATATAAATATATGTGAAATATTTGTACGCTAAACCAAATTAGGTGTAGAGGTATGCTTCATCCATACGTAATTGGAGTTCAATATTAAAGATTGGTAAAATTTCTAAAGTTGAATAAACATATAGGAGTTTTCAAATTTTAAAATAAATATGAGAAGATAAAAATATTTTCTTGATAATAATTATTCTGGTGTTTTAAGAAGTTTACATGTTTTAATGCAGAATTCATAAATTTTTATGTAGTTATTAAGAGATAATAAATCAAGATGAGGTATTATTAATAATATTTTTTAAATAGGAGAATGATTAGATAGCTAAAGTTTAAGGGCGTATAGCGTGCCTAACTGTGAGACTAACAAGTCATACAGACACGTAAGTGGGGCTTAGTGACCAAAGGTACATATAAGGTTTGGTGACCTTGAGCAACGGATAAAAGTTACGCTAGGGATAACAGGCTAATATCGCGTGAGAGTACTCATTGAAAGCGATGTTTGGCACCTCGATGTCGACTCAGATTAACCTCCTGGTGCAGGGGCTAGGAAGGGTACGGCTGTTCGCCGAGTAAGAATTAACGTGAGTTGGGTTACGTATTAGCCCCATAATACGAATGTTTGATTCGTATTATGAAAATTGGATAAATTGCAAGGACCTCTTTAAACATAAAGACAATTTGCAGCGAAATTTATTATGATCTATTATAATATCTGATTTTGATTAATATTATGTATAATAAAGACGTTCAACGACTAGAAAGTGAGTAATATCAACAATAATCTTTCCACGAAAATCCAAGTTTAATATATAAAATCTGAAAAAGAAACATTAGAATTTAGAATGTCATAATTTGTACTTTTAAATTAATAGAATATAGGAATTTTATAGGTAAATAGAGGGTCGAAAAAATCAATTTATTATATTGATTGAAAAGAATAATGTGAATAATTTTAGAAAAATTGTTTTATCATACATGCATCCATCTATGTATTATAAATTAGGTGTTAATTTGAAAAGAGATAAATATTTTGATTATCATATTATAATAGATCTACTATAATGTTTATTGAGTTTTAAATATATTAAATATGACATAGTCTGAACCATATTGTGAAATATGGAAATAAGAGATAAAGAACTCTTATGTTAACAATATTGTAAGTACGTCGTGAGACAGTACGGTCCCTATCTTCTATGGGAAGCTAAAGTCAAGTAAGGTTTGTGCCCTCGTACGCAAGGACTGGGAGTTACTGACCTCTGGTGTTCCTGCTGTTGAAAATATTATCTGTATTAGGTATATATACTTTTCTTTCTTTAATAATTAATATAATCTATTGAAAGCAGAATTTAATTTATCATAAGATAATTAAGTTTCTTTTTAAAGAAATAAAATTCCATTGTATATACAATTTAACGCACCGTAGGATAGCTAAGTTGGGAAGGAAGAAGAGCTGAAAGCCTATCAAGCTTCGAAGTCCTCCTTATTAGACTTTCTATTAAATAAGTAGTAGAAAACTACTAGTATATCTAGGCAAGATCTTTAAGATACTGTAACTTGCTAAGGTTATCTTGTGCTAGTATTATTTATAGTCTGCATATTACTCTTATGTACTGGAGTTGAAATATATCCTTTTACAGGAAGTATTAAAAATTTATTCCGTTATATTGTTTTTATTATATATCATATTGTAATATTTACTCCTTATATGTTAATCCTACAAAAATTAAACATGTGTATTTTTAAATTATATAATATTAACTAGATTTCTTTTTTTAATAAAGAATCCTTGACATTGTATCATAAGGGCAATGTCAAGGAACAGTGTGGTTAAAACTGAAATTATAAATTGAATATAAAAATAATAATAAGAGATAAGTAATTTTTCTTATCTTATAGTCTTATTATTCAATATTAGTCTAGACCGCTCATTAAGGAAAAGTAACGTCTTTCTGATAAGAAAATTTTAGAGGGGTATATATATTTATATATAAGTTTTCTTATTTAAAATAAAATTATATATTTTGTATACCTTAAAAATAAAGTAATTTATAGAAAAAAGAATTAAGTTTACTTTTATATTAATTATAAGAAGAAGATATTTTATTTGAATTATTATTTTTTCATATAGTATTTTCTTTTTATTTCTCATCTTCAAATATAATTGTAGTTTTAATAAAATAGATTAGGGAATTCATTAATTTAATAAGTTATTGTATTTTTGTCGTTAATTTATTTTCGAATATTTGAATTACTAATTTATATTATTATGGATAGTAAGAATATTTAAATATTAATTTGAGTAAAACGGGCACGAATATAGATGAGCCTATATTAACAATTTAGGTTTTTTAACTTAATGGTTAAAGTGCTCGTTTGATAAGCGGGAGATATAAGTTCGAATCTTATAAAAATCATTTGTGATTAATGGATAACATTAATCACAATAAATGCGTTTTATTAATTGAATATTAAACAGTGCGATTTTATACTAATCACACTGTTTAATAATTGATTAATTCTCTAGTTGCCTAATTGCCTTTACCTCAAAATGTCCTTTTGCATGAATATTTGGTTACAATGACATCAATATTTTTGTTTTTAGGGTGCATTAATATTACATCAATGCCGTTTATTAATATTCATATTTAATATTAAATATTGATGATATTGTTTGTTAGATAATATTTAATCAGGGCCATTGTTTTTTTTATTAAATATGAATATTAATATTATTGATACTCTTTATTAGATGTATCATTAAATCTTGATGAGAAAACCGTATTATTTATATACAACCAAAACATTATTATTTTTAAAAACACATCAATAGTATTATATGCTGTTGGTTTTTAAGAGTAATAGTTATCATGTATATTAGAAAACATTAATGTTTTCTAATCATTTATATAAGAAAACATTAATGTTTTCGCATAGCAATATAGCTATATCAACAAAAAAAATAAATTTAAATGATTTTATGAATTTTAATTTAACAATTTCTATAATCATCATTTTTGGAACTTTATTAATGCTTATCTTATTATTATTAAGTTCTAAGACACACATTAATGTGTTTCATAGACTTTATAATGCATTATTAAAAAAGAATTTTAAGGATAACTGGAGATTTTTTTCAATTACTCAGTTTAATTGTTTATTAGTATTATACATATTATGTCGAAATAGTTCCATTGGAATATTTATTCATAATATGTATCTTTATATTTTTGCTACTACTCCAGATTTTAATGTGATTCCTTTACCTATTGTGATTTTTACTTTAGGTATGAGTTGCTTATTTAGTGTTTTTAAGATGAAGTTAGATCGAATTGAAAAGGGCAAAATTTATAAATTATCTCTTTTTTTCTTTATATGTTTATTTATTGTCTTTCTTTGAGCTATGATTGCCTTTTTTGTTCAAAGTTGAGGTATAAATATGAATGGGTTTAATTTACAAATTGGATATTTTCTGAGTATTTTAGTTTCAATCATAGAACATTGTATAGATTCTAGTTTATTTCAATATTCAGGAGATGGTTTTTTTTATAAAGGAGGTGGACTCTTAAATACAGTAAAATCTATAAATGTTAGTGATAATCTTAATACTGTTCCTTATAATCCTGATCAAGGTAATTCTAATAATTCTAGTAATAATCCATCCAATAATTCTAGTAATAATCCATCATATAGTAGTTCTAGTCTTGTTTGAAGTTCTTCTTTTTATAGCTTTAGCCCGGAATTAAAAGCTCAACTTCTTGAACAAAGTAATCGAAAGGCAACTTCTTTACTACCTCTAAGTTTTTTAAAAAGTGGAGGTTTAAATATCTTAAATTGTAATACGGCTTATATACGAAAAATTACACCTATATTTGCTGAATTACAAAGGACTACTGGTCTATTATTTTCTGATACTATTATTCCTGAGATGCATAAATTATGTGACCAAATAGAAAAGGCCAAGATAAGTTGTAAAAAATATCCAAATGTACTTCAAGTTTATGACAGTACTATAGAAAATGTAACTAATAAAGGGATACAAAATACGAAGCTTTATGATAAAGAGGTTGCGAAGCGGTTGGCACATCATAAGGCAACGGTTGATCAAGAACTGGAGAAGATGAATACTCAAAAAGAAAAGGTTTTTTCTCTTTTAGACCAATATAAAAATGGGATATTTAATCACCGTCGTATGAAACTTTCACAAGAAGAGACTAATTTACTAAATAGATTCGTATACAGTGTAAAGGGAAATATAGAATGTGATATTCGTAACATGACCCATTTGAATAATAATTTGGAAAATCAAACTCCTCCGCATTTGAAATATAATGACGATGTTGATTAATAATAAGACAATATAAAGGTTAAAAATCTTGTTAGTCTACATTCTTTCGGAATAGCAAGAGAATTAATTAATTCTTCGTTTTATTCATTCATTAATTTTCTCTAATAAAAATCCAAAATCCAAAATCCAATATCCAAAATCCAATATCCAAAATCCAAAATCCAATACCCAAAATCCAAAATCAAGAATTAGGGAAGGTAAATTTAATTTCTTTTTGCTGCTACCAGAAGGAAAGTGCACAGAGTATCAAAGTTTCTTTATCTTTCCCGCTTCCCGTAAAGAACGATGGAATAAAAAGCTAATGATAGCTATATTATTTTATTTGTGCCTGTGTATCCGAGAGCTAGTGATAGCTCTCTTATTTATATAGAGTAAATAATGCGGACTGGTGTTATGGGAGCACATAGGGCTCATGCCCCGTAAGGTATAAGGTTCGAATCCTTAATCCGCAGTAGAATATTACTTTTTATAATATGAAACATACAAAAGTATATTTTTAAAATCTAGGAAAGAAAATCCTATGGATTATGATTAATAATTTAGTATCCCTTAAATGGATACTAAATTATTAATTGTTAGCATGGTCTGCATAATTTATATAATATATTACTAAATAGGAGAATAAAAATGTTATATAAATTTAAATTTTCATTCATTTTTATTATTAGAGTATTTTTATTTTTTAATTTTATAGTAAAAGGAAAGGGTTCTTTTAATTAGTGAATGTTATAAGTTCTAAATTTAGAATATTAATATTATCTCATGTTTAAATAGAAAATAAGGGATTATGAATCATATGAAGAAAAAGGGGTAAAGTTTTTATTATATTATTGTTGTTAATTTAAGTGAAATAATAGGAGAGCGAATTGTCTGGTAAAAAGTATGTAGTGTGATATTATAAAGTTCAATTATCAAATTAGGTATGATTGGATTAGGAAATAACATAACTGATTTATATTTTATTTTATAATCAATTTTATAAAATAAAATATAATGACATTGAGAGTAAAATACTAAAATGAAATTAAATGTGTTATTTAAACCCTTTTTTTTATATGAAAATCAGAGTATTGTAAAATATTATTATTTTAATAAGATAATGACAGAAAAGAATAGTATTATAACAATGAATGAAACAGAAAAATTGTCTTTAGTTAATTTAAGAGATAACATTTCTACTCATAGGTTAAATAGTTATGATTTATTTTTTAAGGAAGGAGATCTTCAATTATTAGATGATCCTTTGTTCTTTATTATTACATTTCCTATAATAGTTGTAAAATTTTCTCATTATTCATCTGAATATAAATCCAATATATCTAGTATAAAGGAAGAAGAAGATTGAGAATTTGAATTAAGAAAAGTGGAGGATAGAGAGTTAGAAGATATTACAGAAGCAAATAAAAATTGACAATTTAAAAGAGCGTCGAAATTAGAAAAAATAAATGAATTGAAATCTTATTTCTATATTAGAAAAGGGAATAAAAATGGAAGAATGGCGATAAAAAGAAGAATAGTAAAAAATAAGTTAATAGATAGCCCAAAAGAGGGATTATCTAACAATTTGCTAAATCCTCATTATTATTTACCTCCTAATTATAATCGACGAAGTAAGTTAGGTCAGTTACGTCATTGAAATAGTACTATTTATACTTTTGTTAGAGGAGATAAAAGGATGAATGTTCATTTAGATTTATATGTTAGTAAATTAATTAAAATTTTTTTTAGTGTGAGAGCTATCTATCATTGAGTTCGTGAGCAAAAAGCAGTATTAAACACGATAATATTAAAAGAAGAAATAAATAGAATAAATAATATTATGTTTTTATATGCTTATAATTGATTTCGTTTTCCTTTAAAAAAAAAAATAATACGTAGTATTTCTATAGTACTGAATGAAACTTGAAAATCAGAGGAAGTAGATTATTATAAATATATGTTAGTACAACCTGTTGCTTCTATATTTGGATTAAATAAAAATTTAAGTAAAGAAACTTATCTTCTGAAGAAAAAACGATGAATGTTAAGTAAACCTTTATTTAAACATACTTCATTCAATGTAATTATAGATTTATTTATATTTAATAATAAAAGTTATCGAGAATCTATTTTTCATAATTTATTAACTAGAAGAACTTTGTATAAATATATGTATAGTATGTATGTTAATTTTGCTGAGAAAGTAAAAGCTAGTTATACTAGACCTAGGTTTTTTTATATAAATATTATAGAACCAAGTATTTATCCCTATTATTCTACAGTGGTTAGAAATTATGAAAAAACACTAGTGTTTAAAAATGGAATATTTAAACTCTATTTATATTATTTTTTAATTCAAGTGAGATTCTCGACTTGAAAAAAAAAATTTATTAAAAAATCATCTTTTGTAAAAAAAGAATCTGGATTAGATAAAGCTTATGCAATAAGTGGAAAATCCTATGTATTATTAAAAGAAGAAAGAGAAGAAATCATGAATTTATATGATATTAAAAATCATTGAATAGAAATAGGGCATAGAAAGGAAGAAGTTAGTGAAGAACAAAAAAAGGCGGAGATTGTATCTTGATGAGATGAGCTAAAAGCTAGAAAAGCAAAATTAGATAGAAAAGCTAGAGCTAATGAGTTAGCAATTAGAAATAGTCAAAAGATGTTTTCTAAAAATAATAAAGTAACACGAAGTTTAGAAGAAATAAGTGAATTTAATAAGATGTATTTAGATGAGAATCCTGCTTTAGATAAAAAAGGAAAAGGAAAAAAAAAAAGAAAACAAGATGAATATCAAATTTGATTAGAAAAAACTCAAGAAGAGAAAGAAAAAGAAAAACAAAAACTAAGAAAAGAACTAGATAAGCAAAGAATATATAACCAATTAGCTGTGGATAGAGAACTTTTAGAAAATACATCTATCTCGTTTGAAGAAATAGAAAATGAATATTACAAAAAATACCCAGATAAAAGAACTGGACCTAAGTATATGCAGTGATTAATGAGTTTAAGTAAGGAAGAATTTGTAAGAGAAATAGAAAGAACTAAACCTGAGAAGGTTGGTACAAAAAATAGTACTGAATCAGAAAAAAAAGAAAAATGGGATTGAAATGCTTCTTTATTTAATATTTCAACTACACAAAATCTGATGAAAAAAATTTCATCTGAAAAATATCTTACATCAAATATAGATCTTTCTAATAAAAATAATTTCGTTCCTACAGAAATTAATACTTTTACTAATTTTACTAAATTTCCTCTAAAATTGTTTCAAGATTTTAAGACTCTTAATAAAGATTTATCTGAGAATTCTTTAGAAGAAGATATAAATTCTTTTAATAGAAATTCTCAAGATAAAAAAGTTAGTGTAAAGACTATTTCTAATAATGTCAATGATTCCTTAAAAGAAATTAATTTAAATTCTTTAATAGAAAGGGGAGTTCAAATATCTGTTAAAGATGAAAAAAAGGATATTATTTATGATTCTATAAGAAGTTACTTAAATCAGAATATAACATTAAAAAATTTATGAGAAGGAAAAGATTTTAAATTTTTTAATGTTTTTAATTTATATTTTAAGAATATTTCTAAGTTTGAGTCAAAAGAAGAAAATAATACTTTTAACAAAATATTTTATTCTCTTTATGATGATACAAAACTATTTAGGGGATATGGTAAGTTTTGATACTGATATTACTTTTCAGCATTTGTTCAAAAAGAATTTTATAAAGTAAATAGAGATATTTTATCAGCTAAAAAGTTTACTATTTTACCAAGAGTGGAAGATACTCGATCTAGAATATTTATAGAAGGTATAAATAGACCTCATTATTCTAATATTGAAACAAATAATGGAAAAATATTTGCACGGTTTTGACCTTTATATTATATTAATGATAAAGATAGTAATATAAATGATTCCTTATATTATAATTCAGTTATATTTAAACCTTATTATAGGTATATGATCCCATTATTTGTTCTTAAATTGTTTATAAATTGATGTTTACGGGTAAAAGATTATTCATTAGGATATCTTGGTACTATTTTATTATGAAATAAGAAAGAAATTAAAGTAAATGCTATAATAGTTTCTCGTTTTATACTTGTAAAAGTCTTATTAGATTTGTTACGATATAATTATAGAAGTATTATTAGGCTTAAACCTAAATATTATTTTTTAAATAAAGTTCGACGAGTAAAATTAAAATACATAAGAGCTTCTTTAAATCATTGAATATCTATTAATCGTGGATTCAAAATTGGAAGAAAATCGCCTACCCTTTTCTGACATATATTTATGAAATTATTAAATCAGTATTATTTACGTGTAGTTCGAAATGCACAATTGGATACAGAACGTAAAATATTAGTTCCATTTGTTTTATATATTGAAGATTTGTTATTTACTATTTATGGAAAATGAGTTTTAATTCGATTGTGACCTTTGAAAAGATTTTTTTTAAGTAGTTATATTTTAGCTAATAGACTGTTAATGTTAACACTTTGAAGAACTCGAGTTAGAAAAAGGAAAAACAATTTTGCAAGTAGAACATCAGGATTAATGAAATTATTTAAACTCAGAGAAATTCAAAGTTATTACGATCATTATATCAATAATAATAAATCTTGACCTAGTACTATTTTAAATAAATTTAATGAGGATGCTAGAAAACGTTCTTTAAATTTTTCTAGTTTAGAAAGCTATAATTTGTCTTGAAATTTATTAGATAGATTAAATACTTATCCAAGAATTGTTCATGAATACCCTAAATTTTCATCCCTTTTTTATAATTATAAAAAAGAATGTGATAATAGTCTTGAACGATATATTAATAATAAAGTTGAGTTATATAAAATTAAAGCATCTTTAAAATTACCAGCAAATTATGAAGAATTAGGTAAATACTGATTAAGACCTTTAAATCATTATTTAATTTCACTAAGAAATCGTTCTGATGTATCTGGAATTAGGTTTAAATTAGCTGGAAAATTGCGTCATGCTAGATCTAATGATAGAAGTGCTTATAGACATATATTTTCAGGTTATTTTTTTGGACCACGACATACACACCCATTTATGCCTAAAAAAATACCATTAAACGTTTATCATATTAGAGGACGTATGAAATCTTATATTGATTATGCTAGAAGTGATTCAGTAACAGATGGAGGTGCTGTATCTCTTAAAGTCTGATTATATGCTAGATTTGCTGCTGATGTACAAGAATTATTATTATACCTCACAGAAATTAAATTCTTGTATAACTATCTTATGACTAGATCTTTTGGTGTTGGTAAAAAAGTGAATAAAATAAAGTATTTTACATCGGTTAAAGAATTATCTAGATTAAATAAAGATTCCTATAAAGTAGTAAAGCAAAACCATGCTTTTACTGCAAAAGGAAAGATAGAACAAGTAGTAATACCATTAACTGTGCTGGAACAATTACGGATTAATTCTAAATGAAGAAAGAATAATAAGTTGAAATAAAAACATATTTTAAAGATAAGTCAGAAATAGGTTTAAGTTTTAATCTTATTTATTTTCCTTTTGTTATAACGAGAAATAAAAGTATAGTTTCAGTTAAATTATTTGTATAATATAATAATTATATTATATATCATTATTTTCTCCTATGGGAATGTAACTCAATTGGTAGAGTTTTCGCCTTTTAAGCGAATTGTTATAAGTTCGAACCTTATCATTCTCGAATATGAAATAATAGAGTAAATTAATAATTTAATTTTACTTTTGTAAATTACTTCCTTAAATTATTTTAAATCGGTTTTTGAAATGTTCATCTTTAAAACTAAATTTATCCTGTCTTTGATTTGTCACTCTTTTACTTATTGGGTTATCTATTCTTTTACCCTCTTATTTTCATATGTTTTCTTATATTCTAAAGTTTCTAAGTTTTTTTGTCACTCACTGAGCTCCCTTAAGCTTAAAAAGGGGAATCTGTTGGCAGAAATACCTAAATACTGGGTTATTGACTAATTGGTAGGTCGCTGGTATTTGGACTCAGTGTGTGTAAGTTCGAACCTTTCTAACCCAATTCTTATTTTAGTTTTTAATGTTCTATTTTTTTTGTGAATTTTATATTTTAATTATACAATAAACAAGGAGAGTGAATAAGCCAATAAATGCTTCTTCATTGTAAGATGAAGGGAAGAGTGAAATCATTAATATTACATCCCCATCTAAAATGGGGATGTATTATTAATTTGCTTTAAGGTACCCTGTTCCTTAATTTGAGGTTAAGTTTTTTCAGTTTAAATTTTGCTTATGTTATTTTTGATTAATATTAAATAATATTAAGTAATTAAATATTAATGAAATAGGTATTTTCTTATTTTGTTATGTAGTTAATATAGAGTTAATTACTCTCTAAAGTAATTTGATGATATTTAGATTAGATTATAACAAGTGTTGTTTACAATTCGTAATATAATTACTTTAACTATGAATTGTATAATAAGATACTTGAGTTTGCCCTCGCAACGCGAGGGCAAACTTAAGTAATTCCCTTGGTTAAAAAGCAAGGTGATATCTAATATATTTATAGCTAATTTATAGTTCAAGAAGACATTTTCCATTTCTTAATTTTGTTGCAAGTGGGAAATTAGCTATAGAATCATCCTAAGGATTCTATATAATCGAAATGATTTCTTTCTTGTGGTGACAAGTTTTAATTTTATTAGTTTTTTTTTAATGGATTATCTCACCCATAGGTATAAAATATTATTAGATAGCTTGAGATTGAATTGAAATCGAAATAAAAGTATTGAATTAAAGAAAACTAATGAATTAGAACATTCATCAGATGTTGAGACTTATGAAGTTTCTAGAACAGATTGATGAAGAAGGTGGTTATATTCTACCAATGCAAAAGATATAGGGATTTTATATCTCTATTTTGCTATATTTAGTGGTATGATAGGAACTTGTTTATCTGTTTTAATAAGAATAGAGTTAGGTTCTCCAGGTACTCAAATATTAGCAAATGATGCACAGTTATATAATACTGTTATAACTGCACATGCATTCTTAATGATTTTCTTTATGGTTATGCCCGGTATGGTTGGTGGTTTCGGTAATTTCTTTGTGCCATTATTAATCGGGGCAGTAGATATGGCCTTCCCAAGACTTAATAATATAAGTTTTTGATTGTTACCTCCTTCCTTAATATTGTTATTATCTAGTTCATTTGTGGAATCTGGAGCTGGTACAGGATGAACGGTTTATCCACCATTAGCTGCAGCACAAGCCCATTCTGGTGGAAGTGTAGACTTAGCTATTTTTTCATTACATTTAGCTGGTATATCGAGCATGTTAGGGGCTATGAATTTCATAACAACAATCATAAATATGCGAATGCCAGGACAGGTATTACATAAAGTACCTTTATTTGGATGAGCCATATTTGTAACAGCTGTATTATTACTTCTATCTTTACCTGTGTTAGCTGGTGGAATTACAATGTTATTATTTGATAGAAATTTTAATACTAGTTTTTTTGAGCCTGCAGGAGGAGGAGATCCTGTATTGTATCAACACCTTTTTTGATTTTTTGGTCATCCGGAGGTTTATATCTTAATAATTCCAGGATTTGGAATTATTAGTCACGTTATTGGAACAATGTCTGATAAGTCAGTCTTTGGTTATATTGGTATGGTCTATGCCATGCTTTCAATCGGTGTGCTTGGCTTTATAGTTTGAAGTCATCACATGTATAGTGTAGGATTAGATGCCGATACTAGAGCCTATTTCACAGCTGCTACAATGATTATTGCTGTGCCTACAGGTATAAAAATATTTTCGTGATTAGCAACTGCTTACGGTGGGTCTTTTGCTTTTAATACACCTATGGTGTATGCCTTAGGGTTTGTTTTTTTATTTACTATTGGTGGATTTCTTTCTGTTAGTTCACTTAAAAAGTTATAATATGCTAGGAAAGATTATATTAATAGATAATATAATTTGTGCTAGCAGTTATAAATAAGAATAATTATAATTATTCTTATTTATAACTCAGAGACTAAACGTAACTTAGTATATTCTTCTTTTATATATGAATATATTTAAGAAATAGTCCAAATGGTTTTATTATTAACATAAAAATAGCTTATAATAAACAGGTTATTTTTATATTTAATAGTTCTAATAAAGAATTTAGACGAAAATATGAAAGTATAATATTAGCTGAAAAGGGTTTAGACATAAGGCATGAAATTCTTAAACACGCTATTAAAATAGAATACCTATATAATTATATTATCAATTATTATATCTTGTTAGAAAGGCCATTTATGTAACAGGAGTTATTCTTGCTAATGCATCTTTAGATTTAGCCTTCCATGATATAAATTTAAAATTTATATATTTTATTCTTACTTTTTGTTTTTTGATTAGGGATTATAATCCTGTAAAAAATTATAATTTTTTACAGGATAAATATGTGCACCCATTTTTTGTTGATTATTGACGGAAATGGAAGTATTGTTGTTGATTTAAGAAATTAAAGAACTACTAGCTGGGTAGAGGTTATAAGTAGTTTTAATTATTTGGCTAAAATTGTAGCAATAGTAAATATTATCAAAGAAATAATAAGAGGTAAGGATCCTTATTATAGACTAGAGACTGGAGGAAAAGAAATGAGAAGATTGATATTTTCTCAATTTGAAATAGATCCATTATTAGGTTTTAAATTATTTCAATCTAATAAATGATATATATATTTTCGTAAATAAATCAATAAAATATAAGTTGTCATGTAGTTACGTTACTAGAATAACAAATAGCATATGATATGCTATTTGTTATTGGTCTACTTTTAATTTTATTGTAGGCTAACGGTGAAATCTTAATATTGATTATAAGGCAATAATATTAAAGTTTAAATTTTGTTTAGGTAAATTAAGACTATACCGTGGATAATAATTATAATAATAATATTATCTGTAGAGACTATACGTAATGTATTGTAAATTTTTTAATATTTTATTTTTATGTTTTAGTATTATTAAATTTCTTTAAAAATATAGTCCAGACCCGATCGTGAGATTGGATTAAATATAGTTGACTTATTACGTTGTCGCTTAAAATGGGCCAATCTTAAAATTATTACATTTTTGGTAATAATTTTAAAATGTTATTGATAATGTGCTGGAAAATATATTTTTATCTTATAAATTAACATAAATTATCTATGTAATTTAAATCTGATTCAAGAATAATGAAATTATTTATAATTAATGATTGAATGAATATATAATCAGCAGAAATTTTAAAAGATTTCTCAGAGACTATAAATCAATTTTAAAATTTTAATTATCAAAATTTTAAAATAAGATAGTCCCAATTTTTATTTGCATTTCCACTATGTGTTATCGATGGGAGCAGTTTTTGCTCTTTTTGCTGCTTGATATTTTTGATCACCTAAAACTGAAGGATTAACATATAATGATAGAAAAGGTAGAGTTCATTTCTGAGGCCTATTTCTAGGTGTTAACTTAACGTTTCTTCCAATGCATTTCTTAGGTCGAAGGCCGTTTTATATATTAACATATATAATCGTTATATCACAATATCCTGGAACCTTAATTAATTTATTATAATAATTTTCCCATTTATCCAATAAGTGAGTGGGAAATTTCATATTTTATTATCCAAATATAAATAGGAGGAAGTTTCCTATAAAATTCATGTAATAAATTATAGAATGGAATCAGAAGGTTCTTCTTAACTTAATTAGAGGATACCTTAGAGACTATATGTGATAAATATTATTAATAATTATTTGAACTGTTTCCACAGCTTAGCTGTGGAAACAGTTCAAATAATATAGTATTAATAAATAGTCCTTTTCCAATTTTATCTACACTATCTTTTTATTAGGGCAAGTAAGGCCTTATTTTAACAATAACTATTAAATTTAGAATTTTAAATTTTTTAAATATTCAATGGAGGAATTTAAAATTAATATTAGCTTCAAGGAATGCCGCGTCGGATACCTGATTATCCGGATGCATTTGCTGGATGAAATTTAGTTTCAAGTGCTGGTTCTATTTTATCAGTTGTAATGACTGCTTATTTTGTTGCATTAATATGTGAAAAATTTGAAGTAGGACGAGATGTTACTCGAGATGGTTGAGTAAAAGATGAATACTTTGACGATGGTACATCTTGAACTGAAAATAATACGTGAAGTAAACATTTAGAATGAAGTGTTGATTCACCTCCTCATTTCCACGCTTTAAATAAATTACCTATACAATCTTAATATTTTAGAATAATATTTATTACTACACAGTTTCATTTATTTTATAAATGAAATAAATTGAATAAAGTAATAAATTAAGAATAAAATTTAGATGAATAATAGGTTATTAGAATAAAGTTTAGGTTATGATATTTAGTAGGTTAAAAGGTCAGTTATCTGATTAAAAGATAGTGTAGATAATGGAGAATTATTTTGGTTTCTATAGAAGTAAAAGATAAAAAATAGATTTACTTGTTATAGATAGGTTCAATTCCTATATTCTTCAGATGCTGATAATGGTTATACTTATTTTATTATTAGCTGGTGATTCTAAATCTAAAATGTGAACTGGTCTTCATCTAGTTCACTATTGTAAATTAAACCGAATTGTCTTTATCGTATTTATACTCGCGTGTTACCTAGCCTATAATTGTCTTAATTTAGATAGTATATGTGCAGGAGTCGGGATATATGATGGCGTTTTCAAAATAACTACAATGTCACAAGTGTTTGACATAATTTTATTTGCTACAGGAGCTATTGTTAGTTGATTAACATGTTTTGTTCCTTATTCTTTTAAAAAGTATGATAACTCAAGAGCTAAAGACTTTATTAGGGCTTTAGATATTAATGAGTACCCCCAAGATTCTTTTTATAAATTCTATTTTGAGGATTATTATGAAATAATTCTTGTAAGATATTATCCTTATATTGATATGAGAAATAAATCTTCTATTGTTACAGGAATGATCAATATTATTAAAAAATTTTCCAATTTGTTGCCTAATATTACGTGACCAACTCCATTTATAGTTGATCATAGTACATGTTATAATAAATTAGAAGTAAAAGAATATAGTATAATATTATTATTTACTGTATTAGGAGGTTCTCTGTTAATTTCCTCTTCTAATTTAATTTCCTTATATTTATCTTTAGAACTACAAAGTTTTAGTTTATATATTTTAGCTACTTCACAAATTAAATCTTTTAAAGGAACAAGTGGAGGATTAAAATATTTCCTATTAGGAGGTCTTTCTAGTGGGTTTATTTTATTAGGTTGTAGTTTATTATATGCTTACACAGGAGCACTCAATTTAGATGAAATCTTTAAAATTTATTCTACTCAAACAATTAATTATATACTTGATCCTTGTTTCTTAGTATTATTTGCAGGATTATTATTTAAAGTAGCGGGTGCCCCATTCCATAATTGAGCACCTGATGTTTATTCAGATGTACCTACATATAGTACAACTTGATTAATAACAATTGCGAAAATATCTATTTTAGTGTTAATGTTTTTATTAATACATAATCTATTTTCTAATTTAAGTTTAAATGATTTAAATCAACTAGAAGGTTATTATTTCTTTAAAGAACCAGAAGAAGCTATTAATACTTTTAATCTAAAAAGTGAAAATGAATCTAAATTACAGGATATTGAATGAATAAGTTCTACTTGAATGGAGGTTTTAAATGATTCTTTCTTTTACTGATACCCTTCTTTAACTAGTTTAGGTTTATGAACAAGTGTTTTAACTATTTCTGCAATATTCTCTTTAATTGTTGGAACTCTTTTAGGGATAACTCAATCACGAATGAAAAGATTATTTACTTATAGTACTATTACTCATGTAGGATTCTTATTATTAGCATTATCAGTGAATTCTGTAAGTAGTTTAGATGCTTTCATCTTCTATTTAATTCAATATACTATTACTAATCTAAACTTATTCTTTATCATTATAGCTTGAGGTTTCTTATATAGTCGATATTATCTTGAAAAAGATTTTCTTCCTATTACTATTATGGATATTAATCCTTATTCTTGAGAAGGGATCGAAGTAGAACCTACATTATATGATTACTTTGCAAGAATAAATCAACAAATAAATTTAATACTTGAAGAACATGGTAGTTTTTTCACAGGATATGCAGAAGATACGATTAGAATTTATGATTATATACTTTATTGTGAAAGTGATTATCCCCCAGACTATAAATTTGAAGATAGTGAATGAGAATATACTCCAGTTCCTTATATTTTAAATTTTAAAGGTATGTTCTCGACTGATCCTTTCTTAGCATTTTGTTTAGCTGTAACATTGTTTTCTTTAGCTGGTATTCCTCCATTAATTGGTTTTTTTGCTAAACAACAAGTGCTATTAGCTAGTTTACAATCAGATTATTATCTTGTTACTTTAATTGCTATTTTTACTAGTGTTTTAGGTGCAGCTTATTATTTAAGAATAGTTAAATACATTTATTTTTATGATGATTCTTTCATCAATTATACTTTGGAACAAAATGAAGAGAAAGAAAAAGAGAATGAAAATAAAGAAGATTTTGAATTTAAATTTTTAATTAATTCAATAGAAAAAGAAAGTAACTTAGTTATGTTACCAAGTGAAAATCTAAATTTAATTATAGCTATATTAACGAATATTTCTTTATTTTTTATATTAAAGCCCTATATATTGATGAACGTAATATTTAATATGGTTGCTCCGTTCTATAATATATAATAATAAAATATTTTAAAGAAAGATAATAGTCTAATTTAATATAAAGATTTATTCATTAAGTTATTTATTTTTAATTAAAGACTATAAATAAATGAATAAATTACTTGCTAGATATCATTTCAAGAATAGAACTTTAATTTTGTTGATCTTTTATTTGTGTTATCTAGATTTTTTTTTAAGAGTCTGACAAAGATATTAAATTAATTATTCTATTCATATAATTTTTATTTCAATAAATAATATGTAAATAGGAGTTAAACTGCTATTAGTTTAAACTAAAAATTTTTAATTAATTTAATTATCTGAGACATAAGAGTAATAAAATTTTTTTGTAAATTTATTAACAATAATGCAATTCTATATATTCCTTTTATATTTGATTTATTCATTATTTAGTTATTTAACAACGCTAGATGTTAATTGTCTAATACTTATTTTTCAACAGTTTGCAGATCTACCTATAGTAGAACAATTTTTTAATCTTGATATTATAGATGGAATAGGAGGTTCTGGTATGAAGGCTAGTATTATTGATGACGAAAACATAACTAATACTGTAACTAATACTATGACTGGTAACAATCCAATAGGAGATAACATAGAAAGGACAGAGGGCCAAGCTGCTAATTCAGGAGAATCAGAACCAACAGTTAGTAATGTAGATAGTGGATCTACTATACCTAGTGCTTCTTCAGGAGAAGGTACATCTTCAAATGATGAAAGTGCTAATATTAATTCAGGAGAAGGCACATCTTCAAAAGATAAAGGTATTAATATTAACTCAAAAGAAGATATATCTTCAAATAATGAAATCACTCATAGTGATTGAGATGAAGATACAAATTCAGATGATGAGTATTCTGATCCAGAAGAGGATCCATCTCCAAACTTCAAATATACTAATCCTCTTTATCCTGAAAAGAAAGATTGAAGTAGTAAAGCCGAATGAATGAATCAATATGATATAAATTATCGTGCACAGAGAGATGCTGAAGAGGTTGTTCGCGAGACGGCTCGCCAGGAGTACATGGAAAATCTGATTAGAAACAGAGAACTTAGAGCTCAAGAAAATTCTTTTCAGGACGTACAAGATAGACCTCAACCTAGGATTCGAACTGAACCTCAGTCTGAGCCTGTTGAAGACAGACAAGATAGTCCTAAATCTGCCTCTTATGTAGACGAGAAGGATTGTTGTTGTGGTGGTATGGATGGTTGCCGTTGTGGGGTAGGTAATTATTCTGACGTTCGTAATCCTAGCTCTGTTATATTATCATTTAGTTGATTTGTAATAAAATTGGCTTCTTGATGATTAGATAGAAATGTTGCAAAGTCTTCAACAGTTACTAAGGATTATAAGAAAGAAGAATCTAGTACTACTGATCTAATAAAATCTGTTAATGTAAAGTCTGGTAAGCATATAGAATCTTCTGTGATAGATACAGAAGTCATAAATAGTCCTATTTTACAAAAGGAAGAAAATTTTCCTTCTTTTATGATAGACTCTTTAGAAAAAGAATTACCGGAATCTAAATCTTGTAGAGAAGATGAAAATAATAGAGGAACTAATGGTTCTAGTAGGTCTATAGTTTCGGATTTACCGTTAGCATGAGGATTGTATTTCCAAGATGGAGCAAGTCCTTCGTTTGAAGGAATTGCTGAATTACATAATAGAATTATGTTTTATCTTATATTAATTTTATTTGGAGTTACTTGAGTGATGTCTTCCATTATGGTTAATTTTAATAAAAAAGAAAACCCCTTAGTTTATAGACATCTAAATCACGGTACGTTAATAGAATTAATATGAACAGTAGGTCCTGCATTAGTTTTAGTAGCTATCGCTTTTCCTAGTTTTAAATTACTTTATTTAATGGATGAAGTTATCGATCCCGCTATGAGTGTCAAAGTAACAGGTCATCAGTGATATTGACAATATGAATATGCGGATTTTTTAAACGAAGAAAATGAAAATATTGATTTTGATTCTTATATGAAAGATGAAGGTAGTTTAGAAGAAGGAGAATTACGGTTATTAGAAGTAGACAATCCTTTAGTATTACCCGCGGATACTCATATTCGATTTATTATAACTGGAGCAGATGTTATACATGATTGAGCTTTACCTGTGTTAGGTTTAAAAGTAGATGCATGTCCAGGTCGATTGAATCAAGTCTCTGTTATTATAGAAAGAACTGGAGTGTATTATGGGCAATGTTCTGAGATTTGCGGAGTATTGCATTCTTCTATGCCTATAAAATTAGAAGCCGTAGACGTAGAAAAGTTTTTTTCTTGAATATTAGAACAATAAATATAGATTAATTTATCTTTTAATTATTTTCTTATTTAGAAAAGGAAATTTTTTTTATAATGATTTTAATTTAAAACATTAAAATATTCTCTTCTAATTTTATAAAACTACCTCTTATGATTTAAGCATTAAGGTGTTTGATTATGAGAGTTAATTCCCTATAACATAATGTTCTCTAATTTGTTGTGATTTAAGCAAAAGAAAATTCTTTTCTTTTGCTTAACCCTATCTCTTTAGCTTAGTGGTAGAGCTTAATAGTCCTAATATTATGATTCGGGTTCGATTCCTGAAAGAGATTAATAATTTATATTTGTAAAAATATAAATTACAGGTCTAATTTTTTAATTTAAGTATTAAAACAATTAAGGATGATAAAATTAATGATTTTATGTAGTATTGCTATTTTTGTATTGTTAGAGATTACATATTAATCATCCTTATGTACTATTCTTGTATTGTTATAAAAATCGATAGTAAGAATTACTAATAATAATTTAAAATATAATTCTTATATAGAAGTAAAAAGTAAAATTATAACAAATATTTAGTTTAAGTAATTAAAAATTCAATAGAGTTAAGAATATATTATATAAAGAGAGTGTAAAAATAAAATATAGAATATTTAATTAAAGTTAGAATAAATTATTAACATTCATTTTCGATTGTGATAAAAAAAATATATTGAGGCTTAAACCTTTTAATTAATAGATAGAATATAGGTCGTCGTTATAGCTTAATTGGTAAAGCAGGGCACTGTTAATGCCTGGATATGGGTTCGAGTCCCATTCATGACTAGTTCCCACATTAAAATGTGGGAAAAATGTGAAAATATTTATATTTTCACTATGTAGGAAGAAATGAGATCTTCTCTACACTATATCTAGAAATGTATTTAATGATGGTTCCGAGTGAACGCTGTTTAGGGGTATTAATACATGCGAATCGAACGCCTGAATATATTGTAATAAGGATACGTAGTATATATTTATATTAATTATAAAGGAGGTGAGATTGTACGGATTTTTTTATTATAATATACTTGAATTAAGAAATATTTAAAAATTCTTAGCAAAGTTGATATTATATTATAAATTCAAATCTGATATCTTTATATAAGGTCAGTCTTTTTTTTTATATTTTAATTTAAAAATAAAAAAGATAAGTATAAATTTTTATTTTTAAATAATATTATTCTGATAATTAATTTTTATTAAAACAACAATTATCCTTAAAAAGATAAGATTTATTTAAATTATTTAAAAATAGGGATAATTTATTTATTAATAACCGTATTATAATTCAATATTGGACGTGGTGGACTGGTGAGTAGAATCAGGAATGTTACCTCGAAGAAAGGTTAAATACCTTATGTGCTGTTATTATTTTTGTATTTTTCTGTTCAATTGTGAAAATATTCTTTGTTTTAGCGAAGAAGGTTTATTTATTTCTATTCATTGGTAGTAATCAGTGTTTATAAATATAAAAATTCGATTTAGTATATTTTATATTAAAACGTATTTTCTATGAAAAATAATATTTAATATAAAACTAACAAATTATATTAGATATTATTATCACTAAGGTATTATTTCTATTTAGAAGTATGTTATCTTAGATTGTCAGTAAAATATGGAATGATTCCTATTTAGAAATAAGTAGGAAGACTATGAATTAAACTGCATCTCTTAATAATATAAATTAATAGATGAAATATAGGTAATGAATAAATATCATTCATAATATTTATATTTAGTATTTTATTAAGGTATTTTATAAGAAATTGGAACAAGTAAGATATCAAGATAAGATAGAGGGAGATTCATAAGTCTATATGCTAAAGGAAAAGTTATTCGCTTTGAGATCGGCCTGTCTTGGGGAGGTAGTAGGAGAGGTAATGGCTCAACTAGCCTGTGAACCATAGTTGTATTGTTTGATAGATGGACAACCACATTGGCAATGAGAAAACAGCCTAGCGACTTGTTTCGCCTGCAGTAGGGAATCTTGGTCAATGGCCGCAAGGCCGAACCAGCTACCTAAAGGGGTGATAAAACCCACTTAATGTGTGCAGATAATGTAGTTGGTAAAGCCCTAAAGGAGAGAGGATGATGACGTTATCTTATATTTTGATATAATAAACTAGATTATATTAACTTATAAATCAAAGTGTTATATTATATTATATCTGTTTTATTGTTCTCTAAAAAAGGAATATTTTTATAGACTGTGAAAATATTTTTATTATAATAAATGGAAAACTCTCATTATATTCCTTACAAGTTTTTGTTTTACATTAATTTGTTGATTTATAGTATAAAATATAATCACCTATATAATACTATAACTATAGTTATAATAAGAATTGAAATGTTAGATGTTTAAATACGGGTCAGGAAGGAAAGCTTGGTTACGATTTAATGCTAGCTATAATAAGATCTATTTAGTCTTGGCTAATACACGTGCCAGCAGCCGCGGTAATACGTGTGAGACAAGTGTTGCTCGTCTTTAATGGGTCTAAAGGGTGCGTAGGCGGTATAGTTAATTTACTTTATAACACCTAAGAGTGAGGTTTATATTGCTATACTAGAGTCTTAAGGGAGTAACAGGAACGGCGAGAGGAGTGTATTAATACTGAGATACTTGAAGGAATGCGAAGCGGCGAACGCATGTTACTACAGAAAACTGACGCTGAGGCACGAAGGCATGGGTAGCGATAGGGATTAGAGACCCCAGTAGTCCAAGCAGACAACGATGTATGCTATGATGTAGATTCTATTTAAAGGTAGCTGTTATAGTGTTGTGGTATACTTTGCTAAAAATAATATCGAATAAGAATATCCTAGATTTTTAATTTAGTTATATTCCTGCAAGAAGATTATTAAAGAGGAAATTTAGGTATAATTAGGAGTATTATGCTAATCTATACAATGTTAAATTATTTTAACCCAACAATATTAACATATAAAAAGCTTTTTGAATTTTTAAAAATTCAAAAATTGTTAAATTTATTTTTAATTTCTGTTATCGGATGTTCCCCTTGAAGCCGAGGAACCCGATCTATATATTAAGATAAAAGTAGATTTATTGACAAATATATAGATATACAATTAAATTATTATATTTAATTTAACATGAATGAAATAAAGTAGCTCGACGCTATTTTATTCTTTAGTTGTTTTGATATGAATGTCAATATCAAATTGAGACAAAAGTCTTTTTTTCCAAGATTTAGTAAGAATTTAGCTAATTTATTAATAAATATAAAATATTTATTAATAAACAAAAGACTGGTTTGTAATCAAATTAAATAAAAGAGAATTTAATATAATAAGCTCAAAGCAAATAGAAATACACTATGAATGAAGATTTTAAGCATACCACCTGGGGAGTATGGTCGCAAGGCGGAAACCCAAATCAATAGACGGCTCCAGAGATCAGCAATGAAGCATGTTATTTAATGCGATAATCCGCGCATAACCTTACCACTCCGAGAATTTTTTTCGCAAGAAGAATTACTGGTGTTGCATGGTTGCCTTTAGTCCGTGTCGTAAGATGTCAGGTTGGATCCGACACAAACGGGCGCAATCCCTCTTCTTTCTAGTTTAATCGTTTTTAAATTAGATTGGGTTTAGTTTAATATTAGTATTAATATTAAATGCTTAAACTCATTTTTTGGTAAAAAAGAAGAACAATTAGTAATAATTAAATCTTCGAAAAGTTTTAATAAAAGGAAATATTTCTATCTATTTTGTATTAGCTACATTTATGTAAGACACTTTAATTTAAATTGGATAATCTATGATGATTAATCATTAAATATTAACAATTTAATATTTAATGGCCAATAATGTGCGAAATATTTCCATAATAATGAACTGAGGATTGAAGAAACAGTCCCTTTTAAGGAAACTGTCTATGTTTAAATAGGGATCACGACAAATCATTATGGCCCGAGTGGAGTGGGCGATCGACGTGCCGCAAGTTCTTTAACAAAGGGAAGCAATGATATATAAGGTCGGAGCTAATCCTATAAAATAAGGAAAACGAAATGCGAATTGTAGTCTGAAACTCGGCTACATGAAGAAGGAACTGCTAGTAATCGTAAATCAGGATCGTTACGGTGAATTTTTTATCTGGGGTGTACTAACCACTCGTCAGGCGGAGAAAGGGGTATGTGCTGGAAGGGTTTTATGCTTCTAATCGCAATAAGCTATATTAAATAAATATATAATAACATTTATCTGACCCTCTAAATGATTAGGTTTTCTTTTTATCTCTGATTTATAAAGAGTATCGATAAGAAAACCCTTGATTCTAAAATAATTAATTTATTACTTATTTTATTTTCATGATTATAATAACAAAATCTAGAATCTTTCATTTTAGATTCTGTTATTATTTTTAATAACTTCTCGTTCTATAGAATTGGAGAGAAAATTCATTATGGAGGAATTAAATCGCCTCTTTTATTGAATTGATTTCTTTCTAGAAGAATGGGAAATTTATTCCTATATTTGTTTTTTAAATTCAAATAAAATAAAACTCGTTCTATTTTATTTGAATTTTAATCCTAATATATTAATTATTAATTATATATTTTTAATTTAATATATTAGTAGATTAGTAGATACAAAATTAAAAATGTTTAATTTTGGGTTTTAAGTGAAGATCTTAAGGTATGACTCTAATGTCTGTTAAGTCGCAATAAGGTAGCTGTAGGGGAACCTGCAGCTGAATGATTATACAATAGCATAAATAAATCTCTTAGGGAGTGATTCTCAATGGTTGAGAGGTGGGCTGTAGACTCACTGGTAGAAACCGCAGATGGTTCGATTCCGTCCGCTCTCAAACTTCCTATTATAATTATATTTATAAAAAAAAGAAAAGAAGCTAATTTGTTCTTGAATATTAGTTTGTAATAGGAATGTTATAACTTTATTAATATTAACTAAATAATGTTAATAAAGTTATATATAATATGTTATTAATAAATTTTTATATTTATCCCCCCTTCCAATAATATTGGAAGGGGGGATAAATATTACTTTACTAGGCTAAGCCCCTCATTTATGAGGGGCTTAGCATTGATTTAAATATTTTTATTTAAATAAAAATATTTAAATCTAGAATTTATGTCTTTCTGAGTATATTTCTTTTATTCATAAATGGAGCTTGTATCTATATTTAATTATATTTATGTTTTATGAATATTGATTTCTATTTCTTCTTATTATTTTGCCCTCGCAAAGCGAGGGCAAAGTTAAAGATTCCTGTTTCATATGTTAGATGAAATGGGAATTTAAGTAAAGGGGAAGATTAAAATTCCTAGCTATTTCATTATTTATCTTTAATATGAGGAATATGAAATAGGAAGTTTCCACCCAAAAGTTTACCTTGTTGCAGTCAAGGTAAACTTTTGGGTGGAAAAATTTTTATTAAATAATATATTAATTGACCAGATATATATTTGGTCATAGATGTGGATATGAGGAACAGGCGACAAAAGGACAAGCTTATTTTGTTGAAATTTGTTCCAAGAGGTTAGTCGATAAGAGATGATTGTAAAATGATTATGGAATTCAATTTAAATATAGAACTGTTAAAATTTCTTGTAACTATAGGTGCAATTCTCTTAGGCATTGCAGTTATAACAAGTAAAAACCCAATAATTGCGTTATTTAATTTAATAACATTATATTTATTAGTTGCCATTTATTTAATTATTGTAGGTATAGCCTATATGGGTATATCATATATAATAATTTATGTGGGAGCTATAGCAATATTGTTTTTATTTATAATAATGATGATAGATATTGAAGTTGTACCTAGTACAACAAAAAATAGAAAAACAACACCTTTAATCTTTGTATTATTTTTTGCGTTTATATATATAATGAGTCAATTCGTAAAATATTTGGAATTGACTCAATTTACTAATTCTTTTTCTTCTAAAATAAAAACAATTTATTTAGAACTTATTAATTTAGACGATCAACTTTCCGTCGTCAATCTTAGTAATAATTCCATAGAAGCTAGTCTTAATTTAGATAATTCTTTACACACTATTGAAGATTCTATTGGAACATCTCTTTTAAATTCTAATTATAAAGAAGAAAATATTTCCATTGATGATAATGTAATCATTGATGTTGAAAATCATGCAGTTAATATAAATAACAATATAGTTCAATCTATACCTAATAAAAATATTAATTTGGGTATAGAAGAATTAGATATTTTAAATTTTTTCTATAAAAACTTTAATAATACTGTTATTAAAGGTATTATAGAAACACATTCAGATTCCGTAAATTTTGTTTATTATTCAGTTATAATCCCTACTTGGGACTCTATGTTAGGTAATATAACCCAAGTAGCAGCTATAAGTGAAAATTTATATAGTACTTATTCTTCCTTTTTATATATCTTAAGTGTATTATTGCTATTAGGAATGATTGGGGCTATCATTTTGACAGGTACAGATAGTCATGACATAAAGATTGTTTCAATGTTTAATAATAAGAAAACAGTCAATAAATCTTCAATTTTAAAGAGAAATGAGAAAAAACAATTAGGAAGTTATCAATTAATAGGATTATTTTATTTAAGTGATAATCCTATCTTTAATAAATACGCTCCCTATTTTGATTTATTTATTTCATTTACTTCTAAGATTATTATAAATAAAGATATAATTATAAGTGGAATTTTAATAGGTATAGGTATATTATTTGTATCTTGATGTCTTTATTTTATAATAAAATTAAAAAGAGTAAAAAAAAAGACTTTACTTAGTCATCAAGAAAAAATGAGATCTTCCCATTATTCTGTTATAGATATACCTCTTCAGTCTAAGTTGATAAGAGATGATAAAAGGCGAATAAAATTAGAATGAATAGATAATGAATGAAGATGAGTAGAGGTACATAGTAATTCTCCTGATCCTAGAGAATTAAGGCGTCGTAATAATGAAGGTGACAACCCTAATACTGGAGATGGAGGTCCTAATAATGGTGCAGGTGATAATGGCAATGGTACGGGGGCTAATGGTAATGGTAATGATAATGGTACTGGTAATGGTAATGATAATGGTACTGGTAATGACAATGGTAATAACAATGGAACCGGGAATGATAATGGTAATAATAACAATGGTAATAGAGCAGAAAATAATGGTAATAATGAAGGAGATCAAGGAAATTCAACAGGACCAGAGGCCACTTCTATGTCAGCAACAGAAGCTCAATTACGGTCAGAATGAGAGGATGCCCTTAGACAAGTTCAAGAAGCTAGACCTGAATTACCAAATAATACGGAAGCTGCTCTAGAAAGAGTATGAGATAATATTGATAGATTTGTACCGCGAGAAACTACACCTGAAGATGTACGTGTAAACCATATATCAAGAATGTTAGATACCTTCCGTGAAACTTATGGATTAAATGGGAATGGTACTAATGGAGGTGGTACTGGTACTAATCGAGGAGTAATTTTTGCTTATTTTGTATTGGATTCTGAGAATTGTTTATCATCCCTACATTCATTTGGAAGGGATGTATTAAATTATTTAGTAACTCTTAATTGAGAAAATTATAAGAATCTAAGTTTATTATTTTTAATAATAAGTTTAATATGTTTAGGTATTCTATTTTCTTATTTTATTTATATTTTTATCTGATCAGAAATAATAAATAAAAGAAAAATTAAATTATTTTCTAGTGTAAAAGATTCTTATTATATGGATATTCACGAATGAAATCTAAAAGAATTAGTTTTTTTTGCAAAAAAAAAAAAGAATAAAAAAAAACATAAAAAAGATAAAAAAAAAAATGAAGAAGAACCTGGAGGGTCACGATCAGGTTCTCCATTTGGGGACATAGAACAACCAGGTTCTTCATCAGGAGAGGGACAACGGCCAAGTTCTAATTATCCATCAGGAGAACAACCAGGTTCCTCATCAGGACAACAACCTGGAGAACCAAGTTCTCCTTCAGGACAGCAACCGGGTTCTCCATCGGGACGGCAACCCCATTACCCATCTGGACAAACAGAAGAACCTGGTTCTTCCTCAGAACAAAAAGAACAACGTAGTTCTTCATCTTCCCCACGAAGGGAAGAACAAAGGCCTACTTCTTCATCTGGAAGACAAAGAAGTTCTGGTTTTCCAGTAAGACAGGAATCTAGTTCTTCAAATCAACCATTTAATAACCCTCAAGGACCAAGTTCTTCTAATACTGGAAGAATAGCACCTCAACCAGTTCGTGAGCCAACAATGGCAATGAAGAGAATGATGGTGAGAATACATGCAGCGGAAAAAGACTTAGAAGGTGAATTTCGTGGTAGTCATCTACCTGATGTTAATGAAACTTGAGAAACCTATATGAAAGAGAATCCAGATTGAACTGAAGCGGAATGTTTAAGAGAAATGAATGGAATTTTATATATGCTTCAACATGGGGATCGTCGTAGAATAAGGGGTCTTATGACTGATTTGGAAAAGATGAAAATGAATAAAGGCCCAGGCCCTGGACCAGGTCCTGGTCCAAGTGCAGGTACTAGTACAGCAATATTTTATATTCCTTTTTTTTTAGATTATAATAGCGATTCGATATCTTATCTTATTGGATTTCCTACTCCATTAGGTTATTTTGTAAGTATTATCGTTATTATTAGTTTATTATTATTAAATATTAATATAGCTTTTTCTATTAGTAATATTTATGTAGCTAAAGGAGGGGGTTTTGAATGTGGTTTTACCAGTTTTTTGCAGACGAGAGAACGATATAATGTTGTTTTCTATAAAGTAGGAATCCTTTTTTTAATGTTTGATTTAGAAATTTTTGTGACTTTTCCTTTCCCAGTTGGTAGTGCAAAAGCACAAATCTTAAATATACTCAGCGTTTTAGCTTTTTTATATGTTTTAATGTTCGGGTTATCTTTTGAATTAAAAAAAGGAACTATTGACTTTGAAAAGAGACCTTCAATTTAAAATAAAATAAGTATTAAAGTATTTAAGTTAAGCCTAATTTTTATATTATTTATATATTCTTCCTTGAAATTACCTACTAATGTAATTTGAAGAAATTTATTCTTATATTCAAATAACTTATGAATCTTTTTCGTATCAAAAAACCGAGATATTAGAGTACTTCTAATCAAATATAATTTTTAATTTATTAATATTAAATACTATATGATTTCTCTTATTCTATATTTATAAAAACATAAGATTAGTAATAATCTTATTAATGTTTTTATTTTTTAAGATTAGTAAAAAGATATTAAATAAATTTCATTTTATTTTCGTCTAACAAAGGATAAAAAATACAAAGTATTAGTATTTCTATAATTAAATATTATTAAATAAAAGCAATTTAATGTTTATTTTCTCACTTCCAATCGAAGATGGGTAAATATTCCTTACTCTTTTATTTATGTGTTTAGATAATTAAATAATTATTATTCTATTGTTAAAGTTCTTAATTTAAGAAAATTAGCCTAGAAATTTATTTATTTAGATGTCGATTTATGATTATATAAAAGAAAATAATTTTCTTTTATGGAAATTATAATAATGTATGATACAAAAGAGCTACTTATTGCTAAGTAAGCTTTTTTTAAATTAGAAAAATTTTAAGTTTTGTTTTCTTTTAGAAGTAAAATTTAAATTTTAATTTTAATTATAATTATTGAACTTATTATAATAAAAAAAATTTGGGGTGAAAAACGATAATAAAATGAAAATAATTGGAATATATCCTTTATTAGAGGTATTAATTGTATTAGTACCAATTTTAATGTCTGTTGCATTTGTAACAGTAGCAGAACGAAAGATTATGGCTGCTATGCAGCGTCGAGTAGGGCCGAATGCAGTAGGGTTATGAGGATTATTACAACCATTAAATAGCAAGTGGTTGAAAAATAAGACTAAATGCTGGAATAATTGTTTTTTATCTTTATAATAAATTATTAAAGGTTTTAAAATAATCAATCAGCAGAGAAAATATTAATAAATATTTTTTCTCAACGACCCTATGTTTTACATAAAATTGATACCTTCACTTTATGATTATAGGGTCTTTAATGAATATTAAATGATAATACTGAAATAAGCTATTAAAATTATAAATTTTCCTCTTGGATATTTAGTTAAGAGTTGAGAAGTTTATTATAATTAAACTATTTAATATTTATTAATATGTTGCAGATGCCTTAAAATTATTAGTTAAAGAAATTGTAATACCTAGACAAAGTAATAGGTTATTATTTGTCATAGGTCCATGTATTACTTTGATTTTTGCTCTATTAGGATGAGCTATTATTCCTTTTGGTGAAGGATTAGCCATTTTTGATTATGAATTAGGTGTGTTTTTTGCTTTAGCTGTATCATCCTTAGGGTCTTATGGTATTTTAATATCAGGTTGGGCGGCTAATTCAAAATATTCATTTATGGGAGCAGTTCGGTCAACGGCTCAATTGCTTTCGTATGAGTTAGTATTTTCTTCAATTATACTGATATTGATAATTTTTTCGGGTTCTTTTAGTTTAACTTTTATTGTTGAATGTCAACAAGCTGTGTGAAACGTTTTCCCGTTAATGCCAATTGCATTAATGTTTCTTATAGCTATATTAGCTGAAACTAATAGACCCCCTTTTGATTTACCTGAGGCTAAATTTGGCTTATTAAATACTAAGTATTTAATAATAAGTTCATATAATATAAATAATTATTTATTATTAAAAGATAAAGTATTCTCCTTTTTTATAGCAATTATTGAATAATATTATTTTACAGAACTATATGTAATTCTATTAGTTTTCAGAGACTTAACATGAACAAATATCTTTATATTTTTCCTTTATTGAATAAAGTTATTTATAATAAAGTCCTATTCTTTTTGATTGTTATTTAATAAAAATAAAAAAAAAAGAATAAAATTGGAATCAGAGCTCGTGGCAGGATTCATGACTGAACATGGTGCATCTATATTTGTGTTTTTCTTTTTAGGAGAGTATTCTTCTTTAATTTTAATGTCTGCATTTATGTCTATCTTTTTCTTAGGAGGATATCATTTTCCTGATGTCAAAAATAATTTTTTAGATCTTAGTGTTTATTTTTATCTTTTTTGTATAATGCCTATAAAAATTGGATTATATCTTTTAGTATATGAGGTTATGGCTATAATAAATGGCTTTTGAGTGTATATATATTCTCGTTATGAAGCATGGGTATTAAATCCAATCAAAACTTTTATTGAGGTATGAATAAAAGGTGAAGATCCTTTTTTAAACAATAAAGTAATAATGCCTAAGAGTAGTTCTGAAAACACAGAGACAATTGACATAAGTAGTATATTTGCAGACTTAATGAAACAATGATGTAATGATCAAACTTCTTGTCAATTATTATTGAAAAAAATGAGAGAGTCTATTAATTATAAGAATGAATCTTCATTAGATAATATTTTTACTAATTTAAATGACAAAGATACTTTTATTAAAAGTATAGGTATCTTTTTAGACAAAGTTGAAGGGTCTTTTATTTTAGGTATTAAAATTATTTTTGTTGTATTCTTTTTTATTTGAGTCAGAGCATCTTTCCCTCGACTTAGATATGATCAATTAATGTCTCTTTGTTGAAAAGAATTGTTACCATTAGTGTTTGGGTATATTATTCTCACTATTTTTATTTTTTATGTATTTAATATGATGCCTGTTGGTACCAGTTTTTAATGTATCTTATTCTAAAAGAAGAACATTAAAATAAATATAAATGATTACAAGTACCTTTTTAAATTCTTTTATATTTTAATAAAGTATTTTTTGTAAATTTTAATTTAAGATTTTAAATGAAATTCATTTTTAATAATATAAAACTGTGAAATGTTTCTTGTTAATTATTTCTTTCCCTTTTTAGTCTTATGTAACGTAACAAGGAGGTAACTCTTCTCTTTAGATGTTTTTGTCATTTTAATGGTATTTTGAAGGTCTAGTTGTTCGCTTAGAAATGAATTAAATATTGTATTATGTATATACAACAAAGACATGATCCTAGTTAAAAATACATCAACAGTATGTAATACTGTTGATGTATTTTTAATAGTAATCATTATCATTTAGGGCATCTCTATGAGTCTATTCTTTATGTATAAGAATACACAATAATTTGTTATACGCAATATGGTTATATTAACAAAAAAATAGTATGATTTTTTAAAATGAATTTAGAATTCAAATATGTTTCTTTAAATAATATGATATTTCATTCTCCTATGGATCAATTCGAGATTAAGCCTTTTTTTGGTAAATTCCTTGGATTAAGTTATACTCCTTTAGGTTGAATAACTAATATTTCAATTTATATTGGATTAGTTGTTTTATTTGCAGTAGTATTTTATTTATATGGTAATTTCAAAGATAGTATAAAAATGAATGGGTGATCTTTAAGTACTGAAGCAATTTATTTTACTATATATAATATGGTTTTAAGTCAAATAGGATATGTAGTAGGATTATTTTTCTTTAGTTATATATTTATAATATTTAATTATATATTAATCAGTAATTTAGTGGGATTAATTCCTTATAATTTTGCAACTACAGCACATTTAATTAGTACATTAAGTATGAGTTCTAGTATTTGATTTGGAGTTACTATTTTAGGATTAGTATTACATGCATTAAAATTTTTTAGCTTATTTTCACCAGAAGGAACTCCATTAATGTTAGTACCTTTATTAGCTTTAATTGAATTAATTTCTTATATAGCTAAAGGATTAAGTTTAGGTATTCGGTTAGGAGCTAATCTAATATCAGGACATTTATTATTATTAATTTTAGCTGGGTTTGGTTTTGCTGCATTAATTGCTACTTTAAATATAAAACTAACAGGAGGAATAATAGCTATAGCTTTAATTACTGCTATATCTGGGCTAGAATTAGCGATTGCTGGAATCCAAAGTTATGTGTATAGTATATTAACTTCTTCTTATATTAAAGATTCCGTAAGTCTTCATTAATAAAATAGTTTTCTTCTTTTTATTTAATATATGTGAATTGAATTTTTTGTAATAAGATAATAATTTAATTTGTCTTTCATTTAAAAAATTTGATATTTTAAAATTTTCTTTATAGATAACGATATTTAATTATTGAAAAACTTCTATAACGAGTGCTTTTAATCATAATCATTTTACATTATGATAGATTAGGATTAGAAAGCATAGTATTAGAGCTTTCTCTCCTCTATAGGCTAATATTTGTTTTTTATTATTTCATTCTAGTAGCAGTAGAAATGAATCTCCTCGATAACAGACGAGGCGTATAAGAAGTTGATGGATGATAATTAAATATCGAGAGAGAGATTATAGACGGAAGGTCTTGTTGAGTTCCAATTCTAAGGAATTAATTTATACAAAAAAGGGAGTAATTTTAATGTTGAACTTATAGAAATAAATGGTGTATGAAAATTTTCTTCTTTATTTTTATATATAAGAAGAAGTTTTATTGGTTTTTTATGGAAGAATTTAGAATCAAGTTTTATTAATAGTAATAGATAAGAACATGCATTAGAGAATTTAAAACATATAGTATAAATAGTGGACTAAGATAAAGAGTTATACAATATTGAGCTTAGTATAATCTCTCTTGGAATGAAAGAATTAAATTTAAAAATTATTAAATTAAGTTTGTTACAATATATAAGGTAATTATTAATTTAACATAATATGAATAAGTATTTTATTATAAAGGAATGTTTTATTATTGAAAGAAAAATTAAAAGTAAGCGGATATTACAGATAAAGAAATTATAAAAATGAGAATATTGAAATCTAATCCTGTTTTAACTATTACAAATAGTTATTTAGTAGATAGTCCACAGCCTTCTACCATTTCATATTTATGAAATTTTGGAAGTTTATTAGGACTTTGTCTTGTTGCACAAATAGTTTCAGGTATTTTATTAGCTATGCATTATGCGGGTACAGCTGAATTAGCTTTCTCATCTACAGAGCATATAATGCGGGATGTAGATTATGGATGATTAGTTCGAATGACTCACGCCAATATGGCTTCTTTCTTTTTTTTATGTGTTTATGCTCATATTAGTAGAGGTTTATATTTCGGTAGTTATAGAACACCAAGAATGGGAGTATGAGTAGTAGGTACTCTTATTTTTTTCTTAATGATGGCTACAAAAGAAATGTGGCCTAAATGAATGTTAAAAATTAACGTAAATTATTATTCTTTTTATTTCGTTTCAAATTTTCCTTTGTTTTTTAATAAATCTAGAATTAGAGGAAATTATAGAATAGGGCCACATAATCAAGATGTGTTATCTGTGTTAATATGTGGAATGTTAGGAGATTGATGAGGAGATGTTATAGAAGGCCAAAGTGGAAAGGCTGTTCGGTTTAATGTAGAACAAGGCATATCTAATTCAGCCTACATTCATCATTTGACTAATTTATTTTTTGATTGAGGGTATTCTTCTTATATAGTACCTAAACTTGTAAAAAAAAGTGAAAGTATTAATGATAAAAGATCTAATATAAATATAATTAGATATAATTATAGGTTGACTTTATTTACATTTTCTAGTTTAATGTGGGTTTATGATTCCTTTTATACTAATATTAACGGGAAAATAGTAAAAGGGATACCTATTTGAATAGAAGAATACATTACACCTATAGGATTAGCTCACTGAATTATGCAAGATGGGTCAAGACAGATTAAACAAGGTATTAACATTGCCACTCATTCTTTTACAAAGGAAGAATGTGAATTTTTAGCTAATATACTAAATAAAAAGTATAAGTTAAAGTCTACTGTTGTGAAAACAGGACATGTTAATCAATGAAAAATATCAATTTGAAAAGAATCTATGCCTTTATTAGTTTCTATTATTAAACCTTATCTTATTGATGAAATGAAATATAAATTTATAGAATATATTTAAAAAGGTTTTTAAATATCATAAATCTGTAATGTTATAAATATACGCAATATGTATTTAAAAGTATAGTAATTATATCATTGTATCATATTTGATTTATTTATATCAAACTATGATTAATAGGTTATGTTAGTGAATACGGTTAAAGTTATATATTTAGACAAGACCGTCGGTTGAATACACAATCGCGACAGATTGGGTCACTAACAGGTATCTGAAATGATGCTCAATGTACAATCGAATAACATAAATATTATTTATGTTAAGACAGCTTTCTTGGGTAAATTACATAGCCCAATACGATCAAAAATTGTTGAATTTTAAAATTAGAAACCTAAAAGTTTCATTCTATTTGATATGTTATAGTTTTTGATTGTAGTTATACTAATATATGAGTTTATGTAATATCTAGATAAAAATAAAACTAAAGTATAATAGCCTTGATAGGCGATTAAAGAAATCTTAGGGTTTCTTTAGCAATATTGATGAATACGATCAAAGGTTTATAAAAGAATCAATTTTATAAATAGTAGATCGTCGGTTTCCTAGAAAACCGCGACGGACTGGATCATCGATAGGTGGCTGAAATGCTGCTTAATGCACAGTCGAAATATTTAGTTTATAAGTTTATGGACTAAGAAGTAATTATATATCAAGTATAATAAATAACTTAAAGTTGTTCTGATTTATATATCTAAATAAATTAGTATGTTCTACCTTATGGTTAACTCTAGGCCTCAGTTTTATTATTAATTTATATTCTGAAAAATTTATTTAATTGAAATAAATTAATCTAAAATTGCTAATAGGATAATATGGGTAAATTATGATAATTTAATAAAATGCCCAAGTATGTTTTTAGGAAATAATACTTTAGAGACTTAATATCTTATTCATAAATGTTTAGTAGTTTATGAAATAATAAAGTCCTGAAAATCAAAAGCTAGTTCTATGTTATGTCATTTTTTATGTTGCCAGTGTGATGAAATGATATAAATTTGTTTTATTTAAGTTTAAATTTGATATACGTAAAATTCATGTCCAGAGGAAATATTATGATTCTTTGTATAAAAAAGATCCTATCTTTTATACAAGTAAAGGTAAAATTAGAAAAAGGATGATCAATCCTTTTAACTATCCTAAAACAAGGGTAAAGTTTGAAAATGAAATTATACCGGAAAAAATTAGGGATATTCTTATAGGTTCTTTATTAGGTGATTGTGGTGGAGAAATGGTAAAAAAAGCAAAATACCCTGTATTTGCATTTAAACAATCTGTAAAACATATAGATTATTTATTTTATCTATATTTTATATTTTTACATTGGGGTTACGCACATTCATTTAGTGTACCTAAAATAAGAAAATCTAAAGATAGTAAAGGTAATGTTCATGAGTATGTTAGATTTAGAACTATTGCATCCCCAAATTTATTTAAAATTTATAATTTGTTTTATAAAGAGGAAGATGGAAAAAGAATAAAAATAGTACCTTTGAACTTAGAATTGTATCTAACACCTAGAGCTTTAGCTTATTGAATTATGGATGATGGTAGTAGGACAGGTAAAGGTCTTTTAATTCATACTAATAGTTTTACCTTTAATGAAGTTATATATTTGATAGATGTATTTAAAAATAAATTTAATTTAGAAAGTATACCTAGAAAAAAATACAAGAACTATATAATATATATAAAAGTTAAATCTATGCCTGTGTTAGTGAAATTGGTGAAAATACATATGCATCCTAGTTTTATGTATAAGATTGGTATATAGTCATAAGATAAAAAGGAAATTGTTTTTGATTTTTAAATTGCAAATGAGTTTATGAGGTGCAACCGTTATTACAAATCTATTATCTGCTATTCCTTGATTAGGAAAATCATTAGTTGAGTCAACTTTAAAACATAAAAATTTATTAATCAATTTTATTAAAAATGAATAGAAAATTTAAGCAAATCACAACGAAATTGTGATTTGTTTTTAGCTATGTTTTAATAGAGTTAATTAAATTTTTATAGGGCTCCTTAAAATATTAATATTTTATGAAAAATTGGGTGAATTGCAAAAAAGTCTTATGTTTCATGAAGATAATTTGCAGCAAAGTTTATTTCGATATCTTATAATTATATA
>Ga0335073_10000290_pt1 | contig 65323 bp, 48 predicted proteins | sample Lox_Sample_22_FD_207093 | JGI IMG/M metagenome (GOLD analysis project Ga0335073, IMG submission 207093) | Soil microbial communities from Loxahatchee National Wildlife Refuge, Florida, United States - Lox_Sample_2.2 | ecosystem: Environmental > Terrestrial > Soil > Wetlands | place: USA... | reverse complement strand
TTGGAAGCGCATCGGGACGCGGGCAAAGAGCTGCTCGATCTGACAGCCTCAAATCCGACCACGGTCGGCCTGCGGTATCGCCAGGAAGAGCTGCTACGCGCCCTGACCAACCAGGAAGCGCTGCGGTACGAACCGCAGCCGAAAGGCTTGTGGCGCGCCCGCGAGGCCATTGCTAACTATTATGCGGACCATGACAGCGCGGTTTCGCCTGACGATCTCATTCTCACTACCAGTACCAGCGAAGCCTACTCGTTTGTCTTTCGCCTGCTCTGCGATCCGGGCGACACGGTCCTGGTTCCCACTCCCAGCTACCCGTTGTTCGACTTCCTCGCCGGCCTTCAGGACGTAAGACTCTTTTCCTACGAACTGGTCTACGACGATGGCTGGGAGATGGATTTCACCTCGTTGCGCAATGGAATGGGGCATGCGGCCGCTGCCGGCGGCCGCTGCCGGGCGGCATTAGTGGTTCATCCCAACAATCCGACCGGCTCGTACGTGAAGCCGCACGAACTCGAGCAGCTGAACCGCATCTGTGCCGATGCCGCCCTGGCAATCATTGCCGATGAGGTCTTCCTCGACTATTCGCATGCCGCGGGGAAGCCGCTCACCTGCTCGAATAACCGCGGTGCGCTGACCTTTACTCTCAGCGGTCTGTCCAAAATTTCCGCGCTGCCGCAGATGAAGGTCGCATGGATCGTGGTGAGCGGACCACAGAAGTTGAAGCAGGCAGCGCTTGCGCGGCTGGAAATGATTGCCGACACGTATCTCTCGATGAACGCGCCGGTCCAGCTTGCTCTTCCCACGATGCTGGAGGAGCGCCACAGCATACAGGAGCAGTTGCTGGCGCGCGCGCGAGAGAACCTCGCCGAACTCGACTCGCAACTTTCTCGCCAGCAGCTCTGCGGGCGGCTCCGGGTGGAGGGCGGCTGGTACGCTGTCCTGCGGGTCCCGGCGCGTGGATCCGACGAGGAACTCACGATTGACCTGCTGGGGCGATGCGGCGTTCTGGTCCAGCCCGGACATTTTTACGATTTTGCCGGCGACGGTTATCTTGTCGCCAGCCTGATCACCGAGACGAACCTCTTTCGCGAGGGACTCGCACGGCTCCTGCGGTCGCTCGCGGATCTCTCGCCGTGATGCACCATGTGCGGTGCGATCACGACCGCACTTATTTCTCGTAATACTCGCCAGGCATCAGAATGGCCGCGCTATAATGAGGAGGTTGTGCTCAAGTACTCCATCGTTGTCCCTTTTCATAACGAAGAAGAGAACGTCACCGAGCTCTACGACCGCCTGAGAGTCGTGATGGAAGCGGCGGGCGAGCCCTTCGAGCTGGTGTTCGTCGACGACGGAAGCCGCGACAATACCTTCTGGCTGCTACAGCAGATTGCTGCGGTCGATCGCCGTGTAGTCGTGGTGAAGCTGCGGCGCAACTTCGGGCAGACTTCCGCACTGGCTGCCGGTTTCGATCACGCCGAGGGCGAGTACGTCATCGCCATGGATGGGGACCTGCAGCACGATCCGCACGATATTCCTCTTTTCTTGCAGAAGTTACGCGAGGGGTACGACATCGTCAGCGGCTGGCGCAAGCAGCGCATCGACAACTTCGTCATGCGGCGCATCCCTTCCCGGATTGCCAATTGGCTGATGGCCAAGCTGAGCGGCGTGGAGCTGCACGACTTCGGCACGACCTTCAAGGCGTATCGGCGGCAGGTAGTGCAGGAAGTGCCCTTATACGGCGAGCTGCACCGCTTCATTCCCGCTCTGGCGTCGGCTTACGGTGCGACTATCTGCGAGATTCCCATCCGCAATGTCAACCGCGAGCGTGGCGAATCGCATTACGGTATTTCCCGCACCTTTCGCGTCTTCTTCGACCTGATCACGATTCGCTTTCTGCTGAAGTACATGTCGCGGCCGCTGCATTTCTTCGGCAGCTTCGGCGCGTTGAGCTCCATCACCGGAACCCTGATCGCGTTATGGCTCGTGGTAGAGAAGTTTCTCTACAGCCAGAACGTGATGGACGAGCACGGGCCGTTGCTGGTGTTTGCCGCCGTCCTGATTGTCGCCGGCGTGCAATTAATCGCCCTCGGACTGCTCGGCGAGTTGCAGGTGCGCCACTTCCACGAACCGACCAAGCGCGTGCCGTACACAGTTGATCGCGTGCTGCGGTCCTCGCACAGCCAGAGCGCGCTGGCGGATTAGCCCGTTCGTCTTTCTCTGCGGGTTCGGGTCGAAACCATGCCCCGCTTCTCCAGCTTTGATCCCTACCTCGAGCCTTGGCTGATATCGCGCGTGCCGCGCATGGCACCCCATGCCAGTCAGCTTGCGGAGTTTCGCGACTGGGTGTTGACCGAAGTTGATGCCCAGGCCAACTATACCGATCGCTATGCTCCGCCTGCGCTGGAAACCTACGATCGCAACGGTGAGATTATCAATCGCATCGTTACCAACCGTTGGTACGACGAACAGCATGCCGAACTCTATCGCCGCGGCATTGTGGGTTTGCCTTATTCCGCAGGCGCTCCCCACTTGCTTACTTTCGCCATGGGTTACATTTTGTCGCAGGCCGACATCAGTCTGCACTGTCCGGTTACGCTGACCGGGTCGGTAGCTTATGTGCTGTCGGCACATGCGCCCGATGCGGTGCGCCAGAAGTACCTGAACGAACTGGTTCGAATGGATGGGCTGGCAAGAACCGGCGGAACATGGGCAACCGAGCAGCATGGCGGCAGCGACGTCGGCGCAACGACGACCCGCGCTTTGCGCAGCAGCAATGGCTTCGAGTTGGTGGGAGTGAAGTGGTTCACCAGTAACGCGAATAGTGGATTGGCGGTTGCGACCGCTCGTCCCCAAAGCGCGCCGCCGGGCTCCGCAGGTCTCGGTTTGTATCTTGTGCCCAGTCACTTTGAGAACGGAACACCGAATCACTATCGCATTCGCCGTCTGAAAGACAAGCTGGGAACCAAAGGCCTGCCCACGGGAGAGATCGACCTCTTGGGTGCTGAAGCGGTCGAGATCGCACCGCCTCCCCAGGGCTTCAAGTTGATGATGGAGGCGCTGGAATATAGCCGGGTGCACAATGCCGTCGGCTCGGTTGGCGTACAGCGTCGAGCCTTGCGTGAAGCGCTGGCCTGGACAGAATCCCGCCGGGCTTTCGGACACGTGCTCCGGGAATATCCGATGGTGCAGGACGAGTTGCTGCGCATGCGCGTCGAGTTCGAAGCGGGAGCGCTGCTGGCATTTGAAGCTGCCATCGCGTTCGACGAGACGCAGCAGAATTCCTCGCGGCGAACCTGGTTGCGGCTGGTGATCGCGTTGGCGAAGTACCTGACGGCTGAATCTGCAATTCAGGCCAGTCGCGTCGCCCTGGAGCTGGTCGGCGGCAATGGGTACACCAGCGACTATCCGCTTGCGCGACTCCTTCGTGACGCGCAGGTGCTGACCATCTGGGAGGGCCCGGCAAACATCCAGGCACTGGAATTGCTGCGCCTGCTCAGCCCGCAGTATGGCGGCTGGGAGCAGTACCGCTTGCGGCTAAAGGCAATTACAGAGAAGATCCCGGCTTCGCTCGATCGGCTACGGGCTGCGCTCGCGAAACGCATTGAGGATGACACCGAAGCGGCTGCAATCACCACCCGCGATGCCCAGAGTGCGCAGCGATTCGCCCGCAAACTCCTGCATCGGCTGAGCCAGACCCTGGCCCTGGGCTTATTATGCGAGGCTGCTGCTGGGGCGGAGGCGGAGGAGCGGTGGTCGTATTCAGCCTGGCGGTATTTCGAGCAGATCGAGCCGCAGGGTTTTGGATCGGAGGACCTGGCTGCGCGGCGGAGCGGTCTGGAGTCGCTGCAGGACGAAGCCGCGCTACTCAGATGAGAGCGGTTTTGTGTGCGCAACCGCGCGAGCTGTTTTGATCTCGTCCCAGCGCACCCACGCGATGTAGAGCACAACCAGAATGTTGATGACCAGAATTACCACATGAAATTGATTTGGATGTCGGACCAGCCTCTCGATCTCGAAGGGAAGATAGATACAGCCTGAGCCGATCGCCAGCCACTCCGCCCACGCACGCTGCCGCCACAAACCATAGCCCTCGACAAAGCGCACCGCAGCGTAGAGCGCAGCCAGTCCGAGGATTGTGGTCGCCCTGGTATCGGAGAGTTTGTCGGCAGCACCCAGGAACTGTTGCGCCAGATGGTGGTGCAACCCGATGTGAAGAAAGTGCAAAAGGTGCTCGGCCGCGTCCTCAAAATCAACGTCATGCCGGATCATCCGATTGAGCAGGTAGGCGGCGAGAATTGCCAGCACTCCCTTAAGCGCCTCGACGAAGCCCACCATGCGCAGACCTGCGCGATGGGAGCGGCGCCTGCCGATCTTCGGATCGTGCGTGGTGGTGATAGTACTCACGTTAAGAGGGAAGATTCAGCCCGCCGTGCCCCACAGCCGCCAACTGCGAACTCTGGCGCCGACTGCTCCCCATAGGATTACTCATCCAGAGCTTGCCGTTGGCTTTCGCCCCAACGGTCATAATTGTAGAGGATTTTTTTCTAAGCTGGCCGGAGTTCGGTACAATCCGCAGTTTCGAAGATTTCAGCCATGTTGCAGAATTTCGAGCGGCAGCCTTCGGCGGAAGTATTAGCTAACCCCGCAGCCTCGATACCCCACCAGCAGGAATCATCGACCGAGCGTCCCCGGTGAAAGCAGCAATTAGCAGCTAACAATCAGGGCCGATTTGAGCTCACACCAGTGCTGTGGGACGCCAACTTGTAGAGCCAAAGAATCTTCCAAACGAACCACTGGCAACGAGCCAAATGCTTCAATGCAGCTTTACGTACTCGTAATCCACGGGATTGTTGTTGATGCCGCGATCGGGAGGCGCAACCCACGCCGCTATTTTGCCCGGCTCGTAGACGCCATGCATTAGGCTCAGGATGAACGCCCGGTCGGCATCGCTGGGCAGCCAGCCGGCAATCCTCGCATTGAACTCCGCCTGAGAGATCGGCTTGCCCGAGGGGTCGGTCGACACCCCGGCCCAGATACCGATACTGCGGCGGAAGCGGGTCGAGGGCAGCGCCAGCCGGAACGAATGCCCGGCTTTCTCGATCAGCCGGTTCCAGCGCGTCACGCCCATCTCGCAGTCTTTCACATACGAGCCGCGCGTGACATCGTTCATCGCGTTCCGCATCGGAATCTGCTCGGTCTTCGTGCCGCCGTTTCCGTCGGGAACTTCCATCGGATACATCTGATCGAGCGCGATGTGGTCCTCATAGCGGGTTTCGTCAGGACGGCCTTTCAGTCCGTTGGCAAAATAGGAGGCGGCATTCGAGGAGCTTTCCGAGCCAAACAGGTCGAGCGACGAGCTGAACCAGAAGTTCAGATATCTTTGGACGGTCGGCAGATCGATGGCTCCGGCGTTACGGATTGCGTCAGGATCGTCGGTATTCAGCTCTTTCATGACCTCCAGCGTGCGCTTGATGACGCGGCTGATGCCGGTGTCGCCGACGAACATGTGGTGCGCTTCCTCGGTCAGCATGAACTGACAGGTGCGCGCCAGCGGATCGAAGCTGGACTCGGCCAGCGACTTGAGCTGGAACTTGCCATCGCGATCGGTGAAGTACGTAAACATGAAGAAGCTGAGCCAGTCGCGAATGGGCTCGTTAAACGTGCCCAGAATGCGCGGCTTGTCAGCATCGCCAGAGTGGCGCTCCAGCAACTCTTCGGCTTCCTCGCGCCCGTCGCGGCCGAAATAGGCGTGCAGCAGGTAGACCATCGCCCACAGGTGCCGGCCCTCCTCGACATTCACCTGAAAGAGATTTCGCAGGTCATACAAGGAGGGAGCCGTGTGGCCAAGCATGCGCTGCTGCTCAACCGACGCGGGCTCGGTGTCGCCTTGGGTAACGATCAGCCGGCGCAGCGTGGCGCGAAATTCGCCGGGAATCTGTTGCCAGACCTCCTGCCCGTAGCTGTCCCCGAAGCCGATCTTGCGCTCGGGATTGCGGTCGGCGAGAAAGATGCCCCAGCGATACTCCGGCATGCGGACGAAGCCATAGGTGGCCCATCCCTTGGCATCCACCGAGGTCGCGGTGCGCAGGTAGACGTCGGAAACCTGAAAATCTTTCGGCCCAAGCTCTTGCCACCACTTCAGAAATTCTGGCTGCCAATGCTCCAGTGCGCGCTGCAGTGTGCGGTTGGAGCCGAGATCGACGTTGTTAGGAATGCGGTCCTGATAATTCATTGACATGATGAAACCCCGTTATCGAATGAGTCGCTTTCCGCTATTCGCACTTCACCCAATCGCAGCGTCAGGGATCTGGCGAAAAGCGAATGGCGCATGGCGACGCTTCACACCCGTTCCCACGTGAACCGGGCTTTGCTGCCCGTTCCGAACAGCTTCAGCGCGCCATGCTCGCCGGTGGAATTCGGGCGAATAAATACCCAGTTCTGCCATGCCGACAAACGCCCAAAAACTTTCGTCTCCATGGTCTCGGGGCCGGGGAAGCGCAGGCTCGCTTCCATCCCCGTCAGAGCATCCGGCGACAAGCTGGCGCGTTCTTCGATGGCAACCCGGACCTCGTCTTCCCAATCAAGATCGTCCGGCGCTACCGTGACCAGTCCCAGCGACAACGCTTCTTCTGGTCCGAGCAGCTCGCCTTTTGCCTCCACCGCCCCAGCCATGTCCTTCGCATCGCCGCTAAAGCGCGTTTCCATGCGGCTGCGACCGTTGACCGCAGGCAGCAGTCCGAAGTTGAAATCGTCGAGTGCGACCTTCCCCGACTCTGCATCTTCAGAGAGGGCCAACATATAGCTGCGATCCGCAGCCAGCAGGAGCTCGAACAGAACTCCTGCAAAGCAGGATCCCGGCTCGATGATGGCGTACATGCTGCGCGAGGAAACGTCCAGACGGGCCAGCGTGCGGCGCAACAGGCCTATGGTCTCGCGCACCAGCCAGTCCTCACGATGCTCGAGCATTACCGCGTCCGCGGCGAGTACAGCCTGGGGATCGCCGGTAGTTTTCAGCAGCAACAGTCCAAGCTCCAGTTCGTTCACGCGCAGCGTGAGAATGGCGTCATCCAGCTCGCGCGCCATTTGCAGAGGCCACCACTGGCCTGCGGCGGGATGAATTTCCTCCAGCGTTACGGGCTGCCGGCCTTCCGGCGCCCGCACCGTCAAGGTAGCCGTTCGCGCACTGCGATCGAACGCCACATCGACATGCTTGTAGTGATAGCCGCTGTCGTCAATCTGGCGATCCAGCGGATTCAGCTTGATTCCCTGCGCATCCGCCGGACGAGACGAACTTCCAATGAGCTTCTGGGCGCGCTCACGAACAACTTGCTGGAATTTCGCGGGAACCGCGATCTCGTCCACCAATCCCCATTCTTTGGCCCGTTCGCCTTTTACGCCATCGGGATTGGTACAGAACATATCGGCGAGGTCGCGGCGCACTTTGCGCTTGTCGACCACGCGCGTGAGGCCGCCGGTGCCGGGTAGAACGCCCAGCAGCGGAACCTCGGGCAAGCTCACCGCGCTGGAGCGGTCGTCGATCAATACAATCTCATCGCAGGCCAGGGCGAGCTCGTACCCACCCCCGGCTGTGGTCCCGTTCAGAGCAGCGATGAACTTCAGGCCATCATGACGGCTGGAATCTTCCATGCTGTTGCGCGTCTCGTTGGTGAACTTGCAGAAGTTCACCTTCCACGCATGGGTCGAGGTCCCGAGCATGTAGATGTTGGCGCCGGCGCAGAACATACGGTCCCGCGCGCTGGTCAGCACCACGCAGGCGACCTCGGGATGCTCGAAGCGGATGCTCTGCAGCACGTGGTGCAGCTCGATATCGACACCCAAGTCGTACGAGTTGAGCTTCAGCTTGTAACCCGGCTTCAGGCCGCAGTCCTCGTTGACATCCATCGACAGCGTCGCGATGCGGCCATCAATCTTGAGCCGCCAATGGCGGTATTCTCCCGGAGTCACGTCGAAGGTGACGAGCTCCGCTTCTTTCACTTCAGGCATGCGGGTGAAATCTCCTCAGGACGACGTCAGGCAGTGGTGCCCAATCCCCACAGTTGATAGATGCATTATAGTGCATCGAGCGGATCGCGCGAGCGAATTATTTTGCATGAGAGATTAGCCTTCACGAAGGGCCGCAAGCAGAACCTCGGCGCTTTCCTGCGGACTTGAATCCGCAGTGTCGATGGTTACATCCCCTTTGCGGTACAGCGGCTCGCGGACTTCGAGGATGCGCCGCAGGTCGGACATCGACTCGCGGTTGTCAGCCATGGGCCGCATGTCGCCTTGCGCGATGACGCGCTGCATGTGTTCTTCCGGCGTGGCGCGGAGCCACACTGTTAAGCACATGGTCAGCAGGCGCTCGAAGGTCGCCGGCTCGGAGACTAAACTTCCGCCGGTGGCGAGTACGAAGCGCGGATAGCGTGCGATCACTTGGTCGAGGCAGCGGCGCTCCAGGCGGCGAAATCCGCTCTGGCCGTACAGATCGAAAATCGCGCTCAGGGCGACACCACTCTCCTGCTCGATGAGCCGGTCCAACTCCAGGAAGGGAACTTCCAGGCGATCGGCCAGCATTGCACCTAAGGTGGATTTTCCGGCGCCGCGCAGGCCAATGAGCGCGATTCGACCTCGGCGGGCTTCCGCATCGACGCCGCCAAAATGCTCTACCAGCAGACGGCGCGCCTCGGTCAATTCTGCTGCCGGCAGGCGTCGCAGAAATTCGGTGGTGTGCACCAGGTCCACGGGAGGGTCAGAGCCCTGCAGAACCAGCGCTTCAAGGGGAATGTCGAGCGCCTTGGCGATCTGCCGAAGCAGAAGAATGGAGATGTTGCCCTGTCCCGTCTCGAGCTGAGCGAGGTAGCGCTCGGAAACCCCCGAGTCGCGTGCCAAGAGCTTGCGAGTCATGCCGCGTCGCGCGCGGGCCTGGCGTACCCGCTCACCGACAAGTTTTAGATACTCGGATTCGGCGGCATTCTCGTTGACGGAAAGCGCAGTCGAATCGGCCAGAGCCCCGGCATTGTTCTCTTCGACATGCACTATGTCGCGCTTGCGGCTCACGGTTAATGCATTATACTTCCGCTCCGCCACGTATAATAGGGTCACCGCTTGTCGGGGTGAATTCAGGACATGCCCGTACAAATCACGATCCTGGTGGGCACCATGACCGGCACCGCAGACATGGTGGCGCAAGAGGTGCAGCAGGCGATGGAAAGCGCCGGCCACCAGGCCACCATTGAGATGATGGACAATCTCGACGCGAGCATCTTCGGGCGTGGGGGCACGTTTCTGATTTGTACCTCGACCTACGGCAACGGCGATGTGCCCGACAACGCGCAACAACTCTTTAGCAGTCTCGAAACCGAGAAGCCGAATCTGGCAAATGTCACCTACGGAATCATCGCGCTGGGCGATACCACCTACAAGGATACGTTCTGCCAGGGCGGCAAGCGCTTCGACCAGCTGCTGACCGAGCTGGGGGCTCGGCGTGCCGGTGAGATGCTGATGCACGATGCCAGCTCGGGAACTTTACCCGAGGAGCTGGCTGCGCAGTGGGTGGTCCCGTGGATCGAAAGAAACCTGGAGCCCTCATCGGAGACTGCGTCCCCTTAGCGCGGAAGCAAACAAGCGCTTTGCTGGCGCAAAACACAGCCGGAGAAGAACACAGAGTGGTGAATCAATTATGGCAAGTACAGTAGAAAATCGGGTCGCAACGGATGCCAAAGTTTTGCAAAGCTATGTCGGCGGCAAGTGGCAGGCGGGTTCGCAAAACGGCGCGCCTCTGGTGAATCCCACCACGGGGGAGATGGTCGCCTGGGCGAGCTCGGACGGGCTGGATCTGAAGGCCGCGCTGGAATACTCTCGCAATGTGGGAGGTTCGGAGCTGCGCCCGCTTTCCTACGCGGATCGAGCCGCGCTGCTGGGGAAGGTGGCGGATGCGCTGGCCGGCCGCCGCGAGGAATGGTTTGAGATTGCGCGTAAGAACTCCGGAAATACGAAAGCCGATGCGCAGATCGATGTCGATGGTGCGATCGGCACGCTGAAATACTTCGCAAAAATAGGCGCGAAGCTGGGCCCGACGCACATGCTGCGCGACGGTTCGCCGGCGCGTCTGGCGCGCGATCCGAATTTCCAGGGGCTGCATGTAGGCGTGCCGCTGGATGGCGTGGCAGTCCACATCAATGCGTTCAATTTTCCGGCGTGGGGACTGTGGGAGAAGGCCGCAGTGAGTCTGCTGGCGGGCATGCCGGTGTTTGCCAAGCCGGCGACGTCAACCGCGTGGCTCGCGCAGGAGATGGTGAGTGCTGTAATCGATGCCGGTGTCCTGCCACCGGGGGCATTGTCAATCCTGTGCGGCTCACCGAACGATCTGCTGGATCATCTCCGGTTGGGAGATGTGGTTGCGTTCACCGGGTCGGCGCAGACGGCGGAGGGAATTCGCCAGCACAAGCGAATTCGTCAGCAGAATATCCGGGTCAACATTGAAGCCGACAGCTTGAATGCGGTTCTGCTGGGGGAGGACGTTGCGCCTGATTCGCCCGAATTCGGCTTCTTCGTGCGCGAGGTCATGCGCGAAATGACCTCGAAAGCCGGGCAGAAGTGTACGGCCATTCGCCGCATCCTGGTTCCGGCAGCGAAGGCCGACGCGACAATTGAAACCGTCTCGGCGTCGCTGAAGATGGTGGTCGTTGGTGATCCGGCGAATGCGATGACGAGCATGGGACCGGTGGTCAACATGGCGCAGCGCAAATCCGTGGAAGAAGGAATTGCGAAGCTGCGCACGCAAGCGGATGTCGCCTATGCGCCGGAGAATTTTGCTCCACTGGACGCCGACTTGGCGCAGGGAACATTTGTTCCGCCGACACTGTTGCGAGTTCGCGACAACAACGACGCCGAACTGATTCACGAGGTCGAAGTTTTCGGGCCGGTAGCAACGGTGGTTCCGTATCGCCATAAAGAAGAGGCGTTCGCGCTCGCACGGCGTGGCGGCGGATCGCTGGCGGCATCGGTCTTCAGCAGCGACACGGCGTTTCTTGCCGAAGCCGGAGCGGCGCTGGGCACGACGCATGGACGTGTGCTGCTGGTCGATCCCTCGATCGGCGACAGCCATACCGGGCACGGCATCGTGCTGCCATCGTGTATGCATGGTGGTCCGGGACACGCCGGCGGCGGCGAAGAATTGGGCGGGCTGCACGGGTTGTGGTTTTATCATCAGCGCGTCGCGATGCAGGGAGCAGGACCGACGTTGGCCAAAATGGCGGAACAGGCAGCCGATTTGCACGCGGAGTGATGGCGCGAGTCTCACGCGATGCGAGAAGCGACGACCGCAGCACGACCTGCGAAAGCGGGGTAGGCGAAAGGCGACAATATGGCGGAGTGGGTGCACACTTTCAAAGGCGCGGTGCTGGCATCGGAATACGATGTGGCCAGCCACATGAACTCACGTATGTATGTCTCGCGCTTTGACCAGGCCACGTGGTTTCTGCTGCACGCCATCGGCGTGACGCCCGCGTCCATCAAGCAGCAGAATTTACGGGTCGCGATCGTCCGCCAGAACTATCAGTTTCTCGAGGAACTACGCGGCGGGGAACTGGTCGAGATCAAGAGCGGTTTCCTCGCCGTCGGCGAAAAATATTTCCGCTTCATCCACCAGATGTTCAATGACGAGAGCGGCAGGATGGTCGCGACCTGCGACAGCGTCGCCGTGCAGGCCAGCCTGGAGACCGGAAAGAGCGTCGCCCTCACGAATTCACTGCAGGAACGAGCCAAGCGTTACCTGGTCACTTCCAACGTTCCCTGGGATTCGCAAGTCAAATAGATGTCGTCGCGAGCGACTCAGTCGACAAGCCCTACTTTTCGCTCGATCGCCTGGAAGCGAGCCTCGGAGCGCAAATCCTTCCAAGCCGGGTCAGCTTTCAGATAAATGACGCCCGAATCGCGGTCTTCATAAGCGAGCTCAAGATAATGAAGAGCTTGCTCCGTCTTGCCCAGGAAAAGGTAGGCGTGTGCTATGGCCAGCAGGGACGGCCGGGATCCGCCTCCTGATTTCCCTTCTGAGCTCGCAATGACCTGCTGCACGCCGGGATAGCCGGACTTGTTGTAAACCTCCTGCAGGGCTCGGGCGCGCTCCGGCTCCCCGGATATCTTCAGGTCTTCCGCTACTTCGTGGATCGCCTCCGCGTACATCCGGCGCTCGCCGTAAACCGTCGAAAGATCGTAGTGCGCGGGCACGAAGTCGGGGTTCATCTCCAGCACGTGATGGAATTGCGCCACGGCAGCATCGTCCTGTCCGGCAAGGTATTGAGCATAGCCTAAATCGGTATTGATGATGAGCGACATGGGGTCGAGTTGTTGGGCGACCTTCATTTCCGCAATCGCTTCCTGATACCGGCCTCTTGGCGCTAAATAGAGAATGGCGTACCAATGATGGGCCAGCGCGTTATTTGGATTCAGGGCAAGGGCGCGCTGGAAGTGCGCTTCGGCCCCCGGCCAATCGAAGTCGAAAAGGACCTTGGTTCCGGCGAGGATGACGTGTGCCTGGGCTGAGGCATCGTTCAGGGCAACTGCCTTGGCGGCGGTTTCTTTCGCCTTGCGCTCCATCTCTTCCGGGTTTCTTATATTGTCGATGGCTAATAACGTGTAGCACTGAGCCAGTCCTGCATATGCCGCCGCGTAACTTGGATCAAGGGCGATCGCACGAGTGAAAAAATTTGTTGCCTGCGAAAGGCCGGCCACGTTCCGCTGATTCGCGAAATACAATCCCTCCAAATAGTTATCGAAGGCCTCCGGAGAAGATGTGGCTGCTTCGCTGTTTATGGCGTCCCGGGGAGCCAGCAGCCGTACGCGAATTTTGTCGGCGACGGCGGCGGCCACGTCACGCTGGACGGCAAGAATGTGTTCGACGTTCTGCTGATAATTTTGCGCCCATAGGTGACTCTGATCCTTCACTTGAATCAATTGCGCCGAGATGCGCGCGACCCCCTGCTCGCGCCGCACGCTGCCCTCCAGGATGTAGTCGACCCCCAACTCGCGGCCGATCTGGGCTGCGTCCTTATTGGTGTTCTTGTACTTCATGGAGGAAGTGCGAGCGATCACGCCCAGTCCGGCAGGATCCAGCCTCCCGATATCGGTGATCAGCTCTTCGGTCAGCCCGTCGGCAAAGTAATTCTGCGAAGGATCTCCGCTGAGGTTGGTAAATGGTAGAACCGCCAGCATAGGGCGGGTGGCGCGGTTCCGGACACTCGGTTGTTTGAAGCGGTCGGCGATGAGGAGAAAAACGCCGAGCAGTGCCGCGACCAGGGCCAGAAAAACAATGGCGTACACACCTTTTATGGATTTTGGGAAAGCATGCGACGGGGCGATCTGCGCTGGTGCAACCTCTTGGGCGCTAGCTGGCGGTGTGCTGTCGCGAGGGGAAACCAATTCTTGCTGCGACGACGCTGTGTGCTTTTGGGAGTCCTGACCGTCCGCCCTGCTATTGAGCCACCCTTCCAACTCCTCGGTGTAGGCGAAGACTCCCCCGCCCTTTGCTCCAGGTATCCGGTGAACGGGTAGTCCGCGTTCGCACTCCCACCTCTGCACCGAGCGGACGTCACGGCCAAGATATTCCGCAATCGCCTTCCAGGAATCGAGCCGGCCCGCTTTTTTCTCCGTATCCTGAGCCCGAACAGACATGGCCATCGTACCTTTGCGCCGGTGTCGTCTTCTGTCGCTGGTTGTCGCACCTCTTCGCGTGAGCCGAAAGAGGCCCGCATTATACCAATTCGGCGCTCAGCGAATGCGCCCATATCAGTCCAGAGCAATGAGGCGAAGCTCTTGCCCGATCCGGCCCTTGCGGCGCGATTCTCCCAGTCAGTCACAAGAAATCCCAACCGAGAATCCCTCATGCGAGCCTTGCGCCAGAACTGGTAGTGTCGGATTTCTGACCGCACAGTTTATCTGCGTTTGTCCCGCCCGGCACCCTCGGCGCTGGCGTTCTTCCCCGTAATTCCCTGCCGAATGATTGACATGGGCAGCGGCGATGGGGGCACATTGCCCACCGGGCAGGAGTGGGATTACAAGGTTGCCTTCCACTGCGGCATGCCCGGCGTGCCAAAACCTGGCGCGCCCCCGGCCCGTTTCGGCGGTGAATCTTCCTGGTAAACGCTTGCTCTTGGGTTACGAGGTCGGTAGGGCACCAACCGTAGTGGCGTCCTTTCGCCCAGAAATTTTGGCAGGGAAAGCCTAATTTCCTCTTGACAGCCAACTATTTAGGAGTAGCATACGTCCTAAGTGGGAGAAAGTGGTAAGCAGTGGGACTAACCCTCTCCCCGAAGATCACAACAGACTCGAAATGGCTTCGTCACCCTATGTGCCCGCCAAACCAATTGCGGCTCAGTTGATGACGACGTTATTTTCCTCCTCCGCGGCGGGAGTTGAAGTAATCGCCGATCGTTATGTTTCGCGGCACCCATTTAACCCGGCTGGACGAAAAAGGGCGTCTCAAGATGCCCGCGGAATTCAAGCGCGAAATCGACGAGAACTATTCGGCGCAATTCTACATAACGAGCTGGGACGGCAGGAGTGCCAAAGTGTATCCCATGCAGGCGTGGGAAGAGATCGAACGCAAGCTGGCGGCTCTGCCCGAAATGCACAAGACCAAGCAGAAATTTCTGGAGCGTACCAGCTTTTATGGGCAGGTGGTGGAGTTCGACGGCCAGGGGCGCCTGCTGATGCCGCAGATTCTGCGCGACACGGCGAACCTGAAGGGCGAAGTTGCGGTGATGGGCAACTTGAAACACCTGGTCGTGCGCAATGCCGAAGAGCTGCGCAAATCCATCGCGGAGCCGTTTACTGAGGAAGACGAGACGATCCTCAGCGGATTGGGGATTTAGCGGCAGGAACAACGGTTTCCATTCGCAATGGTGGTGAATGGACAACTCAGAAGCGAAAGGCGCCCCTGGGCGCGGACCTGGCGAGCGGGACTTTGGCCATGTCTCAGTTCTTTTACAACCAGCGATCGAATTCCTGGCCGTGCGACGCGGCGGGACCTATATCGATGCCACGGTCGGCTTAGGCGGACACAGTTGGGAAATCGCAAGACGCCTCGGCCATAGGGGTCGTTTGCTTGGCTTCGATAAGGACCCTGCAGCGTTGCAGCGCGCGCGCGAGCGGCTGACGAGTCCGCCGGCGGAGATGGCAGGTGATTGGCCGCAGATCGAACTTGTGCACGCCTCCTTTGCAGAGCTGGGGCAACATGCGCCGGCTGGATCGGCGGACGGGCTGATCGCCGATCTCGGTGTCAGCTCGATGCAGTTCGAAGACGCAGCGCGTGGATTCAGTTTTCAGGCGGAAGGCCCGTTGGATATGCGGATGAATCCGCAATCGGGCGTGACCGCCGAACAAGTGGTAAATCGTTTCGACGAGCGCGAACTCGCCGACGCGATTTACGAATTCGGTGAGGAAAGGAGGTCGCGGAGAATCGCCAGAGCCATTGTTCGGGCGCGGCCGATTCGCACCACCGCTCAACTGGCGGAGGTGGTATCGGCTGCGGCCCGGCCAATGAATGCAGCGGAGCGGCGAATTCATCCGGCGACGCGAACTTTCCAGGCACTCCGAATTCTGGTGAACCGTGAACTCGATGACCTGCAGACGCTGCTGAGTGAAAACCAGGCGCCGCGGGTGCTGCGGCCGGGCGGCAGGTTGGTCGTGATCAGCTTCCACTCGCTGGAAGACCGCATTGTGAAAGATGCGTTGCGGGCGGGGGCGCGCGACGGCATCTATCGCGTGCTGACCAAGAAGCCGGTAACGGCCGGCGAGGAAGAGATCGAGAGCAATCCGCGGTCGCGCAGCGCGAAACTGCGGGCGGCGGAGCGAATGTAGCGAAGGTATCCGCCGGGCAACCGGACCGCGTTCACGAATTCGTAACGTGACTGCGGAAAAGCTGTGAAAAATGTGAATAACTTTTAGGCTCCGGGATGGTTCAAAGGGTCGTATCTGACAAAGTAGTACCTGGATGTAAGACATAGCTGTTGGGCAGGAGAGGGCGATGGCAGCTGGAGTTCTTTATCCCACGATGACAGAAGCGGAACACTGGAATGAGTCGCCAGGGCAGCCGTGCGGCATGTTCATCGGCACGCCGGAGATCTATTTCAGCAAGCGGATTGATAATTCGCGCGTAATCAAGATCACCGATCCCAAGCGCCGTCGCGAGATGATCAGCTTCGGCATAACTCTGTGCATGCTCTTCCTGCTGGTAATGGTCTATCTCTGGCAGCACTTCAGCGCGATCGAGTATGGGTACAAGATCGAGCAGCTGAAATCGCAGCGCGATGCCATTGCCGAGTCAACCCGCACCTTGAGTCTGGAGGATGCTTCCCTGAAGGATGTTTCGCGCATCGAGCGCCTGGCCCGGCAGATGGGCATGCAGCCGCCGATTGACGGTCAGTGGCAGCCGATGGACAACAGCGCCGATGCCTCGACCCCGGTGATGGCCAAGGTGAACAGCATCATGGTGGTCTCGGGCATGCAGTAACTCGCAGGTGGCACAACTCTGCAAATTCCACCGGCGGTCCGCAGCAACGGACCGCCTTTCCCGCGTAACGGCCGGAGAACTGAGACGAGCAGCGGAGTAAATTGGGAATGAAGGGCAGTGCGCCCAAGACGCCCAGCCAAAGGCTGTATATCCTCGGCTTGGTACTGCTGCTGTGGATCCTGGCCATCTGCTTTCGACTTTACCGCCTGCAGGTTGTCAAGCACGCCGAGTTCGTACTCCGGGCCGAGCGCCAGCAGAATCGCACCATCCCGGTCGAGCCACGCCGCGGCAATATCTACGACCGCAACGGGTATGCGCTGGCGATGTCGGTCGACGTAGACTCCGTCTTCGCCGTTCCCAGTGAAATTCACGATCCGGCGATGACCGCGACGCTGCTGGGCAAGCTGCTCGACATGGACCCGCAGGAGATCATGGCGCGGCTCCAGGGCTCCCGTAATTTCGCCTTCATTAAACGCAAGATCGATCAGGACACCGCCGATCGTGTTCGCGAATTGAACCTGCGCGGCATCTACTTCCGTAAAGAACCGAAGCGCTTCTATCCCAAGCGCGAGTTGGCGGCGCAGGTACTCGGCTATGTGGGCATGGATGACGAAGGCCTCGGAGGACTGGAGCGCGAATTTGATGACGATCTGCGCGGCATTCCCGGCCAGGAGTTGATCTCCATCGACGCGCGCCGCAAGTGGTTCAGTCGCGTCGAGCGTCCGCCCGATCCCGGCCAGAATCTTGTTCTAACCCTCGACCAGACGATCCAATACATCGCCGAGAAAGAACTCCAGAAAGGGATGGAGGACACCAAGTCGATTGCCGGCACCGTTGTGGTCGAAAATCCGCGTACCGGCGAGATTCTCGCCCTGGCGAACCGTCCGACGTTCAATCCCAACGTGTTTAGCAGCGTGCCGCAAGAAGCGTTGAAGGACCGCGCGGTCAGCGACATCTACGAACCCGGCTCGGTTTTCAAGATCGTCACGTATTCCGCGGCCATCAATGAGCACGTCGTCACTCCGGACGATAAGGTCGATTGCCAACACGGATCGATCGATGTCTACGGAATGAGGATTCATGATCACGAGAGCCTCGGCGTCATCACGATTGCCGAAGCGCTGGCGCACTCCAGCGACGTCGCGGCCATCAAGGTCGGCATGAAACTCGGCGACCAAAGGCTCTATCACTACATCAAGGACTACGGTTTCGGACAGCAGACCGGTATTGAATTGCCGGGGGAAACTCGCGGCATGGCAAAACCGGTGAGCCGCTGGTCAAAGGTGTCTATCGGCGCGATCTCCATGGGACAGGAGATTGGCGTGACGCCGCTCCAAACCATCTCGCTGATCTCCACCATTGCGAATGACGGAATCTACACCCCTCCCCGTATCGTAGCCGGAGAGCTGCCGCCTGACAGCAAAGCCCTGCCCGTGGTCTTTCATCCCGCACAACAGCACCGCGTCATTTCACCGATGACGGACGCGGAAATGAAGAAGATGATGGAAGGGGTCGTGCTCTTCGGCACAGCGCGCCGCGCGATTCTTGATGGCTACACCGTGGCGGGCAAAACCGGCACGGCGCAGAAGGTCGATCCGGCGACCCACGCCTATTCCAAAACGAAGTACGTTGCATCGTTCATCGGATTCGCACCCGTTAATACCCCGGCGATCACCATCGCGGTGATTCTCGATTCGCCGGTCGGCTTGCATCAGGGCGGTCAGGTCTGCGCGCCTGTATTCAAGCGCATCGCAGAGCAGGTACTCGAATATTTGCACGTCCCGCACGACCTCGACATGAAGGACTCGCAGCGCAAGACGCTGCTGGCTTCCGCGAAAAACGCCGACCTTACGGATGAGCCCGAGGAGCACCTGGGTGCGCCGTTGGATGTGGACGAAAATGCCGCGCAACCCGAGCCGAACACTGATGCAAAAGCCGCAAACGTGAGCAAGCCCGCGCTACCGACGTCAAAAACCTCTGACAATGCTCCCACAACGTCGGAGTCATCGGTTACCGCACAGTCGCAGGCCGGCGCCGCAACCACCACTGCCGCATCCGGTGGTGTAGTCGTGGCCGTGCCGAGTGGGATTGTCGTGCCCTCTTTCCTGGGAAAGCCGTTACGCTCGGCAGTAGAGATCGCACAGCAATCGGGCGTAGAGATCGATGCTCTCGGCAGCGGCGTAGCGCGCGAACAATGGCCCGCACCGGGTAGCCGATTATCGTTGGGACAGAAAATTACGGTGCGATTCACCCACTGAGCTGAGTGGCTAAAGGCGAGCTAGATCAGAGCAGCTCGAAGCTGGGCAGCCGCGACGCTTTTCGGTCAAAGGTGAAGGTTCGTGAGCAGCCGGCCCGCTTACCAACTGCGCCGATCAAGGCATCGGCAAAGGATCCGCGCCGCTGCTTGAGTGCAACCATTGCGACGAATATTTCGAGGCGATGTTCTACAACGAAGGCATCAATCTGCAGTATGCGCTGAATCGCAGCGGCGATTTCACTGTCCGTGAAACCGTAGTGACTCTCGAGCACCCACACGGTTTCGACCATCACGATGGCGCTGATGAACCCGGGATCGCTTTCTGTAAGCCGGTGCTCGATGTAATCTGCCGCCTTGCGTGATTGTAGAGCGTCGTCGTTTACGAGGTAACGGATCAGGATGTTGGTGTCAAGTCCGGTCATTTGCGTTTGCCGCGCCTATAGCCTTGCGTGGCGCCGGTTGCAATCGCTCTGTCCATCTCCTCGAGAGTGGCGTGTCTCGTAGTTTTGAGCATACCGCGCAGCGCCGTCACCGGAAGCTTCGGTAGGAGAACGACGGTGCCGTCGGGATGCACGAAGAACCGGACCTTGTCCCCGGGTTTAAGGTGCAAGTACTCGCGAATCGCTTTCGGGATCGTCATTTGTCCCTTGACGGTGAGCGCGGATTCCATGGTGACCTCCATTACTTTTCTTTGAAAGTAATACCATCGGTATCGGAGGTCAAGCTGCGATACTCTTTAAGCAGGGCTATGAATTTTCTGGAGTTGTTGGATGGGGCGGAGTACGTCGCGCAGCAGGGCGATCCTGTCCTTGCCGGGCTCGATTACGACAGCCGGCGCGTCAAGCCGGGCTGGTGCTTTGTCGCGATGCGCGGCGAGAGCACCGACGGCAATCGCTATATTGATAATGCCTTGCAGTCCGGAGCGGTCGCCATTGTCAGCGATTCGCTTCCCCCTCGCGCTCCTATCCCGTGGGCCCAGGTGCTGCATGGACGCCGCGCGCTGGCGCGATTGAGCGCAAACTTCTACGGCCGCCCGGCGGAACAGCTCGCGCTTACGGGAATCACGGGTACGAATGGCAAGACCACAACCTCATTCCTGCTGAAGGCCATGCTGGCTGCTGCCCAGCGGCCGGCTGCGCTCGTCGGAACGGTCGAATACCGCATTGTGGACGAAGTTTTTCCCGCGCCCCATACCACCCCCGAAGCTCTGGAACTGAATCAGTTTTTGGCGCGTGCGCTGCAGGCCGGATGCACGGAAGCCGTGATGGAAGTCTCGTCACATGCGCTGGAACAACAGCGCGTGTACGGCATTCCCTTCGACGTTGCCGTGTTCACCAATCTCACCCGCGATCATCTCGACTATCACCGCACCATGGAGGAGTATTTCGCGTCCAAGGCAATTCTCTTTCAGGGATCAGGCACTGAACCGCCACGCGTGGCAGTGATCAACCTCGAAGACGAGTATGGCAAGCGCCTGATCAAGCTTTGCACGAAGCAGCAGGAGGTCTTCACCTACGGCCTCGCGAGCGGCGAGTTTCATGCAAAGAACCTGCTGATTGAAACCAACGGATCGCGCTTCGACCTGGTCACTCCCGAGGGTGAATATCCTGTCTGGACGCCGCTTGCGGGGCGAGTGAATGTATACAACGTAATCGCAGCATCGGCTGCGGCACTGGCGCGTAACCTGCAACCTCACGCCGTGGTGGATGCAATCTACCGTCTCAATCGAGTTCCTGGCCGCTTCGAGCGGGTCGATGCCGGACAGCCATTTACGGTCGTCGTGGACTACGCGCACACCGACGACGCGCTGCGTAATCTCACCGCGGTAGCGCGCGATTTTCTGGCACAGCACGGAGGGAAGGGCCGCGTCATTACTGTGTTCGGATGCGGCGGCGATCGTGACCGCAGCAAGCGCCCGCTGATGGGCGAGGCCGCCGGAGCCGGCAGCGACTTCGTCATCCTAACCAGCGACAACCCGCGCAGCGAGAATCCGCTCGACATCATGAATGACGCCCTTCCCGGCCTTCAGCGCAGTGGCACCAGTTACACGCTCGAGCCCGATCGTCGCAAGGCTATCGCGCTGGCGATGCAGGAGGCTGCCCCGGGCGATATCGTGCTGGTCGCCGGTAAAGGGCACGAAAAGACCCAGGTCACACAGAGTGGGACAGTGCCGTTCGACGACCTGGAAGAGGCACGGAAAGCGCTGCAAGCGGCCGGTTACGGGATGGCGGAGGCGCAGCCCGCAAAACCATGAAGCTGACACTCGCGCGTGCAGCGGAATTCATGCCAGCCGCCGGCGGCTTCGATCCCGAAGCCGTTGCCACCGGGTACTCGATCGACTCGCGCACACTGCAACCCGGCGATCTGTTCTTCGCCGTTCGCGGCGAGCGGCTCGACGGACATGATTACGTTGAAGCCGCGCTGCAGAAGGGAGCCGTTGCGGCTGTCGTAGAACATAGGCAGGCGGCACGGCTTCTGCATGCTCGTCAGCTGCTGGTTGTCGAGGATTCGCTTCTCGCGCTGCAGCGCCTCGGAGCAGCCGTGCGGCGCTTGTGGGGCAAGCCGCTGATCGGCGTGACCGGATCGGCAGGCAAGACCACGACGAAAGAATGCATCGCCCATGTGCTTGGGACGCGGTATCGCGTGCTGAAGTCGCAGGGCAACCTCAACAACCATTTCGGCATGCCGCTGCAGTTGCTGAAGCTCGAGCCTGAGCACGATATCGCGGTGATCGAGATGGGTATGTCGCACGCCGGTGAGATCACCGCGCTGGCGCAACTGGCACAGCCCGATTGCGGCGTCGTGACCGTGGTCGCCCCTGTACATTTGGAGTTCTTCGACTCGATTGGAGGCATTGCGCGCGCCAAATACGAATTGATCCAAAATGTCCGTCCTGGCGGCTTCGCGATCTTGAACGCCGACGATGAGTATGTCTCGCAATTCGGCCGAGACTTTCACGGCAAGGTGGTGCTGTTCGGCGTCCATAAGCCTGCCGATGTAGGCGCGCAAAACATCGAATCGCGTGGATCGGAAGGGTCGGCGTTCGACATTGTTGCCCAGGGCGAGCGCGCACGGGCGTTCCTGCCGTTGCTGGGCGAACATAACATCTGCAATGCGCTGGCCGCAGTCGCAGTCGGATTGCAATATAGTATTTCGCTTCCGGTCGCAACCGAGGCGCTGGCGACGTTATCAGCCGGTGACAAACGGGGAGAAATCCTCCGGATCCATGGCGCTACCCTCATCAACGATTGCTACAATTCCAATCCAAAGGCACTCGACAGCATGGTTCGATCGCTGGCGCAGATTCCGGCGCAGCGCCGCCTTGTAGTGGCCGGCGAGATGCTGGAGCTGGGCCCGGCCGGCGAGGCGATGCATCGCCAATCGGGCGAAAGTATGGCGCAGCAAGGGATCGATTTTCTGCTGGGGGTGCGGGGGCAGGCGCAGGCCATGGTCCACGGCGCCACGCGGGCGGGCATGCGGGCCGAGTTCGTGAACACGCCGGAAGAAGCCGCCCGCTGGCTCCAGCGTGAGCTCAGGCCCGGCGATGTGGTGCTGCTGAAAGCTTCGCGTGGAGTGCGCCTGGAGCGGGCACTGGACCTCTTGCGAGGAACGTCGTCGGCTGCCGAGTAGCGGCAGCTAGCAGGAACGGGGAACAATTTGCTTTATTGGCTGCTCTACCAAAAAGGATTTGTCGTACTTCATATCGGCCCGTTCCGAATCTTCCGCTATTTGACGTTTCGCACCGCATTCGCCAGCCTCACCGCGCTGTTCATCGGATTGATCATCGGCCCCTCGGTAGTGCATCGCCTGCGCGAATTTCAGATCGGCCAATACATTCGCGAAGAAGGCCCGAAAGCTCACCAGAAAAAAGCCGGCACGCCGACCATGGGCGGCATTCTCATCGTGGTTGGCATGTTGATCCCCACGCTGCTCTGGGCTGATCTCACGAACCGCTTTGTCTGGATCGCTGTCGCCGCGACCCTTGCCTTCGGAGCCATCGGTTTCGCCGACGACTACTTGAAGGTTGTACATCGCCGGAACCTCGGCCTCACCGGCCGGGCGAAGCTGTTTTACCAGTTCCTGGCAGCCATCGCAGTAGGGGCAACTCTGAGCGGGTTGGAGACCCATGGTCTTTACTCGACCCGGCTGATCGTACCGTTCCTGAAACATTTTCGCCCCGACCTGGTCATCGGCAAATGGCACCACGGCTATCTCGCGCCGCTGGCGTTCCTGCCCTTCGTTGCATTCACGGCCCTGGTAATCGTCGGCTCCAGCAACGCCGTAAACCTGACCGACGGTCTCGACGGGCTGGCGATCGGTTGTACCGTGATCGCCGCCGGAGCGCTCACGGTCCTGACCTACGTCAGCGGCCATGCGGTCTTTGCCGAATACCTCGAGCTCACCAAGATGCCACAGGTCTCCGAGGTGACCATCTTTTGCGGGTCGATGGTCGGCTCGGCCATCGGCTTCCTCTGGTACAACGCGCATCCGGCGGAGATCTTCATGGGCGACGTGGGCTCGCTGGCGCTGGGCGGAGCCATCGGTACGGTCGCCGTCATCATCAAGCAGGAGCTGCTGCTGCCATTTATCGGCGGAGTATTCGTCATCGAGGCGCTGTCCGTCATTCTGCAGGTGGGTTCGTACAAGCTGCGGCGCAAGCGCATTTTCAAGATGGCCCCCATCCATCACCACTTCGAGCTGCTGGGCTGGAGCGAGTCGAAGGTGATCGTGCGCTTCTGGATCGCCTCGCTGGTGTTTGCACTCTTTGCTCTCACCACGTTGAAGTTGCGCTAGTGATCCGCGAACGTGGCATTATTGGTTGTCAGTTGTCGGTTGTCAGTCATCAGTAACGGAGTCCAACTGACAACTGACAACAGGAAACTGACAACTGATTAATGGAACTCCGCAATCAACGCGTGCTGGTGGTCGGCCTGGGCAAATCGGGCGTGGCCAGCGCTCTGTTCCTGGCCGAGCGCGGGGCCCGTGTCGCGGTCTCCGACGCGAAATCGCCAGAGCAGCTTCGCGATGAGATTCCCGTGCTGCTCGATCACGGCATCAGCGTCGAGACCGGTCAGCACGGCGAGCGCACTTTCCGCGATCAGGACCTGATCGTCGTCAGCCCCGGCGTACCCTTCGATGTTCCGCAATTAGCCCACGCACGCGAGCGCGGCATCCCCGTCATCGGCGAGGTCGAGCTCGCCGCAAGATTTCTCCGGGGACACATCGTCGCCATCACGGGTTCCAACGGAAAGACCACCACGACAACACTGGCGGGCGAAATCCTCGCCGCCGGAGGCAGCAAGACGCTGGTCGGAGGCAACATCGGCACGCCGGCGATCACGTTCGTGGACCGCGCCACCGACGACACCTGGATCGTGCTGGAGATCAGCAGCTTCCAGCTGGAAACGATCGAAACATTCCACCCCGAGATCGCAGTGGTGCTGAATGTCACGCCCGATCACCTCGATCGTCATCACACGTTCGAGAATTATGTTGCAGCTAAGACGCGCATCTTCGAGAACCAAACGCCGGCCGACTTTGCGGTATTGAATGCCGACAGCGAACCCTGCGTCACAATGGCAGCGAAAGCCAAGGCCGCCGTTTACTGCTTCAGCCGCTTGCAGGAGGTGAAGCGCGGCGCGTTCGTTCGCGGCGGGGAGATCATCTGGCGCGATGACAATGGCGAGCGCACCATCCTGCCGATCAGCGAGATTCAGCTCAAGGGCGCGCACAATGTCGAGAACGTCCTGGCCGGCGTTTGCGTCGGGATGCTTGCCGGAATTGAGCCGGCACACATTCGCCGCGCCGTCGCTTCCTTCAACGCGGTCGAACATCGCCTGGAGTTTGTGGCGACAGTGCGCGGCGTGGATTATTACAACGACTCGAAGGCCACCAATGTTGATGCGACCATCAAGGCGCTGGAATCGTTTCCCGGACGCATTCACCTCATTCTGGGCGGCAAGGACAAAGGCAGCGATTACACCGTTCTCAACGACCTGTTAAAGGAACGCGTCAAACGCGTGTATACGATCGGTGCGGCCGCCGGCAAGATCGAATCGCAGATCCGGGGGACCGAAGTCGTCAGTGCCGGAACGCTGGAGAATGCGGTGCGTCGCGCACGCGAGGCGGCTACGCCGGGCGATGTCGTTCTGCTCGCGCCCGCCTGCGCCAGCTTCGATCAATTCCAGAGCTATGAGCATCGCGGCCGCGTCTTTAAAGATCTCGTGCGACAGACTCCTCTAGCGCAACAGCAAGCTGAGCACGCCACCAGCAGCATTTCGGGAGATCCTGAATAATGGCCAAACGCGTCAGTGTCGACAAATGGCTGTTCACGGTGACGCTGTTGTTGGTCTTCATCGGCCTGGTGATGGTCTTCAGCGCGTCCGCGGTGATGGCCAAGGAGCGCTTCGGCTCGCCCTACGGATTTCTGGTACGGCAGATGGCCTGGGCGGCGGCGGGAATCATCGCCATGGTCGTCATCATGAACGTGGACTACAAGCAGTTTCGCCGCCCGACGGTGGTGTTCACGTTTCTCGGCATCACATCGCTGCTGCTGGTTGTCGTATTTCTTTTTCGCGACTCCCACAACACGCATCGCTGGATCAAATTCGGCGGCCTGTCGTTCCAGCCGTCTGAGGTCGCCAAGCCCGCGCTCATTCTGTATCTGGCGTACTTCCTGCAATCGCGCTGGCAGCAGATTACCGACTGGAAGCATGTGCTGTTTCCCGCCGTCGCACCAACTCTGCTGTTCGCACTGCTCATCCTGAAAGAGCCCGACCTGGGTACGGCGATCGCCTGCGTCGCCATCTCGACGGCAATTCTGTTTGTCGCCGGAATGGGACTGAAGTATCTGGGATACGGACTGGCGCTTTCTCCACTGCCCTTTTACTTGTTCGTTGTGCGCGTCCCCTGGCGATGGGCGCGCGTACAGGCTTTTATCGACCCTTTCAAAGACCCGCAGGGCAAAGGCTTCCACATCATCCAATCAATGATCGCGGTGAGCACCGGCGGCCTGACTGGTCTGGGCTTGATGGAAGGCAAGCAGAAGCTGTTTTATTTGCCTGAGCCGCACACCGACTTTATCTTCGCCGTCACGGCGGAGGAGTTAGGACTGTGGGGATCGTTACTCGTGGTAACGCTGTTTGGCATCTTTTTATATCGCGGAATCCGTGCAGGGCTGCGCACTGAAGACATGTTTGGCAAGTTTCTCGCCACCGGGATCACGGCCATGGTGGTGGTGCAGGCGCTGTTCAACATGAGCGTGGTGCTGGCCATGATGCCCGCCAAAGGCATTCCTCTGCCGTTCATCTCGTATGGCGGTTCATCGCTGTTCATTACCCTCGCCAGCGTCGGCGTTCTGCTGAACATCACGCAGCAAGCGGAATAAAGCATGCGCGTGATTGTGGCAGGAGGCGGTACCGGCGGACATGTCATTCCCGCGCTGGCTATCGCGCAAGAACTGCGTTCACACTACTCGGCCGAGGTAATCTTTGTCGGTACGGCGCGCGGCATCGAGACGCGTCTGGTTCCGGCCGCGGGTTTTGAGCTGCGGCTCATCGAGGTTGGTGCGCTGAATCGCGTCGACCTCCGCACTCGGATAAAGACCGTGTGCGATCTTCCGCGGGCGGTGTTCTCGGCAGCGAAGTTAGTTCGCGAATTCCGTCCCGATGTGATGATCGGCGTAGGGGGTTACGCCTCGGGACCGGCGATGCTGGCGGCCGCGCTGATGAATGTTCCGACCGTCGCCTTCGAGCCCAACGTGGTTCCCGGTTTCGCGAATCGTGTTCTCTCGCCTACCATCCGCGCCGCCGCGGTCCACTTTCAGCAGACGTGCCGTCGCTTTCGCAATTGCATCGTCAGCGGAGTTCCCGTGCGCCGCGAGTTCTTCAACGTTCCGCCGCGCCCGAGCGACGCCCGCCCGACACTGCTGGTCTTCGGTGGCAGCCAGGGCGCGCACGCGATCAACGAGGCAATGATCCACGCGCTGCTGCTTATTATTCAGACGATTCCAGAGATCCACATCATTCACCAGACCGGCGAGAAAGATTTTTCCGGCGTGCAGGCCGAATATCTGAGCGCCAAGGTCTCGGCCGAGGTCTCGCCCTTCATCGACGACATGCCGGGCGCATTTGCACGTGCCGACTTGCTGCTCTGCCGCTCGGGTGCGAGCACGGTTGCTGAAGTCACCGCGGCAGGCAAGCCGGCGATTTTTATCCCGCTGCCGACCGCGGCGGACGACCATCAGCGCCATAATGCTCAGACCCTGGTGGATGGCGGAGCGGCGCGATTGCTGCCGCAATCGTCGCTCACGAACGAGCGGCTGACCTCCGAAATCGCGAACCTGCTGCGTGACCGTTCGGAACTGGACCGCATGTCGCAGGCGGCGCGCGGTTTCGCTCACCCCGACGCTGCTGCTAAGATTGCGTCTCTCGCGGCCCGCGTGGCCGGCGCAGAGAGTTCGCGCGGCACGGCCTAGGCTCAGCGGCCTCCAGAGCACCAAAGCATCGGCAATGTTCGCCAAGATTCAGCGCATTCACTTCATCGGCATCGGCGGTATCGGCATGAGCGGTATCGCCGAGGTGCTGCTCAATCTCGGCTACAAGGTCTCCGGCTCCGACCTGCGGCACTCCACCGTGACGGCGCGGCTCGTGAGCCTGGGCGCTTCGATCGCCGAGGGACATCGCGCGGAGAATATCGCCGGCGCCGAGGTCGTAATTGTCAGCTCCGCAATTGCCCGTAACAATCCCGAAGTAGTTGCTGCGCACGAGCAGCACATCCCGGTGATCCAGCGCGCGGAGATGCTGGCTGAGCTGATGCGCCTGAAGTACGGCATCGCCATCGCCGGAATGCACGGCAAGACCACGACGACCTCCATGGTAGCGGCCGTGCTCGCCGGCGGCGATCTGGATCCCACGGTTGTGGTCGGCGGCCGCGTCGATGCCATGGGCTCGAATGCCCGGCTCGGCAAATCGCACTATCTCGTCGCCGAGGCCGACGAGAGCGATCGCTCCTTCCTCAAGCTGTCGCCGATCCTCGCCGTCGTCACCAACATCGATCGCGAACACATGGATTGCTATCGCGATATGGAGGACGTGGAGTCGACATTTCTCAAGTTCATGGATTCGGTGCCGTTCTATGGGGCCGTCATCGCCTGCAATGACAACGATGATCTACGGCGAATTCTCGTCGGCGTGCAACGCCGAACCCTTACCTACGGCCTGCGCGAGGATTCCGATTTCCGCATCACCCACCTGCAATGCGGTCGCACGGAAAACAGCCACGCGCTAAGCCGATTTCGTGTGATCTACCGCGGCGATGATTTGGGAGAGTTCGAGCTGCGCGTTCCCGGAGCCCACAACGTGAGCAACGCGACGGCTGCCATCGCCGTGGGCGTGGGACTCGATATTCCGCGCGAACAGATTCGGCAGGCGCTGGCCGATTTCAATGGCGTCGATCGCCGCTTTCAAATCATCGGCAAGGTTGACGGTGTTACCGTTGTGGACGATTACGGTCATCATCCGACGGAGATTCGCGCCACGCTCGCTGCGGCCCGGCAATGCGGCTTCGGAAGGATTCACGTCATCTTCCAGCCGCATCGTTATACGCGAACGCAGCTCCTGCTGGATGAGTTCGCCACCGCCTTTCGCGACGCGGATTCTCTGCTGCTGCTCGACATCTACCCCGCCAGCGAAAAGCCGATCCCCGGCATTACTGCTGACTTTTTGGCCAATCGCATCACGGAGGCCGGCGGACAGGAGGCGCTGCACGTCTCATCCTTCGCCGAAGCTGCGGAACTGGCGACCGAAGCAGCAAGTCCAGGCGACATGATCCTTACCCTCGGCGCGGGCAGCATCTGGCAACTCGGCCCGCAGGTGCTGGAAAAGCTGCAGGACCGCGCGGCTCGAAGTGTGCGCTAGGCTGGTCATCTCTCACTCCGGCTTGAATCCAACGCTCTCCCACAGTGGTTTGGGATCGTACAGCACGCCATCGGCGAGAACGCTGCGCACAGTGCGGATGTTGTGAATGTCGTCCAATGGGTTCGCGTCGAGCACGTCGAGATCGGCGCGCTTGCCCACTTCGATGCTGCCGCTGTCGGCCTCAACTTTCATGGCGCGAGCCGGAACGATCGTCGCCGCCTGCAACGCTTCCATCGGCGCAAAACCGGCCCGATGGTAGAGCTCGATCTCGTTATAGACGGAGAAGCCGGGTACCGACTGATCCGTTCCCGCCACTATCGGCACACCTGCTTTGTGCAGCGCCTCGACAATCGCCAAGTCGCTCTGGAAGATCTTCTGACCGTATTCAGCGAGCTCAGGCGGCATGCCTCCGCTGACCAGTTGCTCACGCAACTCCGGCGCCACACGCGCGATTCCCGGCTCCATCTGCGTCGCCGGCTCGCTCGCCGGACGGAACTGCATCTGGAAGACAGAAAGCGTGGGGTCGATCACGGTCTGATGCGCGGCGAAAAATGCGACTGCCTTCTTGCCGGCGTCGGAGTTGATATCGGTTGCGGCGTAGGCCTTGAGCCGATCAATGCCCTTGACCTTGCGTGGATCGAAATCCTTGGGCAGCAGCAGATCCTGGATGTAGCTGATGTGATTGATCATGTCCATGCCGTCATCGACGCCTTGATAGGCATTCATGCCGATCGGAATGTGTCCGGTCACGGTCATGCCGAACTTGTGTGCGTCGGCGCAGATGGCCTTCACGTTCTCTTCTTTCACCGAGCTGTAAATCTTGATCTGCTGGAAACCGGAGTCGTGATAGCGCGTCACCCACTTCTCGGCGTCGGCCGGCGAATTCACGCGCGTGATGCCGATGGCATATTTACTGTCGCCATCCACAATGCCGGCCAGCAGCATGTGAGGGCCGATCGCCTTGCCGGCGTTGACCGCGTCACGCACCTGGGTGATGAAGTCGTATTCGTTGCCGACATCACGCACCGTGGTGACGCCCGCGGCCAGATAGATCGGTCCCCATTCCACCTGCTCGTAGTGCGCGTGCATGTCCCACAGGCCGGGGATGATGTATTTGCCAGCGACGTCGATGCGCTGCGCATCGGCGGGAATCTTCACTTGGCTGCTCGGGCCGACGGCGGTGATTTTCCCTCCGGTGGTGACGACGGTGGCATTCGGGATCGGCGGCTTGCCGGTGACATCGATTACGGTCGCGCCTACGAACGCAAACGTTCCCGTACGACGCCCGGGCAGCTTCTGGCTCAGTTCCGTCAGCATCTGCATCTCGTCATGCGCAGCGCTGGCGACAAACGTTGTCAGTGCGGGTTCGTACTCCTCGCCCACCGCCTCGAAGTGATCAAACTCGGCGTCGGTCGAAACCAGAGCGGCCAGATTGTTGGAGCTGTCCATCCACAGCGTCTCCATACCCCAGATCAGCCCCTGGACGGTGTAGCGCTCCACCTTTACGTCGCGGCCTTTGACCTGCATCACCTCCGTGCCGCGGTCCTGAATGCGGACCACGCCGATTGGCAGCGTGGCCATCTGCGCGGGCTGGCCGTGCTCGCGCCAGTAGCGCATCATCTCCATCTGCACCGCGACCGGCGCGTAACCGGAGATGGTGAAGAACGTGTGCGGCACTGCGACGCTGCGCGTTTCGCTACCCTGGCGGATGTTGGCATCGTTATCGCCGATGGTTATGTCGGTGTCGATATTCGACGAGCGCGACGTCTTGCCCTTGATGACGAAGCTCTGCGGCACGTAGCTGTCGGACGTCGCGAGCGTTGCCGTCAGCGGCACCTCCGACCCGCGGTCGGTGAACGTGAAATCGGTCTTCAGCGTGAGCGTCTTGCCGTCCGGCGTGATGGTGTACGTCTCTTCGCCGATCGGCTGCTCGAATTTGTGAAGGATGAACTTGCCGGATTCGGCGGATGGAGTCTGACAAAGTAAGACACCAGGAAAAAAAACGAGCAGCAACGCACAAACGCGCAGCCAACGATTCACGGGGATGCTCCTGTGGTGAGAGAACAACGATTACATCACAGATATACGTGATCGGATAGGCCGGGGTTCGCGAAGGAGGTGTTTTGCAACGGTGGTAAACTTGCGACAGAGAGCGCCCCTATGGCAACGACCCAAACCTCGCTCGAGGAATATCTCAGAACGGACTACGAGCCGGACTGCGACTATGTCGACGGCGAGTTGGAGGAGCGCAACTTGGGCGAGCAAGAGCACTCGCTCACGCAGGCATTCCTTATCAAATGGCTGGCGAAGCACGAGGACGACTGGAAAGTGGAAGCCTGCCCGGAAATCAGACTGCGGATTTTACCCGGCCGAGTTCGCGTTGCCGACATTGCCGTTCTTCCGATTACGCGGACGTTCGAAGCCGTCCTGACTATGCCGCCAATCGCAATCGTCGAAGTGCTCTCGCCGGAAGATCGCGTATCGCGCTACCAGCAACGCCTGGATGACTATCGCGTCATGGGCGTCCCGAATATCTGGGTTGTCGATCCGATGCGCCGCAAGGCCTACGATTGCAGCCAGGGAAGCTGGCAATCAATCGATAAGCTCGTGATCGTCAATACTCCCGTGGAAATTCCTCTCGCCTCCCTCTGGAAGAAGCTCGAAGACCTGCACTCGTAATTAACGGCAGCTCACCCAATCTCCACCAGTTCCGCGATCTTCGCCTTCCACTCGCAGCCATGACGCGCAAGGAACTACAACAACCGGGCGCGGACATTCTGCGATTGCAGGAGAGAGACAGCTTTGGCGTCGAAGGAAACAAACTCTTCGGCACCGAGCCAGCTTCCTTCGTGGGCGATTACCCCATCGGCAAAGTCTCCCCCGGCGTCGAGCACGGCCAATCCGGCGTCTATGGCTGGCCGGTTGACTACGACAATCCCGCTCTTCGTGAGCCGATCAATTGCTTCGGAGACTTCCGCGGCGGATTTTTTGTATCCGCGACGAAGTACCCAGACAAACTCGCAAAGGACCGGGACGGGTACGGCAACCAGTTCTGCCTGCTGCAAGACCTTGGCTGCCTTGCGGGCCTGATGGGGCTCGTCTTGAACCGCAGCCCGGATGAGCACATTGGTGTCCGGCGTGATTTTCACTTCTTTCCCGCCCATCCTCGGCGGGCGATCTGGTTGATTTCCTCAAGGGTGAGCCTCGGCCCACCGCCGCGTGACAGGCAGCCGACGAAATCGGCGATGCTGCCATTCTTCGCCGCTGCCCTCACGACGATCCGGCCATCCGGCAGTTTGTCCGCCTGTATTTTCTCTCCCGGAGCGACGCCTAAGTGGTGGAGCAGATCCTGCTTCAGCGTGACCTGTCCTTTGGCGGTAACAGTAAGTGTGGTCAATGGACCGGCTCCTCCTGGTACCAATAGTAAGGCATTATTGCCTTACTGTCCACTCCCCGGGGATGGGGTCATAGCTGGTTCCCATCAACTTCGCAATGGCGCCCCGCATTTTGTAAGACGCTCACCCAATCTCCACCAGTTCCGCGATCTTCGCCTTCCACTCGCGGGGCCCGGTCTCGTGCACCGATTCGCCGTTCACGTCCACGGCGACCATCACCGGCATATCCTCAACTTCGAACTCGTAAATTGCTTCCATACCGAGATCGTGGAAAGCCATGACCCGCGATTTCTTGATCGCCTTCGAGACCAGATACGCGGCGCCGCCGACCGCCATCAGGTAAACCGCGCGGTGGTCGCGGATCGCTTCGATTGCCTCCGCTCCGCGCTCCGATTTACCGACCATGCCCAGCAGCCCGGTTTCGCGCAGCATCTGCCGAGTGAACTTGTCCATGCGGGTCGCCGTCGTGGGACCGGCAGGGCCCACCGCTTCGTCGCGCACCGGATCGACCGGCCCGACGTAGTAGATGAAGCGATTGGTGAAGTCGACCGGCAGCGCTTCCTTGCGCGTGAGCATCTCGGTCATGCGCTTATGCGCGGCGTCGCGCCCGGTGAGCAGTTTGCCGCTGAGCAGCAGCACCTCGCCCGGCTTCCATGTCGCAACTTCCTCACGCGTAACGGTGTCGAGATTTACGCGGCGCGCGCCCGCGGGATTGTAGGTAAGCTTCGGCCAATCTACGAGCGACGGCGGTTTCAGCGCGACCGGACCGGAGCCGTCGAGCACAAAATGCGCATGACGAGTGGCAGCGCAGTTGGGGATCATGGCGATCGGCAGGTTCGCGGCGTGCGTCGGATAGTCCTTCACCTTCACGTCGAGAACCGTCGTCAACCCTCCGAGCCCCTGCGCGCCGATGCCGAGCGCGTTGATCTTCTTGTACAGTTCGACGCGCAACTTCTCCGCCGTCGTCTTCGGGCCGCGTGCGATCAGATCCTGGATGTCGATCGGCTCCATCAGCGATTCTTTCGCCAGCAACATCGCCTTTTCCGCCGTGCCGCCGATGCCGATGCCGATGATGCCCGGCGGGCACCATCCGGCGCCCATCGTGGGCACCGTCTTCAGCACCCAATCGACAATCGAGTCCGACGGATTCAGCATGGCGAACTTCGACTTCGCCTCCGAGCCACCGCCCTTGGCCGCGACAATCACGTCCACCTTATCGCCAGGAACGATCGTCATGTTGATCACGGCGGGAGTGTTGTCCTTGGTGTTCTTGCGCGAGCCGGCAGGATCGGCCAGGATCGAGGCGCGCAGCTTGTTGTGCTCATGCTGATAGGCGCGGCGCACGCCTTCGTTAACCATGTCCTCAACGCTCATGGTCGCGCTCCACTGCACGTTCATGCCGACCTTGAGGAAGACGGTGACGATGCCCGTGTCCTGGCAGATCGGCCGATGGCCTTCGGCGCACATGCGCGAGTTGATCAGCAACTGCGCAATGGCGTCGCGCGCCGCCGGCGACTGCTCTTTTTCATACGCGGACGCCAGGCTCTTGATGAAATCGACCGGGTGGTAATACGAGATGAATTGCAGCGCGTCAGCCACGCTCTGCATAAGATCGTCCTGCTTGATGATGGTCATAGGCATCCTCTTCACCACGGAGGCACAGAGCGCACGGGGGTCTCGAAATCGGCGTGCGAACCGCAGCTATGTTTTGGCGAGCCACTTATCGCAGCCGGGGCGCGGCGCAACCAAAAATTATATCTGTGCGGCAAACACCGGCTTGTGACCGATGAACATTGTGATTGTTCACGCGCCGGACCATGTGCCACCCGGCCCGGCGCGCCCCATCCGATCCCGATCTATTTCGCTTTCGCGCCAAAGGTGATGCCCAACCCCGTGGTCAGCAGCAGGTCGTTGTCTTTCTTCCCGGGTACCGGTTCGCTGTTGTAGATGTCGCCAAAGTTCAGGTTCCAGGTCAAAGCGCGATAGAACTTACTGGCCAGACCGAGGTTAAATGTGCCCCGATAGTTTCCATTCTGGTTGAGATAGGGGAAGAAATACAGGCTTTCGGTGGCCGACGTATTCGTGGTGAAGTTGTGAGTCAGCTCCTCGCCAACGTTGGCGTTGAAGATGTGATTGATCAATCCGGTGTAGTAGTTTTCGTAGGTGTAACCGAATCCGCCGAGCAGATCGAAGGTCGTCGTCTTAGTCGCGATCACGTGGTATCCCAGGCCGCCATTGGGGCTGATCCGCTCGTTCAGCAGCTGCAACTCGTCGTACAGTCCCGTCAACAGGCCGAAGGCAAACAGCCGCGGCGTGAGGTTGTGATCGTAGCGAATCGCGCCCCCGAAGGCATTGGCCGTAGTACCGGTTACCCCGCTCACCGTGCTGGTGGTGTAAATCGAAGTTGCCGTGATATTCCATTCGTCGGTCGTGGTCTTGCGGTCGGCGTTAAAACCCAGGGCGACGTTGGTGGTATCGGTGTTGCCGCGAGCCAGCGCGAAACCGAAGTTGCCGCCGCCCGCCCAGCCTTGCAAAATTCCCGGGTGCAGCGATTTTTCATACGCGGCCTGATCGGCAGGCGAGCGGATCACGTCAACGTCGCTTTGGGGAATCGTCTGCGCGCCCGCCGTGCTGTTCACCACAATCGAGGAATCCTGCATCGATACCGGACCGGAGACGGTTTGCTTGTCGGTACGCGTGACGACCAGCGGCTGGTCCGAGGTGAACTGCGCCACCGCATCCCAGTCAATGGTGATGTCGCCGGCGTAGTCGGTTTTCACCGTCAGCTTCTTGTTGTCGAGGCTGGTGATGCTGCCGCTAATCCGGTCGCCGTTTTTGAGCACGACTTGCGCGGCGTGCGAAGCAATCGATAAACAGCAAAGCAGGGCAATGCAGACACTGATCTTGTACATGTCGAAGGGTCTCCGTCGTAAATTTTCAGGACGCGTCAGAGCGCGCAATATAAGGGCCCAGCGAGGAATAGCCTCTGGGCTATTCCTGCTTCAAGACTCAAAGACAAGTTGTCAGAATTACGAGTGCGCAGAGCTGGAACCGTCGTCGCTATCTAGATTTCCACTCCTGCCGAATGGCGCTGCTGCGATTCTATAGCAACTCACAATCCCATTTACAATGAGTTGCAGCATGAAGTTCCATCAGCACGCCTCCGCCGTTTGCACGCTACTGCTCCTCGCCGGCATGACGCTCGGATGCAGCCGCCCGGCGGCGACCACGTCCGCCGCTCCCGCGGAAGTGAAACCGGCGGTAGCCACTGCCGACGTTCCCGCTGCGCAGCCCGATCCGCAAGCAGCGGCCAACCTGCCCAAGCCGGACGTCAATGGCAATCAGGTGATGCAGTATGTGAAGGACGTAGTGGCGTTCGGGCCGCGCCCGCCGGGCAGCCCGGCGCATACCAAGCTGGAGGACTACATCCTGGCGAAGCTCAAAGGCGTTGAGGTTGAGCAGGACAAGTTCACCGCGCAGACGCCGGTGGGCAGCTTCCCGATGAACAACATCATTGCGAAGTTTCCCGGCAAGCGCGACGGCATCATCGTCATCGCGGGACACTACGATACGCTGTACTCGCAGCGTAAGAACTTTGTCGGCGCCAACGACGGCGGCTCTTCCACCGCGGTGCTGCTGGAGTTGGCGGAGCAGCTTCGCGGGCGCCAGCTCGATGGTTACAGCATCTGGCTCCTGTGGACCGACGGCGAAGAAGCCTTCGTGAAGTGGACTGACACCGACAGCGTCTACGGCAGCCGGCAGCTGGCGCAGAAGTGGCAGCAGGACGGCACGGCGAAGAAGATCAAGGCATTCATCCTCGTCGACATGATCGGTGACGCCGACCTTGACATCCTGAAGGACACGAAGTCGACGCCCTGGCTGACTGATCTCGTCTACAAAGCCGCCAGCAATCTCGGCTACCAGTCGCACTTCTATGGCTGGGAGACCGCCATGGACGACGACCACATCCCGTTCGCCAAGATCGGCGTACCCGTGGTCGATCTCATCGACTTCACCTACGGCTACAACAACGTCTTCTGGCACACGCCCCAGGATACGGTCGACAAGCTCAGTCCGGATTCCCTGGCCATCACGACCGACGTGGTGCTGGAGACGATACGGCTGGTTGACACGACCCGGTGATCGTTTCAGCGGGCGCCGGCCCGACATCACAAACGTCACTCGCCCTTGTGATCTGCGTCGCAGCACGCTCCGCACGCTTCCGTCATGGTAGAAGCGAGGAGCGATTCGATGCAGGGAAATGAGAAAGTGATTGCGCGCCTGAACCAGGCGCTGCACGACGAGATCAGTGCGGTTGTTCAGTACATGGTGCAGGCCGAGACCTGCGAAAACTGGGGCTACGGACGGCTGGCGGGCATTACCCGTTCGCGTGCCATCGAAGAGATGAAGCACGCCGAGGCGCTGATCGAGCGCTTGCTCTTCCTCGATACGATTCCGGATGTAAACGTGTCGCTCAAGCCGGTGTTGGGGAAAGATGTGCCGCAGCAGTTCGAGGCCGGGCTGGCCGATGAGACCGGGGCCATCAAGGAATACAACGAATCGGCGAAGATCTGCCGTGAAGCCGGCGATGCGGGTACGAAAGACCTGTTCGAGCGGCTGCTGCACGATGAAGAACGCCACGCCGACTACCTCGATGCGCAGCTGCACTCGATTAAGGACATGGGCCTTGGGTCATACCTGGCGCAGCAACTGAGCAAGTAAGCCCCTTTGGGGTGCGATTCCCGTGATGGGGGTGGAGCACGCCTTCAGGCGTGCCTAGGAGAGCGCCCTGCTTTCCAGTACGGCTTTAGCCCCTGAGGTAAGTCTGTGGAAGATTTGCCTCAGCGGCTAAAGCCGATCTCTCGATATACAGCGGTGTATGCACGCCTGAAGGCGTGCCCCACCCGTCGCCTCAGAACAACTCTTGCGCGTTATACAGCAGCTGCCCGTCGACCAGGCGCGCATCGGCCATCAGCGTGTGCGGACGCGCGGGATGCTTGTCATCGTCGATGTGCAGCACGGTGTGGCCGTAGGCAACCAGATAGTCGCTGACTAACATGCGGTGACAGTGGAAGTACACCCGCTCGGCGCACATGATGGCGGTATTGCCGCCGCTTTCCTCGGCAATTCGCACCAGCTTTTCGATCGTCGCGGCGAACTCCGGCGTCAGCATGTAGTCGGCATAGTTACGGAACGCCTCTTCGCGCAGCGCGGTATTCGGCGAATCGTCCCGGATCTTTCTGCGCCGCCCGCCCAGCTCTCTCATCCACACGTACGCGATCTCGTGCCTGGGCAAGTCCAGCTCCAGCGACTCGTGATTGAAGTGCGGCATGCGCCGCGACATGGGAAAGGCGCGGATGTCGACCAGGGTGTCGACGCCGTGGCCTTGCAACGCCGCAACCAGCTCATCGAAGGTGCGCGTGGAATGCCCGATGGTGTAGATCGTGGCCAATCAGTGGTTCGCTGCAGCTTTTTAGTACAAAAGAGAACGATTAATCACGATAATACAAGTCGCACCGATACCGATTCCGATGAGAACCGTGTTCATCAGCGTCGTACTGGGCAGTTGCTTGCTGGCGCCGCCGTCTCTTGTGGCAGAGAGGAAGATGGTCACCATCAAAAGCGTGGACACGCAGGGCAGCCGAGTAGACGTCCAAATGGACGTTGGCGGAATCCCAGGAGAGATGTTTTGCTCCCTTTCCGCTCCCAACTGCGCAGCCCCTCGTCCGGGAAAGTATCTGGTAGCAACCGACGAAACCGGCGGTTATGCAGATTGTGTCGCTGATGTTGCCCTTTTCCCTGAATCGAGCAACTTCAGCGAGGACGAGAAAATCGGGGCCTACTGCCTGACTTCACCCGAACCGGCGCCTTACTCATGTCCGGTTGTCCTGGCCGATCCGCACACTGTCGATGGGGCTAACCCCTACGTAAACATGTCCGTAAAGAACACGACAGACAAGGTCGTTACAGCAACAACAATCCGTTATGCCAGCGTCAGTTGCATAGGAGTGTTCACCACCTCATCGCAAAAGCTCGATGCTGTGTACGAGATTCAGCCGCACCAGAGTTTTGTCTTTTCAACGATTGCAGCGAGCGAAAAGATACTTGACTACGGAAGGAAGCTGAATGGATGCGGCACAGCGTATTTCCTCGATGATGTGCGGTTCGCGGACGGCACGGAATGGAAAGCGGATCCGGCGGACCATTTGTGTGGGATCATAACCAATCGCGTAGAGAGGGGCTTATCAGCTCCAGCAGAGCCCTTGGATTTATCTACTTCTCCCTTTTCACAGTGATCACGTGATCGTCGGGATTGCGCGTGATCAGCTTGCCGATAGGATCGATGCCCGCCTTGGCCGGCAGCTTGTCGACCGTCATCGTGAAATCCATCTTCTCTTTGTCGATCTCCTGCTTCTGCAGGTAGAGATATTTCCCATTCGCGTCCAGCACGCCAATGTCGATCCAGTCGTTGATCGGAATCGACTGCTCCTGTCCGCGCCCATCGGCGCGCACTTTCTTCGCGTCGACCGTCAAGTGCACCTGATACTTGCCGTCGGCCTCGGGAACGTAATCGGCGGAAACCGCTCGCACATCATAAAGCGTGATCGTACGGAACAGATCTTCGTACAGGTGCTGATACTGCGGCGGCGTGAACTGCTGGAAGTCGCCCTCCAGCTGGAGCGAGACCGGATACGGCCCATCTTTGAAGGAAAACGTCTTGATAAACTCGCGGATCGCCGCATTGACATTGCCTTCGCCGATATCGTCCTGCAGCCGGTACATGACCAGCGAGCCCTTGCGGTAATGAATGTAACCTTGAAGCGGATCGACCTTGTACAGCGGATTTTCCTGGTTGCGCTCCTGCCCGCGGCCGCTCAGGTATTGTTCGAGTTCCAGGCGCAGGAACTTCTTCATGGAGTCGGCGCCGAAATGCTGCTTCATCACCATCAGCGCGGTGTACTGCGCCATGGTTTCGTCGATCGAGGTTGCGCCCTGCACGTACGCCGACATCACCTGATGTCCCCACCACTGGTGTCCGGTCTCGTGCGCGGTCACGTAGAACGGCATGTTGATCGCGTCCGGCTTATTGCCGACCTTGGTGATGAAACCGATCGATTCGGAGAAGGGAATCGTGTTGGCGAACGACTCGGCAAACGTGCCGTAGCCGGGGAACTCGATGATGCGCAGCTGATGGAACTGGAAGGGGCTGAAGTTCGTCGAGCAATAGGCCAGCGTCTCCTTCATGCTCTCCATCATGGTGTCGAGATCGAACTCGTGGCCGGGATGGTAGTAGATCTCCAGGTTGACGTTCTTCCACTTGTCGCGCCGCACGGCGTACTCGCCCGACTGAATCGAATACAGGTTCAGGATGGGCGCGTCCATTTTGTAATGGAAGTAGCGGCGGCCGTTCTCGACCCACTCCCTTTGCAGATATCCGGGCGCGATGCCGATCTGGTCGGGGGTGGTGCTCACCGTGGCTTCGAAGTTGATCCAGTCGGCGTCGAAGCTACCGCTGTTGTACTGGCGGGCGGCAATGTCATCCAGCGTCGGCATACGCCGGGCTTTGTCGAGACCGTGCTTATGCCGCGTGCTGTCGTCCATCAATTCGATGTCGGGCGCGTAGCCAATGTACGGCGAATAGCGGTCGTTGATAAACGTGCCGTTGCGCACAATGTCGGTGTTGGGCCGCGAATTGTCGAATCCCGGATTGTCGTATTCCACCGCAAAGTTCAGCGAAATCTTGCCGTGCGGCGGCAATGGCTGCGGCAGTTGGTAGAGATAGAAGCCGAGCGTGGGATCGTCAATCAGGGCAGTCTGTCCGCCCTGGAAGCTAAGCCGCGTCACCTTGATGTGCGGGCGCGGCAGCGGCGCAAGATCGACCGGCCAGAGGGTGATCGCGATTTTGTCGATATCCGCGTCGGTCTTGTTCTCCATCGTCATGGTGCCGCTGATCGATACCGAACGCCGGTCGGGATAAATGTCGTAGTGGCTGCTGACGTCGGTAATGCGCGGCTGCGGCAGCGACCAGTACTGCCGGTATTTCTTCTCGTACTGTGCGCGCTCCTCGTCGATCTGGAAGGTGGTGCGATAGGGATTCAGGATGTGCGTGTTGTAGTAGATGAATCCGCCGACGCCACACATCAGCAGCACACATGCCGTGACGCCGGCAAGGCTCCCGCCCGTGAACCGCTGCCGCGCCAGACCCAGGCGTACGCGCCAGTTCGTATCCGTTCCCCGCACCCACAGCAGGTTGGTGACGATCGCCAGTAAAACCGCGGCGATGCCCCAATACAGCCGAAACCAGACCAGCGGCGCCAGGAACGGGCCGAAGCCGTTCATGTCGGAGTAGGTGACCGGCGGCGTCTGTCCGAAGCGATAAAGGTAATCCTGAAATCCCGCGGGAGGCAGCGCGATGGTCGCAACGATGTACAGCACCATCACAAAGTGCCCGAGGTACTTATTGTTGACGATGGCCTGGATGAACATGGCCAGCACGCACAGGATCCACAGCTCGGTCAGGCGATTGAGGAACAGCTCGCGGAAGTAGAGCCCGAACTCGAAGTGGTAGTAGCCCTGTGCGATCTGCACCGTCACCCCGGCCAGCATGATGGTCGCGACCACCAGCACCTGCACCAGCATCAGCGCGAACAGCTTGGAGCAGAACAGCACCCAGCGTTGCAAGGGGAAGGCATCAATCACCTGGTTCAGTTGCGCGTCGCGCTCGCGCCAGGTCAGCTCGCCGGAATAAAAAATGATGATGGCGATGGCGAAGATCAGAAACCCGGCGCCCGCCATCAGCAGCATCATGTGGGTCACGGGATACGTACGGATGGCTTGTGGGCTGGTGATGCCCGACGCCACCACGACTGCGAACAAATAGCCCGCCAGCATCAGCACCACGAAGAAGACGTTCTTCACCGTCTCGGTGAACTGAATGCGGGTGAGCGACAGCAGATGCCGCAGCGAAGCGGAAGGCGAAAACGTCGGATGCGCGATGGGCAGCGCTTGCGTCGCCGGTAGGCTTCCGTTGTCGTCGAGCGCTTTGCCTCGCCGGCTGCGCTCGGCGACATAGGAGAACGAGAACCTCACGTATGCGGCCACCATGAAGATGGCTCCAACGCCCAGCCACAACAGCCGATTCGCCAGCAGAATTCCACCCAGTGGGATGAGCTGCGTATTGCGCTGGAATGGCGTCCAGTAGCGCGTCATGCGGTCGATGGCGGCGCCGCCCAGCGGGTCAAGCAGGGCAAAGTGCACGCTGGTCCCGAACGCACTCCCCGAATTCTGCGCCACGACGAAGTAGCCGATGAGCACCACCACGCCGGCTACATAGACCGGCAGCATCTTTCGTGTGAGTGTCGCCAGCGCGAAGAAGATGGCGGTCAGGAACAGCACATTGGGTAGAACGTTGATGAGGTACGGCTGCACGAAAGCCATCGCCATCTGCGGGCCCACGCGCGTTTTGTCGAGCCAGGGCGTCAGCGTGCCGACCCACGTTCCCAGGCCTACGCTGGCGAAAATGACAATCTGCACCGCAAACACGCCCAGGAAACGGCCGATGAGGTAATCGAATTTCGTAATCGGTGCGGTATAGAAGAAGTCCGTCGTCTTGTGGTCGATGTCCTGGTAAGTCGCCCGGCCGGCGAGTGCCGCGGTAATGACGATGCCGAAGAAGCAGATGTAGGTGATGATGCTGTTCAGCGCGTACGGCGAATTGACCAGCACTTTTCCGCCGGTGCCGAAGTCCACGCTGGCGGTCGCGAAGGCGCCACCCGACATCAAGGTAAACAGCAGACCGAGGCCGAAGAAAACCACAAAGTACACGTACGGCGAAATACCGCGCAGGCGCTGCTGGAATTCGAACAGAGCGATGGCGAGCAAGTGCGTCTTTCCTGCACCGGAACGAAGCGGCGTGCCCGGCTCCGTCGCTTCGCGAACCAAGTCCACTTGAGACGACACTTCGCTCATCCGTTGGCCGCTCCTGTCGTGAAGCCCTTAATGGTTGCGAAGTACAGGTCTTCGAGATCAGGGACCACCGGTTCGAAGCCCGCTTCCGGCAGATCGTCCTGCAGGACGTGCAGTACGTTTCGTCCGCCGAACAGCCGCATGGAGATCACCTGGAAGCGCTGCTGATAGTCGCCGACTTCGGAGCGCGCGATGGCCTTACGCCACACGCGGCCGTTCAACCGCGACACCAGTTCGGTGGGATCGCCCGCAGCTTGTACACGGCCTTGATGGATGATCGCCATCTGGCGGCAAAGGTCGCTTACATCCGAGACGATGTGGGTCGAGAGGATGACGATGACGTGCTCGCCGATGGCGCTCAGCAGGTTGTGGAAGCGGACGCGCTCTTCCGGGTCGAGGCCCGCGGTCGGCTCGTCGACGATGATGAGCTGCGGATTGCCCAGCAGGGCCTGCGCGATGCCGAAGCGCTGCTTCATACCGCCGGAGTAGCTGCCCAGCGGCTTTTTGCGATGGTCCCAAAGATTCGTCTGCCGCAGCAGGGCGCCCACTACCTCCTTGCGCTCCTTCGCGTTCTCGATGCCTTTCAGCTCGGCAAAATGCGACAGCAGCGTTTCCGCCGCGACCTTGGGATACAGTCCGAACTCCTGCGGCAGATAGCCCAGTCGCTTGCGCACTTCGTCTTTTTCGCGAAGAACGTCGATACCGTCGAGATTCGCGCTGCCGCGGTCGGCTTCCTGCAGCGTGGCCAGAGTGCGCATCAGTGTCGACTTGCCGGCCCCGTTCGGACCCAGCAGGCCGAACATGCCCTGCGGAATGGTGAGCGAAACATCCTGCAACGCTTGCGTGCCGTTGGGATAGCGCTTCGAGAGATTTTCGATTTGTAGTTGCATGATGATTTCTGCGTCTATAGTACGGATTCCCTGGAGCTTTGGTTCCTACGAAGGACGATTGCGCTGGAAGATTGTGAGGCGTAGGAGCGCTCATTTACGCGGGATTTTCAAATCTTATCGTTTCTTTACAGAATTGAGCCTTTCTCACCATATACCTTAATACCGAATGGGAAACCTGGCCCCCCTACGCTTCCTTGTCCTGACTTTATTCGCGGCGACTCTTGTCGCCGCCGCAGCGCCCGCCCGCGCGCAGCAGCCTGCCGCTACGCAGCAATCCAACGCTCCCAAGCGCGCGCGAGCCGTCGGCACGGTGAAGTCGATCAACGGCAACGAGGTGACGCTCACGACGGATGCAGGTTCCGAGATCAATGTCAGCATTCAACCCACGACGCGACTGGTACGCATGGAGCCGGGACAGACTGACTTGAAGAGCGCTCCTGCCATTCAATTCAGCGATGTACAGGTGGGCGACCGCATGCTCGCGGGCGGCACAGCGGCGGACGATGGTAAGTCGGTCCTGGCGACCACCGCCGTCATCATGAAGAAGTCCGACGTTGCCGAGAAGCAGCAACATGATCGCGAAGAGTGGCAGAAAAATGGCATCGGCGGGGTGGTGAAGTCGGTCGATGCGGCCAACGGCACCGTCGTTCTTTCCACCGGCACGCTGGGCGCGCCGGCCACTACGCTGGTTCATGTCTCGAAGGACACGATCATCCGGCGCTACGCTCCCGATTCCATCAAGTTTGACGATGCCAAGCCGGGCACGCTGGCTCAGATCAAGGTGGGCGATCAGTTGCGCGCACGCGGCACCAGGAGCGCTGATGGAAAGGAAATGAATGCCGCCGAGATCGTCTCGGGAACGTTCCGCAGCATCCCGGGGATGGTTGTCGCCGCCGATGCCGCCAACAACACCGTCACGGTTACGGATCTCACGAGCAGGCGTCCGGTAACGCTGAAGGTCGGTCCTGATTCGCAGATGCATCAACTGCCGCCGATGTTCGCGCAGCGAATTGCCATGCGGCTCAAAGGCGGCGCGCAGGGAGCGCAAGGCGGCGGGTCAGGAATGCATGCGGGCGGCGAAGCACACAGCGGCGAAGGTCATCCCGGCGGCTACGGCGGCGGTATGCGCGCCGGTGGTCCGCCGGATTTTCAGCAGATGCTGAATCGCATGCCGACGGTGAACTTGAACGAATTGTCGAAAGGTACGGCAGTAATGATTGTTGCTACCGAAGGAACGGCCGAGTCTCCTTCGACCGTGATCATTTTGCTCAGCGGTGTCGAACCGATTCTCACCGCAGCGTCGCCAGTCGAGGCCAGCACGATTCTCTCTCCCTGGAACCTCTCCGCCGGAGCAAATGCTGGAACGGGCGACGCGCCCTAACGGAATACAAGTACCGTCTTGACGAAGGAGGAGAATCGTTGCGCGGTGGAGCACGCCTTCGGCGCTGCTGAAAAAGCCACGCTTGCCTTGTGAAGTGCACGCCCGGAAGGCGTGCTTCACCCTGCAGCCATTGCGAATCGGCGCTCAACACTCGAAATGCGTTTTTATATCGCCGCCATAGTCCTCTCATTTTTTTCTGCCGCGCTCGCACTCGCGCAGGCGCCGTCCGTCGGCACGCTGCATGGGCGTGTCACCGATCCCTCCGGGGCGGTGGTGCCGCAGGCCAAAGTCACGGCTGCCGGAAGCGACGGCAAATCGGTCACGGTCACCACCAATCACAACGGCAACTTCGAATTCAGCCTGGTTCCCGGTAGCTACACCGTTACCACCGCAGCCAAAGGCTTCGCTCCCGATCAGGAAGCCGACGTCAAGGTTTTTGCCGGACAGAATCAGGAACTGGAAATCTCGTTGCAGATTCAAGTCGAGCAGCAGCACGTCGAGGTGCAGGAAGAAGCTCCGACCGTGGGCGTCAGCCCGGAAAGCAGCGCGGGAACGATTGTGCTCAAGGGCAAAGACCTCGACGCGCTCTCCGACGATCCTGACGAACTGGAGCAGGAGTTGCAGGCGCTCGCCGGTCCGTCTGCCGGTCCGAACGGCGGGCAGATTTACGTCGATGGCTTTACCGCCGGGCAGCTCCCGCCCAAGTCGGCGATCCGCGAGATTCGCATCAACCAGGACCCCTTTTCCGCCGAATACGACAAGCTCGGCTACGGCCGCATCGAGATCTTCACCAAGCCCGGCACCGATCGATTTCACGGCCAGTTGATGGTGAACGGCAACTCATCGTACTTCAACACCAGCGATCCCTTCGTCTCCAATGAGCCGCCGTATTACTCCGAGATCTTCAACGGGAACCTCAGCGGACCGATCGACAAGAAGGCATCGTTCTTCTTTACCGTGCAGCAGCGCGACATCGATAACCAGAGCCTGGTTGTGGCCACGGTGCCGGGAGCGGGCGGTTTTGTCCCCTACAATGTCGCAGTCCCCAGTCCATCCAGGCGGCTGAACATCAGCCCGCGCGCCGATTTCCAGCTGACGCCCAACAATACCCTGACCATTCGCTACCAATACGTGCAGAACAACCAGGACAATGCCGGCATCGGCGGGTTCTCGCTGCCCTCGTACGGTTATAACTCGCACAGCACGGAAAACACCGTGCAGATCACCGACACGCAGATCATCAAGCCGACCATCGTCAATGAGACGCGCTTCCAGTTTCTGCGCGACAGCGATACGCAGAACCCGTTCAGCACCGCGCCGTCTCTGGTGGTTGCGGGCGCCTTCACCGACGGCGGCAATTCGCAGCAAACCCTGATCAGCAATCAGAACCACTTCGAGCTGCAGAACTTCACTTCCATCGTGAAGGGCAAGCACTTCATCAAGTTCGGCGGAAGATTGCGCGATACCCAGTACTCCAGCCTGCAGAATTCCGGCTTTAATGGCGGGTACACATTTTCGTCGCTGACGGCGTACCAGGCGGGTCTTCCCAGCCAGTTCACGCTGGTCGCCGGCGTACCGCAGACCGCCGTGGCCATGTTTGACGTGGGACTGTATGTGCAGGACGAGTGGAAGATCAAGCCCAACCTCACCTTCAGCTATGGACTGCGCTACGAAACGCAGACCGGTATCCCGTACGAAGGTAACTGGGCGCCGCGCCTGAGCCTGGCATACGGAATAGGTCACAGCAGCCGGCCAAAGACCGTGCTGCGCGGCGGCTACGGAATTTTCTACGACCGCTTCTCCTACGATTACCTGCTGCAGGCCGAACGCTATAACGGCATCACCCAGCAGACGTATACCGTCTCCGATCCTACTTTCTATCCAGCGATTCCAACTCCGGCGCAATTGCAGGGACTGGCAACCAATTCGCCCACCACGTATCAGATCGCGAGCAACCTGCACGTGCCCTACACTTCGGAAGCGGCGTTCAGCGTGGAGCGCCAGGTGACGAAAAGCGCCACCGTCTCGGTCACCTACCTGAATTCTCGCGGCGTGCATCAGCTGTACATGATCAACGCCAATGCGCCGCTGCCCGGATCGGGTCCGCCGACAGGCGGCCGGCCGCTCGGCAACAACGACAACGTCTATCAGTTCACCTCCGGCGGAATTTTCAAGGAGAACCAGCTCATCACCAACGTCCGCTACGCGCTGGGCAGCAAGATTTCGCTATTCGGCTTTTACGCGCTAAGTTTCGCGGACAGCAATCTCGGCTCGGGAGGCCCAATCACCATCGCCTCGTCGGGACCTGGCGGCGGATTCGGAGCGGCCTTTGGCGGAGGCGGTATGGGTACACCGCAATTCCTCTCCGACTCCTACGATCCTTCCGCCGATTGGGGCCGCGCCTCCTTCGATGTGCGCAACCGCGTCTTCCTTGGCGGAACCATCTCGCTCCCCTACGCGCTGCGCCTCAGCCCGTTCATGATTGCGAACTCGGGTTCGCCGTTTAACATCGTCCTGGGCAATGACCTGAACGGTGATTCCATCTTCAACGATCGCCCCTACCTGGTTCCCGCATCGACCCCGGGCGCGATCGTGACGCCCTACGGCAGCTTCAGCACAACCCCTGTGCCCGGCGCGCCGGTCGTGCCGATTAACTACGGTTCCGGCCCTGCGGTCTTCACGTTGAATATGCGTTTGAGCAAGACCTGGGGTATCGGACCAAAGGTCAAGGGCGGCAGCGTGCCAACTGGCCCGCATGGCGGGATGGGCGGTGGTCACGGCGGCGGCGGCCTCGGACCCCGCGGCTTGAGCGGCGGCGGTGGCTCCAGCCCGTTTACCTTCGGCTCGGAGACCGACCGGAAATACAATTTGACCTTCAGCGTCAGCGCGCGCAACCTGCTCAACTTCGTAAACTACGGGACGCCGGTCGGCATTCTCGGTTCGCCTTATTTCGGAATGCCGACTTCGCTGGCGGGAGGGCCGTTCTCGTCCGGCTCCGCCGTCCGCCGCATCGATCTGCAGATGCTGTTCTCGTTCTAGTTTGTGAAACAATGGCCGTCGTGAATGGCGCGAGGCACACCCCTTCCGAGGCAACAGAACCAGTACGCCTCGAAGTTCATCACAGCCCCAATGTTGCGCAGGCAGTTCTGCTGGGCAGCGCGGCGGGGCAGTTGCTGCTCGCGCTGCTCATCACCATCTATCTGGCGCGCGTGCTCTCGCCGGCGGCCTTTGGATTCTTCTCGCTGCTGGGCACCATCTTCATTCTTGCGCGCAAGTTTCTCGATCTCGGGTTCGGCAATGTAGCCGCGCGCGACGTGGCACGCGATGCGCGCCGTGAGCGTCCCATCCTCGAGGGCCTGATGGCCTATCGCCGCGTTGCGGGAGTGGCGCTGGCCGTAGGGATGGCGATCTTCGCGTTTGTGCAGAAGGACGCCGCCGAACGCACGGTGCTGTTGGCGGTCGGCGCCGTGCTCCTGTTCACCGAACCTGCGGCACTCGATCCCGTCTTTCAGGTGCGGCAGGCGCAGGGTGGGCCGGCGCTGCTCAACCTCGCCGGGGGACTGCTGGTGCTCGGCGGGAGCGTCGTTTTCAAACGCCTCGGGCTGGCCGGCGCGGTCTTCGGATGGCTGCTGGTGCTGCGCGAAGCCGTGTACCTTCTGTTCACCAAGATCCTCGCCGAGCGGCTGCTCGGCTATCACCCGAGGCCGGGTTTTCGCGGACGCGCCCTGCGCGCATTCGTAGGGCCGGCACTGATCTTCGGCCTCGCCAGCCTGGTGTACACCATCTACTTCCATTGCGACGTGTTCTTCGTCTACGCGCTGCGCGGCAAGGACGAGCTCGGGGCCTATGCCGCGGCCTTTCGTCCCGTCAATCCGCTGCTGCTGCTGCCGTGGGTGCTGATGATGCCGCTGATTCCGGTGCTGAGCGCGCTGGCGCCGAAAGACATGGCAGGCTTCGTCCGGCAGGTGCGCGGAGCATGCGCGCTGGCGCTGGGATTAGGGACAAGCGGCGCGGTCGCCGGCATCGCGCTTGCCCCCGACCTGGTCGAGTTGCTCTATCACGGGCGTTATCTTTACCAGCCGCTGTCGTGCGTAAACGCCTTTCGCTGGCTGGCGCTCGCCTTGGGCGAGGTGTGCGTCACCACGGTATTAACCGCATCGTTGCTCGCCATCGGCAAAGAAAAGTTGCTGCTTGCCATCGGCACCGCCGCGCTGATCGTCAACGCAACCATGAACCTGATTCTGCTGCAAAGCTACAACTTCACCGCCGCAGGCTTTGCGACCGCGGCAACCGAGCTGCTCTACCTGGTCAGCGCGGTGGTCGCGTTTCAGGCGGTCACGCGCCACAGTGCGCTGAGCTGGGGTGCGCTGGCAAACCTGCTGCCCGCGATGGCCATGGCCGCGATCCTGAAGTTCACGCCGGGTGGGCCGGTGCTGCGTGTGGCGTGCGGCGTCCTGCTGGGAGTCATTGCGGCCGCCCTGATTCTGCTCTCGCCCGCGGCCAAGCGATTTCGCAAGGAACTGGCGGCGAACTCGGGCGCGCCCGAGCCCGAAATTCAGCCAGTCATGATCGACGCATGAGCGATTAGCCCAGCGCGGAAGCGCTGGGTAGCATTGTTAGTTATGCTCCGGAGCCCCTTCAGGGGCGGCATTCCTCGCCGCCTTACTTCGCCGCCAGCAGCGTCTGGATCTCCTGCTCGACCATCGGAATGTTCGCGGCGCCAACGTATTTCGCCGCGATGTTGCCGTTGCGATCGATCAGGAACGATACCGGCAGTCCCAGCACACCGCCGTACGATTGCGCCACCTTCTCCGTGGCCATGCCGACCGGGTAGTTCATTTTGAACTGCTGATAGAAAGCTTCGACCGGCTTGGCGTCGTCGTCCATAGACAGGCCGATATTGGTGAAACCCTGCGGGCCGTACTTGTCCTGGAACTCGACGAAGTTGGGAATCTCGCCGCGGCACGGCGTACACCACGTCGCCCAGAAGTTCAGCAGAACGACTTTGCCGTGGTAGCTTGCCAGATCGACGGCTTTCCCATCGATGCCTTTCAGCGAGAAATCCGGTGCGGGCGAGTGGACGGCGCCGTGCATGGGCGCCGAGGAGCGGCAGCCCGCAAGCGCGACCACCGCGAAGACAAGGGCAAGTAGGATGGGAACGTATTTTTTCATCGACAAATTACTTCGTCCATTGATTCGTAACCGGGCACATCTTTAGACGTGCCGCAATCCCGCTTGTGACAACTGGGCTTTAGCCCCTGTGCCCTCTCAAGCTGGCTGGGGCTAAAGCCCAACCTCTTCCATGCTCCGTACGGCACGACTCAAGTCGTGCCCTGATACAAACCTAAACTGTTCTTCTCCCAATTAGAACGGCGCTTGGCTCTTCACCACACCTTGCACACCTTGTCCGCCGGTTTCACCATCGGCGCGCCTGGCTTGCACCCGAAGGCCTGCCCGAACTCCGGCATATTCACCACTACGCCATTCACCCGATACTTCGGCGGCGAGTGCGGATCGGTAATGGCGCGCGCCCGCTCATCCTCGGGACGATCATTCTGGCACGCCCACTGCGCAAAGCCCACGAAGAATCGCTGGTTCGGCGTCAGACCATCGCGATCGGTCAACTGCATGTTCTTATCGGCATCCTTCCACGCGATATAGGCCAGCACCGATCCGCCCAGATCGGCGATGTCCTCACCCTCGGTCAGCTTCGAGTTGATGTGAATGTCGTCGATGATCACGTACTTGCCGTATTGATCGGCGACGCAGTCTGCATGTTTGACGAACTGGGCCGCATCCTGGGTAGTCCACCAATCCTTCAGATTTCCCTTGGCATCGTACTGGCGCCCTTCGTCGTCGAAGCCGTGGGTCAGCTCATGTCCGATGGTCGAGCCGGTGTCGCCATAGTTGGGTGCATCGTCCAGCTTCGCGTCGTAGAGCGGCGGCTGCAGAACGCCGGCAGGGAAGTTGATGTCGTTCATCTGCGGATCGTAATAGGCATTCACCGTCGGAGGCGTCATGCCCCATTCGCTGCGGTCGGTCGGCTTGCCCACTTTGTTGAACTCGCGATGATTCTCGAACTCGATGGCGCGCTCGGCATTGCCGTAGAAATCGTCGCGCACGATCTTGACCGAGCTGTAATCGCGCCACTTGTCGGGATAGCCGATCTTGTTGCGAATCGAGTGTAGCTTGTTCAGCGCCTGCAGCTTGGTTTGCGGGCTCATCCAGTCGAGCTGCTGGATGCGCATCGCCATCGCGTCCTCGATCTCCAACGTCATCTTCAGCGTCGCCGCCTTGGTCGAGGGCGGGAACGTTTTGCGCACGTACTCCTGGCCGAGCGCCTCGCCCAGCTGGTCGTCAACGTACTCGACGCAACGCTTCCAGCGCGGCTGTAACTCCTTGGCGCCGTGAAGATATTTGCGATAGAAGTCGAAGTTCTCGTTCACGAACGCCGACGACAGATAGGGCGCGCGGGAATTCGCTACGTGGAATCGCAGGTAGCTCTTCCAGTCGGCCAGCGACACCGACGTGAGCTGCGCGTTCAGCTCTTTCAGGAACTCCGGCGATTCGACATTCAGAATCTCGAACTTCGGTACCTGACTGGCGGCGAAATACGCCGTCCAGTTGAAGTCCGGCGCGAGCTTGTCAAGGTCGGCGACCTTCATCTTGTGCGTGACCTTGTAGGGATCGCGGCGTTCGACCATGGTGAGCGAAGCCTTGGCCAGCGCGGTTTCGATGCGCATCACCGTGCCGGCTTCCTGCTTCGCCGTTTCCGGCGAATCGCCGATCAGCTCGAACATTTTCTGCACGTGCTCGACGTAGCGCGCGCGAATCTCCTTCGACTTCGGATCCTCCTTGGTGTAATAGTCGCGGTCCGGCAGTCCCAGGCCGCCCTGGCCGATCGCCACGATCATCGCGTCGGAGTTGTCGGGGTCCTGTTGCGAGCCGCTGTTGAACAGCAGGTTGTCGCCGGCCAGATGCAGGCGCGCCGCGACCGGCGCCACGTCGCGAACGCTCTGGATCGCCTCGACCTCTTCCAGCGCCGGCTGCATCGGCCTCGGGCCCAGCTTCTCGACCGCGGTTTCGTCCATGCACGCAGCGTAGTAATCGCCGATCTTCTGGGTGACGGCGTCGCGGTCCTTCGCCGCAGCGGCCTGCTCGAGGATCGCATTCAGGTATTTCAGGTTGTCCTCATAGAGCTTGCCGTAAACGCTCCACGAGGTCTGGTCGGGAGGGGTGGGATTGTTCTTGATCCATCCGCCGCACGAGTACGCATAGAAATCCACGCAGGGATCGACCGAGCGGTCCATCGCTGCGGGGTCGAGACTCGGCGTGTAAGCCATCGTCGGCTCAACGTACATCTGCGTTGCCGGCGGCCTTGAGGTTGGGGAGCCAGGTTGCTGGGCGAACAGGCTGGAAGAAATAAGTGCAAAGAGAAGTAGGGCTCTCACTGTTACCGTCTCCGGAGAAACGAAGAGAATAGCAGCTTTCACCACCGAGACCCAGAGGCACAGAGAGAGCTTGAGATCAGAACCCTGCTCCACTGCTTCCCCCTGCGGAATTCCTTTACCGCGCGCGCCGCATAGCAAAACTGTTCCCGGCTCTTTGACCTTCCGCGCTTTCTCGGTTGCCTCGGTGTCTCTGTGCTGAAAATTTCGCTTCCCAAATCAGCCTCTGCAACGGTGCGGCTACGAAGAAAAAGCTTGCATTAAGTTATGATTCAGTTACTCTGCTACCCTATAGCCCACTTGCGGTCGCACCTGGCCCGGATGCCGTGTCAGTGTGCATTCCGGACGACTCGTCCGGCTGGCCGATCCCCCGAGTGGCCTCCAAGACCAGCTTCTGCAAACACGAGAAGGAGATCCATGCGTTGGAGTAATCCCGTTCTGTTTCTGACGGTAGGTGTCCTGGCTTGCTTAATCGAGTTCGGTTGCGCCGGCAATGTTCCGAACAATCCTCCGGGCGCTCTTAATATTGCGCAGTTCAACCTGTCCGGCGGCGCCCTGGGCGTGCCTTACCGGCAATTGCTGGTCGCCAGCGGCGGCAAGACTCCCTACACCTGGACGATCAGCAGCGGAAGCCTTCCACCGGGCCTCACGGTTACCACCGACGGCATCATCAGCGGCACCCCGGTCACGGATTCTTCGTGTGCCTCTTATCCTTGTACTTATAACTTCACGGTCAAAGTGACCGATTCGCAGACGCCCACCGCGGCTTACGACACAGCCAACTTGAGCATCGTCATTAACAAGGACCTCTCGCTGTCACCCGAGACCCTGCCCACGGCCACGGCCAACGAAGCCTACTCGGAGACGATCATGGCGTCGAACGGCGTAGCGCCGTACACCTACGCGGTCTATGGAAGTTCGCAATTGCCCGCCGGGCTGACGCTGAGCACCATCATGCCCATGAATAACATGGCCAACGGCGCCAGCATCATGGGCACCCCGACCGCCGCCGGCACCTACACCTTCACCATTCAGGCCACCGACTCGGTTCAGGAGACGGCCACCGCGACGTTCACGCTCACCGTAATGGGAATCCTTCAGGGACCCTATGCGATCACCTTGAACGGCTTCCAGAACGGTCAGCCTTTCTACCTGGTCGGCAGTATTGTCGCGGGAGGCCCGACCTGCACCGCGCAGAGCTGCACCGGCAGTATCACCAGCGGCATCATCGATCAGAATGGCCCGGGATCGACCATCTCAACCGACGTGCAAGTCATGCCGTCGTCCAGCTACACCATTCCCACGGCCAGCAACTTCGGGACCATCTCGCTGGTGACCTCGCTGGGAACCTACAACTTCAACGTGGTCATTTCCACCATCAACGATTCCCGCTTGATGCTGTCCAATACCAACCCGAATATGTACGGTTCGGGACTGCTGAAGAAGCAGGCATCCACGGTCATTCCCAATGACGGTGGGAACTATTCGTTCGGCTTATATGGCAACGACTCCACCGGAGCTCGTTATGCGGCGGCGGGAATGTTTGTGCTGAACAACTCGCTGGCGGTAACCGCCGGAGCCATCGACATCAATGACAACGGCACCGTACCGGGCGAGCAGTTCATCACCGGCGGCAGCTTCTCCAACTACGATCCCAACAGCGGCCGAGGTACCGCGACCCTCACCGTGGGCAGTGCTACGTACAATTACGCGTTCTATATCGTCTCAGGAACCGAATTTGTTGGCATCGATACCGATGCTGGCGGCCCGGCGACGATCGTTGATATCCAGGAGCAACAGACCGCGGGTGCCGGCGGCGGCGGCATCGTGTTGTGCAAGTCGGGTACAGCCTGCCAGAACGTGCTGGAGCTGGACGGAACGAATACCAACAACACCGTCGCCGAAGCCGAGATCGGGGTGATGAGCGTCGATGGCGGCGGCAACATCACTCGCACCGATGGATTACCGGCGTACTATCTGGATCAGAACAACGGCGGCACGCTGGCCTCGATTCAGTACACCAGTGGGACCTACAGTATCGATCCCACCTGCGGCACCATCAGCACGCCCTGCGGACGCATCACCGTCAATCTGACCGGGGCGACGAATCAGCCGGTGTGGTACCTGGTTACCACCGGACAGGCGTTCTTCGTGGGCACCGATCCCGACGTGACCCAGGGAACCGTGCAACCGCAAAGCGGCTCGCCGTTCCTGGTTTCCGGGTTGCTCGGCTCGTATCTCGGTGGAACGATTTCGCCGACCATCGCCAATATCAACAACGAAATCGATGTTGCCATCACGCCGCCGCCGGGCGGCACCTGGGACCTGCAGTCGGCGCTGAGCGGCCCCAATGGAACCTTCACCAACCAGGTGCTCTCGATTCCGTACACCTTCGACAGCGTCTACGGCGCGCCGTTCGGACGCTTCAACCTTTGCGATACCGCGGTCACGCCCGCGAACTGCGATTCGACGATGGGGAACACCAACCTTCTCTCCATCTTGTATCTGGTGGGCGGCGGCAGCGGTGCCGGTACAACCGGCGGAAAGGGTGGGCTGGCGGTGATGAATGTCGGTGTCCCGCAGGCCAACGGCACTTCGCTGCCGGACCCGAATCCGCGGCTAACGCTCTATGGTCACTAAGACGAACCATCCAGCTCTCGAAGGCCGGTACTCGCGTACCGGCTTTCTTTTGCCGGCAATTGGCGTCTGAAAATATAGCGGGCACTGGCGCAATCAACGGTATACTTTGTGGATAACTGGCTGGTAGGTGGGGCGCGAGTGGGACGCGACAACCAGCCTGGGGAAGGTGAGCCACTTTGGCGGGCAATTCCGAGAGTGCCGCCGCGCGCCAGGCGCGAGAAGGCGTGGGTGTTTCCAGCGGGGACAGTTCGGCTCCGCTACCCAAACCTGCGCTCGACGGCGATGCGATGACCCTCCCCGGAGTTAACGAGAAAGTCACTGGCGGCGCAAATTCCAGCCCGCCAACTATGGCCGGCGCCGCTGTACCCAAAGATCCCTCCGATGCAGTAACACGAGCGGTTCCCTCCGGCCCCGATTCGCGAAATCCAACCTCGCCGCCGCATCCGATTTTCGCCAACATCGGCGCCACCATCTTCCGTGAGGGCGACGTCCTCGGCGGCCGCTATCAGATCCAGAAGCTGCTGGGCATGGGCGGCATGGGAGCGGTCTACAAGGCTCGCGACATGGAGGTGGATCGCGACGTCGGGCTGAAAGTCATCCGGCCCGATCTGGCCGGCAATCCCGCAATCCTGGCGCGCTTCAAGCAGGAGCTGGTGCTGGCGCGGCAGGTCACGCACAAGAACATCATCCGCATCTACGACCTGAACGAAGCCGATGGCGTGAAGTTCATCACCATGGAGTTCATCGAGGGTGAGGACTTGCGCTCGATTCTCGCCGGCAAAGGCAAGCTTGCGCCGGAAGAAGCCGTGGAGATGATCCTTCAGGTTTGCGCCGGGTTGCAGGCCGCGCATAGCGAAGGCGTGATCCATCGCGATCTCAAACCCAGCAACATCATGCGCGACGCTTCCGGACGCGTGGTGATCATGGATTTCGGTCTGGCCCGCAGCATTCAGGGCGACGGCATGACCCAGACCGGCATGATGATCGGGACGATGGAGTATATGTCGCCGGAGCAGGCGATGGGCAAGGAACTCGACGCGCGCTCCGACGAGTTCGCCATCGGTCTGATCTTTTACGAGCTGCTGACCGGCTTCATGCCCTTCCAGGCCGAGAGCGCCATCGCCAGCCTGGTGAAGCGCACCCAGGAACAGGTGGTGCCGCTGATTGAGGTCGACAGCAGCATTCCGCCCGAGCTCAGCCAGATCGTCTGCAAATGCCTGGAACGCGATCCGCAGCAACGTTTCGCTTCGGTGGAAGAGCTGGCGGAAGCGCTGGAGGTCTGGCAGGGTAAGCGGCCACGCAGCGCGCAATCGGCGTTGCACGCCCCTGCATCGAGAATCGCCGTGGCACCGTCGCCGGCGAAGCCTTCGCCGATGAAGTGGATTGCGATGGGCGTTGTTGCGCTGTTGCTGGTGGCGGGCGCGGTTGTCGGCACGCATTACTGGAAATCCGGCGCCGGAACAACCGTTGTCCAGGGGCCGGTGATGTCGCTGGCCATCGTGCCGCTGTACAACGCTTCCGGCGACACCAGCCTGAACTGGCTGGGCGCGAGCATTGCCGAGACCCTGACCACGGACATCGGGCAGTCGGCGCACGTGCGCCTGGTCTCACCCGACCGCCTGCAACAGGTTTTGCAGGACCTGCGCGTCTCGTCGCAATCGCAACTCGATCTCTCGACGGTGCGCCGCATCGCCGAGTTCACCCACGCCGACACCATCGTCTCCGGGCAATACGAGCGCTTCGGGCAGCAGACGCAGATCATCCTCACCGTCCACGATCTGAAAAACGATCACGAGGTCACGCTCAAGTCGGATGTCGCCAATGAAAGCGATTTGCTGAGCTCGGTGGGAAAGCTGGCCGATCAGCTGCGCGAAAAGCTGGCGGCGAATTCGGAGATCCTGAAAGAGCTCGAGGCGCACTCGCAGCAGGTGACCACCAAGTCGGTTCCCGCGCTGCGCGCCTACGACGAAGGCCTCCAGCTGGCGCGTAGCGGCAACTATACGCAGGCGGTCACCAAGTTCGAGGACGCGACCACGCAGGATCCCTCGTTCGCGCTGGCGTTTTCCAAGCTGGCGCAGACCTACGCCGCTTTGGGTTATGACGACAAGGCCGAGCAGGCTTCCCGCCGCGCCGTCGAGCTGAGCGACAATCTGCCCGCCGCCGACCGCTTCCTGATTCAGGCCAACCACGCCAGCATCATGCACGATACCGCCAAAGCGATCGCTGCCTATGAGCAACTGGCCAAGGTGAATCCCGATGACAGCGACACGCAATTCGCGCTCGCCAAGCTCTATGAGGAATCGGCCAACTTCGAGCAGGCGAAGAAATATCTCGCCCGGCTGCTGGCGTGGGACCCGAACTATGTGACCGCGCTTTTGGCCAGCGGCCGCGTCGATATCAAGAGCGGCGACCCGCAGGCCGCGCTCGATCCCCTGAACAAGGCGCTCAGCCTCGCGATTCAGTTCGACAATCAGGAAGAAAAGGGCGCGATTCTGCAGGCCCTCGGCGTCGCCTATCAGCGGCTGAACAAGCCCGAGGACGCGCTCAGCAATTACAACCAGGCGCTGGAGATCCGGCGCAAGATCAACGATCAGCGCGGCATCGCCACCAGCCTCGGCCAGATCGCGCAGGTGCAGGAAAGCACCGGCAACTTCAAAGCCGCGTTGGCCAGCTACGAAGAAGCAGTGAAGGTCGATCGCACCATCGGCGACAAGAACGGCCTGCTGCAGAACCTGATCAGCCTGGGCTCGTTCTATCTGAACCAGGGCCAGAACGATAAGTCCTTGCAATATGCAAACGAAGGCCTGCAAATCGCACGCGATACCGGCGACCAGATGGCGCAGGCCACGCTGCTGCAGAACATCGGCGTCGCCCACTTCAACAAGGGCGAATTCCAGGACGCGCTGACCTACTTCCAGCAGGCCTATGACATTCGCACGCGGCTGAATCAGGACGCGACCGAGGTGCTGCACGATCTGGCCCTGACCAACATCCAGCTTGGTCAGTACGACACGGCGGTGTCGCAATTGGTGAAAGCGCTCGATATCGAACGCGCCGCCGGCAACAAGATGGGAATCGCGCTGGAATCGGGCGACCTCGGCCCGCTGTTTGCCACGCAAGGACGTTACGACGCCGCGCTCAAGACGCTGCAGGAAGCGGTCAACATCTTTCAGCAGCTCAACGATCGCAGCTATCAAAGGGTGCTGGCACTGGCAGAATACGGCCGCACCCTGGCTGCCGTCGGCCGCGAAGACGAGGGCAGGAAGAACATCGACGAGGCCCTGAAGCTGGCGCCCGATGCTAAAAACGATGCGGCAACGGCGACCGCGCTGAATGCGCTGGGCGACAGCTATTTCTACTCCGGGGACTACGCGAATGCGCGCCAGCAGTACGAGAAGGCGCAGCAGGTGGCAAGCAAGGGCAACGTGAAGGAGCAATCCGCCGTCGCCCGGCTGAACCTGGCGAAACTGGACGTCGCGCAAGGTCACTCACAGGCCGCGATCCCGGCGCTGAAGAAACTGCAGCAGGACGCCGATGCCATGGGACTGAAAGCTGATTCGGTGCGGGCCTCGATTGATCTCGGCGAGGCGCTGCTCGACACCCGGCAGCCGGATGCGGCGCGCGAGGTGCTGGACAACGCCATTGGTCGCGCCGAGAAGCTGGGCTTGCGCGTGGAACAGGCGCGCGCACAATACTTCCTCGGCGCTGCCTGGGCGAGCAGCGGACGAGCCAAGGACGCGGTGCCGCACTATCGCGCCGCGGTGCAGTTGCTGGAATCGATCAGTAAGGAAGAAGGCGCCGCCCGCGTGCTGGAGCGCTCCGACCTGAAAGACATCTACCGCGAAGCCGCGAAAGGATATCAGGGGTGATGGTCTTCGCGCTTCGCCCAATTCCAATCAACTGGCGTCGCCCGGAGCCGAGAATTCGCCGTCGCTAGGAACGAGTCGAAAGCCCCGCGGCGATAATGGCTGGGAATGAGTGATTAGCCCAGCGCGGAAGCGCAGCCGCGAAGGCATATCAGAGGTGATGGTCTTCGCGCTTCGCCCAATTCCAATCAAGTGGATCGCCCGGAGCCGAGAATTCGCCGTCGCTAGGAACGCGAGTCGAAAGCCCCGCGGCGATGATGGCTGGGAATAAGTGATTAGCCCAGCGCGGAAGCGCAGCCGCGAAGGCATATCAGGGGTGATGGTCTTCGCGCTTCGCCCAATTCCAATCAACTGGCGTCGCCCGGAGCCGAGAATTCGCCGTCGCTAGGAACGCGTTCGAAAGCCCCCGCGGCGATGATGGCTGGGAATAAGTGATTAGCCCAGCGCGGAAGCGCTGGGTACCGTGCGCTCAAGAAAACCAGAGCCCCTTCAGGGGCGGCACAAAGCACGGTGATGATCGTCACTCCAACCGCTTTCTGGCGTCATTACGATCCTATCCATGCCCCACAGCTACATCGCTTCGTTCTTTCACGTCGTGTTCAGCACAAAAGGGCGCACACAGCTAATTCGTGCAGACCTGCAACCGCGGCTGTGGGACTACCTTGCCGCGATCGCACGCAATCATGGAATCCGCGTGCTGGCCGTTGGCGGCATGGATAACCACGTGCATGTTCTCCTGGTTCTTCCGGCAGATGCGAAGCTGGTGGATGTGGTCAGGACGTTGAAGTGCAACTCGAGTCGATGGCTCCACGAAAGGAAACCCGTGTTCGCTTGGCAGGAAGGGTACGGGGCGTTCAGCGTTAGTCCTTCGCACGTCGAGCGGGTGCGGCGATATATCGCCAACCAAGAACATCACCATCGCCGGCTGTCGTTTGATGACGAGTTGATGGCGATGCTGAACGCGGCGAGAAATGCCGCCCCTGAAGGGGCTCCGGATCATGACGAGGGAGCGTTGATTCCCAGCGCTTCCGCGCTGGGCTAATCACTTTGAGCGGGATCGCAAAAGCACTGAAAGACATCTACCGCGAAGCCGCGAAAGGATATCAGGGCAACTAGAGCGGTGGAATCACCTGCTTACCGCGAAAATGAGGAGGACTTGCGCCCTCCTCAAAGCATTCACGACGGCAAGTTCCTTACATCCCCGGATGCGGCGTAATCATGCCGAAGATTCCGTGGTTCTCGCCAAACGGTCCCGCCGTAAAGTACAGAGTGGTGCTGGGCCCGCCGGTACCGCCATTGCCGAACGCCAGTCCCCACAAGCCGTCGATCTGCACCGGAAGATCGTTAGCGTTGAGCATGTTCCCAATCCAGCTGCCGTTCGATGCATTGTAGGCAGTAATCAATCCGCTGCCGAAATTCCCAATCAGCAGGTCGCCGCCAAATCCGGTAAAGCTCTGCGGCGCCACGACAACTGCCCAAGGCGCATTGAGGTAGATCAGGTGCGTCAGGCGGAATTGCAGTTCTCCCTGCGTGTTGTACACGTCGACATAACCGTTGCCGGGTCCGGGCACGTCATCGTGCTTGGCGGCGTCCTGCTTGGCGTAGGTGACGACCAGCTCGTTGTTGCCGATGTTCTGGATGTTAAAGGGAGCGTAACCGGAGGGCAGGGTGGTATCCACGAATGCGCCCGATCCGAAGGAGTGGGGTTGATAGGTGCGGTCGTAAACCTCGACCGTGCCGGCGTTGAAATTCGCGACGTAGAGATAGTTGCTGCCGCTGACCGAACCCAGGGCCAGCCCCTTATAAACGGCGCCGCTGCCGTTGTTGTTCACCGCGATGAAAGCATTGCTCCCTGCGTACCATCCGGAGATGGTCCCGTCCTCGGTGCAGAACAGGAACGGAGTCGCAATGTTATGGATCTGGAAATCGGTGGTGCTGGCGTTGTACACGGTCCCGCTGGGACTTCCGGTTCCTGAACCGGTTCCGGTCGGAATGGTGACGACCAAGGATTGCGGCTGGCCGTTCCCGTTGTAGAGCGTCGACAGCCCTTTGGCGTTATCCGAAATCCACCAGGCACTGGTCGGGCTGATGGACATGCCCCAGGGATTCACCAGGTTCGTGTCCATGTAGGATCCGACCGCGGAGACATCGGAGGTCAGATAGGTGATGTTAACTTTTTGTGCGGAGGCTGGAAGCGCCAGCAGTGCCACGGTCAACAGCAATAACACCGCAACGCCGCCGAGTTGGAAGTGAGCTGACGCGTGATCCCGGTTTGACATGATGTTCTCCTCTTGAAAGGCTTGGATTTTGGCTTGCGGCAAGCGAAGCGCCGCGGCCGTGGCGCGGGACTACCCTCACGCCTTCCCGGGCGCAGGTCAACTTAATTTGGGATTACGGCGCAACCGATTCGGAGCAGGGGGTTTAGTTGGCAACCTTACGCTCTCGTAATCCGCACCGAAATCGGTGAAAGCTGAAGGTCTTCGTCTCCTACCTGCGTCGGCGGCAATTCCGGCTGAGACGTTCGCAGGGCTGACTGGCGGATTCCATGACTCCGCCGGTAACCAGCAAAGAAAAACCCCCGGGCCGTCCCGGGGGCTTTTTTAGCGCTGCGCGGCCTTCAATCGATAGGCGGGCAGAACCCTCCCTGTGGAGGCGGTGGCTGTGGACTGGTTGCAATCTGCATCTGCTGGGTCAGCTTCTGCAGGCCGCCGCCGCACTGCGGCTGTCCCGGCCCGGTTGGGCTGAGGGTCGCCACAATGTCGGAGAATCCGGTGCCTTTGCCGGAGATGATTCCGTCCTGCTGGTTGTTCTGGAATCCCGTCCAGATGCTGCACCAGTTGTTGGAGCCGATGGGCTCGGCTTCGAGGAAGTCGGTATTCAGTTGCGACACCGGCAGCGAGGTGTAGAACTGCGAGCAGATCGCGATGTCGTCGTTCGATTCCTGCGGGCAGGTCACCTGATTGCCGTTCTGGTCGTGGCAGGTCACGCTGTAGTCGACACAGTTGTTGTCGCCGGTGCCGAGATAGATGATGCAGTTCTCATTGGCGAAGTTCGTGCCCATCAGCCGATTCATGTAGAAGGTCTGCTGATTCACCGGCGTTGCCAGCACGGTCATGGTGAGCTGGTTGGGGTTCAGGAAGCCGTCGGGATAGGTCACGCCCAGCTGATGGCCGCCAAAGCTGTAATCGGCTTCGATCCCGCCCGGCGGAATGATCTGAGTGACCTGGGTCGGCGCTCCCGGAGTGAACTCCCAGTTGAAGAGGTCGACGGTGGTACCCCCGTTTCCCTCAGTATTTTCGATCGAACCGGTGAAGCCGACGAAGAGCTGGTCGATGTTTGTGGTCACCAGGCCCAGCGGATTCGACGGCGAATAGCTGATGTTATAGGGGACGTTCAGGATGGTCGGCGATCCCATGACCGGCGTATGCGTTCCCGGCTGAAACAGCGGATCGAGGTAGACCAGCAGCGCGCCGCTTTGTGAGCCGGACGCGGGCGGAACGTACTCGATTACCACCTGATGCTGCGTCCCGTCGGTGCAGCCGTTTTGGGTGCAGGTCGGGCCCAGGTTCGTTGGCAGATTGCTGTTGATGGCCTGCTGGTTCAACAGGCAACTTGTGATGTTGTGATTGTTCCCAATGGTGTAGGTGCCGGGCTCGTGCACCGGACTGTTGAACTTCGCCGGATTGCCGCCGCAGCTCTGGATCGCGATGTGGTTGCTGTTGGGATCCCAGGGATTGCCGAGAATATCGAACTCAATGGCCAGACTATTGTTGATACCCGAATAACCCATCCCGCCATTAGGCGATCCCACCGCGGTCAGGCCGCTGCCGCTGGCGCCCTGAGTGGAATCGGTCGCGGTCGCGTCCTGCAGGATGAAGGCGAAGCCGTCGCCCGGCGCGCAGCATTGGGTAGGAGCGTGTATCTGGAAGGTGAAGTAGGTGGTGAAGCCGTCCGTCACCGGCTGCGGAATCTTGAAGTACGTGCTCGTGGCGGGCGGAAGCGGTGGCGTGCTTTGGGGATCCGTCAGCCGCAACACAATCTGGGAGTCGTAGTTGGCAAACTGGCTGCCGTTCAGCTGCAGCCGGTTGGCAGCAGGCGACGACGTCCCGAAATTGGGGATAAAACGTATCTGCTGGGCAACTGCCGATGCCAGAAATAAGGCTGGTACCAGAAAGACAAACAGCAACATCCGGACAGATCGCATGATTTGCTTCCTTCTACGCCGCGGCACGAACGCACCGGGAGCTCAGCTTGCGTACGAGAGGCGCTGGTTGAGGATATTTGTACAAGCACCGTTACCGGGAGCCCGCTTACAGTTGGCCGAATTGTGCGGTGCGCCCAGATGCATTGTCAAGCGAATCCGCCGCCATAGCCCCAGATCGCGAAGCCCAACGCCTTATGCCCCTGCGACCCGCCGGTGTCAGCGGCTCGCTTCCGGCATGATCCGCCGTACGCGCACCTGTGACCGCCCTCACTGCAAGCCGTTGGCTCGCGAATCATCATAGGCCACATGCCCACCATGAGCGCTGCTGTAGGCGCGCCGGCAATTTCGAGCTTTGCTGAACTGCGCCGCCGCGCCCGTCCGCCCAAGCCTTTGCGCCTGGGTGTGGTAATGGCCGATGACGAAGTTGCATTGTCGGCCGCCCACGCCGCATTTGTTCTCGGCATCGCCTTTCCCGTACTGCTGGGCAATGCCGTGGCCATCCGTGGCCGGTTGGAGACGCTCTCCTTCCGCGAACTCGCCGAAGAGGCCGATTTCATTGATGCCGGTGAGGCCGCGACAACCGCGGTGGGAATGGCGCGGCGGGGTGAAATCGATGTCCTCCTGAAAGGACATCTGCGCACCGACGAACTCTTGCGCGTCGTCCTGGACAAAACCACCGGGCTGCGCACTGGCCGCCTGCTCAGCGATGTATTGCTCTACGAAGACAGGCTTGCCAGCGAAACCCGGCTGGTGGGTGTCAGTGACGGCGGCTTGAACGTGCTACCCAGCCTCGACCAGAAAAAACAGATCGTGCAGAACGCGATCGAGGTGATGCGCTGCCTGGGCTTAACCAGGCCAAAGATCGCAATCATGAGCGCCACCGAGGCGGTGAGCGATTCGCTGCCCTCGACCGGCGATGCTCGCTTGCTCACCGGGATGGGCGAACGCGGTGAGTTTGGCGAGGCTGAGGTCTTCGGTCCGTTGGCACTCGATTGCGCGCTGCTGGAATCGGCTGCGCAGGAGAAAGGTATCCGGCACTCCGTCGCCGGTCGCGCCGATTGCATGATCGTGCCGAACATCGAGGCCGGCAATCTGCTGGGGAAGTCGGTGAAGTATCTCGGCGGCTCACAATGCGCGCACGTTGTGGTTGGCGCGGGAGTGCCCATTCTCATTCCGTCGCGCGTCGAAAGCGTGGATGACAAAGTAAATTCCATCGCCTTGGGGGTGATGTTTGCCGGACGAATTCAGAATTCTCGCCATTAATCCCGGCTCGACCTCCACCAAGTTCGCCGTGTACGAGAACGAGCGTCCTGGTCTGGTCGAGACCGTACGGCACTCGGCTGGCGATCTGGCGCCCTTTCGTGGACGGCCCATCCTCGAGCAGCAGGCCTTTCGTTCGGCGCAGATCGAGGGCGCGCTCGCCGCCGCCGGACACGAACTGCACTCCCTCAATGCCGTGGTTGGGCGCGGCGGATTGCTGCCCCCGCTCGATAGCGGAACCTACCAGGTGAACGACGCGATGCTGGAGGAATTGCGCGCCGCCCGGCGCGGCGAACACGCTTCGAACCTGGGCGCGTTTCTCGCCGCCGGGATTGCCCAGGCTGCCGGGGTAAACGCCTACATCGTCGATCCGGTCAGCGTGGACGAATGGCCGGACGTTGCCCGTTTCTCGGGCAGCGCGCTGCTGGAGCGGCAATGCTTGTCACATGCCTTGAACTCCAAGGCGGTCGCCAAGCGCTACGCGCGCGAGCAGGGCAAAGCTTACGACTCGCTGCGGCTCATCGTGGCGCATCTGGGCAGCGGCATCTCGGTTTCCGCCCATGCAGCCGGCCGCATGATCGACGTCACCAATTCCCGCGAAGAAGGCGCATTTTCCACTGAGCGCGCCGGCACCGTTCCGGTCATGCAACTGGTCGATCTTTGCTTCAGCGGGAAATATACCCGGGCAGAAGTTGAAGCCCTGCTCTTCCGCGAGGGCGGTTTGTATTCGTACCTCGGCACCAAAGACTTGGGGGAAGTGGAGCGGCGCATCGATTCAGGGGACACGCGCGCCAGAACGGTCTGCGATGCCATGCTCTACCAGATTGCGAAGGACATTGGCGCGATGGCGACGGTTCTCCGCGGCCGCGTGGATGCGGTGCTGATCACCGGTGGGATGGCGAACTCCGAGCGCCTGGTGAGCGCCCTGCGGGAGCGCATGGGCTGGATCGCGCCGCTCGCGATGTATCCCGGCGAAGACGAGCTTCAGGCGCTGGTGGAAGGAGTGCTCAGGGTGCTGCGCGGCGAAGAAGCCGCACATTCCTTCGTGGGCGCCGTTGTGGCTTGCGTATAGTCCGGCTGCACCGGCCGGGCGTTCTCATCCTGCAGGGTAAAGGTGATCTCGTCGAAGGTGTGAATCTTGGGCGTTCCAACAATGGTGCGCGAAAGAATTTTCACCACCTGCGGATAGGTCCTGGCGTTATAGCTCGCGGCGTCGCCCGCGCTTTCCCAGAGAGAAATCGTGATTCTCTCCAGGCTGCCCGGATTCGCCAGCATCACCAGGCCGGCGAACCCTGGTTGACGGCGCATCAGCGGCAGCACCTCATGGTCAAAACTCCATTTGAAATCGGCGGAGAGGCTGATCGATTTAAGGCGAAAGAACGACTTGCGGGCAAACATAGTAGCACCTGCCCAAATGAAGACCTGGGGTTGTTTATCTCGCGATGATGGCCCGGTGAGCAGTGATGGCAGGCACAGGTCGAGGTGATGGGCGGGCAGAAGCTGTGTGCCTCATGGCTTCGGTTGGCGCTCTCCTATAATCTCTCCCATGCCGTTCAAGCGGGCGCAAAAAACCTACGACGAAGCCGCGC
>Ga0335073_10000289_pt1 | contig 65441 bp, 57 predicted proteins | sample Lox_Sample_22_FD_207093 | JGI IMG/M metagenome (GOLD analysis project Ga0335073, IMG submission 207093) | Soil microbial communities from Loxahatchee National Wildlife Refuge, Florida, United States - Lox_Sample_2.2 | ecosystem: Environmental > Terrestrial > Soil > Wetlands | place: USA... | reverse complement strand
AGACGAACGGCTCCCATCCGGGGCCCGCGAATACGGCGTGCAGGTTGGGAACCGCGGTGGCGATGCGGCGGAATACGGCGAGGAGGACGTCCATGCCTTTGCGGCCGGCGTCCTGATCGCTGCCGCGGGCGCCGAAGAACCCGGCGACGAAACTGTCCGGGGCGATGCCATGGAGTTCCCGGGAGACGGCGCGGGGAGCGAAAAAGTCGAGATCGACTCCGTGGCGAACGAACGCCACCTGCGTGCCCGGCGCGTAGGCGGCAATCCGGTCGCGCCAGGATGGTGTGCTGGTGAGCAGCAGTTGGCTCGTGCGCGCGGCGATTTTGTGCTCTTCGTTCCAGGTAGTGACGTGGTGAATCCAGGTGACGAGCGGCGGCAGCGCGACCGTGGCGCATGCGCCGACCGTGGCGGCGCCGCTCTCGTTGAGGCAGAGTACCAGGTCGGTGCGTAAAAGCGCCTGGTTCAGCAGGTCCCGCCGGCGGGAAAGGATCCGTTCGGTCAGAAACAGAAAATCGTACTTATGGCGGAAGCGGCGGACAATTTGGCGGCCGACCTCTCCGATGGCCCAGAAGCCGTTGTCCACAACCAAAAGAACCAGAGGTTTCACCGGTTCTCCAACGCCGCCGGGTCGACCGGGACCATTAAACCGATGATGCGCCGGAGGGTGGGACGAAAAACCTTCGGCACGGCTGCCGCAACGTGATTTAGACGCTCGCTGTCTTCGCGTTGCAGCAAGCCCAGCCGGCGCAACAGCGCGAGATAGACAATGGCGCCAGTGGGCACTCCGGCGATGAGTGCCGCCAGCGGCGGAAGCCACGAATTCAGGAGCAGGACTGGCGGCGCCATGGCGGCGAGGGCGATGGTAATCCTGGCGAGAGCGCCGAAATCCAGCCGGATTTTATAGCGGGTGATGGTAAAAATCCAAATGCCGATGACCGACGAAGCTTGCGCCAACCCGTTGCCGATGCCCGCGCCCAGCGCGCCGATGGTTGGGATCAAGGCCCAATCGACGCCGACATTCAGCGCGCCGCACGCGGAGTTCCAGACCAGCAGCGGAATCTGCCGGCTGTGCGTGCGCAGGAAATATTGCGCCGGCAGCAGCAGCGGTTTGAATAGTGCCAGCCCGGCGGCGACGGCGAGGACCGGAATCGCCGGCAGATAGTCGCGCCCGTATAACAGGCGCATCAGCGGCGCGCTGAGCAGCGCGACTCCGAAGAGCATGGGTGCCGCGAACATGTACATGTATTTGGCGGCGTTGGATGCCAACAGCCCCACCCGGCTCTTGTCGCGCCCGTACTCGGCCATCATGGTGGTGCCGAGAGCGTGGCCGAATACCTGGGGGATGAGGACTACTTTTTCGACAATGTTGAACGTCAGGGTAAAGTAAGTGATCTGGCGGACGTCGCGCGAGAGGAACTTCAGGAGAACCACGTCGGAGCGGTCCCATACCACCACGTTCAGTAACATGAGACCCATACTCTGCACGGCAAAGGAGCGCATGGCGCGCTCGAGGTCGGACGGGATTTTCGCTTTCGGGTAGGTCCGCACGCGGCGCCATACGGGCGGCATCCGGACCACCACTTCGGCGGAGCGGGAAATGGCGAACGAGGCGGCAATACCCACCAGGTCCCAATGGTAGTAAAGGCTGGCGACGACGCCGATGAGATAGAGGGTCGAAGACACGATGCTGGCGGCAACGTTGGCGCGCATGTCTTCGGCGGCGTTGTTGGCCTGCGAAGGAATGGCGACGATCATGGCCGGGAGCATGGAGAGCACCTGGATCATGGAGACGGTGCGGTGGGCGGGATCTCCCGCGAAGTACACGATGAGTTCCCCGAGCGCGGTAATGGTAATCGCGGCCAGAACCTGCAACATCAAGGTCCGTTCGAAAATGGCGCGCGAGATGCCGGCCTCGCCACGATTGAGATACTCGGCCATGTACTTGGTGGTGACCGCGGGTATGCCGATGGCTAAGATCGTGCCGACGTTCGTCAACCACGCCACGTACTGGAAATAACCAAGCCGCTCGGGACCGAGAACGCGCGCCATGGGGATCGAGGTAGCGAAGACCATGAGGATCGCGAACACCGACTCGAAACCGTACCAGAAAGTGTTGGAGGCGATGATTTTGGTGGCATTTCTCGGGGTTGGAGGCATACCAACGCGATGAGATTCACCTCACTGTAGCACGCGCCACAGCCGTGGTTGACAAGTCTGGTATGCCCTGTGACAATACTCGCTTGCTGGCTGCATTGCATCAGTATCTGCCGATGTTTGTGCTGTGGTGCGCGATTTGCGCCGTGGCAACCCTGGTAGTTCGCGAACTGGGCGTGAAATGCCTGAAGAAGTATCCCATCACAGCCCTGGTTTTGGTTGTTTCCCTCTTGAGTTTTCCTGCCGCGGGAATCTACAAGGTGACGCGGCCCTACCAGCGCCGGCTCGTCATGATGATCCGGCGCGAGAAGAGCGCGTCGATTGCGCGCGGCGGGTGCCCGATGTATCCGCCGGACAACATCTGGAACCGCAAAGTCACCGATCTGCCGCTCGATCCCAATTCCAATACCTACGTGGCGCAAATGGGACCCGAGGATAAGCTCCACGCCGACTTCGGCAAGCTCGGCGGATACCGCTACGGCGTGACGGATGGCACCGAATCGAACAACGAGATGACTCTCGAGAGCGGTGAGAGCGATCGGGGCCCCTACCGGATTCCGGACGATGCCCCCATCGAAGAGCAATCCGACCAGCACGTGTTGGTTTTGGACGAAGGCAATTGCGAGCTGTACGAACTGTTCGCCGCGACGCACACCGGGCCGGGCCGGTGGTCGGCTGCTTCGGGTGCGATTTTCGATTTACGCTCGAACAAGCTGCGGCCCGACGGCTGGACTTCGGCCGACGCGGCGGGGACAGCCATCCTGCCTGGGCTCGCGCGCTACGATGAGGTCGCCAACGGACACATTACGCATGCATTGCGCTTCACCACCCGGCGCACGCGGCGGGCGTATGTCTGGCCGGCGCGCCATTTTGCATCGGCCTCGAGCGATGCGGCGCTTCCACCGATGGGAGAGCGTTTCCGGTTGAAGGCCGGGGTCGATATCAGCCGGTTCAGTCCGCAGACCCGGGTGCTGCTGACGGCGCTGAAGGAGTACGGAATGATGCTCTCCGATAACGGCGGCAACTGGTACGTCTCGGGCGCGCTCGACAGCCGCTGGTCGAACAGCATTCCGGCGGAATTCGCCACGCTGCACGGCTCGGACTTCGAGGCGGTGGATCAGTCGGGGCTGATGATCGCGCCCGATTCGGGGCAAGCGCGGCAGTAAAGCAAGCGGTCAGCGATCGGCCGGGCGCCTGCGCGCGAGGCACGCCGAGATGCCGGGAGCCGGCGCTGTTTTCGGGCGATCTCTTAGACTCCATGCGAAGAAAGCTCTACTGGCCTAAGGTCGCTGCGGAGTCCGCATTGACCATCAGCAATGAATCATCCACCACCTCGAAGTCATGTCCGGTGAGGCAGTGCGTCCAGCCGTTGAGCACCCATTCGGCGCTGGTTGGGGAGTTGGGATCGCCCCAGTGCGCGTCGGTATCCGTAGCGATACGAATGGCGATCCCGTTGTCCGCCAGGATCAAGCCGTAGCGTTTCAGCGCATGAATCAGCCGGTGCATCTCCGCCGGGTAGGACTTGCCATTGTTATCGCCGGCATGGCAGGTGTTCTCGTCGGTGGACGCCCGCAGGCGCCAGCGCGAACCCATAGGCGGAAACGCGGCGTCGCCGCTGCGGCTGGCATAGTGACGCGCCGGCCAGACGAACGAGGCCCGCGTATGCTCCACTGTGAAGCGGATCATGTGGCGGATCTCTCCACCGCCGTATAGTTCGGCATAGGTCAGGACGCCGGGCCAGATGGGCATGCCCGCGGCGTCGGCGGAAGTCCAACCGTTGGGTCGAAGCTCGTTCGCCATCAAGTCGTAGATCGCGCCCGACCCCGCGTGGTATGGCGGCGAGCCGTTTTCCAGGGCGAAGATTTCGTATAGCTTGCAGGTGTCGGTTTCGAGCACGAGCAGATGACTGTCCGAACCCTGATAGGGAGCGCCGGAAACCGGGTTTTCGCGTTTCGGCCCTTGCATCTTCATGTTGCCGGCGATCGGATAGCGGCCCTGGTCGCTCTCCGGTGAGGCGTTGAATTGGACCGGCCCGGCAGGGGTTTTGGAATTGGCGAGGTTCAGGGTGAACTCGGAGACGGTGCCCAGCCGGCTGGCGGCATAGGTGCGGATGATGGCGCCGGACTCGGGAGACACCGGTAACTTGTCCACGGTGGAGTTCCAGACGTTGTTGTCCGGGAAAATGGGGCATCCACCCACCATCCGGGTGTGGGCGAATGTGTTGCGGTTCATTTGGCTCGCCGGTGCCCAGAGGAATCTGCCGGCGCCATCGCGCAAGCAAACCTCGAGCTGGTCCGGATAGCCGGCACCGCCAAGGACCACGATCATCGACCCGCGATGCGATTGATCGCAGGCCGGCTCGCTGCCCGCATTATAAGCAGTCGCGCCTCCCGGGCCGTGTCCCGCCTGGGGGGCGGCCAGCCAGAATAGCAGAACCAGCGCACTCGCACGACCGAGAATCACCTTCATGTTATAGCATACAGTGCACTTGGCTAATATCGGGCTATTACTGCCAGATTACATTGGGTCATCCTCCATCAGCAACTTGACCACCATACTTGCAGGTGTTTCCCTGAATAAAGTCTCTTCGGTTACGGTCCGAAAAAACAATAGAGACTAAGTTCGTGTAATTTGACACAACGGTTGCCTTGGAAGTATGGTTTTGCCGAGTAAATCGCTGGTTCCGGCTGCGCTGCTTCTGGCTTTTGGCCACACTTTGTTTGCGGGCAAGGAATTCCTTCCGGGACCCCACGATCAAGTGGTTGCCGGTCAACTTCTGATCGGTCTCCTTCCGGGCGCCGATATCAACCAGATTCTGGGCGTCGCCGCGCCGCAAGCCGCCGCTACCCGGGTCGGACGTTTGGGCAACACGTATTTGCTGAGACTCCCCGAGGGAATCCAGGCGATGGCCTCGAAAGCGTTGGCGGCGCATCCGTTGGTGAGGTACGTCGAACCGAATCACGTCCGCACCACCGCTGTCACGCCCCCGAACGATCCTTACATGGTGCAGCAGTGGGCGCTGACCACGCTCCAGGCGGCGCAGGCGTGGAGCTATTTCCCCGATCACTACCTGACTGCGGCTACCGCGGCAGGGAATCGTGTAAAGGTTGCAATCATCGATACCGGCGCCGATTGCACCCACCCGGACTTCATGAACGCCGGAGCCACGTCCACCGATGCGGCTAAGGGCGGTCAGATTTTGTGGTCCGCCAGCTACGCTTTCGTCCCGACCACCATTGCATCGCCGGCATGTTCGTGGCAGGACGATAACGGGCACGGCACGCACACCGCCGGAATCGTGGCTGCTGCTACCGATAATGCCACGGGTGTGGCGGCGCTGGGATACCCGCTCCAGTTGATCGTCTATAAGGCGATGAATCAGAATGGCACTGGAAGCGACTACTACATAGCGGACGCCATTCAGGATGCCATCGACGCGGGCGCGCAGGTCATTTCCATGAGCCTGGACGGGCCGGGTTACTCCCAGACACTCCAGTCGGCGATCGACACCGCGTGGGAGAACAATGTGCTGGTGGTCTGCGCCGCCGGAAACAACGCCGGCACCGAACTGACTTATCCGGGTGACGCCAACTTCGCGTTGGGAGTAGCCGCCACCGACAGCAACAATGCGGTCGCCGGGTGGTCGAACTACGGCAACTGGGTGAAGATCGCGGCGCCGGGTGTGAACATCCTCTCGACGTATCCCGGCGGCCAATACGAGACGCTGTCGGGGACTTCGATGGCGGCGCCGCACGTGGCGGCGCTGGCGGGACTTCTATTCGCCGCCAACCCCGGCATCTCCGTGGCGGCGGTGGCGCAGAGGATTCAGCAGACCGCGCAATCTCCAAATCCAGGCTGGAATCAGAATATCGGCTATGGCGTGATCGACGCCGGCGCGGCGCTCGCGGGTTTGGCCGGACCGTTCACCCAGGGAAGCCTCACCGGCCAGGTGACGGATCAGAACGGCAACCCGATGAATAACGCCACCGTGACGGCTGGCAATCAGACGTTCGTGACGGCGGAAGATCCCACCACTCAATACGCCGACGGCTTGTTCCGCATCAATCTCAGCCCCGGTACTTATACCATCAAGGCGTCTCAGCCGTTCTACTCGCAGGTAACGCTTCAGGCCACCGTGGTAGCGGGCGCCGATACCATGATGAATATCCAACTCGGCGTCCAATACGGCGAGTTCACCGGCACGGTATCGTACAACGGCGTGGCGGTGGAGGGCGCCATCGTCGAGGCGATTTCGGGTGGGACGATTCAGGCAACCGCGGTCACGAACGCGTCCGGCGCCTATACGCTTTACATGCCGGCGGGCACATACTCGTTGACCGCATCGGCACCCGGATACCTAAACAGCAGCGCCGCAAGCCAGCCTGTGAGCGCCAACTCGACGGTGACCGTGAATCTCCCTCTTGCGCAACTCGGGACGATTGCCGGGACCGTCACGGACCTCAACGGCGTGCCGGTATCGGGTGCGCACATCGATTTCACCAATGTGAACTTCACGGCCGGCGCCCAGACCGGTTCCGCGGGAACATACGCGACGTTCGGTATTCCGGCGGGAACTTACACGGTCACTGCCTCGGCATCGGGATACTCCAGCGTGAGCATCGCCGGCGTGAGCGTGACGAACAATGTATCCACGCTGGTGAATCTGCAATTTTCCACGGGGGTTTCGCTTACGAACGGGCTGCTCGGCTACTGGCCTCTGAATGAGGGCTCGGGCAGCGTGGCGTACGATCAGTCGGGCAACGGATATAACGCGGGATTGACGAACACGGAGTGGATCAGCGGGCCTTCCAGCGATGCGGTGAACTTCAACGGTTCGACCAGCCAGGCGGTCACACCCGCGATTCCGTTCGGCGGCGCCTTTTCGGTGTCGGTCTGGGTAAACGCGGCGAGCACGCGGCAAAGCGCATGGGCGGGGCTGGTGCAGTCGCAATCGGGGTCGGGATTCTATCTCGGCGCCGATGCCACTGGCAGCAAGTACAAATTCGTGGTGAATAGCGGCGAGGGTTCCAGCGGCAGTTGCGCCTACGTCAGCGTCACCGAGGGTTGTGCCCAAGGCGGCACGGTCGCAGCGGGCTGGCACCTGGTGATCGGCACCTACGATGGCACTACCGCCATTCTGTACATCGACGGCGCCATGGTGGCGGCCGACACTTTCACCGCGCCAGCGAATATCACCGTGCCGGTGGAGATCGGCGCGAGCTGGAATACGGCGGCGGTGTGGAACGGGGCTTTGGAGGGATTGCGGCTGTACGATCGGGCCTTGTCGGCCTCCGAAGTGGCGAGCCTGTTCAGCGCCCCCACGCTGGCGGCACAGACCATTACGTTTGCTGCACTCCCAAATGTGGTGTTCGGATCGGCTATGCCGGCGTTGAGCGCGACGGCGACATCGGGACTGCCGGTGAGTTTCGCTTCGACGACGCCCGGGATCTGCTCGCTGGCGCAGTTTTTCACGACAGGCACGTGTACGATTCAAGCGACGCAGGCGGGGAACGCGAACTGGGCGGCGGCGACGCCGGTAAGCCAGAGCTTTTCGGTGACCACGGCAAGCCAGACGATTACGTTCGGACCGCTGGCGAATGTGGCATTCGGATCGGCCATGCCGGCGTTGAGCGCGACGGCGACATCGGGACTGCCGGTGAGTTTCGCTTCGATGACGCCCGGGATCTGCTCGCTGACGCAGTTCTTCACGACAGGCACGTGTACGATTCAAGCGACGCAGGCGGGGAACGCGAACTGGGCGGCAGCGACGCCGGTAAGCCAGAGCTTTTCGGTCACATCCGCGACCGGCACGGCGGGCGTTAATAGCCTGAATTTCCCGAATACCGTTGCCGGGAGTGCCAGCCCAGTCCAATCCTTCACCTTTCAGAACAGCGGCAACAGCCCTCTGACCATCGCCTCGATCTCGCTCGCGGGATCCGACGCCGCCAACTATCGCGATACCGCGGACGCAGCCCGTCCCTGCCCGGTCGCGTCCGCGACTCTAGCCGCCGGCGCCTCCTGTATCCTGGACGTGACCTTTGTCCCCATGTCTCAGGGCGCCCACAATAACGCCTGGATCGCCATCATGGACAACAGCGGGAACGTGGCGGGAACGGTCCAATCCGTCGGACTTACCGGCACGGGAATTGTGCTCGCTTCAATCAGCGTTGCCGCCAACAGCTCGTCGCTTCCATCCGGGGCGAGCGAAGCGTTCTCGGCCACTGGCACATTCAGTGACAACTCGTCGGCGCCCCTTACCACACAGGTCACCTGGGCATCGAGTGCCCAAAATGTGGCGAGCGTTACCGGGAATGGCATGGCAACCGCGTTGGCGGCGGGGCAGACGAATATCAGCGCGAGTATGAGCGGCGTCACCTCGAACAACTTCCAGTTGACCGTGGCAGCAGGGAGCGCGGCCAGCATCACGGCCGTGGGCGGATCGGGCCAGAGCACCGCATCCGGGACAACTTTCGCAAGCGCCTTACAGGCGGTGCTGAAAGATAGCGGCGGCAACCCGGTGCCAAATGTCCCGGTCACGTTCACCGCTCCGGCGAAGGGCGCATCCGGCACATTCGCCAACGGGCTCACCGCTTTCACCACGGCCACGAACAGTTCCGGAATCGCGACTTCGCTATCCTTCACGGCCAACGCCATGGCCGGGGCGTACAGCGTGAGCGCAAGCGCCTCGGGAGTGGCGAATCTGGCCAGCTTCGCGTTAACGAACTTCGAAGCCGCGGTGCTGACCATCACCGAAACGCCCAATGGCACCTTCATCCAGGGCCAGGACGCTACCTATACCATCACGGTGGCCAATGCCGCCAACGCCGGTCCCACTTCGGGCCCGATTACGGTGACGGAATCGGTGCCGCCGGGATTGACGCTTACGGGGTTGAGTGGCGGCCCGATGTGGACCTGCAATTTGGCGAGCGCCTCCTGCACCACCAGCAACGTGCTGAATCCCGGGGCGGTTTCTACGATTACGGTTACTCTGAGCGTGCCTTATAACGGTCCGACGTCGGCTGCCAATTCCGTGAATATCGTAGGCGGCGGAGCGTCCGCGGCGAACGCCGGCGATCCTACGCCAATTCTGAGCGCCTGTTCGGTGACGCTGGGAGCGAGCACCACGGTCGCGGACGTGCAAAAGATGGTCAACGAAGCGCTGGGTGTCTCGCCGGCGGTGAACGATCTCAACGGCGACGGACGGATCGATATCGTGGATTTGCAAATCGTGACGGTAGCCACAATGGGCCAGGGCTGTTCGGCTTCCTGAGAGGCGAGGCTCCCCTAAACTTAAAGTTAGTATGCCGAGGGGCCTCACACCTGCTTATCTCATCTGTTTTTTCCTGACCAACCTCTCATCGATGGCTCAGACGCCGACGATACTCCAGGGAGGCGTGGTGAACGTGGCGAGCTATGCGGCCCACGCGCCGCTTGCCCCGGGAAGTATCGGCACCGCGTTCGGCAATTTCCTGCTGCCGGCGCCCACCGCGGAGCTTGGCGGCATCCAACTTCCTACGAATATAGGCGGGCTTTCGCTGATGGTCGGCGGGCAGGCCGCACCGCTCTTTTATGTGTCCGGGAGCGAAGTGAATTTTCAGGTGCCATGGGAGGTGGCGGGCGCCGCGCAGACTACCGTTGCCGCTACGCTCAACAGCCAGACGGGGCCGGGCCAGACGGTGGGCATAGCGGCATTCTCGCCGGGGATCTTCGCGGCCAATTCGCAGGGAACCGGCCAGGGCGCGATCCTCGATTCCTCCTACAAGCTGGTGAACGCCTCCAATCCGGCCACGGCCGGAAGTTCGTACATCCAGCTCTATTGCACCGGTTTGGGAGTGGTAACCAATCAACCGCCCGACGGTGCTCCCGCGCTCGCATCCCCGCTTTCGAAGACGCTCACCACCCCGGTGGTGACCATCGGCGGCGCTAACGCCATGGTCGCCTTCTCCGGCTTGGCGCCAACGCTTGTGGGCGTGGACCAGATCAACGTGCTGGTTCCCGCGGAATCGGCCACGGGAGCGGCAGTGCCGGTGTCGATCGCCATCGGCGGCGTGACTTCGAACACCGTCACCGTGGCGGTGAACGCCCCGGCCCCCAGTCCCACGCCCACGATCACGTCGCTGACGCCGTTTTCGACAGCCCCCGGCGCTGCTTCGGCGGCAGTTACCATCATCGGGACCGGTTTTGTGCCATCGTCAACGGTGACAATCAACGGTGTCGCGGCAACCGCGACCTTCGTCAGCGGCACGCAGATCACCGTCAATTTGAACGCCGCCGATCTCGCGGCGGCAGGGAGTTTGGCGGTGACCGTGGTCAATCCGGCGCCCGGCGGCGGCACTTCGAACGCGGCCAATTTCGTGGTGGGGGAGGGATTCGGCACCGGAGCGAGCGCGTCGGTGTCCTGGAACAACGTCGGACGGGACGCGCAGCACACCGCGCTTTCTCTCGCTCCCTCGCAGCCCCTCAACCGCATTCGCTGGAGTACACCGGTCGACCTCAGCCCGCAATATACCGGCACGGACCTGCTGATCCACTACGGCTCGCCGCTGCTGACGATACAGAATACCTTGCTCCTGCCGGTAAAAACGGGCGCCACGGGGGGCTTCGAGGTGCAGGCGCTGAACCCCTCCACGGGCGCCGTTCTGTGGACCCTCACGTCCGACTATGCGCTGCCGCCGCACGATTGGGTGCCGGAATTCGGACCGGCGCTCACGCCGTCGTCGCGAGTCTATTTCCCCGGAGCCGGCGGAACGGTGTATTATCGCGATTCGCCCGATGCGGCCAGTGGCGCGCAAGGGCAGATCGCGTTCTATGGACTGGCGAACTACCAGGCCAGCGCACAGACGTACGCCACAAACGTCATGATCAACACGCCGATCGTCTCAGACGCCGCCGGGGACATTTACTTCGGCTTCGAAGTGACCGGCGCGACCCCGCTGAACCTGCAAAGCGGCATCGCCCGCATCGATGCCGGCGGGCAGGGGACGTGGATCGCGGCAGCGGCCGCCGCCGGCGATTCCACAATTCAGGAAGTATTGCAGAACTGCGCGCCGGCGCTCAGCGCCGACGGGGGAACGCTGTACATCGCGGTGCGGGATGGCAGTGCCGGCTATCTGCTGGCATTGAACAGCACGACACTCCAGCCGGTGGCGAAGGTAATCCTGCTCGATCCGAAATCGGGCCAGGCCGCCACACTTTCGGATGACGGAACGGCGTCGCCCATGGTGGGGGTGGACGGCGATGTCTATTACGGCGTCCTGGAAAGCCCCGAAGGCGAGAATCATTATCGCGGCTGGATGCTGCATTTCGACCGCCTTCTCTCGACGTCGAAGACGCCGGGGGCCTTCGGGTGGGACGACACGCCATCGATGGTGCCAAGTTTCATGGTGCCGTCCTACAAGGGCACGTCTTCGTACCTCCTGATGACGAAGTACAACGATTATGCCGATGCCGGCGGTACCGGTTTGAACAAAATCGCCATTCTCGACCCCAGCGCCACCGAGACATATACCCTCACGGGAACCCAGGTGATGAACGAGGTGCTGACGATTCTCGGGCCGACGGCGAACACCGGATTGCCGGGCGTGAAGGAATGGTGCATCAACTCGGCGGCGGTGGACCCGGCGACGGATTCGGTGTTGGCGGGCAGCGAAGATGGCAAGCTGTACCGATGGGACTTGCGAAGCAACTCGTTTACCCAGTCGTTGGTACTCACCAGCGGAGTGGGAGAGGCCTACACGCCGACGGTGATCGGACCGGATGGGACGGTTTACGCGATTAATAACGCCACGCTATTTGCGGTGGGGCAATAGAGCTTTCACTCAGGCCGATTGCCATTCCCGGCTAGTTCCTGTAAATCCAGGAGATGGCGGGGCTTAAACGATCGGCGAGACCAGTGAGATTGAGGCTCGAACTGCAAGCCCACGAAATAACCGATCTCCTGGTAGCTGCAATACCGAACGGTACCCACGAAGGAGTTCCTGGGGCAGGAAATCTGGATTCTTACCCCGGTAGGAATCGGGACTTCGAACTGGAGGCAGGCTCCCGAGGGCGAGATGTTTTCCAGAAGGGCTTTTGCCTGTTGGACTTCGCCTTCCGAATCGGCCCAGGACGCTTCCACTACATCGGCGCACATCATGCGAACTTCGGAACGCTTATCCCGCATATATTCAGCATATCGGCGAACCGCGCCAAAAGGTTTAGCGCGGCTATAATCGGCCATGGCCACATTGGGACTGATAGAATACGCCGACGCGCCGCCGGAAGTGCGCGCGGTCTACGACGACATCATGGCGGTCCGCAAGACCGATTGGATCAACAATTTCTGGAAAGCGCTGGCCCACGACCCGTCCACCCTCCGGCGAACCTGGGAGAGCATCCGGCAGATCATGGCTCCGGGCGCGCTCGACGCGCTCACCAAGGAAATGATTTATCTGGCGGTGAGCGCTTCCAACCAATGCGCATACTGCATCGCCTCGCACACCGCGGGCGCGCGCAAGGCCGGTATGAGCGACGCCATGTTCGCGGAGCTAATGGCCGTGGTGGGAATGGCGAACGAGACCAATCGCCTGGCAAGCGGGTACCAGGTGGAAATCGACGGGCGCTTCAAGTTTCCAGCGCCAGCCTCAGGAAAATAGCGCCTTCGGTGGGGTGGGCCGAGTAGGGGTTGCTCCGTTCGAACCCGGCCCGTTCGTACATCGCGAGCGCGTCAGTCATCACCGGCATGGTGTCGCAAAGGAGTTCCCGATAGCCGGCGGATCTGGCCTCGGCCAGGATCCAGGCAAGCAGTTCGGCGCCGATTCTCATGCCCCGATATTGCGGCCGGACATACAGCCGCTTGAATTCGCAGCGGCCGGCATCCAGGCGCCGTAGCGCCGCGCAACCTGCCGGTTTGGCTTCCACCATCGCCAGCGCCAGGCGGCCGCCGGGAGGCACGTAGTCGCCGGGAAGACCGGCCACTTCAGCCGAGAAATTCTGGAAACAGGGCGTGAATCCGAAAGACGTCCAATATTCCTCGAAGAGCGCGCGCACTTGCGCCAGTTGCTGCGCGGTCTCGACAGGCACGATTTCCATGGCCTATTCCCGCTTCGTGAGGCGATCTTTGTAGATGGCGAAAACCCGCTGGAAATCGATTCCGGTTGCGACATTGACGGGCGTAGCGTCGGGTGCGATGCCGCGGCCGAGCGGAATGGTAGCGCCATAGAACCGGTCCCACGCGGACTGCACGTCGAGGCGCTCCGTCTCCCACTTGGTGACGAAAGAGGGGTCGATCAGGTACGCGGCGGCGAGCGAATCCCACATATACGCGACGCCATCGGAGTGCTTCAGGAATCCCGGGTAGCGATTGCCGAGGTCTTCGCGGAAGAGCTCGGCGATGGGGGTATGTACGGAGGCAATCTGGTCGAATTCGGCTTTGTGCAGCGGTGCCGTGTTGCACACATCGAGCGCGAACATGACTTTCTTGGGAATGCGCGAACGCAGCACCATGCGGGCGGCTTCGGGGTCGAACCAGAAGTTGAATTCGGCCCACGGCGATGCGTTCCCCGGCGCTTTGATGTTGCCGCCCATGAACACGATCTGCTTGATTTTCGTTTCGATGGCCGGTTGCATGCGCAGGGCGAGCGCGATGTTGGTCATGGGACCAATGGCGAGGATCGTGACTTCGTTCGGACGGCGTTCAATTTCGGATATGAGGAACTGGACGGCGGCGTTATGATGCGGCTTGCGGCCGGTGAGCCTGGCGCCCACGGCTGGGATGACCGCATGCGGATCGTAGGCGAAGGCGCCGGTATATTCGAGTTTTCCCCAGCGGCGTTCCTCTTCGCGAGCCATGGCCGGGCTATTGTCGAGAGGCACTTCGGCGCCGGTGAAGACGGGCATTTCGGGCCGCCGGAGAAGGTCGAGGATGTGGAGCATGTACTCGGCGCCCTGCGGCGCCCAGACATTGCCGGGCACGATGGTGATGCCGGCCACGGTGACCTGCTCGGGACTGCGCAGGAGCATGACGACCGCGGCGCCATCGTCGCCGAAGAGTCCGGAATCGCTGTCGATGACGACGATCTCCCGCTGCGCCGCCGCTACGGCGGCCGTCAGCAGCATGGCCGATAGCACGCGCCTCATGAATTCCCAATATAGCGTGAAAGGGGCGGGCGGCCGCTTGGACGCCGGCGGTCGCGGGCTTGCCTTCTGGCTCCCGACTCGGGGTTGATTTCCGTGAGATTTGCTTTTTGACCCAATGCTACACTGATCCATGATGCGGTACGAACATGTCCTATTTGAGACGGACACGGCCGGGGTGGCGCTCGTCACCATCAACCGGCCGGACAAGCTCAATGCGCTTTCCGCGGCAGTGATCGCGGAATTGCGGGACATTTTCGAGCGCATTCGGAGTGGCGCGGCGGTGCGCGCGGTAATCCTCACCGGGGCGGGCGAAAAGGCGTTTGTGGCCGGCGCGGACATCAAGGAACTGGCGGCGCTCTCGCCGGTGGAAATGCGGGAAGCGGCACGGCGGGGGCAGGAGACGTTTCGTCTGCTCGAAACCTCGTCGAAGCCGAGCGTGGCCGCGATCAACGGTTTCGCCCTCGGCGGCGGACTCGAGTTGGCGATGTGTTGCACGGTGCGGTTCGCGTCGGACCATGCGCGCCTCGGGCAGCCCGAAGTGAAGCTCGGATTGATTCCGGGCTATGGCGGATCGCAGCGCCTGCCGCGGCTGGTGGGCCGCGGTCGCGCGCTCGAATTGCTTCTGGCGGGTGAGCCGGTCGCCGCGGCGGAAGCGCATCGCATCGGGCTGGTGAATGCGGTGGTGCCGCCGGCCGAACTTTTGGATTTCAGCCGCGCCTGGCTGGCCAAGGTGCTGGCGAACGCGCCCGTGGCATTGGCGCTGGCGATGGAAGTGGTGGACGCCGGGCTCGACATGGGGCTCGAAGAAGGGCTGCGCATGGAGGCGGCTGCCTTTGGCCTCTGCGCGGCTACCGGCGATTGTCGCGAGGGCACGCGCGCGTTTCTCGAAAAGAGAATGCCGGCCTTCGCGGGAAAGTGAAATATGGGGAAAACATTCGAAGGCCAGTTGACGGCTACCGGTCTGCGTTTCGCGATTGTGGTGAGCCGGTTTAACAGCTTCATCACCGAACGGCTGCTGGCGGGCGCCATGGACGCGCTGCACCGCAGCGGCGCGGCGGACGACATGATCGACGTGGCGAAGGTGCCGGGCTCCTGGGAAGTTCCGCTGGCCGCCGGCGAACTGGCGCGTCAGCACCGTTACGACGCGGTGATCTGCCTTTCGTGCGTGATCCGCGGTGAGACCCCGCACTTCGATTACATTGCGGCCGAGGCTGCCAAGGGCGTGGCGCACGCGGCGGCCGAGACCGGTGTGCCGGTGGCGTTCGGAGTCCTCACGACGAACACACTCGAACAGGCGATCGACCGGGCCGGCACCAAGGGCGGCAACAAGGGCTTCGACGCGGCCATGACCGCCATCGAAATGGCCAACCTGATGCGCACGCTTCGCCAGGGAACCTAATGGCCACCCGCCGCCGGTCGCGCCAGCGCGCGCTCCAGATCCTGTTCCTGTGGGACGCCCGCCGGCAGCCGGTGGACGAGGTGATCGATTCCTATTACGATACTTTGCTCTCGGAAGAACAGCCGGCCCGCGATCCGTTCGTGGCCGACCTGGTACGCGGCACGGTAGCGCACGTGGCGGAAGTGGACGAGCAGATCTCGCGGCACGCCGAGCACTGGCGCATGGAACGTATGCCCGCGGTCGATCGCAATATTCTGCGGCTTGCGGTCTACGAGATCAAGTGCGGCGGCACGCCCGCGGCGGTGGCCATCGACGAGGCACTGGAGCTGGCGCGCAAATTCTCCAACGAAGAGTCGGTGCAATTCGTCAACGGAGTGCTGGACGCCGTGCACAAAGAGAAGCCGTAAGGCTATTGCTGGTCCAGGTACCAGTTGTAACGGACTTCCTTGCCATCCAGCTTCCACCGTTCCGGCGTGGTGGTGTCCATCCAATCGAGAGGCTCACCGGGCGGCTGCGGTAGCGACGCTTCGGCCAGCGCCACTTGGATTTCGGCCTTGTGTTCGGGCGGAACGGTGGCGGGGTCGGCGGAGATGAAAAGAGCGGTGCCGCTGCGCGCCACCAGATCGAGCCACTGCCGCGTCAGTTCCCACGGAATCTCGCGCGTGACGGGGACGCAATCGGGATCGGCGGCGAAGAAGGTGTTGTGTTGCGGCAGGCGGAAGGCGAGCGTGTTGACGCCCATTTTGCGCGTGCGGCTCCATTCGCGCCCGCTGGTGTCGTCGCCGATGCGCTGCGCCTCCTCGAGCCCCGCGGCGAGGTGGCCGATGGTGTTGCATCCGAGCACGGCCGCGTCTCCGGCCGCGCGGCGGATGGCGCGGTAGAGATCGAGGACAATTTCCGCGGTGGTCCGGCTGCGATCGTGGAAATGCCAGCCGCGGTCGGTGAGGCCGGGGCCCATGGCGAATCCCCAGCGGCCGGTGAGGTCGAAGGTGGAGTAATCGTGCTTGATCAGTTCATATCCCCAGCCGCGGATGGTGGCGATGCTCTCGCCGAGGTACGCGAGCGCCTCGGGGATGCTCGGGTCGATGGTGATGAGATCGCCGCGCGCGCGCCCGCCGGCGGGCGGTAAACGCCAGCTTTCCGCCTGCTTTTCGGTGGTGAGCAGGGGGCGCGTCCAGATGCCGGGACGGACGCCCGTGGCTTTCATTCGCTGGGCGAGATCGGCCATGTCCCGATAGCCGGAGGCTAACTGCGATACCGGTCCGGCGCCATCCGCCGCGGCGCCCCATCCCATATCGATCACCACGTAAGGACGATTGGTGCCGGCTGCCGGCATGAGTTCCGCCATCAACTCCGCGTCTTTCAGAATCGAGGCGGCGGATGTGTTTTTGCCATAGGCGTAATACCAGTTATTGCTGCCGTAAATCGGCTGCGCGAAAAGGCGCGGCTGGTCGCACATCATTCGGCAGAAGGAGCGGGCCGCTTCCGCGGGGAGTTCGCCTTGGCGGCTGATATACACGACTATGGTGGCAGCTTCCAGGTGTCGTTGGCCCAGTTCGACTCCGCCGCCGCCGTTACTGACGTCGAGCCAGAGCGTGATGCCTCCATCGTCCACCTGCCAGGAGCAGATCGCGGCAGCCCCGGTTTTGACTCCCCACCCCGTCGTGAACTTGGGCGTGGAGGCAAGGAAATACCATGGCATCAAACGGTCACCGGAGAGCCCGCGCCATTCGAGATCGCCGTACGAGCGCTCCCACTGATCGCCGAGAAAGCGCCGTCCGGGAGTGAATGGCGCCTCCCAGCGGAAGCGTATCTTCGTCAGTTTCGTTTTCGGCGCGGCGACAAGAATGTGAAGGCCGGTTTCGCTCGATTCCGTCGTGATCTCGATTTCGCCAGCTTGCCATCGCGTGCCGGAGCGCGCGAGAGCCATGGCGGTGGAGTTACTCTCGGCAAAAGCCGAGACGTGATCTGGCGGCGCGATGCCCAGGAACACTTGTGAGCGGAGACTGGAGGCGGCCACTATCGCCGCGCCCGCGCCGAGGAGAAACTCACGCCGGTTCGCCATGACCGCCATTGTAATCGCGCGGCGCGCGAATTTGTGAAATCCCGCAAAAACCAGCGGCAAAATGGGCGGGTTCGCCGCCAAGAGTATGTTACGGTAACCGTAGGTAGACTTCGGACCATGCGGTATCAATTCACACGGCCGTCGGCGGTTTTCGCAGTTGCGATTCTAGCCGCGATCGCCGCCTTCTGTCCGTTGCTGCTGTGCGCCCAGCCGGATTCCGGCGCCGGTCCACACTCCTGCTGCCCCAAGCATTCCCACCACCCCGGCCCGCTGCCGTGCGATGCTACCAGCCACGCGTGCCCGTACACGCTGCTGGAAAGAGCCAAGTCCGCCGGCGCCCCGCTGGCGGTGTTGCCGCCGGCAATCCGCACCGTCGTCGCGCCGGTCGAGCGTTGCGAGCTTGCGCGAATACTCGCTCCCGCTATAACTTTCACCCGGCATTTGTACCTCCGCAATGGCGTTCTCCTGATCTGAGAAAGGCCGCAGTGCCTCATTGCGCAACCTGATCCTGATTTTCAGTTCATAAAAGGAGAATTGTCATGAAAAGAATTACCAAAGTCGTTCTCAGTGTGGCCGCGCTCGCAGTGTTGGCGTTCGGGGCCAGCTTCGCCCATTTGAAGAGCTGCTGCCCGGACGGGCCGTGCTGCAACGGCGCTTGCTGTAAGATGGCGCACCACGTAAAGTAACCCGACACCGCGCACGGCGGGCGCTCGAGCCCGCCGTGTGCAGAGTAACCTATAACTTGTGATCGGTCGCCACGCGAAAGAGTTCCGCCGTCACGTTCTGCAGCTCGCCGGCAATCTTCCGGCGGTCCTCTTCTCCCGGTTTGAGCCCGCAGAGCGCGCGGAATTCAGAGACGATCTGCCGGCACTGTCCGGCTAGCGAGCTGAATCGCTCCTCCGGCGATTTCTCCGCCGGCTGCCGTATCTCGCGCAGCGCGGCGTGAATCTTCGGACCGTTCTCGGGAACCATCTCGACGGATTCTCCCTCGAGGAGCAGAGTCTTTCCTTCCATGCGCGGCGCCAGCAGGCGGTATTCCCGCGTCGAGAGCCCGAGCTGTTGCATGGTGGCGAACGACTCCGGTCCGAACTCTTCCAGGTGGCGGATCAGGCGATCCGCGCTCACGCGGCTCATGCCCAGATACTTCGGACAGAACTCGTCCCACGTCTTGGCCTTCGCGAGATACTGCTTCGAGTTGCGGATTTTTCGCAGGCACTCGGCGTCGGCGGCCGAGCATCCTCCCGCAAGTTTACTCAGGGTTCGCCGCTCTCCAACCAGAGCGCCAATTTCGAATACGTCCACTGTTTCCAGCGGAGCTTTCAACTCTTTCATCACCCTCTCCAGCTACAATTCCGATCCCGGGGACCGGTTTCAGATTTTCGGCATTGCAAGCATTGGGTTTATTGAGGCGCCGCCGGTCCCGGGAACGGCCGGCCCGATCCAAGTCTCGCGCGCGGCGATGCGCGGACAGCAGGCCGTGCCGTCTATACGGCTGACAGTAAAGCGAAAAAATCCTGGAAATCCGAGTGACCGGGTTCCGGGTTTTAGCCGGGGCGCGAGTCTAACGCTCGCGCGATGCCGTCTCGGTCCGCGCCCTGGCAGCTTGCGACAGCGCCTGGATTGCGAAGTTGGTCGCGGCGGTCGAAATCCACTGGTCGAAGCCGTGAGGGAACCCGGCATCAAAGTACGGCTGCAGGGCCAGGGCGCGAGTCCTCACGTACCAGGTGCCGTCCTCCAGTTGCGTTTTGAGCAGGAACTGGACCGCGCGCTGATAAGCGGCATCGGACGCGGGCAATCCCGCAATCTGAAGCGCGTAGAGGGCTCTCCCCGTGGCATAGGCGCCGCTTTCCAGGGAATCGAGATCGGACCAGCCGCCATCGGGGTGCTGTTTGGCCAGCAGTTCCTGCATCGCTTTCCGGGCAGCGGCCTTATCCATATTGGCCCATGCCAGACCCATCAGCCGGACGCTCCGGTCCTCGTTGTTGGTGGATTGCGCGCCGGCCAGCCAAGCGGCGGCGAGCTGGATCGAATGCTCGTAAGCGGCGCGCTCCGCCTTGGGCGCGTAGAGCTGGAGCGCACGCATCGAGACCGCCGTCTGGCCGATGTAATCGGAGCAGATCGGGGCCCGTGGATCGGCGGCCGCATACGCCCATTCTCCATTGGGAGATTGGCGGGATTTCAGGAACATGGCCGCGGCATCGGTGTTGAGATCGGCCTTGTAATGCTCGGCATCGAGGCCGATCAGGATGTAGCCAGCTATGAAGGGGGTGAAAAAGTCTCCCTCGCCCGTCATCGAGCCCTGGTGCATAAGGTCGCGCAGTTTCTCGAGGCCAAAAACGTTGGCTTTCACCTGTTGCGCCGAGATCGTCTCGTCCACCTGGAACCCGCTCTTGCGCGCCGCGCTGACGGCCATCGCCCCGAAGCTGTCGTTGTGGCAGGACGAGCAAGCCGCCTTGGGAATGAAATTGGCGTCGGCCTGTTGAACCAGGGGAAGACTTCGCTGAATCGCCGCCTGAATGGTGTTTTCGCTGCGCGCCTTCAGCACGGGCGCAGGACTATCGGAGCTCTTGGCGCCCAGTTTCACCAGGTATTCGACGATCGGGGTATCCCCGCGCCGCTTCGCGATATCCAGTACCGTGAGCCCGGCGTCGCCACTCAGCTTGTGTGCATCCCTGGCGTTGATATCGGCGCCGTGCTCGACCAGCAACTTGACTTCATCCAGGGGCAGAAGATCGCTCGCGGCGGCATACATCAGCGGGGTGCGGCCGGACGGATCGAAGGCATTCACGTCGGCGCCGTGGTCCAGCGCGTTGCGGACCGCGTCCACATTACCTAAAACCGCCGTGTCCTGGAGCAGGACGGTATAGTCTTTCTCGCTCAGACCCCGGGGGATGAGCAGCCCGGCGCATTTCGGGCAGCGGATGTTATAGCTCATTTCCAGCGCCGGCTCGCCGGCGTCCTTGACATCCGCGCCTTTAGCGAGGAGCAACTCCATGCTCGCGGCATCGCCGGCGCTGGCAGCTTCAATTAAGGGCGACGATTCCCCGGCCGGGTGAGCGTTGGGATTCGGATTGGCGCCATGTTCCAGAAGGAACTGGACCGTGGCGTGATTGCCGGGACGGCGGGCCGCGATCATCAACGGCGTCCGCATGTCGCTAGACCGCGCGTTGACGTCGGCGCCATGGGCGACCAGCAGGCGGGTTTTCTCCAGATCGGTGGCCGCCCACATCAGGGCCGTGGCGCTCGCATCGTTGTGCTTGTTGACGTCCGCGCCCTCTTTCAGCAGGCGCTCCAGTGTAGGCGCGCCGGAGTAGAGAACGGCGTACATGAACGGAGTGGAGCCCTCCGGCCCTCGGGCATTCAGCAGTTGCGGATTGGCGGCGGCGGATTTCAAAAATGCCTGCTGGTCGCCCGCCTGAAGCGCGTTCACCATGGCGACGGCCGCGGGGTCCAGCGGCGCAATTGCGACCTCGTTGGAAAGGGCGTCGGGCCATTCGGCGCCTTGATCGATCCATTTTTTGATAGTCGCGATTTGCTCGGCCCGGAGCGCGCCGGTGGGCGGCATTTGCAGACCGTAGTCATTTCCCGAGATCCGGTGAAACAGGAAGCTGTTTTCGCTGCTCCCCGGCACCACACCTCGCCGGCCCATCACCACACTCTTGCGGTCGAGCCGCATTCCGCTGCTCTGGAGCGCGGGTCCATGACACGGCACGCAGTTCTTCTGAAAAATGGGTTGTACATCTTTGGCGAAGTCGATTTTCGCCGTCTGCGCGCCCAGCACCCCAGCCAGCACCATCGAATACAGCGCCAGCTCCCCGATTTTAAATCTTTCCATGTCACCCTCTCTCGCTATCCCTTGCGGCTCAACCCGGTAGAGCGATTATAGCCGAACGTCCCCGCGGCCACTTGTTCCGCACGACGGCAGTGGTACTGGCCCGGTACCTCCAGGCCACTCATCCGCGGATTTTTCGAGATGGCTTCCCGACGCTCAGGTTAGGGACCGATTTGGCGGATAGGATGCCGCTTCATATACCAGCACGGAGTGTAGCCGAAATGCGGAAACAGGGCATCGACGCAGGTGTCGGTGATGGGCGTGCCGATGGAGTACTCCAGTTGATTCCACTGGTTGATATCGGCAAATATACGGTCGACTTTGACCTGTTCCACCGGCCGCTTGCGGAATCGCGCCCAGAGGTCGTCGGCGCCATAGGCCAGGCCTATTATGCCCAGTAGAAAGAGAAATACCCGGAGTGCAATTCTCCTGATCGTCCGCATCATGACTCTTTCGACTATAGCGGAAGCGGGGACGCCTCCTTCAACGGGAGCGTTCGGATCAGCGTTTCGGCTCGGGGAGTTTGAGCTCCGGCAGGTACTTGACGATGCGGGAATTGCCCGATGACGGGTCGATTTTCATGAGGGTGTTAATTCGCGCGCCCGCTTTGATTGTGGACGGCAACTGAGCCGTCGACACTTCCTGTTGCACGGTCTTGCCGGACTGCTGGAGTTCAACCGTCGCGGTGTGATTCTCCGTGTCGATGGACTTGATCAGGACGTCGGCCAGGCGGCATTGCGATTCGCAGGAGACCGGGATCGGGTAGCTGTCGCAGGCGCACTGGGGAGAGTTGCCATTGGAAGACTGGGGCTGCTTTCCACAAGCGGTGAGAAATAAGGCCAGGATAGCGATTGTCTTCATTTCTTCTCCTTGGGACTTTGATCGGACAGCACCCACCACAGAATGTAAACAACCAGCCACCCTCCGAGGCACACCAGCGCCAGCTCCAGGTAGCGGATTTGTGCCAGGGCGTTATCATTCATCTTATTGGCGATGCTCTCGATCAGGTCGGTGCTTTTATGGCGGGCCGCGACGAGATAGGCCACGTAGCGGCTCTGAATCTCGATGCCCTGGTAGATAGAGAGTGCCAGCAGCGCCCAGGCAGGCAGGAATAAGAAATACGCCGCCCGCATCTTGCGGGTGTTAGGCCGGTAATAACTGGTGCTGACGATGATCACCATCGAAGCGCCGATGATGAGCAGGTCCCACTGGGACATGCTTTGGGCCAGACTCTGGGCGGCTTCGAAGAACTTCGATTCGTCCATTAGGGACCGATAATACACCTGTCGCCGCCGCAAGGCAATCCTGACACGATGGGGACCACGGGGACCGTCCGGGCCGAATACCATATACTGTTTTGTGGGGTTTCATGGCTTGAAGCGCCGCTGGAATGTTTTCATTTGGGCCGGGTTCGCGGTCGTGCTGGCCGCGTTCATAAGCTACATCCCCCTGTTTGCAGTGTTTCCCATCACGCGCGACATTCCATGGGCGAACTATTTACTATTCTTAGCCGGGGGCGCTCTGCTGGCGGTGGGTGTCAGCCGCGCGTTCCGCGATCGTGGGCGCTACGGCGGTAAGATCAGCGGCTCAATCCTGACCGCGCTGAGTACTCTTCTGTTGGTTCTCTTCGTTCTGTTCGTAACTTACTTCAGCAAGCAGATTCCGTCCGCGGGATCGGCATTAGGCGTTGGCCGGAAAGCGCCGGCGTTTCTGCTCCCGGATACTTCCGGGAAGCCGGTATCCTCCGCCGATGTTTTGAAGAACCATCGCGGGATGGTGCTCATTTTCTATCGCGGCTACTGGTGACCGTTCTGCAACTCCGAGTTGCGGGGTTTCGAACAGCATCTGAGCGAGTTTCAGCAGCGTGGATTTGAGGTGGTGGCAGTCAGCGTGGATTCGCCCGCCGAGTCGGAAAAGCTCTGCCGGTCGCGAGGGTATACATTTCCGCTGCTTTCGGACCCCAACGCCGGGACGATCCGTCAGTACGGAGTGCTGCATCCCAAAGGCGGCCCAGGAGGTAAAGACATCGCACGGCCTGCGGAATTCGTCGTGGATGCGGCCGGCACCATCCGCTGGGAAAACCTGACGGACGATATCCGTGTGCGCGCCAGGCCGCAATCCGTTCTCACGGCGATAGACCGGCTCTGAGGTCCGGGTGCACCTTCGCGTACCTGAAGTTGGGGAGGCGTTTTCCACCGTGCCCGCTCCACGGCAGCGCGGGTCTTCATCAAGTCGCGATTCAGCTTCCGGGACACGACGCCAACCGGTGCTCGGCCGATTCACGCAAATCGTCGCCGGGACCGGGTTCGCCGATTGGGGTCGAGATCCACGTTGCGGCTGGGTAAACCGGCACGCCTTTCGCAAGGACATGCGATAAGGTAGTTCGAAGAAGGAAAACTCGCGTGAAACTCCTAGCATGTATCCTGCTGGTATTCGCACTTGCCACGGCGGCCGCTGCCGCCGATGTCACAGGTAAATGGTCGGGCACTTTCGTGGTGATGGGACCGAACGGGCCGGCGGGAGATCCCAACCCCGCGTTCCTGATCCTGAAACAGAGCGGGTCGACACTCACCGGGACGGCGGGTCAGGACGAGAACGAACAGTGGCCCATCGACAACCTCAAAATGGACGGCAACAAGATCAGCGGCTCCGTGAGCCCGTCGGATGGCGCCACCTATACCGTGACACTGACGGTGAATGGCGACAGCATGACGGGCGAAGTCACGATCTCGGATGGCGGGCAGACCATGAAGGGAAAAATCGAGCTCAAGCGGGTGTAAGCGACCGGTTTAGGAATGGACGCGGACCCCGCACATCTCCGCGAAGCGGATTTCGGTAGCTCGGACCCGTCCTGCCACCACCGCCAGGGCGCGCTGGAGAACTTCCTTCCCGAGCAGTGGATCGGCGCTGCACGCTGCCTTCAGATCTTCGCCTTCCAGGCGGGCCGCGGTGGTGAACTCCCTCGCCCGAACCCGGAAAAGGGTGTCGTGATCGCTCAGAAGTGCCGACCAGCCAAAGGCTTGGCCGGGTCCGACGGCCTGTACCGAGACGCTGAAGTTGGGCCCGCAGAGTTCCACCGAAACGCTGCCCGAGAGCACCAGGAAAAAGGCCCGCGAATGCTCGCGGTCGGCCAGAACGATTTCACCTTCCTCAAATGCCACCTTCGAAGCCACCGACGCCAGTGCATCGACTTGCGCGTCGTTAAGGCCGCGGGTAAAGGCGTGATTGCGTAGAATCTCGGACAGTGTGTTTTGCCCCGGTTGTTTGGGTGCTATGCCCCCATCCTTGCCCGAAGTTGTTGAAATAGCCATCGACGCGCCAAGGGGTAGCAATTGGTCTGCCAGTGAGTTCAAAAATCGATGGCAATCACTTCGTGGTCCCCGATAGCGGGAACCGTCAGGCGAATCTGGCCGCCGGACTCGAGAAATACCGGGGTGCGGCCGCTCGCCAGGAGTTTCACCGCGCGGACCTGCCTGGCGGCGGGCAGCCGGATGGCCACATCCTGCGGCGGCGCGGGAAGGAATTCGCGCAACGGACCCTTCATCATCATGGGATTGGTGAGATTCACCAGGTGTACGGTCATTGAAGCGGTCTGGCGCCAGACCGTCACGTCGAAAACGCCGGGACCCTTGACGGTAACCGGCCGCGGCTCGTTGGCGGCCCAATCGACGGCATTGCGCAGAAGCTTGAAATGATCCACGGCCAGAATTTCCCAGAACGTCCGGTCGATGTCCCAAGGAAAATAAACTACTCGTCCGGCGCCGGCTTCCCGCAAATACACCTCGGCGATATCGGTTTTGGGTTGGCGCGGAAAAACCTCTTCCATGGGCAGATCGGGATAGGACGGAATGAGCGTGAGCGGCGGATTGCGATAGCCGGTGGAGGGCCTGGTGTGAACGCGCGAAACGCCGTTGATGATGCGGGTGGTGCCTTCCAGTCCAGCCAGAAGAGGATGCCGATGGCCGGTTTGCGGATCGGTCTCCAGGCGGAGATAGGAGTTCATCATGCGCGTGTCGAGACCGCCATCGTAAGAAGCGCCGAATAGCGTGGCCAATCCGAAGTCCGGACGCCGCGCGCCCCACTCGTCGTAGAGCGAGGTCTCGTAGGTGGCCACGATGCTGCCTCCGCGATCCGCAAATTCGCGGATCTGCCGGCACTGCGCATCGGACAGGGCGCTAATGTTGGGCAGGATGAGCACCTTGAACGGCGCGAGGTGAGCGGCGTCGAGCAGGCGATCGTGCACCATCTCAAACGGAATGCGCGCTTCGATTAACGCCTGGTAAAAACCAAGCGTATGGTCCTCCACTTTCTGGCGGGCGTGTTCGCCGCCATAATAATGCGCCGTCTGCTGCGAATAGACCATGGCGACGCGGGCCATCGGCGCCACGTTGCGCAGATAGCGCTCGTTGCGGTAGTGCCAGTTGTAGAGTTCTTCCACAACCGGGAGCCAGCGCTCATCGTAAAGGGTGCCGCAGAATTTGGAGAACCAGGGGCGCTGTCCGTTGGCGATCGCGTCGAGCACCCAGAGGCGGATTTCGGGCCCGCTCTGGACGGAGTCTTTCCAACGGTAGGCCTCCTCGAAGCCGACGCTGAACAGCGCGCCCACCGGCTTTGAGCTCATGGTGGCGCGGTATTCCTTGGCGTTTTTGCCGTTCGACCAGGGCGCCGAAAGACCGCTGCGCGCCTGCCGGTCGGCAAATATCACCGGAGCCAGTTCGCCGATGGTTTTCATGTCGAGCTCGCTCAGCGCGCCGCCGCCCGAATTGGGAATGAACGCGCCGCCGGGATTGTTCTCGCGAATGGCTTTGTTCCACACCCCACAGAGTTCGAACAGGCGGCGCTGCTTCCATTCGATGTAGGCCCGGCGGGAGGGATTTTGGGGGTCGAGTGTGCGCGGGAGATCGAATCCCGTGGCGGCTCTGAAATTCTCGCGGCAGTGCTCGCAATAGCACATGCCCGAACCCGACCAGCGGTTGCTGAAAATGCCGTCGGGGCGGTACCGAGCCACAATCTCGCGCGTGACTTCGGTCATGAATTCGAAATTGTACGGACCGAGCGCGCAGGTGACCCACCATCCCGGCATAGCCCAATGCGGCCGCCGTTTGCCGGTTTCATCGACGGCGATCCAATCGGGGTGGGCATCGTAGACATCCTGATGGCAGGCATGCGGATCGGTGCGCGCCAGCACCACCATGTCCAGTTTGCGGCAGCCGGCGACCAGGTCGCCGAAGGGATCGGTATCCTTCATCCACTGGCTGCGATAGTGAAGCGGAATTCTGGTGGGGTAATACGCCACGCAGCCGCCGGCGCTGAGGCAGGCGGCATCGGAGTGGGTGCGCTGGAAATAGTCCAGCCAGAAGCGGAGGTCGTACTGGCCTGGGTCGTTTTCGGCCAGGGTCAGCTGGGCCCAGCGCATGGGCCGCTCATACCAGGGAAGGGACTCGGCGGCGGCCGGCTCGTTCGCCAAGGCGATGGTGGATGCCGCGAGAGTGCCGCGCAGAAAATCCCGTCGGGCGAAGGAACGTTGGGCCATATGGCCGGATGTTATCACGCCCCCGGCACGAGTTATTCGGCAACTCCGGTGTGAATGCCCGTCTGCCGCACCCGTTCGGTGGGATTGCTCGCCATCCGCGACCGCTGAATGGCCGTGCGCAGTTCGCGTGCCTCGGCGGGGCAAAAACACAATTGGCCCAATGCCGCCCTTTCGAGATCGTGCGCGTTAAAAGCCGCGGTCATGATTCCACCCGGACGGTGCCCGAGCCCCATCAAGTGGCCGATCTCGTGGGCCATCACGTACCCCAAGGTTAGGTCGAGCGGCACGCCTTGGCCTTGAGCGAAATCGAACGCCCTGTCGAAGAAGATATAGGAAGCGGCGCAACGTTCGTTTTGCACGCAGGTGATGGTCGCGGCCAAACCGCTGGGGGATACGAGCATGCCGGGCAGCGGGCGTGCGAGAATCTTCACCTGCGCGTATCGATCCGGCACGGGACAGCCGCGGACCGGGTGGCAGAGAGTCCATTCGGTCTCGATCCCGGCCCGATGGAATGCGTAGCGGCCCGCTTTCATCGCGGAGAGCAGGAGATCGCTGGGGCTGCCGGCGTAGTCGAAAACCACCACCGGGAGGGCGGTTGACGAATGGGATGCGGCTGCGGTGAACACCATGCCGAATCCGATTGCCGCGGCCTTCCAGGCTTTCATATTTTTCTCTATCGGCTAATACGCGCGAAGGCTTCGAAAGTCGCTACTAATTTAGTTCTCAAGAGTAAAAATACTGCTGGAAAGTACTGTGGCTCTAAGTTACAGTAAGGTAATTAGGCACATAACTTGTAGGTTCAGTGTTTAACAATAAGTTAAGAGGTGTGGTTAGACAGCGCTTTGCAGCTAAGGTTAAATTCCAGGGCGCTTCCGCTCGCATTGCCTAAGACTTGGGCACGCAATCCCGGAATGATACGATGATCGCGTGCCCCGACCACTTTTGTTCCCGTTTCTTGTTCTGGCGATCTTCGTCCCGTCCGCGTCCGGCCAGGTGACGGCCGCGATATCGGGGAAAATCGAAGATCCATCGGGCGCCGGAATCAAAGGTGTGTCCGTCACGCTGAAGAACGTGGAAACCGGAGCGACGCGGGCCGTACTGACGGACGACACAGGTAGTTTTCGAGCCCTCTCGCTGTCTATCGGGTCGTATGAAGTGAAGGCCGCGAAGGCTGGATTCAAGACGCAGGTTCGCAGCGGGATCAATCTCGTGGTGGGGCAGGAAGCGGTGGTGAATCTGCGGCTGGAGGTCGGCGATCTGGCACAGGTCGTGAATGTCACGGAAGCAGCGCCGCTGGTGAATACCACTACTTCTTCGGTTTCCGGATTGGTGGGCGAGCGCGAAGTGAAGGATCTCCCGCTGAACGGGCGGAGTTTCGACGACCTGATGACGCTCAACCCCGGCGTCATCAATTATGCACTCAAGAGCGCCAATACCAGCACCAGCAACGGCAATACTTTCTCCGTTGCCGGGCGCCGTCCCGCCGATAACCTGCTGCTGCTGAATGGCATCGAATATACGGGCTCGAGCCAGCTTGCCATCACTCCGGGCGGTGTGAGCGGATACCTGCTGGGAATCGATGCCGTCCGCGAGTTTAACGTCGAAACCGATGCTTACGGCGCGGAATACGGCAAACGGTCGGGAGCGCAGGTGACGGTGGTCACGCAATCCGGCACCAACGCGCCGCACGGGACGCTCTTCGAATTCCTGCGCAACAGCGATTTCGACTCGCGCAGCATCTTCGCCCAAACCTCGTACGTTCCACCGTTCCGACAGAATCAGTTCGGGGGCGCGCTGGGCGGGCCGCTGAAGATGAACCGGCTGTTTCTGTTCGGAAACTACGAAGGGTTCCGGCAGGCGCAAACCCTGAGCAGCGTGAGTGTGGTTCCGGACGCGTCGGCGCGTGCCAAGGCAATTCCGTTCATGCAGCCATATTTTTCCTTCTGGCCGGCAGCCAACGGGCCGGAACTGGTTTCGAACGGGCAGCCGAGCGGATCGGCATTCGCCTATGAGAATCCCAAGCAGACCATTCGGGAAGATTTCGGCACCACGCGCCTGGACAATACCATAAGCGACCGCGATTCGCTCTCGGCGTCCTACACCATAGACGATGGCAACAGCCTGATTCCCCTGGCCGATCCTTTGTTCGGTTCTTACACGGCGTTGCGCATGCAGGTGGCGAGCCTTGCCGAGACCCACGTCTTCTCGCCGACAGTCCTCAATGTCGCGCGTTTCGGTTTTTCGCGCGCCGGGTTCAATCTGGATTCCGCCCCGCTGGCGCAATTTCCGGCGAATCTCGATTTCGTGGCGGGCGCCGGACCGGGGGGAATCGTCGTCAACGGCGGCGTTACCACCACAGGACTTTCGGGTATCACGGCGGCTGGTCCGAACAATGCCGCCGGCGTGTGGAACCGCCGCAATCTCTTCACATACACGGACAATGTCGAGGTTTCCCGGGGAATCCATCAGATCAGTGCCGGCGTCTGGCTTCAGAGGATGCAGGACAACGAAGATTCCGCCTCGCGGCAACTCGGTCAGGCCACCTTCGCCAGCCTGACGACGTTTGAACAAGGCACGGCCAGCACATTCCAAGTGGTGCCCTCAGCCAATGAACTGGGGTGGCGCAGCCTGTTCGGCGCATGGTATGTCCAGGACACGGTAAAGCTGCGCCATAATCTCACCGTCCGGCTGGGAATCCGCCAGGAATTCACGACGGGATGGAACGAAGCGTTCGGACGGGCCGCCAACTACATCCCGGATGCCGATGGTGTGCTGGAGACCGCCCCGCGGGTAGCGAGTTCCGTCTTCACGCAGAATAATGCCGTCAAGCTCTTCAGTCCACGCGTGGGCTTGGGGTGGGACCCGTTCGGCAACGGCAAAACAGCTGTCCGGGCAGCCTTCGGCACTTATTATTCGCTCATCGACGACCTGGCTTTTCTGTTGAATTCGCTCCCGCCTTACAATGGCGCTGCCACGGCGTCGGGAGCGCTCTCTTCGATCGTTCCCATTGTGCCCGGCGCGGCGATTCCACCGTCGTGCGGACCGGGAGTTCCGGCGCCCTGCACCACGTATGCTCCGCAAGGCGTGCAGGCGAACGCCAAGACTCCCACCGTCGAGGAGTGGAATCTCTCGGTGGAGCGCGAAATCAACCCGGCCACAGTGCTGCGCCTGTCGTACGTGGGCGCGTTCGGATACCACGGACTGCTGAGCGTGGATCCCAACACGATTCCGGCGCAGGTGTGCAACGCTGCCGCCGGCTGTACGGCGGGCGGGGTGGCGACCAGCGGCGCGCCGGCGTCCGCGGCGAATCAAAGCCACGTCGCGGAGGGGGCGCAATACATTCCGGTGGGCACGCGGCCCAACCCGTACCTGGGCGCGGGATTCTTCTGGTACACCGAGGGTAACAGCAGCTACAACGCGCTCGAAACCGAAGCGCTGCATCGGCTGAGCCGCGGATTCGAACTCCGCGCCAGCTACACCTGGTCCAAGAATCTCGACATGAATTCCGGACTCACGGGCGCGCAGTCGCAGAATCAATCGCAAATGATTCTACAATTCAGCAATCCACGCCGCGATTGGGGCCCGTCGGCCCTCAATCCGGCGTCGCAGGCAAGCATTTCGAGCCGGTACGAGTTGCCGTTCGGCCCGAGCAAGCACTGGCTCGCGCGGGCAAGCGGCGCCGCTAGCAAGATCGCCGGCGGTTGGCAGTTGAACGGGATTGTGACACTGCTCAGCGGATTTCCGTTTACGCCGGTGATCGGCTCCAACCGATCGGGCGATGGCGACACCCGCAATCCCGACCGGCCGTCGCTCACGCCCTCGTTTTCCGGGCCGGTCGTGCTGGGCAATGCCGGGCAGTGGTTCAATCCGAACGCGTTCGTCCTGCCGCCGGCGGGGACTTATGGCAATCTGGGGCGGGGAGTTTTCACCGGTCCCGGTCTGGCCGATATGGACGTGTCGCTGTTCAAGAACACGTCGCTATCGGAGCGGGTCAGCCTGCAATTGCGCGCCGAGTTTTTCAACGTTCTGAATCACCCCAATCTCGGGACGCCCAACGCCACCGTCTTTTCCGGAACGAGCGTCAACGCATCGGCGGGACTGATCACGACGCTCGCCACATCGCCGCGGCAGATCCAGTTTGGAATGAAAGTAATGTTCTGAAAGCCAAGCAGGCGGGAGTCAGAAGGCAGAAGAAAAGCCGCGTGCCGCTTCCTTCCGGCTCCTGGCCTTTGGCTCCTGTTCTAAATTTCCGGCGCGGAGAGCATCGCGGCGCCCCAGACGCGTGCCTGGCCGGCTTCCTGCAGAAACACCACCACGCGTTGGCCGCCGGCGCTGTCCGGAAGGTCGATGTGCCGCGAGAATGTACCGCCGCGCTTTACATACCCGAGTTTGCGCAGGCTGCGGACCACGGCGACGTGCGCCAGGGTGCGGCCCTTATTCTCGCCGGCCGCGACCCGGCTGACATCAGTCTCGTCCGCCAGGGCCAGCCAGATATCGGCGTCATGCGGGACGTCCTCGACATCGACACGCACACCCTTGCCAATCCGCTCCAGAACAATCGAGGCTTTGGGCCGGTTGGCGGCTTTGTCGATCTCTACCGCCGCGCGGCGGGTGTCGCCCCCGGTGAACTGCGCCGCGCCGTCCACCACCATCTGGGGAGTGTAGGGACTGTCCAAGCCAAACTCTTTGGCGTAAGTCTCCTGCCTCTGGGTGTACTCGGGAGACGAGAACCGGTCTTTCCAACCCAATTGATTCCAATAGTCCACATGTTCGCTGAGGACGATCGAATAGCGGTCAAGTTGCTGGAGGTGACGGTCCGCGGGTGGACAACTCGAGCACCCCTCGGAAGTGAAAAGCTCTACCAGCACGGGCGCGCGCGGAACATCGGCGGCGCTGGTAGCAAACGCCAGGCAGATTGTAGCCAGAAACAAATTGCGAAACATGTCCAAACTATGCCTTTTGCTTCTTGAATTTCGTGGGCTTGTGTTTGGCGATCTTGGGTGTGGAAACCTTGTGTTTGGAGATCTTGGGCGGTTTGTGGACGACAGCCCTGGATCCCTCTTTGCCCCGGCTTTCGGTTTTTGGAGTGTGAACCGCGTGTTTTTGTACTTTCAGGGGCTTGGGATGCTTATCGGCGGCAAATGCCAGACAGCCTGCGAACACGAATGCCAACACCAATCGCCGCACGCTCATAAGCTCATGATATTCGGCAGATGGCTGAACCACAACCACCACTTTAGAAAACTAACCACGGTTAAGACGATGCACAACCATGATGCCACCCGCCACATGGTCTCCATCGGACCGCCGGCGCGAGGAGTTTCCGCCATATATCCAATGACGAATCCGGCGACCATTCCGCCTATATGAGCCCAATTATCGACGCTAAAATACGGGATCAGGCCGAAAATCAACAGGTAAACCGCCCAGCGGATGTACATCCCCCGGATGGCGGCGCCGGCTGGAGTGCGGTGCCGCACGCCGAGAGCGATCATGGCGCCAAGCAGGCCGCAGAGTCCGGCCGAAGCGCCGATGGAAAGGTGCGGGCTGAAGAGGGTGCTGGCGTAAAATCCCGCTACCGAGCCGAGGAAATAAATGACCCACATGCGCGCCGCGCCATAGATCGCTTCCACGGTCGCCCCAAGATCGAAAAGCACCCAGGAATTCATGGCGATGTGGAGCAGCCCGCCGTGCAGAAATCCGGCCGTCACCAACCGCCACCATTGGCCGTGAAACTCGCTCAGCGGACTCTCCAGATACGGCAGGGGGACCTTGGCTCCGAACGCCGCCAGCACGTTTTGGTTGATATCCCCGAATCCCCCGGATCCCAACTTCATGGAAAGAATCGCGGTCGCCACAAAAAAGCCGGAGTTGATCAGCAGGATCAGCATCGTGTTGAAGCGCGCCTGGGGGATGAATCCGCCAATGATATCGGCGGCGCGGGCGCGTTCGGCATAGCGCGGACCTACCGCCTCGTTACAGTAGGGGCAGATTTTGTCTTTGTCGGTAATGAATGCCCGGCAGTTCGGGCACATGCGGCGTGGATCCATCTCGAACCATGATAGCGGCTCTTACGCCCGTTTCGTGATACCGTAAGCCTTCCCCATGCACGAACCGAGCAAATTCCTTCTAACCGAGAGCCAGATTCCCACCGCCTGGGTGAATGTGCTCCCTTCGCTTTCGGAGCCGCTGAGCCCGCCATTGAATCCGCAAACCCGCCAGCCCATCGGACCGCAAGACCTGGCAGCGATCTTCCCCATGGAATTGATCGAGCAGGAATTCTCGCCCAAGCCGCTCATCGATATTCCAGGCGAAGTGATGGATATCTATCGCCTGTGGCGCGCCACTCCGCTCTATCGCGCGCGCCGGCTGGAACGCGCGCTCGATACACCGGCGCACATCTATTACAAGTACGAAGGCACCAGCCCGGCCGGTAGCCACAAACCCAATACCGCGATAGCGCAGGCGTATTACAACAAGCGCGCCGGTATCAGGCGTTTGGCGACAGAAACCGGCGCCGGACAATGGGGCAGCGCCCTGGCGCTCGCCTGCCGGCTCTTCGACATGGAATGCACGGTCTACATGGTGCGCATCAGCTACGACCAGAAGCCCTACCGGCGCATGATGATGCACACCTGGGGCGCGGAAGTCTTCGCCAGCCCCAGCGATCACACCAATTCCGGCCGCGCCGTGCTCGCCGCCGCGCCGGATTCTCCCGGCAGCCTGGGAATCGCCATCAGCGAGGCGGTGGAAGACGCTGCCACGCACTCCGATACCAATTACGCCCTCGGCAGCGTGCTCAATCACGTCATGCTGCACCAGACCGTGATCGGCCAGGAGGCGAAATTACAAATGCAAATGGCCGGCGAGGAGCCCGACGTGGTGTTGGGGTGCTTCGGCGGCGGCAGTAATTTCGGCGGGTTGGCGCTGCCTTACGTTCTCGACCGGCTCTCAGGTAAGGGGCCGCGCATTGTGGCGGTGGAACCGGCGGCCTGCCCGAGCCTGACCAAGGGACATTTCACTTACGATTTTGGGGATACCGGGAAACTGACTCCACTAATCAAGATGTACACCCTGGGGCACGATTTCGTGCCGCCCGGCATCCACGCCGGAGGCCTCCGTTATCACGGCTCGTCGCCCTTGATCAGCCACCTGCTCCACCAGGGACACATCGAGGCAAAGGCCTACTCGCAACTGCCGGTTTTCGACGCGGCTCTGCAATTCGCCCGCGCCGAAGGCATCGTGCCGGCGCCCGAATCGTCGCACGCCATCCGCGCGGCTGTAGATGAAGCTCTGGCGGCTCGCCAGGAGGGGCGCGGAAAGACGATCCTCTTCGGGCTGAGCGGCCACGGCCACTTCGATATGGCCGCTTACGAGAGCTACTTATCCGGAAAATTGCAGGACTATGAGTACCCGGGTAAAGAGATCGAAAACGCAATCGCCGGCTTGTGAAATCGCGTTAAAAATCTATTGCATCCACCTCCAGGTGATGGTATGCTCGTCATGGTTTACCCAGTACTTGTGGAGCGACGAAGCCGCCGATGATCGCAACCGTACTAATCATCACATTCTCGCTGGCGCTTTTCATTTATTGGTTTCGATATAGCTGCCTCCTGCTCTTGCGCCGTTCCGCGGAGCAGACTGTGCCCGCTGCCAGCGGCTTTAGTTACGTTGCAGTCCAGCAAAACCTGCCGGACGCGGTGGAACTGGACCCGCTGAGCCAGGCGCTCGACCGCGATTATCGTCTGCTGACTTACCTGCTGGATCACGCCGCCGGCCTGGAGTTGGAAAAACTGGAGTACCGGCTGCTGGTTCTCGACTATCGCCTGATGCAGGGCTGGTACCGGTTGACGAAATCGGCCGCGCCGCGGCAGGCACGGCGGGCAATCGGCGAGATGGCCGACGTGCTGAACGTCCTGGCCGGCCGGATCGGTGAACATGCCGGCGTCCGCTCCGAAGTATAGTCCCGCTCTTTCGATTTTTCTGCGTTTCCCCGCGGTCCTACAACAAACACCTGACTGCACTACAATAGCTAAGTGGCAACCGAAGGTACCGTCAAGTCAGCGGTGGACCGGCTCGCATCCGTGCGCCGCGAAATCGCCAAAGTCATCGTAGGGCAGGACGATGTAGTCGAAGGCGTCCTCATTTGTCTGCTGGCCGGGGGACATGTGCTCCTGGAGGGCGTTCCGGGCCTGGGGAAGACTACTCTTCTTCGAACCCTCGCCCGCACGCTCTCGCTCAAATATTCCCGCATTCAGTTCACGCCCGATCTGATGCCTGCCGATATCGTGGGCAGCATCATCGTGGAAACCGAGGAGCACGGGCGCAAGACCCAGCGCTTTCAACAAGGTCCCATCTTCGCCAACCTGGTGCTGGCGGACGAAATCAATCGCGCCACGCCGAAAACCCAATCGGCGCTGCTCGAAGCCATGCAGGAGCGCACGGTCACCAGCGGTACCACGACCCACGAGCTCGACCGGCCGTTCCTGGTAATGGCGACGCAGAATCCCATCGAGATGGAGGGCACCTATCCGTTGCCCGAGGCGCAACTCGACCGCTTCCTGATGAAGATTCTGGTGGTCTATCCGTCGCACGCCGAACTGAATCGCATCGTGGAGCGCACCATACAGCGGGAAGAGGAAACGCCCGTCGCGGTGATGGACCGCGATACCATTCTCGAAGTTCGCTCGGTGTGCCGCGAAGTGATGGTGGCCCCGCATGTCCAGGAATACGCCATCCAGCTGGTGATGGCCACCCAGCCGGAGCAGAAAGAAGCGCACGAGATGGCGCGGAAATACGTTCGCTACGGCAGTTCGCCGCGCGGCGCGCAAGCGCTGGTGGAATGCGGCCGGGTGCGGGCGCTGATGCACGGGCGCGTACACCTGGCCGTGGAAGACATCCAGGCCGTGGCGGCATCGGTGATGCGCCACCGGATTATTTTGAACTTCGACGCTCACGCCGACGGCCAGACTCCGGAAACCGTACTGGCCGCGGTGATCAAGAGCGTAACCGCGCAAACCGCCGTCGCGTAGGAAGCGTATGGCCGCCGCACCGTTGTTGGACCGCGAGTTTCTGGAGAAACTCGAACGGTTAACCATTCACTGGCAGAAATCGTTCCCCGGCCTTGTGGGCGGTCACAACCGCTCGCGCCTGCCGGGCGCGGGCCAGGAATTCCTCGACCACCGCAATTTCCACTACGGCGACGATTTGCGCGCCGTGAACTGGCACGCCTATCTGCGCCTGGAAAAACTGTTTCTGAAAATGTTTCAGGTGGAACCCCGGGTTCCCGTGCGGATGCTGGTGGATGTGAGCGCATCCATGACGGCATATGACGGCGGCAAGTTCGAATACGCGCGGAAACTCGCGGCTTCGCTGTGCTATGTCGGGTTGGTGCGGCTGGATGCGATCGAAGTACACGGATTTTCGAATCGCCTGGGGCACCGCATCCCGTCGAGCGGCGGCAGGCATCGCTTCCCGGGCGTGATGGACCGGATCGCCGCGCTGGCGCCCGAAGGCCCGAGCGATTTTCTGGCGGTGACGCGCGAGTTGATCGGGGTCTACTCGCAGCGGGGGCTGGTGGTGATCATCTCGGATTTCCTGGACGACCGCGGCTGCGAGCGCGCCTTGCAGTATCTGGCCGACTTTGGCCACGAATTGATGCTCTTGCAGATCTGGGCGGACGAAGACCGCACACCGCCGTGGACCGGGGAGCTCGAACTGCGCGATGCCGAGACAGGCACGGCTCTCAAACTGGATTTCGACGACCAGGCGCGGCGGCGGTACACCCACGCCTTCGAAGAATATTCGGCCATGGTTCAGACCATGGCGCACCGCAGCGGCGGCCGCTATGCGGGGGTGTCGACTTCGCAAGCCCTCGAAAGCGTGATCTTCGGCGACCTGATTCGCATGCGGGGCATCGCATGAGGCGCGGATTGTCCCACCCCGCGTTTCCGGTTCTCTGCGTCTCGGTGAGAGACAGTTTTTGGGTTTCACCCAGAGGCGCAGAGCACGCAGACGGGGAGATTCGAGGTGCTCCATGTATTTTCTGAATCTCTCGATCGTGCAAATGCTCGGCGTCTTCGGCGCCGTGTCGGCCGTTTCCATCGCGCTCTATCTTCTGGACCGCTCGCGGCGCAAGCAGGTGGTTTCCACCTTGCGCTTCTGGGTGGCGGCCGAACAACCGACGGTCGCCGCGCGCCGGCGGCATATCAATCAGCCATGGTCTCTCATTCTGCAATTGGTGAGCATGGCGCTGCTGATCCTGGCGCTGGCGCAAATGCGTTTCGGCACGCCGGCCGCGGCAGGACGCGATCACGTCATCGTGCTCGACACGTCAGCCTGGATGGCGGCGCGGTCGGGCAATCATACCCTGATGGACACCGCCCGCCGAATGGCGCGCGATTACCTGAACGCGCTGCCCGCGCGCGACCGTGTAATGCTGGTGCGGGCCGACGCGTTGGCCACTCCCGCCACACCCTTCGAGCCGGACCATCGCAAAGTGGAAGCCGCCATTCTGGCGTCGCAACCCGGATCTACCGCGTTGAATCTCGATCAGGCGCTGGCGTTCGCGCGCCACGCGCAGGGGCAGGATGGCCGCACCGCGGGCGAAATCGCATTCATCGGCACGGGCCGCATGGCCGAACGCGAAGCCGGAGCCGCCCCGCCGCCGCGGAATTTGCGCGTGCTCCTGGTCCCGGACACGGTTGAGAACGCGGGATTGCGAAAGGTGGGCCTGCGCCGGTCCGCCACGGATCCCGATGTTTGGCAAATCTACGTGTCGGCGCACAATTACGGAACGCGCGCGCGCGAGGTCAATTTGCGGCTCGACTACGGACCGCCTAACGCCGAAACGCGCGTCCCCATCGCCGCGCAGGCGCTCGCCCTGCCGGCCGGCGGCGACGCCGAGACCACCTTCGAGTACCGGACCTCTGCCTCCGGAATCATGGACGTGATCATGACGCCGCACGATGCCTTTCCGGCCGATGACCAGACCGAATTGGAGTTGCCGGCCGAGCCGCGCCTGGTGGTCACGGTGTATTCCGACCAGCCGGAGTTGCTGCGCCCGGTGCTCTCGGCTACCCCTCGCTTGACGGCGGTATACCGGAAGCCGTCGGAGTACCGGGCCGGCGACGCCGGATTGGTGATTCTCGACCGGTTCGTGCCGCCGCAGCGGCCCACGGCGGATTCCATCTGGATCGCGCCTCCCGCCGACGGGTCGCCGATCGCCGTGAAGAAGACCGTGGAAAATGTCCCGTTCGGACATTGGGACAGTGGGCACCCCGCGGCCGCCGGCCTGCGTGCCAAAGATTTCAAGCTCGAGAAGGTGTCGGTGTTCGACGTTCCCGACGGGGATGCAATTGGGGATGTCGATGCGGGTCCGGTGATCGCGGCGCGGGCGGGCAAGCCGAAAATCGTGGTGCTCGGCTTCCATCCGGCGCTTTCCCCTCTGCGCTACGAACTGGCATGGCCGCTGCTCTTTGCCAACCTGCTGCGTTGGGTGTCGCCCGAGATCTTCATGCGTTCGGAAGTGGGCAGCGCCAGCGTGGGGACGGTAAAGCTCGAAGTGGAAGACGGCGTCGCGGCGAAGGATGTGAGAGTGACCACCGGGGACGGCACGGGCGTGCCATTCACTTTGCGCGACAAGACCCTGGATTTCTTCGCCGGCTCACCCGGTTCGGTGCGGGTCGTCGCAGGAGACCATGAGTATATGTACACGCTGACCCTGCCGCAATTGTGGGACAGCCGGTGGGATCCGCCTGCCAATGCGCACCACGGCATCCCGCGGTTCAGCGTGGTGCTGGAACATGTGTCGGACATCTGGCCGTGGCTGGCGCTGCTGGGCGGCGCGGGATTGCTGATCGAGTGGCTGATGTACGGGCGATTCCGCGCGGCCAGATTCGCGCCGCGCGAGCGAAGAATGCCCGCCGAGGTGGGGCGATGACCCGGCAAAGCAGGGCGGGCACTCGAGCCCGCGGCCGGCTTTCAGCCGGCTGGAATCGCTGGAAAGGTGGCGCATGACCTTCGAGCATCCCTGGGCGCTGCCGCTGGCCCTCCTACCCATCGCCTGGGCAGCATGGGAATGGCGTTCGTCTGCCCGGCGTCCCGCACTTCTGCTAAAAGCCGGCGCCTTGTTCTGCATCCTGCTGGCGCTTTCCGTTCCGATCGTGACGGTGTACCAGACGAAAGTTGCCGTGGCTTTTCTGGCCGACACCTCCCAGAGCGTGACCGCGCAGGATCTCAAGTACGAGTCGGAGTATGCCGACAAGATGGAGAAAGCACGCGGGCGTCACTGGACCCGCGTCGTCCCGTTCGCGCGCGTGACGCGGCCGGCTTCCGCGGATGAGCATGCCAAAGATGGCTGGCAGTTGCGGCACACGGCTGCCGCGCCCGGCCACGGCACCAATCTGGAAGCAGCCATCCGCGATGGCGTGGCCGCCATACCCGCCGGCATGGTGCCGCGCATCGTGCTGGCTTCCGATGGCAATGAAAATCTGGGCAGCGTGGCGCGCGCCATCTGGCAGGCGCAGGCGCTCGGAATTCCCATCGATACCGTGCCGCTCGCGGGACATGCCAAACCCGGCCTGATGCTGGAATCGGTCGGATTTCCCGGGCTGGTATTCAGCGGCGAACATTTTCCGGTGGAAGTGACGCTGGAATCGCCCCGCGCCACCACCGCCAAAGTGGAGATGACCGCCGAAGGCAAGACCATCGGATCGAGCAGCGTCCCGCTGGCGGCGGGCGTCAACCATTTGCGCTTGCAAGCTACCGTGAACGCCGTGGGAGCGATCGCGCTGGCGGGCAGGATTTCCGCCGGCGACCTGGGCGAGACGCGCTTCGAGGATGCCGTTACCCTGCGGCAGCCGCGCGTCCTGCTGGTGTCGCACGATCCCCCGGAGAGCGAGCAACACCTGGTGCGCACGCTCGAATCGAATCAATTCGAAGTAGTGCGCTCGCCGGGCGGCATCCCCGACAAGCTCGACGATTACCAGATTGTGGCCATCAACAACTGGGACATGGAGTCGATTCCGCAAGCCCGCAAAGAGGCGCTGGAGGATTTCGAAAAAGCCGGCGGCGGACTGCTGTGGATTGCCGGCGAGCACAACATTTACGTCGAGAAAAAAGGCCAGCCCGAGGACGCGCTGGAGCGTGCCCTGCCCGCCAAACTCGCCCCGCCGCGGTCGCCCGAAGGCACGGCGGTGGTTCTCATCATCGACAAATCGTCCTCCATGGAAGGCAGGAAGATCGAACTGGCGCGCCTCGCGGCTATCGGCGTGGTGGAAAATCTGCGGCCCATCGACATGGTAGGGGTGCTGATCTTCGATAACTCTTTCCAGTGGGCCGTCAACCTGCGGAAAGCCGATGACCGCGCGGCCATCAAGCGCCTCATCGCCGGTATCACGCCCGATGGCGGCACGCAGATCGCGCCGGCGCTCACCGAGGCGTACCAGAAGATCGTGGGGCAATCGGCCGCATACAAGCACATCGTGCTGTTGACGGACGGCATTTCCGAGGAAGGCGACACCATGAACCTCACCAAAGAGGCGGTTACCAACCACGTCACCATTTCGACGGTGGGGCTGGGGCAGGATGTGAACCGCGCATTTTTGGAGAAAGTGGCGGAGTCGGCACAAGGCAAATCGTACTTCCTGAACGAGCCTTCGGGACTGGAACAGATTCTGCTCCGCGACGTGGAGGAGCACACGGGATCGACCGCGGTGGAGAAGCCGATCGTGGCGAAGGTCCTGAAGCAATCGCAGATTTTGGACGGCGTGGGGATGGAGAGCGCGCCGCCGTTGAAAGGCTACGTGAGGTTCCAGGCGCGGCCGACGGCCGACGATCTGGTGGAAGCCGACAAGGACGACCCGCTACTGGTGGTCTGGCAATACGGACTGGGCCGCAGCGCGGTGTTCACCTCGGACGCCAAAAATCGCTGGGCGGCGAATTGGGTCAACTGGCCGGGGTTCGACCGCTTGTGGACCAACCTTTCGCGCGATCTTCTGCCGCATGCGCCGGTCAGCGAAGCTACCGCGGATTTCGACCGCGCCAATAACGAGCTGGTGGTGGAATATCGCCTGGCGCGCGGCATGGAGGACCCGGCCAAGACTCCCGATATTTATGCGCTCGGTCCGAATGGATTTCAGGCGCCGCTGAAGGTGGACAAGGTGGCGGCCGGACATTATCGAGGCCATCTCGCCATCGGTCAGAATCAGGGCCTGTTCCGCGTGCGCCCGGTGGCCGATTCGCGCACGTTCCCGGAAGTCGGCTTCTATCGTCAGGAAGATGAAATGACGGAATACGGGAACAACACGGCGCTGCTGCGGGAGATCGCCTCGGCGACCGGCGGGCGGTACAATCCCACGCCGCGGCAGGCATTCGACGCCGGCAAGCGGAGCGTCCGGGCGACCATGGAGATCTGGCCGGGACTGCTGGCGCTGGCGCTGCTGTTGAACCTGGCGGAACTGGTGCTGCGCAAGTGGAAGGGCGTGCTCGAGGCGCTGCATTTGGGTGAGCCCAAGGCAGCGTTCGGGGATTAAGCTGCCGGCGATGCCTTCCCATGGCTGGCAAATGCATCGATCTTGTGAATCAGCAGCCGCGGGGCGGCTATTGACGGAAACACGGTCCAGCGGGCGGTGATGGGCAGCAGGACGGTTCGCGATGCCGTCTGTACGGTGTGTTCGCAGCGTGCGTCCATCAACCGGGCGACCTCGTCGCGTACGATCTCCAGGCGATTGGCGCGAGGCAGCAGCGCTACCAGCACCGCCTCGCTCCAGTAGAAGATCTGGTCGCCAGGACGTAATCGGGCGCGCAGGAATTCGCCGTAAAAGCGCAGGACCTCGTCCCCCACGGAGTGTCCGAATCGCATATTGAATATTCGCAGCCGCTCCACCGCTATCACCGCCACGTAACCGGGCGGGTCCGATTGCCAGGCTCCGGCAAGGGCTTCTTCGGCCTGCGAACGGCTGGCGAATCCCGCCAATCCAGCTTCGGGCGCCGCGGCGGTTTCCGCATCGTTCTGCCGCCTGGTATCAAGCTGCAGTTCGGTGAGGGATTCCACCAGTTGCAGCCGGATCTTGTGGGCTTCTTCCGCGCTTGCCGCGGACCGCACGCGCCCGGCAATTTCCCGCAACCGGGCGGTTTTCTCCGGGGTGTCGGCGTTGAGGTTGACAATGGCCGAGATCAACATGGTCACCGCCGCCTGCCATTCGCCCGCCGGACGCCGCAGAAAGCGGGCGGTGCGGCGATTGTAATCCTCCAGCATGTGCAGCGTGGAGCCGATGTGCACGAGCAACTCGGAAGCATTGCAATCCCCGTCCAGCCGGCCGGTCACTTCGGCGATGCTCGTGCGGAACCCGTCCCGGTCGTCCGGATCGCCCTCGATGGCATGTTGCTCGATGCCAGTCAGCAACAGGCGCACCACGCGGAGCAGAGTTTCCACCGCGGCGCCGTCGTCCGGAAGACTGTTCTTCAGCGAGATCACAACTTGCCTGCCTATCTAATCGGCGGGACTGGGCAAGTACCTTAGAGCGATCCCAAATGCGTTCAAGTTTGCAGATGGTCAGACGATAGAGAGATAGAGAAATGGCAGGTATGGTTGCCGCGTTGGATTCAGCTCGACCCGATAGCAGTTTGTATCTTCATGGCATTTTGGAGGCTCCGGAGCATCCCGAACTCCGCCGGTTGACGGCATTGGTGGAATACCTGTTCCGCGTGCCGGTAGCTTATGTGGCGCTTCTGGGCCATGGAAACCACGTGGTGGCGCGCGTCGGAACCGGGACCGAGTATGCCGCCTGCCTGGGGGCGCTGCGGCTCGATAACCTGCTCGGCGAACCCCAGGTCGTTCGCGACTCGGCTCGCGATTTGCCTGCGGGAACCGATCTGCGCGACTTACGTTTCGCCGCGTCCGCCCTTCTGCGCTCGACGACGGGCGTGCAGTTCGGCGTCTTGGTGATTGCCGGACGGGAGCCGAGGCCCGATTTTTCGGCTGCCGACGTACGCGCGCTGGCGGGGTTGGCCGCCATCCTCTCTGGAAAGATGGAACTGCGGCTTGTCGCTTCCCTCGCGTTGGAGTCGGAGCTCTCGTTGCGCGAGACGGAGGACCGTTTTCGGGGAATCGCGCACTTCGCCCCGGTTCCTCTGCTTTATACGCGCTCCGATGGCGCCTGTGTTTTTGTCAATCAAGCCTGGCTGGATTTTTCGGGCCGCACCGCGGAAGAGGAACAGGTGAAGGGATGGGCGAGCCTGGTTCACCCGGAGTATCGCAAGCGCGTGGTGGAGGAATCGCGCCGCGCTTTCGATACGCACGTGCCATTTACGTCCGAGGCGCCCCTGCGCCGGTACGATGGCGTGTACCGCTGGGTGCTGGGCAAGGGCGCGCCCAAATTCCGCCGGGACGGCAGCTTCGACGGTTATGTAGGCTGCCTGATCGATCTGGGCGATTCACCCGGCCCTATGCCAATCGACGGATCACCGCGTCGGTAAATTCCACGGTCGATGCTTTTCCGCCCACATCGCCGGTCAGGTGCTCCGCCTCGGCATAGACCGCGTGGATGGCGTTTTTGAGACGCACGGAAGCCTGGCGCTCGCCCAGGTGCTCCAGCATCAAGACCGCCGATTGCATCAGTGCCGTCGGATTTGCCAGGCCCTTGCCGGCGATATCGGGCGCCGTGCCGTGGACCGCTTCGAAGATGGCGTGATGGTCGCCGATATTGGCGCCGGGCACGATACCCAGGCCGCCTACCAGCCCCGCGGTCAGGTCGGAGATGATATCGCCGTACAGGTTCGGCAGCACCAGCACATCGAAGGTCTCCGGCCGCATCACCAGTTGCATGCAGGCGTTGTCCACGATCAATTCGTTGTACGCGATGTCGCTGAACTCCGCCGCCACTTCGCGGCAGCACTTGAGAAACAGGCCGTCGCTGAGCTTCATAATATTGGCCTTGTGGATGGCGGAGACTTTGTGCCGTCCGGCTTTGCGGGCGTATTCGAACGCCGCGCGCGCAATCTTGAGGGAAGCCTGGCGGGTGATGATTTTGAGACTCTCCACCACGCCCGCCACCACCTCGTGTTCCAGTCCGGAATATAAATCCTCGGTATTCTCGCGAAAAATGGCCAGGTCGATGGGCAGATCCTGAAATCGCGTTTTGAGGCCGGGCAGCATGCGCACCGGGCGGAAATTGGTGTAGAGTCCCAGCTTTTTGCGCAGCGCCACGTTTATGCTCTGGTGGCCGCCGGCAATGGGGGTCGCCGTGGGTCCTTTGAGCCCTACGTGAGTCATTTCCAGTGACGCAAAAACATCGTCGGGGATCAGTTGCCCGTGCTCGGCTAGCGCGCGCACTCCGGCCTCGACGCGTTCCCACTCGATTTTCACTCCGGTGGCGTCCACGGCGCGCGCCGTCGCTTCCGCCACTTCGGGTCCGATTCCGTCTCCGGGGATCAGCGTAACCTGATGAGTCATCACAGCTATTATAGGATTGAGGGCCCGTGATACCGGATTGGGCAACAGAACGCCGGCGCATGGTGGAAGCGCAATTGCGGCGCCGCGGCATTCGCGACCGGCGCCTGCTGGACGCGATGAATGAAATTCCGCGCGAGGAATTCGTGCCGCCGGAATCGCGCGTGGGAGCGTACTTGGATGGCCCGATCCACATCGGCCACGGCCAGACGATTTCCCAGCCGTACATGACCGCACTCATGGCCGAGGTGCTTCAACTGACGGGGAACGAAACCGTGTTAGAGGTCGGCGCCGGCTGTGGTTACGCCGCCGCCGTGCTCGGAAACCTGGCCGCGCGCGTGGTGGCCGTCGAACTGATTCCCCAACTGGCCCAAATGGCGCGCGAGAACCTGCGCCGCACCGGCCGCGACGGCAATATCACCGTCATCGATGGCGACGGCTGGTTCGGTCATCCCCCACTCGCACCGTACCGCGCGATTTCGGTGGCGGCCGCGGCGCCCGAAATCCCGGTGGCGCTGCTCGAGCAGTTGGACGATCCCGGGTGCCTGGTGATTCCGGTAGACATTTCGGAGGACCAGGAACTTCGTGTAGTGCGGAAGCGTGGCGCACGCATCGATTACGAAGTGGCCACCTTCTGCCGGTTCGTTCCTCTGCGGGGCGGCGGACAATAGATGCGGCTGCGAACCGCCAAAGACCGGCTCAAGATCGAGCACAGCATCATCGATGGCGTGCGCGACATTCTGGAAACGCTGCTGGCTGCGAATCCGGCCATCCGCTCGGTGATTCCCGGCGTAATCCGGCCCGTCCGCGATGCGCGCGGCAAGGTCCGCATGCGCATTACGGTGCCGACGCAAAATGGCTGGAAAGGGATCGCGCTCAGCGCCGGCGCGCGGCAGGAACTCTTCATCAGCACCGATCTTGGCAAAGACGAAGTGGAAGCGGCGCTGGCGAAAGCTGGCGCGGTCATCGGATGATGTCACCCCCGGGGGATCTGTGACCCTCCTGGTTCGGCCGCGCCCCAAAAACAGCAGGTTCCGAGACATCGCCGGAAGCCACCGCATGCGGCGTTGACGTGAGTCACTGCTCCATCACGAACTTTTCGAAGTTGATTCCGTCCTTCACCTGCACCGTGCGGGTGGCCTTCTTGCCGTCTTTCCACTCCACCGTGATGGAGTACGAACCGGGAGCCAGCGGAATCTGCGCCGGAGTCACCTGGGTCTGCCGTTTGCCGTTCACCATCACGGAAGCGCCCGCGGGGGAACTGGTCAACATCAGCGTGCCCTGCCTGGAGTGCAAGACTACCGCCGGGAGTTCCACCGCGCTCGATCCCACTTCCACTTCGCGCCGCTCCACGTCGAAGCCGGATTTCACAAACTCCAGCGTGTGGTGGCCGGGATTGGCGTCCAACATGCACGGTGTGGTGCACGCCGTATCGGGTTCGCTATCCAGGGTGACCACCGCGCCCTTCGGACTGCTGGTCACGGCGAGTTGTTGCGGCCCGGCCACCAGGCGGGCGGGGGAGCGCCTGGTCACGGTTTTGGCCGGCGCCTCGGCGACCTCCGGCGCAGCCGGTTTTTCGACGAGGGGCGGGTTGGTATCTACGGCCGCCGGCATGGGGCTAGGCTTTTTTTCGGGCGGCGTTACGGTGGGCGGCGGCGCCGGAGTCGATATCGGCGGTGGAATCGAGGCTGAAGCGGACGACGTATCCGGAGTTGTCGCGGGCGTCGGTACCGGCGCCTTCGAAGCCGAGTCCGCCTGGCGCACGATTTTCGGTGCGGAGCCAAAGGTATTGGTGAGCCACGTCGGTTTCACTTCCCACGCCACCACCGCCAACAACCCCGCAGCCATCAGAGTCGCGGCCAGGAACGGCAGAAAGCCGCTGCGCTCGCGCGGGGCGCGCTCGGTGGTGCTGCTCGCGGTGAGGTCGGCCGGATGGGGGCGCCGGCTGGGAGGCAGCGCGGCTGCCCCGAGATTTTTATCGGCCACGGTGGGGGCGTTGAGACTGCCCCCGCGGGGAAGCGATTGCCAGCCCTTGCTCGCGGCGCACGCCTGCTCCAACGCTTCCGTGAACTCCGTGCAGGAGGCGTAGCGGTTCTCGGGCTTTTTCGCGAGACCTTTGTGCAAGACGGCTTCGATGCCGTTTCCCAGGGTGGCGTTGATGCGGTGCGGCGAAGGCGGTTCCTCGGCGACAATCTTGTACACCACGGTAGTCAAATGCTCACCCGTGTACGGCTTTTCACCAGTTAGCATCTCGAACGCGATCACCGCCAGCGAAAACTGATCGGACCGGCCATCCACCGCCTGCCCTTGCACCTGCTCCGGAGACATATAGTGCGGCGTGCCGACGATGGAGCCCGTCATGGTGAACTGCTCCGAGGCGGTAATCTTGGCGATGCCGAAATCGGTGATTTTGGCCGTTCCATTGCCCGCGATCATGATGTTGGCCGGCTTGACGTCGCGGTGGACGATGCCCTTGCCGTGCGCGTAGTCGAGCGCCACCGCCGTCTGCGCTAGAATACTGAACATCTTGTCCGGCTTCATGGGCTCAGGCTGCGAAAGCAACTGATCCAAAGTCGGGCCATCGACGTACTCCATGGCGATGTACGCCAGGTCGCCTTGTTGTTCCACGTCGTAAATGGTGACGATTCCGGGATGGGACAAAATGCCCGCCGAGCGAGCCTCGCGGAACAGGCGCTCGCGCATCCGCTCCTGCTCTTCGGGATTCAGCACAGCACCGAGGTTTATGGTCTTGATGGCAACGGGACGGCCGATGTTGGGATCGATGGCGTGATACACCACGCCCATGGCGCCGCGCCCGAGCTCCCTGACGATCTTGTAGCGCCCGATGCGATCCATTCAGTTCTAGTGATAGCACATGGGCGAGAGGGCGCGTGTTCGCGGGATAACGGGCAGCGCGAATCTGTAATAATCGGGTACACATAACTGCTATCGTTGGTGCATTTCCTTGCGGGTAGGGGTACCTGCCGCCGTAAAATGAAACATCACCATGGTCGATGGCGGCATCGGGTCGAAAAAGGCGCCGGCGCGGTGGACGCGGCTATCGTTGCGTTCCAAGGGCGTGGTTGTGCTTACCATCCCGCTTTCCGCGCTGGTCATCGCCATTTTTGCGATCTACGGGGTAGAAGGCGACGTGGCTTCCGTGGACCGGGGAATCGTCCGGTTCTACGACTCGCGCGCGGCGTTATCGCAATTACGTGTTTCGCTGAGCGGCGCGTTGGCCGACGCCAACGCCTACCAGACCACCGGCGAGCGGCCTTACGCGGCAGCATTCGACCAGGCGCGTCAAACCGCGGACAATTCCTTGAACCGGGTCGCGGTTTTGGCTGCCGGCACACCCGATGAGGCACCCGTAGCCGATCTTCGGCGCGACGCCAGTCAGGAGCTTTCGACCCTGAATTCCTTGCGGCAGTCGGCCCCCGATCCCGCCACCGCGCCGGCTCGCCTCGCCCACGCCAAGGCCGCCATGACCGCGGCGCTCGCCGCGGTAGAAACGCTCAGCGACGAGCAGGAGAGGAAGTTTGCCACCGCCGTCGGACAGCGTGAAGTCGCTCGCCAGCGGCTTTTTCGCACGTTGATGGCGTGCGGGATCCTCGGTCCGCTGGGCGCGCTGTTCATGAACCTGGTAGTGGCCGGGCGGCTTTCCCGTCGCATCGCCGCGGTTTCGGAGAACGCCCGCCGGCTGGCGCACGGCTTGCCGCTCGAGCCCTTCCGCGGGGGTTCCGACGAGATTTCCGACCTGGCTCAACAGATTGAAGATGCCGCTTACCTTCTCCGCAAGCGCGAGCGCGAGGTGAAAGACAACGAGCAGCGCTACCGCGACCTGTTCGACCGCGCGCCCATCGCCTTCGAGGAGACCGATCGCGAGGGCATGATCCGGCGCTTCAACCAGGCGGTCTGCGGCCTGCTCAAGGTACCTCCAGACCAGATTCTGGGCCGCAAGGCGTGGGAGTTCGTGGCGCCCGACCAGCAGGAGAATTTCCGCCAGGCCATGACTGAACGCATCGCCACCGGCACGGAATCCGGCGCCTTCGAATGCGATTACATGCTCGACGACGGCTCGCGCATCACCGTCGAAATCCGCGAGAATCTCATTCGCGGCGATGACGGCGAAGTCATCGGAGTGGTGTGCTCGCTCCTGGATGTCACCGAGCGAAATCTCGCCGCCGTGGCTGCGCGCAAGGTTTCCCAATACGCCATGGAGCTGCGGAATAAAAACGAGCAACTGGCGCGGGCGCTCGAAGCGGCGCGCCTGGCGACGGAGGCCAAGAGCCGCTTCCTGGCGGGCGTATCCCACGAGTTGCGCACGCCGCTGAACGGCATCATCGGTTTCTCGGAGCTGATGTACGACGCCAAACTCGGGCCGGTCAGCGCCGATCACAAGGATGTCTTGAGCGACATCCTCACCAGCGCGCGGCACCTGCTCCAGCTCATCAACGACATCCTCGATCTGTCCAAGGTCGAAGCCGGCAGGATGGAGTTCCACCCCGAAACCGCGCGCATCGACACGCTGGTGTACGAAGTGCGCGACGTGGTGCGGCCCCTGGCGGAAAAGAAAAGGCTCAAGCTCTCGATCAACGTGCCCGGCGAGTTCACCGCCGTGGTGGACCCGGCGCGCTTTAAACAGGTGCTCTACAATTACCTCTCGAACGCCGTGAAGTTCACGCCGGAAAACGGAAACGTGGACGTCCGCGTGCGGCCCGAGGAAGATTCCTTCCGCGTGGAGGTGGAGGATACCGGCGTCGGCATCTCGCCGGAGGAGATCGCCAAGCTGTTTCAGGAGTTTCAGCAGCTCCCCAACAGCCGCAAAGCCGAGCAGGGGACCGGATTGGGATTGGCCCTCACCCGTCACATTGTGGAAGCGCAGGGCGGATCGGTTTCGGTGCGCAGCGTAAAGGGCGCCGGGAGCGTATTTTCGGCGGTATTTCCTTTGGTTAGCGTACCCATATCAAATGGGGTTTCCCGATAGTTATGATCTATGTAGCATAGGACTAGGAAAAATCGATAGATCGCTCTAAAATACAATTGCCATGGCTGGCGAACCAATTCTGATTGTCGATGACACGCCGGTTAACCTGAAACTCACCCGCATTCTTCTCGTAAATGAGGGTTACAAGGTGATGACCGCGGCCAGCGCCGAAGAAGCGCTGGAATTACTGCGCAGCTATCATCCGCAATTGATCCTGGCCGACATTCAACTACCGGGGATCGATGGCCTTGAACTGACGCGGCGCATCAAGAAAAACGACGAGACTCGCGATATCACTGTAGTAGCTCTGACCGCTTTCGCGATGAAGGGCGACGAGCAGAAGGCGGTGGAGGCCGGCTGCGACGGCTACATCACCAAGCCCATCGACACCCGTTCGCTCGGTGCGCGCATTCGCGAACACCTCAACCGGCGCGCGGAAGCGCAGGGCGCGGCTGCCGCGGAGCCGGCGGCGGCGGCGCCATCGGGCAATGGCATATCGCTTCCGGCGGCTGAAATGCTGGCTCTGCGCCGCAAGTTCCTGACCGAAGGCCAGGAAGCGGCACGGCAAATGCTCCTCGACCTGGATGGACAGTTTAACGCCAACGACGCCGCCAAAAAGGTTCACAACTGGATCGGCACCGGCGGACTGCTGGGATATTCGGCCATCAGCCGGCTGGCGCGCGAAGTGGAAGGCGTGCTATTGGAACGGCCGCTGGAGAACGACCGGCTTCGCGATTCGCTCACCAACCTGGCGCTGGCCTTCAATAGCCCACGCGAGGCCCGCGACGCGCCGCTGTCGGAAACCATCGTAAATGCCCTGTCGGGCAAGCGCGTGGCGCTGGTAGGTCTGCCCGCCAGCGACGCCCAGCGCATGTGCGTGGCGCTGGAGCGCACCAATTCCGTTCCGGTATTTTTCGAAGCCACCGAACCGCCCGATTCGAAAGACGTTCTGGAATGCCACCTGGCGGTGGTCAACGTCCGCCCCGAAATGGGAGAAACGCCCTGGGTGCGGCCCGGCACGGCTTACATGCTGCCCCTGGTGTTCGTGGGCAGCCGCGATCATCTGCTCTCTCTCGATCAGAGCGTGCAGTCATTGGCCTGCGAGTTCCTGATGGACTCCTGGCAGCCCGAGGAAGCGCTGGTCCGCTTGAGCCTGGCGCTTTCGCAGCAGCGCGTCGCCGTGCCGCAAAAACCGCAAACCCGAACCTCCACGGGGGAACGGACCCGGGTGGTGATTGCCGACGACGACCCCACGGTGCTGGCGCTCGTGCGCACCGCGCTGGCCAATTTCGGCATGGAATGCTACACGTCGGTCGATGGGCCGACCGCTCTCGAAACCATCCGCCGGTACAAGCCACACGCCGCAGTCCTGGACGTCAACATGCCTGGCATGGATGGCTACGAAGTATTATCGGCCGTGCGCGGCGAGGAAATTCCCGTGCGCATCCTGTTGCTCACCGCCCGGCAGCAGGAAAGCGATGTGATTCGCGGATTTACCCTGGGGGCGGACGACTATGTAGTAAAGCCTTTCAGTCCCATGGAGCTGGTGGCGAGGATGAAGCGGTTGCTCTGGCGATGATCCGCATCGAGCTCTCAGTAGCGGGGTGTTTGTTGGGTTTATACACCCTGTTCCTGGTAGCTCTGTTTTTCGCACTGCGTTCGCGGGCATCCGGGCGGCGCCAGCGAGGCATCGGCTCGAAAAACTTCACGCCGCAGATTCGCGACGCCCTGGTCGATTACCTCTCGGGAAGCAACGACCAGACCAGGATCCGGGAGTTCGCCCGCTCCCACCGCTCGGAATTCATCGATGCGCTGCTGGAATTTCATGGCACGGTCGGTGGCAGCGCGCGCGACCGTCTTTGCGATCTGGCGCTCGAATTGTCGCTGGTCCAAAACTGGTGCCAGGAGGCGGCATCCAAAGACCGCTTGATCCGCCGCCAGGCATATACCCGGCTCTCTTTTGTGTGTGCCTATGAGCCGTGCCGCCGCGTGGCAGGCGACCTTCTTCAGGAGGCTCTCAAGGATGCCGATCCCGAAGTTCGCCTCCCCGCCGCACGCGCTCTGGTGCAATCCGGCAGGATCGATGGATTGACTCGGGTTTTTCAGCTCGCTGTCTCGCAGAGCTTGCTCATCCGAATCCTGCTTGCGGAAGATCTGCGCCGGCACGCCACCGAATTGTGTGAGCATGCCGTCCCCCAGGTCCTGATGGGCGACAACCCCCGCGAGGTGGTCGCGGCGCTGCAGATTCTGGTCGCCTGGGAGCGAGCCCTTCCCATGGAGGGCCTGCATAAACTTCTCGAATCCGACAATCGCGAGATCCGGTTGGAAGCCCTGCGGCTGGCCAAGTTGGTCCCGTTGACTCCCGAGACGCGCAGTGCGCTGTTGCGATTTCTCCGCGAAGGCGACGAGGAGGAAAATACGCTCGCCGCCCTCACCGCCGGCCGGCTGCGCTTGCAGGAGGCCTTGCCCGCGTTGGCGCGCTGCCTGCGAACCGGCGGTTCGGAACTCGCCGGCATCGCCGCTTCGGCACTGTCGGAAATGCCGCCCAAAGGCTGGCAGACTCTGCAACAGATCGCCGCCGGCGAGGACAGTGCGGCTATCATAGCCTCGGCTGCGTTGGATCGCGCGCGCAGAAAGGCGGGTGTCTGATGGCGCTGGCCGCTTTCCTCGCCATTCAAGCCATTGCGATCCTGCTGTTCGCCTTCGGGATCGGCGAATTTCTGCGCCTGGTGAGAGGCTGTCTGGTTTTGCGGCGGATCGCGCGGGCAGGCAGGCAGAATTACACCGCGGTACTGCTCAAGTCGCCCCTGGTGCCGCCGGTTTCCACCATTGCGGTGCCGCCCGACGCTTCGAACGAGTCCGTGCAGTTCGCGCGCCGCCTGCTCGAGCTTCACTACGGCAAGAACGAAGTCGTGATAGTCCTGGATGGGCCGTCGGAAGATGAAATGTCCGTCTGGCACGAGGAATTCCACCTCTGTCCGTCCACCCGCGTCATCGGCCAAAAGTTACCCGCCGCGCGAGTGCGCGGAGTTTACGAATCCAAGGACCCCATTCGGGTGGTGGTAATCGATAAGGAAAAAGGCGGTCCGGTGGATGCCTGGAACGCGGCGGTGAATGCCTGCACTTCGCCCGTGATCGGCCTCCTCGATCCGGCAGCCGACTTCCAGCCCGACATCCTCCTGCGGCTCATCCAGCCAATGCTCGAAGCCATCGATGAGACAGTTGCCATCTGCGGGGGCGTTCCGGCCCCTCCGGGAGACAATTTGATTTCCCGCATCGGGGCGTTGGAATCGCTGCGCGCCTGGATGATCCGCGGCGCGGCTCTCTCGGAACGTAACCGGACTTTGCCATTTCCCGGTTCGGCCGTGCTGGTAAAGCGCAGTTCCGTGATCCAGGCCGGCGGATTCACCGCCGGACCGCTGGAGCTTTTCCTGCGCCTGCATGGGCTCGGCATGGCCGCCGGCAAACCGTACCGCATTCTCTTCCATCCCGAAGCGGTGAGCCAAAGCCGCAGAGCCACCACACGCGCGGAATTGCAAAGCCAGTTGGGCCGCGATCAGCGGGAGATCGCGAGCGCGTTTTTCCGCCGCGTGGCCATTGCCGGACCTTTCGGTTGGAAGGTGCTGAACATTCTCTTCTACTCGCGGGCGCTCCGTCCGTGGCTGGAGACCCTGGGCTATCTTCTGGCGATCGTGGGGCTGGTTCTGAAATGGGTCGGTGTCCCGGCGGTGCTGTTCCTGCTTCTCGCCGCGGTGGGGATGGGAATCGTGCTCTCCATGGCCGCTGCCGTCCTGCGGGAGTTCGCCGAGCCAAATTCGCCCGACGACCGCCGCCTGACGGCGCTGTTTTTCGCCGCGATACCGGAAAATCTCGGCTACCGGCAATTGCGCAACCTCTGGTTGATCGCCGGATTTCGCCCGTCTGGCTCCTTAGAAAAAGCTAACCGCGGGAAGACGAAGGAAGATCGTCCACCCGCGGTCTCTGCTGCTTCCGGTTCCGTATAAAGGCTAATCGAAAACCAGCCTGGTCTTGGTGCCGCCCAGGCGGATTTCCGCGACCTTCGCCTTCCCATTGGCGGTATCGAGCCGCACCGACGTGCTGTCGAACTTCTTGTCGGCCGTCTCCACTTTCACCGTGACTTCCACTGGAACTTTGGCGTTCTGGCCGGTAATCGTGACCTTCGTGTCCCTCAGGTCGAGCTTATAATCGCCGGCCTGCAGGGTCGTGCCCTGCACCACGGCGGGCTCGAAAAGAGTTATTCGGTAATGGCCGCCCACCGGCACCGTGCCGGCGGATGCTACCAGGGCGATGACCATCAATATCAATACCAATTTGCTGAACATTTTGTCTCCTGAACTGGTTGGTTCATAACCGCAAAATCGGGCCGGTAGGCCCAATCAGAGTTTAGCACCACTTTATCGTGGATGTCAGTGGCCAAGGGGAAACGTATACGCGATGCCAAACAGAGGAGTGAATTGTTGGAATATTCCACGTGCGGTGTTGCCGGCGGCCGGAACGATCTGCGTTCGCGGAAACGTGGTGAGGTAATCGCGGAACTCGACCCGAACGTCCATTTGCCTGATAACGTGGAACTTGATCCCGGCGCCGGGGACGAACACGACCTTCCAGACATCGTTGGTAGTGAGTGTGGCGATTTGCGGGGCCGGCTGGGGATTAGGCGCCGGACCGGCGATCACGTATTCCTTGGCGCCCATTCCCCCTTCGAGAAACGGCCGCCAGCGCGCGTCCAGTTTCTTGAAATGGAACAGAAAATTGTAGGTCAGCGCGTTGGAGTTCCCCTGGATATCGGTTCGCGTGCCGCCATAGTTCAGGAACGGGTGACCGTCGTGGTACAGATACTGGAGTTCGGCGGATACGTAGTCGGAAAACTCGTCGCCAAAGACGATTCCCGCGGCAAACCGGTTCAGGATGCCTGCCTGCGCCGTTCCCTGGGGGGAAAATATCGTGCCGTCGTGATAGATTCCGTAGCCGATGTCGGCGCCGATTTCATATTGCGTCTGCGCCCAGGCGGCGGTAGCGAGGAATACGATGGCGAGGTAGCGCAAAATCGGGCCCCCGGTGCTATTTTTCAGCATACGCCGAATGCCCGTCCGGGAGGATGCTGACGTTGGGCGATCCTGTGGGAATGCGAACCAATTGGTTCGAAAAGAACGAAGGATTCAGCGGTTCGGCCAGGCCGCTCGGGGTTCGCTCCCCAAGCGCCCCGCTCGATCAGTCTTTCTCGCCGTCTTCACCCGTGTGGAGGTTCTGCGCCAGATAGTTCTCGATCCCCATTTGGCTGATGGCGTGAAGCTGGCCCTCGAGGTAGTCCACATGTTCTTCCTCGTCGACCAGGATCTCCTCGAACAGCGCGCGCGAGGCGTTGTCCCCCAGTTCACGAGCGTCCTTGATGGCTGCGTTCAAGTGGTGCACGGCCTCCATCTCGAGGGTCAAGTCGTTCTCCAGTTGTGCCTTGACGTCTTTGCCCACGCGAATCGGTCCAAGGTCGGACATGTTCGGCAGGCCTTCGAGGAACAGGATTCGATCCATCAACTTCTCGGCGTGGATCATTTCTTCGATGGATTCCTTCCGGTAATGCTGGGCGAGCCGGAAGAAACCCCAGTTGGCATTGATCTTGGCGGCTAAAAAGTATTGGCTGATTGCCGTGAGCTCGGCCTTTAGGGCCGTCGCGAGATGTTCAAGAATTTTGTCATTGCCACGCATTTGCAAATTGTAGCGCGGTTGACCGGGTCTTTTGGCCGGGAAAGTTGCGACCAACTAACGCTCGGAGCACTCCGGAAATGCCGGGCGGCTCGTCCGTCGAACCGGGAAAAGGGCTGGAGGTTGTGAAGCGGACTTCTCCCGATCGCCGTAACGATTGGGGCACAGTTCGCATCTCTTTCGGAAATGCCGGTACGATTCGCAGCACACTGTCCGGGTGAGCGTTATCGTTGATTCCTCGTGATCGATTGAGAACATCCCACCAACCTCGATCTAAGGCCTGCAACCGGGTGTCCAAGCCGGAGCGATTTCGTCCGGGAGATTGAAGTGTTGTATTTTGTGAGGTTTAGGCAGCCCGGACCGGGTTCCAAAAGCCGCCGCCTCGAGACTGATGCCGGACGTGTTGCGCCATATAGCGCACCCCTGGTGACGCGATTTCGACTCCTGTGGAATTTCCACCACCAAAAACCAGGCTGCCAATCGATTCAATCGAATACTCGTGTCTGTCAAATGTTAATGCGTCCTGGACACGGATCACTATCAAACGCGATCATCACCGAGCCGGAGACTGTCGGGCATGGCGTCCCTGCCAACATTACTTTTGCCGCGAGCGATACTCCATCACCCCTCGCCGGCCGGGGCGCTCTTCATCGAATTGCAAGTGATTTGCATTTCTCATTGACTTGCGGCTGATGTGATCGCCGGGTCGCAACCGGGCTGAGGCCGTGACTCCCCAGCCGCGCCCCGATCGCCGCGCGGTGGTGAAACACCCGATTTTCCGAACACCTGGAACTGCAACTCAACGTGAATGCTTCACCCGGGTACATCGGCCCCAGCCAGCCCGGGCGCTGGTGCGACTCGAGTTCAAGTTCCACATGCGTGGCGGGATGTTTGAGGAAGCGGAGTGGATGGACGGAAGTGTGACTGCAGGGCACCAGCCTGTGCAAGTGACGGACAACCTGCGACTGCCGGAAGACCCGACCGCAACCTGCGAATTGGGCGCGATGATTGCCGGCACCCGGCAACAGAACGAGCGATTCCTCTCCGCCGCGCTGCCGGCGCGGATTTTCCTCGCCGTTTTCTGGCCGGGATGAAGGCGGCCGACCGTTTCGGCACCCACTGTGAACAGCGCCATCGGACAGGCGACTGGCTCGTCCCGTCGTATTCGCAGCGACCTTTCGGCAACCCTCTTCTTCGCAGCGCCCGAGGAATACGACGGCGGCGAACTGGCGTGCAACTGACCGCGCTTATCAAAAGCTTTCTGCGCCGGTGGGAGAAATCCAGGATGACCCCGCCATTGGGGCGCGCCCGGCGAGATCGCATCGAGCACTTCCGCCCTGAGAGGGCTTGGCTGGCAGCCGCGGCGCGCCGTGCGGGGCCAGCGGTTGTTTAATCGCTTCAGCCCGCGCATATATTTATATCGCGATCGGCAGGCCGACGACGCGAGCGCAAAAGATGTAGCTGAGAATGGTCAGGAGCATTCGCTACTGCTAAAGAGTACACCTATGGCTGTTTTTAGCAGGCGTTATCCAAGTGTAGTGAATCACGGCACTTCTGAGCCAAAAATAGTAGAAATTCCGGCAGCAGGGTCCGATGTGATCGGGTGTGAACCTGCTTTCGCGGGGCTGGATGGGAAGTGTCCGCCGGGCGAACCGGGCAACGGTGAAGCGATGAAGAGGCGGTCCATCCGTTGGAGAACAACAGCACTGATCATCGGCGGGAGTCTGGTGTGCGCCATGCTCATCGCCGCGGGGGTCGCCGGTTTCGGCGTGAACCGGTTCTGGCAGGCAACGGGCGCAGAAATGTCCGTCGCGGGACGCCTGGCCAGCTATCAGGCCGCTCCCGCTCTCGTCCGGGGCGACCGGGATGCCGCCGCTCAAGTGCTGGCATCGTTGTCGGGCGATCGTCCGGTTCGCGATGCCCTGCTGTACGACGTGACCGGCGGCTGCTTCGCAGCGTTTCACCGGTTCTCAGGCGGTGGATGCCCGTCGCAGCCGGGAACCTTGTCGGCGGACAATTCCGTGGGGCTGGCAGTGACGCTGCCCGTGCCGCCGAATGGCCCCCGGGCGGGTACCCTGCTGCTGGTGGCCGGCCCTCCGCCGTTTAAGGCCGCGGTCAGAATCTATTGGGCTTTTCTGCGCTGGTTCGTCTTGCTTGGTCTCCTCGTCGGGCTGATTACAGCCGCGTTGGCGCGGCGCCAGGTTTCAGGTCCGGTTCTGCAAATCGCAAATATCGCCCAGCGCATCGCCCAGACGCATGGATTCGAGGAACGCATCTCGGTGGAAGGCCATGACGAGATCGCTCGCCTGGCGCAATCGCTGAATACCATGCTCGACGAGATCTGCCGCCGTGACGCCGAACGGGCGGAAGACCGCCGCCAACTGGAACAGCAGGTAGCCGAGTGCAGCCGGGTGAACAAGGAACTACTGTTCGCCATCGACAAGGCCGAGGAGGCGTCGCGGCTCAAGGGCGAATTCCTGGCCAACATGAGCCACGAAATTCGCACCCCGATGAACGGCATTCTGGGATTTACCCAGTTGTGCCTGAGTACCGCTCTCACGGACGATCAGCGCGATTACCTGGACACTGTGGAGCGCTCCGCCGAAGCGTTGATGCAGTTGCTCAACGACATTTTGGATGTGTCCAAGATCGAAGCCGGAAAAGTGGAACTGGACCGTGCGCCGTTCTCGATGCGGGACTGCGTGGAGAGTTCCAGCCGGACGATGTTCGCGGCGGCGCAGCAAAAAGGCTTGAAATTGACGTGGGAAGTCGACCCGCAGATTCCCGATAACCTGGTTGGGGATGAGAATCGCATTCGCCAGGTCCTGCTGAACCTGCTTGGGAATGCCATCAAGTTCACCGCGGAGGGTTCGGTTCGCGTGACCGTGGGAATGGAGCCGGCTCCCGATTCCAGCCTGGTGGCGCATTTCGCGGTGAGCGACACCGGGCCTGGCATCCCGGCAGACAAGCGCAAGATCATTTTCGAACCGTTCCGGCAGGCGGACGGTTCCACCACGCGCCGCTACGGCGGTACCGGCCTGGGCCTGGCGATCTCCAGCGGATTAGTGGATATCATGAGCGGGCGCATCTGGGTAGAAAGTGAAGTGGGCCGCGGCAGTACTTTCCATTTCACGGCACCCTTCACTCTGGGGGCCCCCGTGGCACCGAAGCGGGCGTCGGCGCCGGCATCCGCCGTCGAGTGCGCGCCGCTTTCGATTCTAGTTGCCGAGGACAACGTCATCAGCCAAAGGCTCGTAACCGCGCTTCTCAAAGAACGCGGCCACGCCGTTACTCTGGCCGGGAACGGCTGCGAAGTGCTCGACCTGGTAGAGCGGTGCACTTTCGATCTGATCCTTATGGACATCCAGATGCCTGAAATGGACGGCTTGCAGGCGACCGCGGAAATCCGCGGCCGGGAAGGCCAAAAGGGTAAGCACATCCCCATCGTGGCAATGACGGCGCACGCCATGGCAGGCGATCGCGAGCGCTGCCTGGAAGCGGGGATGGACGGTTACATCGCCAAGCCGATTCATCCTGGAGAACTCATGGCCCTGATCACCGGAATGAGCGCGCAGAGGATAGCGGTGACATCCGTACCGGGGGCGGCTTAGGTATGTCCAACGCCCCGCTCGCCGTACAACGCGCCCGTCTGCTTAAGGAAGTGCCGCCGTTCCGCCCCGTCGCCATCCAACTTCTGAACCTGGTCTCGGATGTATCCCAGCCTCTCGCTCGCGTGGTGAGCCTGCTGCGGACCGACGCCGTCCTGACGGCGGAGGTGCTGCGCCTGGCGAACTCGCCGCTGTTGGGTTGCCGGTCGGAAATCAAGAATATTCTTCAGGCACTGGCATTCCTGGGTATGGAGCGGGTAAACGCGCTCATCATCACCACGGCCATGCGCGGGCTTGCCGGACCATCGAGCGGGAATCTCGGGCGCGCCTGCTGGCGGCACAATCTAGCCACCGCCGTAATTTGCGAACGACTCGGGCCTGCGATCCGCATCAGCCAGGAACGAGGCTACATGTCCGGGCTGATCCACGACATCGGCCGCCTGGCCCTTCTGCGAGCCTTCCCGAATTACGAGACGGCGCTCACCGAGGCGGCTGCCGAAGGAAGAAATCTGCTGGCCATCGAGAAGGGACTTTACGGCATGGACCACACGGAAGCCGGCCGCTGGCTGCTCGCTCAGTGGGGCTGTCCGCTGGATTTGCAGATTGTGGCATCGCTCCATGAAAATCCCTCGGCGGCCGGCGGCCGGGATCGCGATCTCGTGCGCCTGGTGGCGGCCGCCTCCCAACTGGCCGACATTATGGATTTCTGCGAGTTCATCGAGCTTCCCAGGGCCGATCTGGCCAAGGTCACCGAGATGATCCCCGCGGCGAGCGATCAACTCGAGCATTACGACACTCTCCGCGAATTCGTGGCCACGCGGGTGAACGGGATCGAGCTCAGCCTGAATTGAGCCGTTCGGCGATCGCGTCGCAGGCAGCAGCCACGGCGTTCTCCACGCGCACCTGGCAGGCAATCTCCGCGGCTCTCCGGGCGTAACCCCCGTTGGTGAGCAAGACTTCCAGTTGCGCCGCCGCGCGGGACGAGGCGTAGCTCTTTCGCCGGATAACGCGGGCGACGCCCAGCCGCTCCAAGCGCGCGGCGTTGTCGAATTGATCGAATCCGAAGGGCATCACCAGCATGGGCTTGCCGGCTGCCAGCGCCTGACCGCACGTGCCGATCCCTCCCTGGTGAACGATCGCGGCGGCTCGCGGGAAGATCTGCGAGTAAGGAGCCCACGGATATGCCACGGTTCCCGCGGACAGTTTTTCGTTCAGCCTGTTCAGTCCGACCAGCAGGACGGCGCGGCAGCCCAACTGCTTCACGGCCGCCAGGCTTTCATGGTAAAACCTTCCCGCATCAAACACCGCCGACGATCCCAACGTAAAGACCACAGGCGGCGGACCCGCATCGAGGAATCGTTCTAGCCCGGGGTCGAGCCGCTCGCCATGTTGTTCCACCTGATCGTAGAACGGAAAGCCGATCACTCGCGTCTGGCGCGGCCAGTCCGGCTGCGGCGACGCCATCGCGCGCGAGAACATCGCCAGCACACAATCCGGAGAGTGCTGCCCGTTGAACAGGGGATCTTCCCCCGGAGGTAAGCCCAGTGAGAGGCGAAATTGAGCCACCGGCTTCATCCAGTGCCTGATCGCCGCCCGGGAGAGGCGCAGAACGAACCCATTGACGGCCGGGCCCATATCGCGGAGCTTCGGAATCCAGGCAGTCATGGCGTACACCGGCGGATCGTAGCGCGAGGGAAGCGACATGGGGGCGGTAATCGTGGAGACCCATGGCAGCTTCAACTTTTGTGCCGCAATCTGGGCAGCGAAAGCGATGGGATGGGTGACCATCAGGTCGCACCCGCCGCGCACAGCCTCCATGATATCGGCGTAAGCGGCGGGCACCGCGGGGTACAGGACCTTGCGCATCAGGATCTCCGGACCGCGAATCGGATCGAAGACCCGGCGAATCAGCTTCGGATCGATGTCGAGGTGCGGTCCCATGGGAGCGAACTCCAGGCCGGTCTGCAGGATCTTGTCGCGATAGAGGTTGCTGGTGGCGACGACCGCCCGATAACCGCGTTGATGGAGTCCAAGTCCAATGGCAAGAATGGGATGAAGGTCGCCCAGGGACCCGGTGGTGGTCAGCAGAATTCGCTTCACAGGTCCCCGCGCGGTTTGCCCTGCTTGATCTCGTCGTAGGTGTCTTTCACCTGCTGCTTGAGTGACTTTTCACTCACCCAGGCGCTGACGGCCAATGGCAGCGTGAAGTGCGCCTCTAAATCCTCCACGCTCTTGCCGGCGTCAATCCCGGATCTTACAGATCGATAGAGTTCGTTCAGGAACAGCTCCTGGCCAGAGATTAACTCGCGGCCTCCGTTCAGTCCATGGCCCGGTAGAACATACTTGGGCCGGAGCTTGTCCGCCGCGTGTAAAACGTTGGGCCAATTGGCGATATTAGCATCCATCAGGTTGTTGTAGGGGCCGTTGACGACAGCATCGCCGGTCGCCAGCACGCCCTCCTTGGGAAGAAAAACGAAGCCATCTCCGCGCGTGTGGGCCCATCCGAAATGCCGGAACTCGACTTTGCGCGCACCATCGTTGAGGACGAATTCCTCCGCGGCGATGTCCTGGGTGGGAGGCTCGGGAGCATCGCGATGGGTCTCGGCGACATCGGCGCGGGTTTTGGCGGCGGCGAGCCAGCGTGCCGGCTCCAGTCGCTTCATCTCCTCTCCCACGGCCCGGAAGGCCAGAGTGGTGGCGCCTGCCTGGGTCCAGAGAAAATTGCCGTAAATGTGATCGCCGTGATGGTGAGTGTCGAAAACGTATTTCACGGGTTTGTTCGACAACCGCTTGACGTCTGCCATGGCAGCCCGTGCCCCGCTGGGATAGTTGGCATCGACCACGATCAGGTAGTCCTTCATCTCGATGATTATGTTGTTGCAATGGCCCTGATCGAGATCGCCCTGACGGAACCAGACGCCCGGGACGATCCTCCGGATGATTTCCGGATTGGCATCCGACCGCGAAACAAACTGCACAAAAGTGCACAAAACCGCGAACGCCGAGAGCAAATAGCCGCGACGGGGCTTCATCGGGCACAACCCTCCCGGACTACTCTACACCGTATCCGAAGACTGGCGTAACTCCGGGATCCCCCCGAACGGAGCACCTTCGGGCCTGGTAGTACGAAAGTTCCTTCGGGATGAGAGGGGGCAAACCGCGCTGGTACGCGTTTAGGGGTTAGGGAATTCCCCTGTTATAGAAAGATAAGCCATAATAAGTGTAATAGAAGGCACGTTTTTCGTCCCGGACCGATGGCGGAAATCAACCGAAGACGCCGCTGGAGACGGCAACGCCGTATGTTGCGGCTGCTGGCGGCCAGCGTTGTGCTAGTCGCCAGCCTGGTGGCTTGGCGGTCGGCACTCCCTTCATTTTCCAGCCTGTTTACAAGAGTTGCAGGCTCCCCCGTGCACCCCGCTAAGGAAAAACTGGCCGCGGCGCGAAAGTCGCGCCTCATCTATCCTTATTCGGTCATCCGCGGCGGAGTTTATGATGCCAACGAATTGCGCGATGCCCTGGATCACGATCCCGTGGCCGCTCGCCATTATTTCGGCTTTCGGCGTTCGCTGGTCCACCCGGCGGTATCACCATTCTCCGAACCGGTGTTTCTGTCATACCGGGTTGGGAACGCGATCTACTGGACCAGCCGGCCGGTTCGGCTGCCACGGGGAGAAGCGGTGCTCACCGACGGGGAGCACTACGCCCGGGCGCGCTGCGGGAACCGGATTTCACCGGCGCCGCAAACGCCCGTCAACGACACCGAGCCGCCACCGAAGACGATGGACATACCCGAACCGCCGCCCGGGAAAGTGGTCGATCTCGAAACCTGGTCCGAAAACCGGTTGTTGCCGGCTGAGACGCCGGAAATCATGGTTCCGCCGGTTCCGGTGACGGTTTCCGCTGTCCCCGGCGCCGTCGGCGAAGTCCAAACGAACCCATTATGGTGGGTGGCGACCGGACCAAGCGGATTTCTGAGCATTCCAATCGTGGGATCGATTCCCCGCACGCTCCTTCCGCCGCCGTCCACTCCCGTCATCCAACCGAACCCTATTCCGTATGTGCCGCTCCCTCCCGGTCCCACGATTCCGGGTTCGCCGGTTGCTATGATACCAATCGAAAGCTCGCCACCGTTCGAAATCTGGCCATCCAGCCCGACCGTCCCCAGCATCCCCATTGGCCCTTTGACCCCCACCATTCCGACGGGTCCGAGTGAAGCTGTGCCGGAACCGGCGCTCATGCCCGTTTTGATCCTGGCATTTGGCGCCCTGGCATGGGCCAGATTGCAACGAAAATCGTAGCTCCGCCCTCAAGCTCCCGTTGAAAGCCGCCGATAACTCCAATATGGAATGCGAGGCGAGGATTTCGTTTTCGCGCGAAGCGCGGAGTTGCGTCTTGCGGCTGGAAGGCAGCTTGGGTGTCGCCAATGCCGAAGAACTCCGCCAGGTGGCGCGCGATCTGTGTGCCGAGGGGAAAGCCGTGTGGATCGACTGGAGCGGCGCCACTCAGGTCGACGCCGGTATCGCGCAGGTGCTGTTATCGTTGCGGGCCGGTCTGGGCGAACTGAACCTCTCGCTGGCGAGCAGCCCTGGAATCCCAACGGCCATTCAGAATTGGCTGAGCACGGCGGGATTGGCAGGCATTTTAGGAACCGCGGAGCAATGCGAATGAGGCTGCTTCGAACACCTTTCGCGATGGTGCGGAGCCTGTTCCAGCGCCTGCGCATCCGTGAATGTCTGGACGTACTCGCGGTGGTCCGCAGGCAGCTCTTGGAGACCAGCCGCCAGGTGGAAGAATCGGTTGTCGGCGTGTGTGGCAACTTCAGCGCCATTGCTGCGCGGGCACGGGAGACCGTGGCTGAAAGCGCCATCGTGTTGGATGGGCGGCAATCCGAAGGCTCGGCCTCGGTCGAATCGGCTATCGAGTCCTCAAGACGTACGATCGGTTCGCTGCTGGAAAGGATGGAGCGCGCCGGCAAGCTTTCCGCGATGGCGGTTTCGAGTATGGAAGAAGTTTCGCGAACGGTTACCGGCATCGAGGATCTTCTGGGGCAGGTAGCGCGCATTGCCTTCACGAATAAGCTGGTGGCGCTCAATGCCAAAATCGAAGCGGTCCACGTGGGAGAACTCGGCGCCGGGTTTGAAGTCGTGGCCGACGAGATTTCGCGCCAGGCAGACCGGTCTGCCGAACTTGCCGAGGTGATTTCCAGCCGCATCGAGGAGATGCGGAGCCATGTGAATTCCACGGCGGGAGATTTGCGAGAGTTCCTGGCAGAAGGCCGGCAGAAGCTGGACGAAAGCCGCGGCGAAGCGGAAAAAGCGCTCACCATGCTGTTGGCCGTACACCAACGGACGCGCGATCTTCTGGAGCGGAACCGGCAGGAGAACGCCCGGTTGGCTGGCGATATCGCTTCCACGGTGGTCGGGCTGCAGTTTCAGGATCGGGTAAAACAACGAGTCGAGCATGTGGTGGAAGCGTTACAAAGGCTCGAGGGCGTCTTGGGGGGCGAGCATCAGGCCACGGAGCCGGACGCCGCTTCCAGCCTCATGGCCGGTGTGCATGCGTCCTACACCATGCAATCGGAGCGTGAGGCCCACAGTGAGGCGGCCAATCAGTCTGCGTCTTCGGCTGCCGAGCCAGCAGAGATGGAGGTAGAACTCTTTTGATCGGGAGGCACTCATGCCACGCACGGCGTTGATCGTGGACGACTCCGCATCCATCCGGGAGATGGTTGCGTTCACCTTGCGAGAGGCCGGTTTTGTGGTTCTGGAGGGCATCCACGGCGCGGACGCTCTGCAGAAACTGGGAGACCAGCGGCCCGACCTGATCATTACCGACCTGAACATGCCCGTAATGGACGGGTTCACATTCATCCGGCAAATACGCAGCCGGCCGAACAGCAAATACACGCCCGTATTGATGCTGACCACGGAGAGCCAGTTGGAGAAGAAGCAGCAGGGCAAGGCGGCGGGAGCCACGGGATGGATCGTGAAGCCGTTCCACCCGGCCAAGCTTCTGGAAGTAATTGCCAAGGTGCTGCCGTAGGAACCGCTCATGGAATTCGATATCAGCCGTTTTCGGGATACCTTCTTCCAGGAAGCCGGCGAGCACCTGGGCGAGATGGAAGCGGGCTTGCTGCAATTGGAAAGCAACCGCGATCCGGAAATCCTGAACGCGATTTTCCGCGGCGCGCATTCAATTAAAGGCGCAAGCGCCACTTTTGGCTTCGAAAACGTCGCCCGTTTTACGCATGCCATGGAAGGTCTGCTGGACCGCATGCGGGCGGGCACAGTGGAGCCTTCGCCCGCGCGAATCGGGCTATTGCTGGAATCACTGGATATTCTGCGGCGCCTGCTGGACGCTGCCCGAGCCGGGACCGCGCCGCCGCCGGAAGCGGAACGCGGCGCAGAATCGCTGCTGCTGGCGCAGCGGGTCGGAGAATTCCCGCTTGACCCACCGGTGAAGGTTCGCGCGCAAGACCGCGCTCGCGCGAACTGGCGGGTGCGGTTTGCGCCATCGCCGGAGATCCTGCGGCAGGGCATGGATCCCGTTCTGGTCCTGCGCGATCTCGGACGA